>Ga0070706_100005899_pt1 | contig 11604 bp, 9 predicted proteins | sample KBSK5501metaG_FD_65476 | JGI IMG/M metagenome (GOLD analysis project Ga0070706, IMG submission 65476) | Corn, switchgrass and miscanthus rhizosphere microbial communities from Kellogg Biological Station, Michigan, USA - KBS K5-50-1 metaG | ecosystem: Host-associated > Plants > Roots >...
TGGACTCTCGTTTTGCAGTGGCTGTGATTTCTTCGGCTGCTGGTGGCTTACCAGTAGTGATAAAGCCTTAAAGCATTACTCTTCCGTCATGCGTTCACATGAACAATTGAGATTTAATCAACCGACAGCCCTGAGCTTCGTTCTTCGACGATATCGGGTCTGCGAAAAGGAGATCGTCCTGCCCGGTAGACGAGCAGATAAACCGCTGGCAAGACCAGCAGCAAGAGAATTGGCGCGGTAATCATTCCCCCGACGACCACACGTGCCAGCGGCTTCTGCGTTTCCGACCCGATGCCAGTAGCGATCGACGCAGGCAGCAACCCGATCGCCGCGGCAAGCGAAGCCATTAACACGGGTCGCAGACGCAACGCTGATCCCCGATACACCGCTTCGTTCAAGCTGGCGCCTTTTTCACGCAATTCTTTTATATAGGAAACGAGGACCACGCCGTTGAGCATCGAGACACCAAACAGCGAGATGAAGCCGACGGCAGCAGAGATGCTGAAGGTTGTGTGGGTGATAAGTAGTGCCAGAATTCCGCCGATGAGCGCCGGCGGAGCGGCCCCAAGGACCAATAGAGAGTCACGGAGGTTGCGGAAATTGCCGTAGAGCAGTGCAAAGATCAAGAGGACACTGATCGGAACAACGATCTCCAGGCGCTTGACTGCGTCCTGCAATTCTTGAAACTCGCCTGCCCACTCGAAGTGATAGCCGGCAGGCAGTTTCACACTCCTCTTGATCTTCGCATCAGCCTCAGCAATAGTGCTCTGCAAGTCACGTCCACGCACGCTGAACTTGATTGGAATGTATCGAGCGTTGTCTTCACGATAGATGAACGAAGCTCCCGTTTGCTTACTGATATCCGCTAAATCACGCAAAGGGATTGGTCCGCCGCCGGGCGTGCTTACCGGTATGTTCGAAATCGCTTCCACGGTCCCACGAAACTGCGGCAGGAACCTAACCGCCACGTCAAAGCGGCGTTCGCCATCCAACACCTGAGTCACGGCCTGTCCGCCGATGGCCGCTTGCACGGTGGCGTTGACGTCGCCCGGCGCCACACCGTAGCGGGCTGCACGCTGACGATCCACCTGGATGAGCAGGTTCGGTTGTCCCAGCTCACTCAAGATGCCAAGGTCTTCAACGCCAGGAACGGCTTTCATAACCTCTGTCATTTGATTCGCCGTCGCTTCCAGTCTCTCCAGGTCATCGCCGAAAAGCTTTATCGAGTTCTCGCCCTTGACTCCGGACATCGCTTCTTCGACGTTGTCCTGAATGTTCTGAGAAAAGTTGTAATCAACACCGGGTACGCGCCGGAGGTCGGCCTCCATCTGTCGTATCAGTTCCGGCTTGCTCATGCCGCTGGGCCACTCATCCTGTGGCTTGAGATTGACGAAGAAATCGCAGTTGAAATAGCTCACCGGGTCGGTGCCATCGTCCGGACGTCCGAGTTGGCTCACCACGGTCGTCACCTCGGGATATCGCTTCATAATGGTTCGCATTTGATCCGAGAGTTGGTTTGAGTAGGTAAACGAGATCGTATTAGGCATCGAGGCGCGTACCCAGAGATTGCCCTCCTCAAGCTTGGGCATGAATTCACCGCCGAGAAACGGCAGCGCCGCCATCGTGGCCAACAGAGCGGCTGCTGGCAGCACAAGAGTCAACAATGGCCGAGCGAGTGCGCGGCGCAGCAAGGGAAGATAGACACGGTTGAGCCCGCGAACCAGGAGAGTGTCGCGATGCTCTGCTCTCTCTCTTAAGAGCAAAGAAGCCAACGCCGGCGAGAAGGTGAGCGCCAGTAATAAGGCGCCGGTAAGCGCGAAGCCATAAGTCAAGGCCATTGGGCCAAAGACCTTGCCTTCGACACCTCTCATGGTGAACAGGGGCAGAAACGCCGCAACGATAATGGCCGAAGCGAAAAAGATCGGTGCGCCCACCTCTTGTGCCGCCCTCACGGTCGTTTGTCGAACGCCGAGCGAATAAAGCCTAGGATCGGAGATATGCCGGAAGATGTTTTCGACCATGATCACCGAAGCATCGACGATGATGCCGAAATCGATCGCGCCCATCGAGATCAGATTTGCGGAGTCTCCGCGTATTACCATCAAGACGAAGGTGAACAGGAGTGAGAGAGGAATTGAAATTGCAACTACTAAGGAGGCCCGCAGATCGCCAAGGAACGCGATCAAGATGAGCGCCACCAAAATCATCCCTGTTATCAGCGTGTGCGTTACTGTGTGAGTCGTAACGTTGATCAGGTCGGTGCGATCATAGTAGGGAACGATCTCCATTCCCTTCGGCAGGATGCCGTGGTTGAGTTGCTCCACCTTTTGCCGGACTCGCTCGAGTGTTGGAAGCGACTGCTCACCACGGCGCATCATGACAATGCCTTGGACGATATCCGATTCGTCGTCCTTTCCCACGCGCCCCAGCGGAACCTTGGCGCCCACGCTTACCTCTCCGAGTTGTCTGAGATAGAGCGGGGTGCCGCTCTTGGCAGTTACCACGACGTTGGCGATGTCGTCAGCATCCTTGAAGAGTCCGATGCCGCGCACGTTGTAGCTCTGCTCGCCGATCTCAAGATAGTTGGCGCCAACGTTCGAGTTACTATTGCCGATCGCGACGATCACTTGCGGCACGGAAACTCCGTACGCAATCAGCTTGTTCGGATCGAGATCGACGTGAAACTCCTTGGTCGGACCACCAAAGCTCACTACATCGATGACTCCGGGGATCTGTTTGAACTGTCGTTCCAGAATCCAGTCCTCAGCTACCTTGAGGTCCATCACGCTGCGATCCTTGCCCACCAACTGGTAGCGGTAGATCTCGCCGATGGCCGACCAGGGAGACAGCTCTGGTTGTACGCCTGGCGGCAGAGTGACTGATTGAAGCCGGTTGAGGACTTCCTGCCGGTCCTGGTTGTAATCGGATTCAAACTGGAAGTAACACTTAACGTCAGAGAGTCCGAAGAGCGAGATTGACCGAATGTGAGCCACGCTAGGCATGCCGCTGAGCTGCGTTTCTGTCGGCAGAGTGATCTGGCGCTCCATCTCTTCGGCAGACCATCCGGGGTTTTGCGCGATGACTTCGATCGTGGGCGGCGCGGGGTCGGGATAAGCTTCGATGTTGAGGTACTGGAAGGCGTAGAGGCCGCCGATCACCAGAGCGACTGAAAGCGCGATGACCAGGAGCCGCTCGCGAAGAACTAGTTCAATAATCTTGCCAACCATTCAGACTATCTGTAGGGATTGATGTAACGACGATCGCACTCGGTTACAGAACCGCGAGCGGTAGCGAGCGGATGCTCAACGCACCATAGATTGTCTCCGTCAAAGAGCTTCCCAAAGTTGAGTCTCTGATCCGCTTGCTACCGCTTGCGGTTCTGTAACGGTGGTTCATTCTGTTTGACCGGACGAGATAAGAAGGCTGCCCCGCACAACAACGCGCTCGCCTTCTTTCAAACCAGTGCGAATGACAACTGCGCCATCAATCTCAGTTCCGGTTTCCACAGGACGTTTGATGTATTTGCCCGGAGAGTCTTCGACAAAGACAGAACGCCGATCGCTTTCGACAACAATTGCAGACGAAGGAACTGTGATAGCCGTTTCTGTGGCAGCAGCGCGCAGCACGACCGTCGCGAACATTCCGGGTTTCAGTCGCCCTTGAGAGTTAGTAACGACGCAGCGGACCGCGACAGTATGTTTGTCCGGATCAAGCGTCGATCCGATTTGATCGACGCGGGCGTCGAACGTCTCGTTCGGATAGGCAGGGGTTCTTATTTTCACCGGGGCGCCTTGTTTAATGAAGGCAAGCTGATCCTCGTAAACGTCGGCGTTGACCCATACGCTGGTCAAATCAGCAATCATGAAAAGCGGATCACCAGAGCCCGGTTGGACCACTTGGCCCAATCCGGCTTTGCGCTCCGTAATGGTTCCTGAGATGGGCGCTACTAATGGAACAATGCGATTAACTGAGTGCGAGCTAGCCGCCAGTCGATTGATTTCATCCTCGCTCATGCCTGCGCTGCGCAAGCGGCCTCGTGCCGCTGCAATTGCTGATTGAGCGCGCTGGAGGTCATCGGCGGCGCGCGATTCATCGGCTTGCGCCTGCTGCAAGTCGCGTTTGGGGATTGCTTCCGCTTCGGCGAGGCGCGCCGCGCGCTCGCGCGTTCGCGCTGCCAGTTCAAGTGTCGTATGCGCGCTGCGCTCGGTCGTGACCGCTTGCAGGTAATCCGACTGCATCCCGACTATGTCGGGTGTGTCGATCATTCCAATCGTCTGACCTGAGCGGACCGTCGTGCCAATCTCATACATCAGCCGCACGATGCGGCCAGAGAATTGCGAAAACACAGGTGTCACTCGGTTGCCGTTGAAGGCGATCTTGCCTGGCGCCGTCACATCGCCTTGCAGCGTGTGCGTCTGTGCGACTTCGACTGCGATGGCGGCGCGCTGTTCAGGCGAAAGAGTTGCGAACGACGAGCTTGTTTCAGAATCCGTAATGGGCTGTTGGCGAGCAGCCGCCCTCGAACGGCGACCGAGCAGAAGCCACAGGCCGACGGCTAGGCCAGCCACGACTAAGGCAATGGCGAGCCATGTCCAACGTGCGATTCGCCGGCTCTGAACCGGGCTCGCCTCGACCGCAGCCTTCTTAACCTCTGTTGTCGCCTCGTTGCTTTCTTCGATTTCCAATGTTCCTTCGCTCATCGTTTCGTTATCGACTCCTTGCTATTTCACAATCGCGCTTCCCGTCGCTAACTCCAGTTGATAAAGGCTCAATATGAAGTCGAAACGAGCCTGGTTGTAATCGACCAGCGTCTGGTTATAAGTGCGCTGCGCATCGAGATAATCCAACAAGCCTTTCGCTCCATCGCGGTACGCAATCTCTTCAATTCGCCGCACGTCATTTGCGGTAGCGAGCGCGCCACTGGTGAACAGGCGCAAGCGATCGCGGCTGACCTGATAAGCGGTAAAAGCTTTTTCCACGTCAGTCAGCGCTTGTGTTCGCGTCAACCTCAATTGCGCTACGGCTTGCAGTCTTATCGAAGTAGCCTGCGCGATTGCCGCATTCGCGCGCGGCCCAATCTTGAGCGGCAGACCCACTACTGCACCGACTGTATTGTCCGAGCCAGTGCGCGAATATTGTCCGCCGACGGTTACATCGCGCACGCGCTGTGCTTCAGCAAGCTTGAGGCCTGCGTTTGCAGCTTCAATGGTAAGTTCGGCAGCTTTGATATCAGGACGATTGGCAAGCGCCATCCGGCGCAAATCATCGATCCATAACAGCTCCGGAATGATTTCCAGGTTCCCGTCGATGAACTCTTGGGGAAAACCTGTCTGCGAGGGAGACGATAGCGTTATCAATTGCGTTGCGTTTGCAGCAGACGGCGCATCGCCCTGACCAATGAGATTGAGCACGTCGCGCACAGCTTGCTGATAACTTTGTCCACCGGTAGCCACATCACGTTGAAACTGGAGGCGTTGAAGCTGAACTCGCTTGAGATCGACGCCCGCCGAATATCCTTCCTTGACCTGGACAAATAGCAGATTTTCCGTGCGGTCAAAGTGATCGAGATTCTCCTGGGCCACGCGCAGGTTCCCGCGAGCGAGCACCGCCGTGAAGAATGCTTGTCTCAGTTGGAACAACTGCTGGCGCAGGGCATCTTGAACCTGAGCTTCGGCAGCCTTCGTGTTGAGGTCTGCCTGCTCTGAGCGCAGCGCGCGCTTGCCGCCGCGTTCGATCAGCTGATCGACCTCAACCGTATAGCTGGTATTAGCAGCTCCATTGTCGTTATTTGTCTTGATGGCGTCCGATGGCAGATGAAATACACGCGGAATCGCAAACTGCGTGGCGCTAAACGTCATGGTTGGATTTGGCCGAAGGCCGGCAGCAATCCGTTGCGCGCGCAAAATGTCGACGTTGTAACGAGCGGCGATAACGGACAAATTATTCTTGATTAGCAGATCGGTCGCCGATTGCAATGAAAGACGCATCGCTGGTTGTGACGCCGGAATGGCAGCCTGACTTGGACCTATGGCCGGATCTGAAACGAGCGGAATCTGGGCGATCGCGGGAGTAAACGCCAAACTGAAAATAGACGCACCAATAACTAAAAGGAGAGTCTGACGCAGCGAAGAGGTCATCACAATTAAGGTCCCCGCATGATCGAAATCACGCGCCAGCCTTAGGCGCAAGATGCGGCAAAGATTCACTATACCTGCTGCCTTTTTGCCCGCCATTTATCTTTTGGTCGGCAGCAGCCTATCTTTTGGCGAAGTCCTTGTTTTGAATTCTGGTTGACCGTAGGATTGAATTGAGCGGCCATGCTTTTCCGTAACCTCCAGGGAATCTCGCGCGTCATACTCGCGGCGCTTCTCATCGCGATCATCGCCGTCGTCGATTGGCGGGTCGAAGTCAATATCGCTTTCGGCTTTCTTTATATATTCCCGATACTGTTGCTCGGGACAGTCATGTCGCGTTGGCAAATTCTGCTGACTGTACTTCTTTGCACATTTCTCGCCGACTTTTTTGATCCCTTCCCATTCACCTTTGGCGTCGCCTTGCCAACGGATATCCTGGTCTTCGCTGCATTGGCAGGAACCGGTCTCTTTTCATACGAGGTCACGCGCAGCCGTCGACAAGAGACGCAGAACTTGCAGAAGGTCGAAAAGGAAGTCGCGGCCAGACGTGAAGCCGAGGAGCAATTAGAGTTTCTGATTGAAAGTAGTCCGGCCGCGATCCTCACCATGTCGGCTGACTATCTGATTCTGCGGGCAAATTCTGCGGCGCACCGTCTTTTGTCTGTGCCGGCGGGAGCCCTGGTCGGAAGAAGCATCCGGCGTTACATACCGGATCTGGAATACGTACCTTTTATCGGGAAGGCGGCCCATAACTTCCGGACCGAAATGCAATGCCGGGGTGAGCGGGAAAACGGCGAGGGCTTCCTGGCAAATGTTTTCTTCTCGACTTACAACACAACGGCCGGATCCCGCCTGGCTGCATTCGTAGTAGATATTTCCGAAGAGCTAAGGGAACGTGAAGAACTGAGTCTGGATCAACTCATGACCGGCTCACGCATCCTTGTTGGAGCGGTTTCGCATGAAGTCCGAAATGTGTGCGGGGCGATTTCTATCATTCATGAAAATCTTGCACGGAACGGACGCCTTAAAGAGAATCAGGACTTTGAAGCGCTGGGTTCCTTAGTTGAAACGCTGAATAAGATTGCCTCTCTGGAACTCAAACAGAGCGCGAGCTATTCGAAGATCGAAAGCATTGATCTTCTGGAAACGCTTGATGACCTTCGGATCGTTCTGGATCTCGATTGCCAGGAAGCGGACATTTCGGTGCACTGGGACATTCCTGGGCACATTCCCCGAGTCCTCGCTGATAAGCATAGGCTATTGCAGGTTCTATTGAATCTCGTTAAGAACAGTGAGCGAGCCCTGGAGAGTGCAGATGTGAAGCGACTGGATATTTCAGTTTCTGTTGGAGACGACACGGTATCGATTAGAGTTGCGGATACTGGGCCGGGCATTGGGTCCGTTGAAAAGCTGTTTCAACCTTTTCAGCGTGGCGCTGAGTCAACGGGTCTCGGCTTGTTTCTCTCTCGCGCCTTTGTGCGATCTTTTCGTGGCGATCTGCGGCACGGTCCCGAAGCGTCAGGATGTGCATTTGTCGTCGATCTAGCCATAGCGGTGTCCAGTTCAAAACGACTAGAAAGCTTTGCAGAAAATGAATCGAACGCAGCTTCTATTGGTCGATGATCACATCCTCTTTCGAGAGGGTCTGCGTCGTCTGCTGGCGTCGGAGCCAGACTTTAAAGTAGTTGGCAGTTGTGGAACCGCCGCTGAGGCTCTTGAGGTATTGAAACAGACGTCCGTCGATATCGTTCTCTTGGATTTTGATCTGGGCGAAGACCACGCCAGCCAACTTATTTCATCCGCGCGTCGCCAGGGCTTTGAAGGCAAGATCCTAATGGTTACCGCCGGAATGAGCGCGAATGAATCGTCCGTCGCTATCCAGCTAGGTGCGTCCGGTATCTTCCTCAAACAGAACTCCCCTGCCACACTGACAAGGGCCATTCGCATGGTTGTAGGCGGTGAAGCTTGGGTGGACGAAAAAGTTATGCGGCTCCTGGCTGCTGCGGTTGATGAGAACGACGATCAGCGTTCCGCGAAAGTTCTCACGCCGCGCGAGCAAGAGGTTCTCCAAGGTGTCTTCGAAGGTCTTACGAATAAAGAGATCGCTGCCCAACTTGGCCTAACAGAGAGCGCTGTGAAGGCGACCCTGCAGCAATTATTTCAGAAGACTCGCGTTCGCACCCGCAGTCAGCTCGTGCGGATCGCGCTTGAGCGCTCGCTGGGTACTTCCGGAAAGTCATAGATCTCTGAATCCAAACATTTACCTCCTTTGCTATGAGGAACCACATTTATGGCTAACGAAATGAACGACGACAAGGAATATCTCGGCCTGGCTGCGAATCCCCTGTTCAGACAACTCTCTTCTGACGCCCTCGAGAAAATCTCTGGGCTAATGGTTAAGGAGTCCCACAAGGCGGGCGATACTATTTTTTTAGCAGGTGATCGAGGTGATGCGCTGTACGTTGTAGACTCCGGCAGAGTGCGCATCTGGGTGCGCGATGGCGATGGGACGCCTCCGGCAGACCAACCTGCTTGTCTCTCAGCGGGTGACGCGTAACGCCAACATCGTTCACGAAAGGAGCCTGAGCGCCCTCGACAGATTCGCCATTGCGATAACCGACAAGGTTGGCTCAATCGGTTTCTTCCTGATCATCGCAGGATGGACCGTGTTGTGGACCGGCTACAACATCCTGGCTTCCGAAGTGCCAGCCTTGCACTGGCCGGCTTTCGATCCGTTCCCGGCCTTTGTCGCTTATCTACTGATCAGCAATGTAATTCAGATACTGTTGATGCCGCTGATCATGGTCGGCCAAAACCTTCAGGGACGACATTCCGAAACGCGCGCCGAACTCGATTTCGAAGTCAACCAGAAAGCCGAGAAGGAAGTTATGGCGACCCTGCTGCACCGGAAAGCGGCAATAATGAAAGAGTGAAAGCGTTTAGAGGAGACGCATAATGGACAGCGCACTCGTAATTCATCGGTTGCACTTTGCGTTCACGATTACCTATCACTATCTCTTTCCGCAATTAACGATGGGGCTAGCTCCACTCATCGTCATCTTCAAGTCGCTCGCGCTCTGGAAAGGAGATGAGCGATACAACAAAGCCGCGCGTTTCTGGGCCAAGATATTCGCAATCAACTTTCTCTTCGGTGTCATAACCGGAATTCCTATGGAGTTCCAGTTCGGAACCAATTGGGCGAGGTTTTCTCACTACTCAGGTGGAGTCATAGCCACAGCACTCGCGATGGAAGGGGTCTTCGCCTTCTTCCTGGAATCTTCATTCCTAGGGCTATTCCTGTTCGGAGAAAAACGGTTCGGCCAGAGAGTGCATTGGCTCGCAGCCTTCATGGTTTTTTCCGGCTCATGGATATCGGGCTTTTTCATCATAGTGACGGACGCCTGGATGCAGCATCCTGTAGGCTATGAGATCGCCTCGGACGGTACGGCTCACCTCAACAGCTTCTGGTCTCTATTGTTCAACGAATGGGCGCTGTGGCAGTACCTTCACAACATGGGCGGAGCGGTTATTACAGGCTCGTTCGCTATGGCCGCGACTGGCGCTTACTACCTGCTGTCCGGAAAGCAAGAAGAGTACGGCCGTCTGTTTCTTAGAGTGGGGGTGATTGTCGCAGCAGTGGCTTCGATTCTTCAATTGTTTCCGTTTGGTGATCGGCAGGGCAAACTCGTGACAGACTACCAGCCGGTCACGCTCGCTGCGATGGAAGGTCTTTTTCAAACCGAATCTGGAGCATCAATTGTACTCGTCGGCCAACCTGATACCGCCCAACAAAAGCTCGATAATCCGATCTATGTGCCGAAGGCGCTCAGTTTTCTCACACACCGTCACTGGGAAGCGGAAGTAAAGGGTCTTAACGAATTTCCGCGCGACCAGTGGCCCGATAACATCCCGCTGCTCTATTACAGCTACCACATTATGGTTGGGTTAGGGACGATCTTCATTCTTATCATGATAACGGCGCTGGTCCTGCTGTGGCGGAAAAAGCTATTCAATGCGCGTTGGATGTTGTGGATCGTTATGTTGAGCTTCCCGTTTCCCTATATCGCCAACACGGCCGGATGGATGACCGCGGAGATAGGTCGTCAACCGTGGCTGGTTTACGGCTTGATGAGGACGCAAGAAGGCTTTTCTTCTAATGTTTCAGCCGGCAACGGACTATTCACGTTGATTGGGTTCATGGGTATGTACACTGTGCTTAGCATCCTTTTCATCATCTTGATCTGGCGCGAAGTGGGCCACGGCCCAGAATACCTGAGCAAGGAAGCGACTTAAGGCAGAGGCGCAGAATCCTTCCAGACCACGGAAGCTAAGGAAGAAATTATGGAAACGCTGTGGTTCATCCTCGTAGCGTTGATGTTGACGGCCTATGTGGTGCTGGATGGATTCGATCTCGGTGCGGGAATCATTAATCTGTTTGTCGCGAGGAATCACGATGAACGCCGTTTAGTTCTGCGTGCGATTGGGCCGGTATGGGACGGCAATGAAGTCTGGCTACTAGCCTCCGGTGGTGCCCTTTTCTTCGCGTTCCCCTTACTCTACGCGTCCAGTTTCAGTGGCTTTTATTTGCCGTTAATGATGGTGCTGTGGTTACTGATGTTACGTGGCGTCGGGGTCGAGTTGAGATCGCATCTTAGTGATCCGCTATGGTGGTCATTCTTCGACTTCGTGTTTTCGATTTCAAGCTTGCTTCTTGCGATCTTCCTCGGTGCAGCTATCGGCAATGTTGTTCGAGGAGTCCCGCTTAATTCAGATGGTTATTTCTTTGAAGCTCTTTGGACGAACTTCCGAGTCGGGACCAATCCCGGCATCCTTGATTGGTATACGGTTCTGACTGGCGTGCTTGCAACGGTAACGCTCACTGTCCATGGCGCTCACTACATAGCATTAAAGACAGAAGGCAGTATTAACAACCGCGCCCGGCGTGTCGCCACGCTTGGCTGGTTTGCGCTTGTGTTACTAACGGTCCTTAGCCTTATCGCAACACTTTATGTGCGCCCGCAAGTAACTGACAATTTTCGTTTGCGCCCCTGGGGTTGGATCATTCCCGTCGTTGTCTTGGCGTCACTTGTTACCATGCGGTTCTTTCTAGCGAAGGGGAAAGATCTAGCAGCATTTCTCTCATCGACGGCTTACATTATTGGAATGTTGGGCGGCGCAGCCTTCGCAATGTATCCCTACCTCCTCGCCGCAACCACGAATCCTTCCTACAGTCTCACGATCTACAACGCTAAGACCGGAGCTTATAGTTTAAGTGTTGGTCTGGTTTGGTGGGCCATTGGAATCGTGCTCGCGATTGCTTATTTTACCTTCCTCTATCGCTCGTTCAAGGGCAAAGTTGCCGCAGACGAGGAGAGTGGCTACTGACTCTCATGATTCACGAATAGTTGGCGGCTTGGATGTTTGAATGAAGCGCCACCTTGCAGATGCGATGACGCGCAAGCCGCCATCC
>Ga0070706_100005900_pt1 | contig 11604 bp, 10 predicted proteins | sample KBSK5501metaG_FD_65476 | JGI IMG/M metagenome (GOLD analysis project Ga0070706, IMG submission 65476) | Corn, switchgrass and miscanthus rhizosphere microbial communities from Kellogg Biological Station, Michigan, USA - KBS K5-50-1 metaG | ecosystem: Host-associated > Plants > Roots >...
CCATCTGAGCGACTACACCTAGATCGTGTGTGATCAGGAGGATCGATGTGCCATACGTTTGCTGGATCCTCCGCAGATCGTGAAGGATCGCGGCCTGAACGGTAACATCCAGCGCCGAGGTCGGTTCGTCGAGAATAAGCACCTTTGGGTTAAGCGCGGTTGCGATGGCGATCATGACCCGCTGGGACATCCCGCCGGACAGCTGGAATGGGTAGCGAGTGGCAAGCTGCGCCGGATCAGGTAGCCCCATCTGAGCGAGCACCTCGAGCGTCCGCCGCTTGGCCTCTCGCCTGGGCAAGTCGAGGTGGTTCGTGATTATCTCCTCCACCTGCTGGCCGACGGAAAGCACGGGGTTCAGACCTGTCGCGGGATCCTGGAAGACCATCGCAATATCACGGCCGCGGACCTGGCGCAGGTTCGCGCTCGTCAGGGAAAGGACGCTCGTATCGTTAAGCAGGATGCGGCCGCCGGTTATGCGTCCGGGGTGGGGTAATAGATTGAGCGCGCAAAGTGCCACGGAAGTCTTGCCCGAGCCGCTCTCGCCGGTCATGGCAAGAGTGCCACCCTCCCGTAGGGATAGGGAGACGTGGTTGACCGCCTTAACGGTCCCATCGGGAGTCACGAATTCGGCCGAGAGGTCTTCTATGCGCAGGATGGGAGCGGTCAAGCGGGGCCCCCTTGCTTTCGAAACCGGAGCGAGGCGATTGGAGCGTTTCCCCCGATTATATCAGCCAGCACGTGCGGACAGCGCCGCAACTCAAGCGGTCAGGGGTTATGGCGGGATATGTGGATGACCTTACCCTGCACCTGAATGTTTGCGGCGTCAGTGTAAATAGGCGCCATCGTCCTGTTGGCCGGCTGCAAGCGGACGCGGTCGCCTTCCCGGTAGAACTTCTTCAGGGTCGCTTCCTGCTCGTCTTTGAGCCAGGCCGCGACCATTTCGCCGTCATGGGCAGTTTCCGCGGATTGCATCAAAACGATGTCCCCGTCGTTGACGAGCGCGTCGATCATCGAATCGCCCTTAACGCGGAGCGCATAGACGCCCTCGCGGCTACCGATCGTATCGGGGGGCACGTCGACGGTTTCCGCATCTTCCTGGCGCCAGGTGTCGGCGGAGGGGACCGGGATCGGCTGGCCCGCCGCGATTGTGCCGATAATGGGTACTGCTATCACCCGTCGAGGCCTGCCCGTGAGTTCAATGCCCCGCGAAACATCTCGATCACGCCGGATGTAGCCGCTCTTCTCAAGCGAGCGTAGATTGTAGTCGACTACGGACGTTGAACTGATGTCGCATGCTTCTTGGATTTGCCGGATACTGGGTGGGTAATCGTGGTCGTCAATAAAACTGCGGATGAAGTCTAGGATCCTCGTCTGTTTCGGCGATTGCTCTCTCATGGCTCCTCCAGGGTCCGGCCTGTGCTTGTCTGAGCCGAACCTTTGTTCTTTAGAACAAAAGTTTAAGAGAGCATACGTTCGATTGTCAATCTCGCGCTGGCATTTGCTACAATGCCCGACGTTACCCCTTCCCTGAATGACAAGGAGCGCCGATGGCGAGCGAACTTGAGGAGGTGCGGACGCCGATGCCCGAAGAGGAAGGACCAAAGCGAGCGCTAGTAGTTGCGGCGCACCCTGACGACTCAGAATTTGGAGTTGGCGGGACAGCGGCCTTGTGGTCCAAGAACGGATGGGAATTCTATTACCTTATTTGCACCGATGGCTCCAAGGGCAGCGAGGACCCGGCGATGACGCCGGAAAAGCTGGTGCCGCTGCGGCGCGAGGAACAGCGCGCGGCCGCCCGGGTGTTAGGTGTGAAGGAAGTGTTCTTTCTCGACTACGTGGACGGGGAGCTGGACTACACACGGACATTGATGCGCGATGTCGTCCGCTACATACGCAAATTGAAGCCGTACGCCGTGTTCACTCACGACACGGACCAGATCACCCGCAACCTATTCGTGAACCATCCCGACCACCGCCATGCGGGAGAAGTCACGATCGACGCAGTGTACCCGATGGCGCGAAACCGGCCGACCTTCCCCGAGTTGCTGAAGGAAGGCCTGGAGCCGTACAGCGTCAAGGAGCTTTACCTCTGGACCGCGTCCGAAACGAATTTTGACGTGGACATCACGGAGACGTTCGAGACGAAGGTCGAGGCGTTGCGCCAGCACGCGAGCCAGTTCGAGAACTTCGATGAGATGGCCGGCCGCGTGCGCGAATTCTGGCGCAACGACAAAGGCGGCTTCAGCGAGCGCTTCCGGCGGATACAACTGCTCTTCTAGGGCGGCATGATCTACGCCCGCTTTCGCCATAGCGCTCGCGAATCGTACGGCGTCATTGAGGGCGAGCATATCTATGAGCTGGAAGGCGACATCTTTGGAGAGCATTCGCCCACACAAGCCGGAATCCCGCTGTCGGAGGTCGTCTTTCTCGCGCCTGTGCCGCGGCCCGGCAAGATCCTGGCGGCGGCAGTGAACTATCAGTCGCACGCTCCCGGGGCAAGCGTGATCACGAAGAGTGATGAGCCGCCCGCAGAGCCGCAATTGTTTCTAAAGCCGTCGTCTTCCGTTATTAGGAGCGACGAACCGATCGTGCTGCCGGAGGGGGCCCGGCGGGTGGACGCCGAAGGAGAGCTCGTGGCCGTAATCGGCCGGGCATGCCGGGGCGTCAGCGCGGACGAAGCTCTCGAGTATGTCTTTGGGTATACGTGCGGCAACGATGTCAGCGCGCGGCACTGGCAGCGAGACGACCTGCAGTGGTGGCGGGCCAAAGGCGCGGACACGTTCTCGCCTATCGGTCCAGTGATCGCCACAGACCTCGATCCCGGCGGACTGGAATTGACGACTCGCGTAAACGGCGAAGAGCGGCAGAGGACGAACACGTTGGCGCTTGTACATAGCGTGGGAGCGCTCATCGCCTTCGCATCCCAAACATGCACGCTGGAACCGGGCGACCTTGTGTTCACGGGGACGCCGGGCGAGACGCCAACGATACTTGAAGGCGATATCGTTGAAGTTGAGATCGGCGGGATTGGGGTTCTTCGAAACTCGGTCGTGCGGCAGGCGCCGCGGCCCACGGCCGGTTCCGGCCAGGCCGAATAGCCGCCGGTACTAGCCCTGGCCGCGTCTACCTGCGGTCGACTGCGCAGTGCGGTGCAGCAGCCTCTGGGCCTCCGCTGTCACTCCGAGATCAACCGCATCACAGTAAGTGGAATAGATTGCGCGGTCGATTAGATGCAGGCCCGGTTCGTTGACCTGCTCGGACTGCTCGGCGCGGAGGTAGAGGAGACGGCTCAGGCGCCGCAGGAAATGTAGCTGAAGCGCTGAAAAGGCGCCCCCTTCGCTCTCCTTGATTGGAGAGAGCATACCCTTGAATCCTTCCTGAACGCTCAACTGCTCATTTCGCTTGGTATTCGCGCAAGCTCAGCATAAGAGCCGCGTTGAGGAAGAGGCAAGAGGACGGCGCCGCAAGATTAGTTAATATTTTGTATAGAGCGAATAAGATTGTGGGACGGGTGCGAAAGGACGGCCCCTTCGCCCGCTGATGATCCGAGGGCCTATAGGCGGAGCTTACCGTGAGAAGGCTGACGCCGGCGCTGGCGTTGGTCTCCAGTGCCGTCAGTCTCGAGCTCCAGGGCAGCAGTCGCGCCGAACTCATACACATATCCGCAGGAGAGGCAGGTGCTATAGGCGCCGTACCAATCCTCCTCGAACAGCATTGAGCCCTCGCATCGCGGACAGCTGCGCGGGGGAGCAGTCTGCATCGAGCCCACCTCCCTAGTTAGACACGACAAAAAGGCCGGTTACCAGTCATTAGGCACGGCCCTTTCCTCCGCCGCCGAGGTTAGTTGACGGGTTCGGGTCGAAAGGGCCCTTGACCCTACCCCGCCAGTGGCGGGGATTCACCCCACTGTATTTTCCCCGGTCCGCCTTAAGACGGATTTGGCGCATCACATTTGTGATTGCAGTAACTATCGTAAGGCCAAAGGGCTAGGGTGTCAATGCAACGGACCGTCCCCGCAGCCTGCAATTAGCCGGATCACTCGATAAATGCCGAATATTAGCCATCCCTTGACACCGCTAATACGCCGGTGATAATTTTCTAGCCACCAATCGTCGGGGGAGGCCGGCGACACGTGCCCAAGATGCTCGCCCCAATGTCGCTTCTACGGGACTTCAGAAACCTGCCCGGGTAGGAAATGCAGCAGTACATTATCCGCCGCATGTTGCTGAATGGCGTTGTCCTCCTTCTCGTCGCCACAATGGTGTTTGGGGCGCTCCGCATCGACTCCGGCCAGGTCGTGAATACTTTTGCGGCCGGTTGCTTTCATGCCGGGGAGGACACCCAGCAGTGCAAGGATGTGGCGAGGAACCTGCTCGGGCTGGACGAGAGCATTCCCAAGCAATACGTGGACTTCATGAAGAACACGCTGACCCTTGACTTTGGCAAGACGTTCTCCGAGAAGAAGCCCGTGCTGCACGAAATCACTTCGCGGGCGGCTCCATCTATTGAACTCGGCCTTCTCCAGATCGTTGTCGCGCTTCTCGTTGGCGTTCCGGTGGGAGTGATTTCTGCGATCAGACAGGACAAGTGGGTCGACTATATCCTGCGCTTTGTCGCGCTCTTCTTCCTCGGCATACCAGTCTTCGTCATCGCTGTCTTCGTGGTCCTGTTGACCACGAGATATGCGGGTGGGACCGGCCTCGATGTATGGCTGGGTCCGGGTTCTGAATGGAAAGATATCTGGGAGGACCCGGTGAAGAATCTCGAGCGGGTAACGGGACCGGCGCTTGTTGGAGGGCTGGGCACGGGGGCGGTACTCATGCGTTTCTTGCGTTCGCAGATGCTCGAGGTAATGCGCCAGGACTACGTCAGGACCGCCTGGGCGAAGGGGCTTCGCGAACGCGTCGTCATCATCAGACATGCCTTGAAGAACGCTTTGATCCCCGTACTCACGGTAATCGGTCTTCTCCTCGGCTCGGTGATCAGCGGGAACGTGATCCTAGAAACGCTCTACAACATTCCCGGCGTCGGCTTCTATGTGACAAGCGCTGCCCTGCAGCACGACTTCCCCGTGATTCAGGGAATAGTGCTGGTAGTGGCTGTTATGCTCGTGTTCATCAATCTGATGGTGGATATCGCTTATGGGTGGCTAGACCCTCGCATTCGCTATAGCTGACGGAGATAGATGGCGCAAGAACAGGCGATCCCAAGCATCGGTCCGGCAGCACCGGAATTTGCGCTGCCCCATCGCCCGGGTGTCATCCACAACGTCCTCAAGTTCATCCGCCGGAAGCCTCTGGGAGCGGTCGGCTTCTTTCTCGTATTCTTCGTCATCGCAATGACGCTGGGCACGCCGAAGGCGGAATTTGGCGTCCCGGAGCTACCGCATTCACCCTTTGGCTTCAAGCTGGGCAAGCCATGGCTCGCTCCCTACGACGAGGAACAGAACTTCAAGAACGCCACCGGGCGCCTTAACCAGGACGCGGCGCCCTCATGGAAGCATTGGCTTGGTACCGACAGCCACGGGCGGGACAACTGGGCACGCGTGGTCTGGGGTGCCCGTCGCTCTTTGTTTATCGGCCTCTGGGCGCTCGCGCTCGCAACGGCCGCAGGTACCTTTATCGGCGTGGTCAGCGGCTACTTCCGCGGGTGGTTCGACACGGCTGTTCAGCGGGTATTAGATGCCTTACAGTCTTTCCCGCCGCTGCTTACCCTAATTCTGATACTGTCCATTGCCCCGTTCACGTCGCAGCCCAGCCTCGTGGTTGCGGCTTTCGCACTAGGATTCGTCGGCATACCTCAGGTACAGCGAATCGTGCGTGGAGTGGTGCTTTCGACGAGAGAGCAACAATACGTCGAGGCCGCAAGAGTCATTGGGGCAACTGACGCGAGGACGATGACATTTTACATACTGCCTAACATTATGGCCTCTATCATCGTCGTATTCTCGACCGGGCTGGGCGTCGTCATCCTCGCTGAAGCCGCGCTCGCGTTTATCGTCCCGCAGGTTGTTCCGGCAGAGGGAGCGTCTTGGGGCCTAGACCTCGGTGAAGCGTACCGAGGCGGCGTGGTGGAGCACACGTGGGAAGTGACCTCCTACGCCGGCATTATCGCGCTCGCTGTTCTGGGCTTGAACCTCGCCGGCGATGCGCTGCGTGACGTTCTTGATCCCCGTCTGCGGCTCGGTTGATAATCGCCCGCGAACCTTCGCCGATTTGGCAACGTATTGAATGACAGCAGGCTGAAAGGAGCGCGAGCCTGATGGAGGAGCCTACTTACTGGGACCGGTTCTGGCGTAGGCGGCTCAGCCGCCGACGGGTACTGACCGGCGTTGCGCTCACGGGTAGCGGCCTCGCTGCTGCCGCCGTCGTCGGCTGCGGTGGCGGCGACAGTGGGACCGACCAGAACCAGTCCGCTGGCGGCAGGGGAGGTAGCGGCGAGGACCTCGAGAGCCAGGTTCCTCAGTTCATCGACGCCCGCCGAGAGTTCACCCCTGCACCCGCCGACGTGCGCGGCGGGACCCTTCGCTTCCAGGGCTTCGACCCGGTCGTCCTCGACCGGCACGACCCGCACCAGACGCAGTTCGGGCCGATGTACGCGAACCTTTCGTCGGTGTTTAGCAAGCTCTACATGTACAAGAGTCACACCGAGCCGACTTGGCAGAACATTGTGCCCGACCTCGCGGAGAGCGCCCCGGAAATGATCGGGAACCCACCGACGGAATACGTCGTCAAGCTCCGCAAGGGCGTGAAGTTCCACGACACAGACGCCATCCGCAGCAACTTCCCCGACCTGGCTGGCCGCGAGCTAAAGGCTGACGACGTCGTCTACAGCTACGAGCGGCAGAAGAACGCGGGCCAGAGCCTTCAGAAAGGCTACTACTATCGTCGCAGTCAGTACGAGACCATCGATTCGATCACGGCAACGGACCCCTACACGATCAACATAAAGACGAAGGGGCCGATCGCGCCGTTTTATCACTTCATGGCCGACACCAATGCGATGATCATCCCCAAGGAGATCGTCGATATGGACCCAGGGCCGGGCGGCCTCCCCCTCGACACTGTCGACACCAACCGCGGACCCGCGCCGGGCGAGCGCATGATCGGGACGGGCCCGTTCCTCTGGGGCGACCTGAAGTTTGGCATTGAATACAAGGCGGTGCGCAATCCGGCCTGGTTTGGCTGGGACGAGCCGGACCTCCAGCGGCCGTATCTCGACGGCTACACCGTTTCCGGTAGCAGCTTGAACGATACGAGCCTGGAGGCGTTGTTCCGCCGCAAGGAAGTCGACACCGCCGGGTTCATCGAAAACCCTGATTGGGTGTTCAAGATCAAGCGGGAGAAACCTGACCTCGAATTCTTCCGCAGCTGGATCTCGGGGTGGATCAACAGCCGGTTCAAGGTGTTCTGTAAGCCATTCGATGACGTCCGAGTGCGTAAGGCGATCCACCTCGCCACCGAGCGCCAGCAGATCGTGGACGTTATTGGCAGCGGCGAGTGGCGGATGCAGGGGCCCGTTGGAAACGCCATCTCCTACTGGGCGCTTCCGTATGACCAACTCCTCACGCTGCCCGGCTACCGTCAGAACAAGGACGACCGCACGAAGGACATCACCGACGCACGGCAGCTCTTCGAGGCGGCGGGAAGCCCGGAGTTTCCCCAGATCTGGTTCGCCGACATACCCAGCTATATTCCGAACTTCATCGGGACTTGGAAGCAGTTCATGAACCAGAACCTCGGCATCCCGGTCGACAAGCTCCGCACGCTCACCCAGGCCTACTCGCGCATCGCTGAGGCGATCGCCGACGACAGCTGTGACCTGGCCTCGATGACCTGGGGTTTCGACAACGGCTGGATAGACCTCGACGATTGGGTATACCCGTACTTTCACAGCACCGGCTCCAAGAATTCCTTCCGGTTGAAGGACCCGGACCTCGACAAGCTTTTGGACGCCCAGCGAATAGAGTTCGATATCGAGAAGCGGCGGCAGCTTGGATACCAGATCCAGCGCTATTTGTTGGGCCTAGAGGGCGATGGGATGCAGCTCGGCGCCCACGCGCGGACGGACTACGCGACACCGCGAACAGCCACCGTGGCTTGGCCCTACTTCAAGAACCGCGTCGCCTTCCCCTGGTTCGGCAGCAGCTACTGGTCGGCCAACGTATGGCTCAACAAGAATGACCCGACATTCCGCGGGCGACCCGCGTAACGCCTGAAGCTCGGAACGGGGGATCGCACGAAAAGGAGACAGAACGCTCCGGGACCCGAAGGGCCGCGCCTGAAAGGAGTTTGAGATGGAGGAGCCCACATACTGGGACCGGTTTTGGCGCAGGCGCGTTAGCCGCCGGCGGTTGATCGGCGGTGCGGCCCTGGCCGGAAGCGGCCTCGCGGCCGCCGCCGTCGTCGGCTGCGGCGGCGATAACAGCGGCAACGGCGGGAACACGCAGCAGCAGGGCTCCTCCCCCGAGGAGCGGGGGGCTGCCCTCGGCGCGGAAAAGGTCATCGACGCCAGGCGTGCGGTGGAACCCTGTCCTCCCGATATGCGCGGCGGGATCATCCGCTCGCAGGGGTTCGACCCGGTCGTCCTCGACCGGCATGACCCGCATCAGACCCAGTTCGGGCCGATGTACGCCAACCTCTCATCAGTGTTCAGCAAACTGTATATGTACAAGAGCCACTCAGAGCCTACCTGGGAGAACATTGTCCCGGACCTGGCAGAGAGCGCGCCCGAGATGATCGGAAATCCACCTACGGAATACGTGGTTAAACTCCGCAAGGGCGTCAAGTTCCACGACACCGACGCGATCCGCGGAAACTTCCCGGACCTGGCCGGGCGAGAGTTGACCGCCGAGGACGTGGTGTTTAGTTACGAGCGGCAGAAGAACGCCGCCCAGAGCGTTCAGAAGGGCTACTACTATCGCCGCAGTCAGTACGAGACAATCGATTCGATTACGGCAACGGACCCCTACACGATCAACATAAAGACGAAGGGGCCGATCGCGCCGTTTTATCACTTCATGGCCGACACCAACGCAATGATCATCCCCAAGGAAATCGTCGACGAAGGGCCTGGTCCGGGCGGCCTCCCCCTGGACACCGTCGACACCAATCGCGGCCCTGAGCCAGGCGAGCGCATGATCGGCACCGGCCCGTTTTTCTGGGGGAGCTTGAAGTTCGGCATCGAATACAAGGCCATTCGCAACACAGCCTGGTTCGGCTGGGACCAGCCGGACTTGCAGCGACCGTACACCGATGGTTACACAGTCTCCGGCAGCAGCCTCAACGACACCAGCCTGGAAGCACTCTTCCGTCGAAAAGAGATCGACGGCGCTACGTTCATCCAGAACCCGGAGTGGATCTACAAGATCAAGGAGGAGAAGCCGGAGCTCAAGTTCTTCCAGCTGTGGGTCTCCGGCTGGATCGGTACGCGATTCAAGCTCTTCTGCCAGCCATTCGATGATGTGCGGGTGCGCAAGGCAATCCACCTGGCGACTGAACGGCAGCAGATCGTGGACGTGATCGGCAGCGGCGAGTGGAAGATGCAGGGACCAGTGGGGGGCGCCATCGCTTACTGGGCTCTCCCGGAGGCTGAGCTACTGGCGTCGCCGGGCTACCGCCAGGGCTCGGCGGATCGCGAGGAGGACATCAAGAAAGCGCGCCAGCTCTTCGATGCGGCTGGAAACCCGGAGTTGCCGCAGGTATGGTTCGCGGACATCCCGAGCTATATCCCGAACTTTATCGGCACCTGGAAGCAGTTCATAAACAAGAACCTCGGGATTTCCGTCGACAAGCTGCGAACACTTTCCCAGGCCTATTCACGGATCGCCGAGGCGCTCGCCGATGATAGCTGCGATCTCGCCTCGATGTACTGGGGGTTCGACAACGGCTGGATCGACCTCGACGACTGGGTCTACCCCTACTTCCACAGTACGGGCTCGAAGAACTCCTTCCGGCTGAACGACCCTGACCTCGACCAGCTTCTCGATGCCCAGCGGCGAGAGTTCGATATCGAGAAGCGCCGGCAGATCGGATATCAGATCCAGCGCTATATCCTCGGTCTCGAAGGCGACGGAATGCAGAAGGGCGCCCACGCTCGGGTGGACTACGCCACACCGTACCTGGCGATCGTCACCTGGCCATACGTCAAGAACGACGTCTTCTTCCCGTGGTTCGGGAACAGCTACTGGGCGGCGAACACCTGGCTGGACAAGAACGACCCAACGTTCCACGGCCGCCCCGCTTAGCGACCAGGCTGACGCGAGATTCGCACCAGCGCGCCTACATGATCGCGGTGGTGCTGCCGCCGTCGACCTGGATCGTCGCTCCGGTGATATAGCGCGCCTTATCAGACGCGAGGAACACGGCGAGGTTCGCCACATCGTCCGGCTCGCCCAGAAAGCCCATGGGGACGCGTCCTTCCTCGAGCGCGACCGCCTCCTCCATCGATTGCCGTTGGCGGCGGGCGCGGTCCTCGATCAGGGAGAGCAGCCGCTCGGTCGCTATATTGCCGGGGCAGATGTTGTTCACGGTGATCCCCTGCGGCGCCAGTTCTCGGGAGAGCGTCTTCGCCCAGCCTATTACACCGAGGCGGGTCGCGTTCGATAGCATGAGGCCGTCGATAGGCTGCTTGACTGCGACCGAGGTGACGTTGATCACGCGCCCGGAACCCGATCGCTTGAGGTGCGGAAGCGCCTCCCGCGTTGTGCGCACGGCGGAGAGCAGGTTCTGGTCGAGGGCGTGCCGCCAGTAGTTTTCGTCGAGCGTTTCGAACGTCCCGGTGGGAGGTCCGCCGGCGTTGTTGACGACGATATCGAGACGCTCGAGGGCTTCGACTGCGGCAGCGACCGCGGCCTTGATGTCATCTTCGCGCGCCATGTCGCAGATAAGCGACACGACCTTCACCTCCGCCCCCGTCTCATTCCGGATCTCGTCTCGCGCCTTGTCGAGCGTCTCCTGGTTGCGGGCGCACAGAGCGACGCTCACGCCCTCGCGGGCAAGCCCGACGGCGATCGCGCGGCCGATGCCGCGGCTGGCGCCGCCGACGAGCGCCGCCTTCCCTTCGAGCCCGGTGTCCATGGGCGTATCGTGGAGGAGCCGCGAGCTAGGAGCAAGAACAGCTGCTTCATCCTTGACCCCTTGTCGCCACGCTGCTAGACTGCGGGCGAAAATCGAATAGAGAGGACGCGGGTGCTCCGCGACTCTCCGGCGGCGGCCATGTCGCCGTCGCGAGGGCAGGAGCTAAGAGCGAAGCCGGTAAGAGGCCGGCGCTGTCCCGCAACTGTATCCTCGGGCCCGCCTGAGGCGAGCACCGGGGGAGCCAGGTCGCCTGCCTGCGTCCGAGCCAGCCAGCCTTCGAGGAAAGGCGCGGGTCCGGCGCTCGAAACGCGAAGCCCCTGCCAACCGAGGCAGGGGCGTTCTGATTCCGCGCCGCTGTGCCACCTCTGTTTGTGGCCATACGGCCGGGAGGTGCATCGATGAAGTACAACCGATCGTGGGTGCTGTCGCTTCTTGTGGCGGCGGCAATGCTGATCGTGGTGGGGTGCGGCGGGAACGATGAGGGCGGAGCGACGCAGACCGCGGTCCGAACCCAGGCGTCAGCGTC
>Ga0070706_100005902_pt1 | contig 11601 bp, 7 predicted proteins | sample KBSK5501metaG_FD_65476 | JGI IMG/M metagenome (GOLD analysis project Ga0070706, IMG submission 65476) | Corn, switchgrass and miscanthus rhizosphere microbial communities from Kellogg Biological Station, Michigan, USA - KBS K5-50-1 metaG | ecosystem: Host-associated > Plants > Roots >...
AATGATTGCTGAATCCATCGCGCACTATCGGATAATCAAAAAGCTAGGCGCAGGCGGGATGGGTGAAGTCTATCTGGCGCTGGATACTAAGCTCGATCGCAAGGTCGCAATCAAAGTCCTGCAACCGGACTCGCTTGCCGAAGAAAACCTAAAAAAACGACTACTCAGAGAAGCTCAAGCCACCGCCAAGCTGGATCATCCCAACATTTGTGCGGTCTACGAGATCAATGAAGCAGACTCGCTCACTTTCATCGTGATGCAATACATCGAAGGTGAAACGCTCGCCGAAGAGATGGAGCGCCATCCGCTTGAACTCACCACTGCGTTGGCTATAGCCGAGCAGGCTGCGGAAGCACTGGCTGAAGCTCACACGCACGGTATTGTTCACCGCGACCTCAAACCGCAGAACATGATGATAACACCGCGTGGGCAGCTGAAAATCCTGGATTTCGGCTTGGCCAAGCAAATGCGCTCGAGCGATTCAGTGGACTTTGAGGCGCCGACAGCCACCCTCTTGAGTACGGCTGGGCATGTTATCGGGACGATGCCTTACATGTCGCCGGAGCAGCTGCAGGGCGAACCGTTAGATGCGCGCAGCGATATCTTCAGCCTCGGCGTGACCTTCTATGAAATGCTGGCCGGAAAGCATCCTTTCCAGGATAAGAGCGCTGCCATCACCTTGTCCCGGATAATGTTGAGCGACCCAATACCGACTGAGCAATTTCACGCTCGAGTTTCGCCTGAGTTACAAGCTCTTTTGAACAAGATGCTCTCCAAAGACAAAGCGGCGCGGTATCAAAACGCCCAGGACTTGCTAACTGACTTAAGACAACTGCCCGCCAGACCCTCGGCGAACGACGCGCAGGCGGACGCCATACCTACGAAACAGCTTTCAGCGATCACGACGAGGGAGACCCTGACCAACCGCATTCTCAGCAAAGCCCGGCGCCATAAATGGCCGGTCCTGGCGTCAGGGCTTGCACTTATTCTCTTGGTGGTTGCAATTAGTCAATTGGTATCAACTGAGCACCTGGACTCTTTAGCGATCTTGCCGTTTAGCTATGTTTCCAGCGACCCGAAATTGATGGCTAACCCCGACCGTGAGTATTTAAGCGACGGCTTGACTGAGAGCATCATTAACAACCTATCTCAATTGGCCAACTTGAAAGTGATCGCGCGTAGTTCGGTCTTTCGTTATAAAGGTAAGGACCTCGACGGTCAGGCAATAGGGCGTGAACTCAATGTGCGCGCAGTGCTGGCTGGGCAGATCAAACAGGAAGGCGATGAATTAACGGTCACTGTTGAGCTGATGGACGTACAAGGGAACCGCTCAATTTGGGGCGACACGTATCAGCGAAAAACTGCCGACATCCAGACTGTCCAAAAAGAAGTCGCCAGAAACGTTTCCGAAAAACTGCGGCTGAAATTGACCGGGGCGGACCAGACCCAACTGGCTAAGACCTATACTGAAAGCGGCGAGGCCTACGAGGCCTATTTGAAGGGACGCTATCATTGGAACAAGCGCACCGATGAAGGCTTCAAACAGGCGACTAATTTTTTTCAGGAAGCGATCGTTAAAGATCCAAACTATGCGTTGGCGTATACCGGACTAGCGGATTGCTACACACTACGAAGCGATTACGGCTTTCTCGCGCCTAAAGAAGGCTACGCTTTGGCGAAGGGTGCCGTCACGCTGGCACTCAAATACGACGAGAGTCTCGCGGAGGCGCACACTTCGCTGGCCTCCATCAAGGCGGTTACGGATTGGGATTGGCAGGGGGCGGAGAATGAGTATCGCAAGGCACTAGAGTTGAATCCAAACTATCCAACTGCCCATCATTGGTATGCGGCACAGTTGTTATTACAAGGCAGGCTGGATCAGGCACTTCAGGAAATCAAAGAAGCGAAACAACTGGATCCCCTTTCGCTTGCCATCAATAAAGACTTCGCAGTCACACTCCTTTACGCGCGCGATTACGATCAAGCCTTGGAACAGTGTCGGAAGACTCTGGAGATCGAGCCAACCTTTCGCGTAATGTCCACTTACGTTGCCCAGATCTATGAATTACAACAGAAATACCCGGAGGCGACCGCCGAACTCGAAAAGGCGCACGCTGCAGCCCCCGAAGATGGGGAGATTACTTACGGACTCGGCCAGGCATACGCGCTTATTGGAAAGAAAGAAGACGCGCTGAAGATATCAAACGAGCTGAATAAACCGGGGAACCAAAATGTGTATCTGCCAAAAGAGGCAGCTTACCTGTATGTGCTGCTTAGTGAGAAAGAGCAGGCGGTTGCGATCTTACAAAAGGCTGCCGAGAACCACTATATTTCCGTCGCGGAACTCAAGATGGACCCGCGCCTCGCTGAGCTGCGCAAAGACGCGCGCGTAGTTGAGCTCTTGCAGAAGATCGGACTGTCCCAGTGAACACTGGCGGCGACGCCGGCGTAGGGTGTCCGATATGCCTTAGCTTGTCGTTACCTTGCATAGGAGCGTTCTTCAGAGACAACGACAAGCTAAAAAAGCATATCGGACATAAGAGCAAAATTGAAGACCGCGAAAAATGAACAGTAGACTGGTCACCTTCGCGGTCTTGAATAGGGGAATTCCCGGACTTCAGGCTCGGTTATTTCTTTTTCGCAGCCTTCTTCGTTCCGGCTTTCTTTGGAGCGGCTTTCTTTGGAGTAGCTTTCTTTTTGCCCTTCTTCTTCATCGGAGGCTCGCCGCCTTTAATAGTATCTCCAGCCATTTTGAGTTCTCCTTTCCATTGAGATTGTGCTTTGTCAAAATCTGAGAACTAGTGTCGGACCAGTCTTGAACGAGTGGCAGTGTATATAGTTTTTCATTTGAGCTGTCAACAACTTCTATATTCGGTACTGGTTTAGTTAGGACCTTAATGTCAGGGCAGCAGCGATCTCGGTTTTGCTTTCGCATCGGTTACGATGAAACTGAACCAGAGCTTGCCATATCCCTCGGCGACTTAAACATTGCCAATGAGCAACGCACGAGACCAAATCGCTGGGAGCGAGACATCGATCAAGCGGGGCCTGGATTTCATCTATCGTGTCGCCATCACAACGGACTGCTTTGATAGTTATGGGAACTTGTTGATCTGCTGCTTCGCTCTCGTGGGCGCTACTTCGCGTGATCCGAGCCTCCGGCAACTGGCGAGGTCGAGAGCCAAAAAACTCGCCCAACGCTGGGGTCGTGCGCATCCCTCCGTACCACCTGATGCCAGTTCGGATCTGGTCCTCGATTTTGTCTTAGTCCGCTATGCGCTAAGCCGCATTGGCTTGAGGGATCTCGCCCTCAACGCGCAAATGCGCACTGCCGCCAAACGGTTTTCAGCTCAGGACTTGCTGGGCTTTAACCCTGTCAGCGAGCCTCCTGCGAATGATCTGTCTTACGCGTGTGACTGTGGCCTGAAGAATCAGCGCGGTCGAACGTTCTGCAAGCAATGTCGGAGGCGATTAGAAATCCAGAGCCGTTATAGAGTTTGGATGCGAGCGCTCGCCAGCACCTACGTCAGCGGGCGATGCGGCATACTCCTCGGAGCACGCTATCTGGATGTCCTTAAGTGGCTACCTACGATGCGACCTTTCCCGGTTTGCGCTGGCGAAAACGTTGAATTCTTGCGCGACGCTATTTACGCGGTTACACACATTGTTTATACCCTGAACGACTACGGCACTTATCGGCTACGCCCTAGTTGGCTGCCGCGGGAGTTTGCATTTTTAAAGGCGAATGTGGCCAGCGCCTGTGAGCGAAAAGACCCGGAGTTGCTGGGCGAGTTGCTTGATTCGCTGAAAGCCTTTGGTTTGCGCGCCAGTCACCCGTTGATAATGCGCGGCACTGGATATTTGGTGGCGGAGCAAAACGAGGATGGGAGTTGGGGTGATCCCGATGAGGAAAATATTCGCACGCGTTGCCACACGACCTGGACAGCGATCGATGGGTTACGCACTTACGCCTGGCGCGGTGAGCGCTTGAGCCGGCCAGAAGTGAAATCGATGCTGAAACGATGGGCAAAATGATTGCGTTAACAACGCGCGGACACCGCGATTCCCGGCTGGCGCCGTTGGACAAAAAGTCATCCCAAGACACACAAACCATCGTTCTCATTCACACCTGGCTTCAGCCGGGTGGGTTTGGCCTTTTACGATCGACAGGAAACCGTTTAAACGGTTTCCTACCCTGGAGGAATCCTCCCCATCACGTGGCTCAAGCCAGGTGTGAATAAGAAGTCGCGCGGACTTTTTGTATAGAAGCTACTCTTGGCGAAAGTCCTCCCCCCTTTTTCGATACTGATGACACCGATACGCTTCAACGGTTTACCTTACTCGCAATTGAAGTTATTCATGATGTTGTCTTTTTTCCATTTGCCCCAGTACAACTGGGATATCTGCTGGGCGATCAGGCAGGTATTGACCTGGCTGCAATTACCGAGGACGATAATCCCCAGACTCTCCCACGTCTTCGGGTCGATATTCTTACCGTCTTCAGGAATTACCCACCTTACGCCGCGCGCGAAATAGCCGCGCCAGCCTAACCATACGCCGCGATGATACTCGGTGCGACTCTCAAATGTTTTGGTAACCAGCTTTCCGTTTTCCTCAACATCATCTTCATACTTGTTGCGGAGCAGATGCCAGCCAGCGCCGTAGTGCACTTGCTTGTTGTTTTTGATTTTAGCTGGCTCCCATAATAGCTCGCGATAACTTTCTCGGGCGCGCTTCGATGATTTCTCCACTTGGGCGGGCCTCCAAAAGTTCTCCTTTTTAACCAGCCCGAAATAATCGAGGCGATCCAGATGCCAATCCCACTTTGCGAGGTCTACGATAGTCGAATGAACATTGCCATCCCCGTAAATAAAGTTCAGCGGAGTATATCCGACTGGAATAAAGCCCGTACCTTTCACGCCGTTGTAGCACCTGGCGTGATTCACGATTTGAGGCGCGTCTTCGGCGAAATTGCAGTTTTCATCAAACAGGTAGGTGTTGTCCATTTTCATCCAATCAAAAAATCGAGTCTTGAGATATTCTGAGAACGGAATCTGGTTGACTCTTTCGACCAGTTCTGCCAGCAAGACGTATCCTGAGTTTGAATACTCAAGTTTGGTATTCGGTTTACCCGGCCGTAGTGCCTGCGAAGCGAACCACTGAATCACATCTTTATTTGTAATCTCCCTCGCCTTTTTCTTTGCCATTTGTGGATACCAACCATCGGACTTCTCCATAGCCACATCGTACCAATCCTTAGCAACTTGTTTTGACTTCTCATAAATTTTGACATACTCCGGCAGCGCGGAGGTATGGTGGAGCAAATCTTCGACGGTTACGGAATCCGCATAGCTGGGGAATTCACTAAAGAACTTCGAGATAGGGTCTTTTTTGTCAATTTCTTCCTCATCGACCATGGCAAGAATAACAAGGGCGGTAAACTCTTTGGATAATGAGCCCAGATCAAAAACCGTCTCGGGTGTTATTTTTGCTCCGGTTTCAAGATTCGCATAGCCGTAACAGTTCAGGTGTATGACTTTCTTGTTCTTCCTGATCACCACGGCTGCGCCCGGAACACGATCGCGGTTTTCAGGCTTGGTCAGGTGAGCCCCGAGCTCATACAGTTGCTTGTTTACGATTTCATCAATCCGAGGATCTTTCGGCAGCGCATTTTGATCCAAGTCAAGATCATCGAAGGCGTCTTGAGGGTTTTCTCTGTGAACCTTTTTCGAAGCCATTGGTTCCTCCGAAACAGACTGATTGAGGCGAGAAAATGATTAACCGCAATTGAAGTTGTTCATGATGTTGTCTTTTTTCCATTTGCCCCAATAGAACCGGGATATGTCCTGCGCGATACGGCAGGTGGTGGACTGTTTGTCACCGAAGACGGCGTTACTTAGCACAACAATACCCAGACTCTCCACACTATTTGGCTTAACGTTCTTACCCGGTTCCGGAACGGGCCACCGTGAGCCGCGGGCGAAATAGCTGCGCCACCCTAACCATACGCCGCGATGGAATTCAGCTCGACTTTCATATTTCCTCGCTACTCGCCTACTCTTCACTTTCACTTCTTCTTCATACTTATGCCTAAGTAGATTCCAGCCTGCCCCATAGTTCACTTGCTTGCGTTTCTTGATAAGTACCGGCGACCACAAAAAATCACGAATGATGGTGCCGCTGCCAAATTTTTTTGCGTCAGTGGGAGAACACAACCCCACCAAATCGTTCACGCTCAGGCTTAGCTCCCATCGCAACAGGTCCTTAATGGTCGAGTGAACATTGCCATCACCGTTGATAAAGTTCAGTGGAGTGTAACCAACCGGGACAAAGTGGCCGCTCACGCGGTTGTAGCACTTGGCGTGATTGACTATTTCCCGAGCGTTACGAGAAAAGCGACAGACTTCATCAAACACATACGTGTCCTTCATTTCCATATCGCTAAATAAGACTTCATTAAGGTATTGTGCGAAACGCTTTTTGCTAACTCTTGAGACCAATTCTGCGAGTACTACATAGCCTGAATTTGAATAATCGAATTCTGTGTCTGGATCCTTCGCCAGTAGTTTCTGCGAGGCTATCCATCGCAGCACGTCCTTATTTGTAATTTCCTTTCTTTTCTTATTCAGCATCTTTGGATACCAGTTATCTGGCTTTGCAAGGGCCTTGTCGTACCAATCTTCCTCAGCTTGCCTCGAGGCCACATGGAGCTTCGTGTAGTCCGGTAGGGCGGACGTGTGGTGGAGCAAGTCCTCGACCGTTATCGCGTCGGCGTAACGGGGAAATCCTTTGAAGAACTTCGAGAGAGGGTCGTTTAGGGCAAGCTTCCTTTTGTGAACAAGGTCGAGGATTGCAATGGCGGTAAACTGCTTGGACAACGAACCCAGATCAAAAATCGTATCCGGTGTTATTCTCGCTCCGGTTTCAAGATTCGCATACCCATAACAGCGCAGGTGGACGACTTGCTGGTTCCTCCTGACTGCCACGGCGACGCCAGGAACGCCATCGCGGTCTTCAGGGTTGATCAGGTCGTTCACAATTTTATCAATCTGCGGTTCATACGGCCACGCATTTTGATCCACGTGAAAGAAATCGAGGAGGTCATGGGATTTTTCTCTGTGAACTTTGCTCGAAGCCATTGATGCCTCCGGAAGATACTAGAATGTGGCGAGAGGCATAGTAAGGCAATCGTAGCGGCAATCAAACAAGAATCCTTATGCGGCTCCGTCCTGTGTAACCAACACCATGCGAACCGTGCTTTGCCCTGCATCATCCGAGCGTAAGCATCAGCAGCCTGTTCAAGAGGAAGCGTCTCGATCATCGGATGGACATTCTCCGTGCCATCCTTGAGCGACGGGCAATATCGTTTAGGCTTTGTCACCTTCCGATCAGAGGCCCAAGACCGCTATTGGTATCCCAGTGAAAACGGTCATCACCCCTGCTGGCGGCGGCGTCATTCTGGCAATCAAAAATGATGGAGCGCTGCTTTGGTACAAACATCTTGGCCTGACTCGCGCTGTTTCGTTTGCCAGATTGAAAGAGACGTGGGAAGGCCCCATCCAGATCGGCTCCGGATGGGTGGGCTTCAAAAAAGTATTGGCCTTCATGCCGGTAACATCGGCGCCGATCGTCCGTTGAGGCCAGCCATCTAGCATTTAGAAGCTGCTGACACAAGAGTACATGATGTATCTCATCGCGATAAGCGCGAAGATAACGAATTGTGCCGTCCCGAGGCCTTGCGGATGCGCGCGAGGTGATGCCAACTGTGCCGTAGCGCATGGTCCTCAATGACGAACTGCGCGGTCACAGGCGCGCCGAAGCTCAGCGAGAAGGGCGCCGCCTGGTCCAACTCGTCATCCGTGAATGCACGGACTGCGTCGGCCGCCGCGCGACTATTCCTGCGCAAGAGTTCAATCGCAGCGTCCTTCGTTACCCCCACCTGATCGTGGGCATGCTTGGCATTCAACTCGGACACAACTTCCCAACTGACGTCAGTAACTGCGTGGCCGCTTGCGATTGTTTGCGCGAGCTGAATCTCGATAGGGTAGACGGTGGCAACATGGTGCACGATGACGCCGACCGAACGGCTGTCCGTACCCGACACCGGTGTGTGCCACTCGGCTTCCGAAAGCCCTTCAGCAAAGGCAGCCAGGCCGTCAGCACCTTCCTCGATGCGATCAGCTAATAACTCAGAGCGTCGACTCATTATCAGTCTTCTCCTTTCAGTGGCGGCCGGGGGATCGCTCAGGCGCGCGTTGCAATAACCTCGAGGTATTCGGCGTCGACCTTCGTCGATTCGCCCCTGGCAAGGTTGTGTTCGGACCACAGGCCAATGAGTTCACTGCGCAGCTTCTTTTGCCCGCTCACGTCGAGCGAAGCGAAAGCCCGCGACATTGGGCCGTAATTGGTACGAAAGAATTCCACTACTTCGTCCGGTGGAAATGGATAGACAAAGTGATAGATTTGACGCTCAAGCCTCAGACTAGTAATTCCTTTACGGAGGCGATCGCGAACGGTGGCTTCATCTCCCCACATTACGGGCGAGGGCATCTCTGACGGAGCGATATGCTTCGCAATCGTCTTAAACATGAGCCCGATGAATCCGGCGGGTGTCCAATTAGCCATGGCAATCATTCCACCCGGCCGGCACACGCGGGTGAGTTCGGCCGCAACCAAATCCGGACGAGGCGCGAACATTGCTCCGATTAAACTGACGACTACGTCAAACTGGGCATCGTCATACGGCAGAGCTTCGGCATCGCCCTCTTCAAAGGTGACGTCAAGTCCCGCGGCGGCTGCGCGGGCCCGGGCTTTTTCAATCCAATTACTGGCAATGTCGCAACCAGTAACCTCTGCTCCGGCCCGCGCCGCGATCAGGGCAAGTTGTCCGGCACCGCAACCGACGTCGAGCAGACGGGTTCCTGGTGTGACTCCGAGCCGCCGGAAAAACTGCTCCGCGTCCTCCTCCATAAAGCGTGAGAAAAGGTCGTAGTTACCGGTCATCCATGTCGTCTTTAGGCGAGTTTTAAGTTCGTCAAATTCGCTGCTGGTCTGTTTCTCTACCGTAAACGCACTCATGATTGGTATGCTCCTTTCAGTCAACTGTCTTTCGATCCGCATTCCGATTTCACTATACGGCCGACAACGTCTTGAATACTTGATTAATCGTCCAGTATTCTTGGCACAGACACCCAATTCCGCGAGGCTATTAAGATGGACGTGCTTTCTGAGGTCTTAAGAGCTGTTAAGCTCGAGGGAGCAGTGTTCTTCAACGGTGAGTTTAGTGCTCCCTGGTGCCTCAGCGAGCCCCGCTCGACAGCCATCGCTTCGTTTCTTTCACCTGAAGCAGGGCACCTGATTCTTTATCACTTCTTAACCGAGGGGCGGGCCTATGTGAAGTTGCCGAATGGAGGGAGTGAGGAGTTGATCGCCGGCGATGTCGTGGTCTTCCCGCATGGAGATGCCCACCTGTTGGGCAACGGAGCACCCCAAAGACCTGTGGACGCCGTCCAGAGGTTTGCGAAGAATCTGACCGAGGGGCTCAAACTCGCAAGTTTTGGCGGTGGTGGAGAGATCACGAGATTCATTTGCGGATATATGATCTGCGAGCCACGGCTAAGTGAGGTTTTTTTGGCTGGCTTGCCAAAAATGCTAAAAGTGCACGTCTCTGACGAACCGTCGGGCAAATGGCTCGAAGATTCAATCCGATTCTCGGTCGGCGATGGTAACGGATCGAATGCGGGCAGCGGGCTGGTGCTCGCCAAATTGTCTGAAGTACTGTTCGTCGAAACCTTGCGACGCTACATCAACTCTCTTCCTGCGGACCAGACAGGCTGGCTCGCCGGTGCACGTGACCCAATCATCGGCGAAGCTCTCGCTCTGCTGCACAAGGAACCGGCAGATCCATGGACCGTTTCCGATCTGGCGAGACGTATCGGTTTATCACGTACGCGGCTGGCTGAGCGCTTCCGCCACTTTCTGGGAGCATCACCGATGGCCTACCTGGCCCAATGGCGGCTGAAACTGGGGGCGGAGCTTCTTCAGTCATCCGAGGACAGCGTCGCGCAAGTTGCGGCGACGGTGGGCTATGGCTCAGAAGCGGCATTCAACCGTGCGTTCAAGCGTGAGTTTGCTTGTCCTCCGGCGCAATTCCGTCGCAAGCGTAGGAACACACCAGCCCAGCTTTAAGACTGCGCCGCATACACTTTTATGGATGTATGGAAACCTTAATCAAAGACATTCGCTACGGTGTCAGGAGCTTGTTAGCGCGTCCCGGCTTCACGGCCCTCGCCGTATTCACCCTGGCGCTTGGCATCGGAGCTTGTACCGCGATCTTCAGCGTGGTTGACGGCGTCTTGTTGCGGTCTTTGCCCTACCCCGACGCTGAACGGATCGTGCAACTCCGCGAGGTCCGTTCGAGCGGCGCGCAGATGGCGTTTGCGGAGCCGAATTATCTGGACGTTCGCGCCCGAAGCCGGACGCTCGAGGCTGTCGCTCAATACGGTGGAGACTTAACAACAGTGACGGGAGGCAGTGAGCCAGTTCGCGCTCTCACCTTCTCGGTGTCTGGCGATTTCTTTCACGTGCTCGGCACCAAGCCGCTCGTTGGTCGCACCTTTCTGCCCGAAGAAAGCAAACCAGGGGGCGCCCCGGTAGCCGTGGTCAGTTATGGCTTCTGGCAACGACTATTGGGCGGAAAATCAGACTTGGCCGGTACAACGTTGCGGTTGCTGGACCAGAACGTCACCGTTGTCGGAGTAATGCCAGCTGGTTTTGCCTTCCCGCAAGACGCCGAGGTTTGGATCCCACGAGAATTATTTCTGCAGGAAACCTCGCGATCGGCTCACAACTGGAGCGTCGTTGCCCGACTGCGTCCAGGCATCAAGATTGAGCGGGCGAACGCCGAAGTGAGCGCGATCGCCAAGCAACTCAAACAAGAGTACGGCAAGGACATCGATGCAGTGAATTTCACTGTGGTTCCACAGCAGGAATATATGGTGGGGAATGTCCGCGGCGCTCTGGTAATGATTTTCGTGGCGGTCGGATTCCTGTTAGCGGTTGCCTGTGCAAACGTCGCGAACCTGCTGTTGGCCCAGGTGACAGCGCGTCAGCGAGAGTTTGCCGTGCGCTCGGCGCTGGGAGCAACCCGCTTCCGGCTGGCGCGACAGTTCATCACGGAGAACCTGCTGTTGGCTCTTACTGCCGGCGCACTCGGCGTTCTCCTTTCTTTTTGGGGAGTTGATCTACTACTCAGCTTGAATCAGCAGAGCCTGCCGCGCATGAGTGACATCGGAGTAAATGCGAGAGCAGTCGCTTTCACCTTGGGCCTTTCATTGCTGATTGCGATAGTGCTCGGAGTTGTGCCGCTGCTTCGTTTTTCAACCAGGGATCTGGAAACGAGTCTCAGAGAGGCTGGGAGCGGTGCGCGCGGATACGCGGGCAAGCATTTGCGAAGTTTGTTGGTGGTGGCGCAGATGGCGTTGACGCTGATTTTACTAGTGGGCGCGGGATTGCTGGGAAAGAGCTTCTATCGCCTGCTCCTAATCGATCCCGGTTTTCGCACGGAGAGCGCCGTGGCAATGGAGTTATCGCTGCCCATTA
>Ga0070706_100005904_pt1 | contig 11600 bp, 6 predicted proteins | sample KBSK5501metaG_FD_65476 | JGI IMG/M metagenome (GOLD analysis project Ga0070706, IMG submission 65476) | Corn, switchgrass and miscanthus rhizosphere microbial communities from Kellogg Biological Station, Michigan, USA - KBS K5-50-1 metaG | ecosystem: Host-associated > Plants > Roots >...
ATGTTGGCGTTGAGGTGGAAGACGTTGCCGGGGTCGTACTGCGACTTGATCTTGGCCAGGCGGTCGTACTTCGCGGGCCCGTAGGCGGAGCGCACGCGGTCTTCCTCGTATTCGGACATGAAATTCACGTAGCTCCCGACTCCGCTCGCATGCGGCACGAGCGCGGACCAGTAGTCGCGTGCCCACTGCCGGTCCGCGTCGAGTTCCTCCTGGGTGTGGGCGACCGCAGCGACGTTGACCACGTACCGCGTGCTGCGGCGGCCGCCGAACGCCGTGGCGTCGTCGGCGACCTCGGCGAAGGCGCCGCCGAGGCAGAAGATGGGGGTAAACGACATCCCCGATGTCTTGCGGGGCTGGTGCTCGGTGATGGCGCCGATCGCGCCATCGGACATCTCGTCCAGGTAGACGGCCTTCTCATAAGCCAGGATGCCCCACGGCGCGGATGGGTCGAACATCTGCTGCAGGTTCGCATACGGAATCGGGGTGACGAGCTCGAACAGCGCGCCAAGGGCGTCGCGGACCGGCGCAATCAGCTGCGCGTGCGAGCTGGCGTCGCCGAAACCGGCCACGAGCAGGGCAAAACCTGGCCGGAACCGGTATTCCTCCGGCACAAAGGGCTCCGGCGGGGCATTCAGCCCGCCAATGAACATGGCGGCGTCACGGGGCAGCGTGGGAGCTATCTCGCGAGCCAGGCGGAGCATTTCCGCACCCTGATCCAGGTCCACGAAAAACAGGCCTAGATTGACGGTGGGGCCCACCCGGTGCATCCGGTATTCGAACGAGGTGACCACGCCGAAGTTGCCGCCACCGCCCCGCAGCGCCCAGAACAGGTCCGGGTGCTGGTCGCTGGATGTCTGCAGGATCTGGCCGTCGGCGGTGATCACCTCGGCGCCGATCAGGTTGTCACAGCTGAGCCCGGCTATGCCGGTGAGCCAGCCTATCCCCCCGCCCAAGGTGAGACCGCCGATGCCGGTATGGCTGATGAACCCTCCCGGCACCGCGAGCCTGTGCTGCTGGCCCGCGGCGTCCAGTTCGGCCCAGGTCACCCCGCCCCCTGCCGTAGCCACCTGGCTTGCGGGATCCACGTGCACCGACTTGAGCGGCGTAAGGTCGATCATCACGCCGCCGTCGGTCAGCGCGAATCCGGAGAACCCGTGACCGCCGCCCCGCACCGAGATCTCCAGCCCACGATCTTGCGCGAAGGCCAGACCGTGGGCCACATCCGTGCCGCCGGCACAGCGAACGACCAGCGACGGGCGCCGGTCGATGGCGCCGTTCCAGATCGCCACGGCGTCGGTGTACCCGGGCGAGCCAGGCTCCGCCACCGTTCCCGTCACCCGTGATCGAAGCGCGTCCACGTCGCTTCGGCTGATGTGCGCCATTGGTCCCCCCCGAGAGTGGCATACAAACGTTCCGGGAAACGATACAGCATCATCTCTCGCTGCCGGATAATGCGCCCGGGCGCGAACTTCACACGGCAGTTTTCTTATCTCACCATCCCACCCAGGTTTCTGATCCCACCATCCCGCCCAGGCTTTCGCCATTATGGCGTTGCAGCAGGGATCACCTGGTGACCGAAATAAGAAAGCCTCGGCTACGCGGAATCCAGGGCGAGGCTCGCCGCGGGGGCGTTGCTGAAGTCGTCGTTGACGCTGACCACCTCGCGGCCGTGGGCCGCCAGCAGGGATGCGGCGACCGCTGCCCGGTAACCGCTCTGGCAGTACACCCACGTCTCGCCCGGTGGCACGTCGTCCAGCCGGCCGGGCAGGTCGGTGAAGGGGATGTGGGTGGCGCCCGCGATGTGCCTTTGCTCCCACTCCAGCCGGCGGCGGACGTCCAGGATCACGGGGCCGGCCGGGCCACGGGCGAGACGGTCGGCCAGGTCGCCGAACTTGGCCAGCCGCAGGGAGGACAGCGGCCGGTCACCGGCCCAGTCCGCGGGCCGTCCGGCCGCTGCGGCGGCCGTGCGGTCGAAGCCGATCCTGGCCAGTTCCCGCTGGGCCTCCGCCACCTGGTCGGGGGTATCGCCGAGCAGGGTGACCGGCGCGCCCCACGGGACCGCCCAGCCCACGTAGCTGGCGAAGCTGTCGCACAGGGCGAAGCTGACCGACCCGGGCAGGAAACCTGCGGCGAACGCGACCCGGTCGCGCAGGTCGATCACCCACTCGCCGCCGTCGATGCGGCGGCAAACCTCGGCCGCGTCCGCACGGCGCGGCGGTGACAGGTCTGGGCCGTCCGGCCCGGCCAGGTTGGCCGGGCCCATGTGCGCGTAGTAGGCGGGCCAGGCGTCCAGCCCGGCCAGGAGGGTATCCAGGTAGACCTCTTGGCGCAGCGTCAGCGCGGGGTTGACGAGCTTCTCGTGGCCGATCGTGGAGGCACGCCCGCCCACCGGGCCGGCCGAGCAAAAACTGCCGAACCCGTGGGTCGGGAACACCTCCGTCGCCTCGGGCAGCTCCCGGGCGAGGCGGTGGGCCGAGGCGTACTGCGCCCGGGCGAGCGCCCCGGTGTTCTCCGGCCCGAGCAGGTCGGGGCGCCCGCTCGCGCCGTAGAGCAGCGACCCGCCGGTGAACACACCGGTCACGGCGCCGTCGGTTTCCAGGGCGTAGCTCAGGTGGGTGAACGTGTGGCCCGGGGTGGCCAGGACCCGGACACCGATCGCGTCGCTGACCGCGATGCTGTCGCCGTCCCGCAGCGGCGTCCGGGGGAACCGGACCGGGTCGGCCTCGCTGACCAGGTACTCCGCTCCGGTGGCGCGGGCGAGCGCCAGCCCGCCGGTGAGGTAGTCGTTGTGGATATGCGTCTCGGCGATGTGGGTGACGCGCACGCCGTGCTCGCCGGCCAGGGCGAGCACCCGGTCGATGTCGCGCTGCGGATCCACGACCAGCGCGACGGTCCCGTCGTGGACCAGGTAGCTGCGGTCGCCCAGCGACGGCGTCTCGATCTGTAGCACTTCCACCATGCCGCTGCCCTTCCCCACATCCCCGCCAGGAAATCAAAAGTACGGTCATTCGTACCTTTGCTCAAGGTTAGCGGCCCGGCGTGGGAGCGCGGGGGTGTCCGTAACGTTAGAGCCATACCCGCTAGCGGGAGGGGGCGCGATGCCACGGACTGGGCCAGTGACTAGCCCGACCACTCCGCCGCGGCTTGGGTCGCTGCTGCGGCCGCGCAGCGTCGCACTGGTCGGCGCGGCGGACAAGTCCGGCTTCTCGCAGGTGGCCTACCGCAACCTCGTGGAGTTCGGCCTCGGTGAGCACACCTACCTGGTGAACCGGCGCGGCGCGCCCGCGCACGGGCGCGCCACCGTCACCTCGTGCACGCAGATCACCGAGCCGGTCGACGTCGCGTTCATGATGGTCCCGCAGGCGGGCACGCTCGACGCGCTCAGCGACGCGGCCGCGGCCGGCATCCGGCACGCGCTGGTCCTGTCCTCCGGGTACGCGGACGCCGGCGAGGCCGGGCAGCGCGCGCAGGCGGACCTGGTCGCCCACGCCGAGGCGCTGGGCATCCTGCTGGGCGGCCCCAACCACCTGGGGTTCGCCAACTTCATCGACCAGATCCCGGTCACCGCCATCCCCGGCCTGCCGCACGCGGCCGGGCCGGTGGCGTGCGTGTCGCAGAGCGGGATGAGCGCCAGCGCGATGCTCGACTTCGCCGCGATGACCGGCGTCGGGCTCTCCTACCTGGTGACCCTCGGCAACGAGGCCATGATCACCGCGGGCCACGTCCTGGACTATCTCGCCGGTGAGGAGCACACCAGGACCATCGCGCTGTTCCTCGAGACGATCCGCGACCCGGCGGTGTTCGCCGCCGCCGCCCGCCGCGCGGCAGAGGCGGGCAAGGCGGTCGTGGTGCTGAAGTCCGGCAGGTCCGAGCTGTCCATGCGGATGGCCGCCGCGCACTCCGGCGCCGTGGCCGGCGACGATCACACGGTCGACGAACTCCTCCACGACCTGGGTGTGATCCGGGTGGACTCGATCGAGGACCTGATCCTTACCGCCGGGGCTACCGCGCACCTCGGCCGGCTGGCCCGCCCCGGAATCGGGGTCGTCTCGATCTCCGGCGGTGCGTGCGACATGCTCGCCGATCACGCCGCCGACCTCGGCGCCCCGCTGCCCGCCCTGGCCCGGGGCACCGTGGCCGCACTAGCACAGATCATCCCGGACTACGGCACCGCGCAGAACCCGCTGGACGTCACCGGGGAGGCGGTCATTCACCCGGCGATCTTCAGCCGGTGCATCGAGGTCATGTCCGCCGACCCGTCGGTGGGCGTGGTCGCCGTCATCAACACCCTGCCGTGGCAGGCGGACGGGCGGCCGTGGGCCGGGCAGGTGCTCGCCGACGCGATCGGCGCGGGGGCCAGCCGGGCGCGCACGCCCGTGGTCTGCGCGAGCCAGGTGACGCAGCCGATCACCGGCTACACCCGGCAGGTGATGGCGGACGCGCGCATCCCCTACGCGATCCCCGGGCTGCGCCACTGCGTCGCGGCGCTGCGCAACCTCGGCTGGTGGTCCGAGGCAACGAGGGACGGATGATGGACGGTCGCTGGGAGTTCTGGATCGACCGGGGCGGCACGTTCACCGACGTCGTGGCCCGCCGCCCCGACGGCACGCTCGCCGTGCACAAGCTGCTGTCAGAGAACCCCGGCGCGTACACCGATCCCGCCGTGGCGGGCATCCGGCATCTGCTCGGCATCGCGCCAGAGCAAAACATTCCTGCAGAACGGATCTCCGTGGTCCGCCTCGGCACCACGGTGGCGACGAATGCCCTCCTGGAGCGCACGGGCGAGCCGTGCGTCCTGGTCATCACCGAAGGCTTTGCGGACGCGCTGCGGATCGCCTACCAGGACCGGCCGAAGATCTTCGACCGCGAGATCATCCGGCCGCAGATGCTGTACTCGGGGGTGATCGAGGTCCGCGAGCGGACCGGCGCCGACGGCGCGGTCCTCGTCCCGCTCGACGAGGACCGCGTGGCCCGGGACCTGCGCGCCGCCCGGGAGGAGGGGTTCCGGTCGGTCGCGGTCGCCTGCATGCACGGGTACCGGTACCCCGCGCACGAGGCGCGGATCGGCGAGATCGCCCGCGAGGCCGGGTTCACCCAGGTGTCGCTGTCGCACGCGACGACCCCGCTGATGAAGCTCGTCTCGCGCGGCGACACCACGGTCGTGGACGCCTACCTGTCCCCCGTGCTCGCCCGGTACGTGGACAGCGTGACCGGCGAGCTTCCCGGCGTCCGGGTGCAGTTCATGCAGTCCCACGGCGGCCTCACCGACGCGCGCTCGTTCCGCGGCAAGGACTCGATCCTGTCCGGGCCCGCCGGGGGCATCGTGGGGGCGGCGCGCACCGCCCAGGCGGCGGGCTTCACGAGGGTGATCGGGTTCGACATGGGCGGTACCTCGACCGACGTGTCCCACTTCGCCGGCGAGTTCGAGCGGCAGTACGAGACCCAGGTCGCCGGGGTGCGGATGCGGGCGCCGATGCTGGCCATCCACACCGTCGCCGCGGGCGGCGGGTCCATCCTGCACTTCGACGGCAGCAGGTACCGGGTCGGCCCCGACTCGGCGGGGGCGGTTCCCGGCCCGGCCGCCTACCGCCGGGGCGGCCCGCTCACGGTCACCGACGCCAACATCATGCTGGGCCGGATCCAGGCCGGGCACTTCCCCGCGGTGTTCGGCCCGGAAGGCGATCAGCCCCTGGACACCGCGGTCGTGGCGGAGAAGTTCGGCGCGCTGGCCCGCCAGATCGGCGCGGCGACCGGCCGGGAGCCGGCCCCGGAAGAGGTGGCCGCCGGGTTCCTCCAGATCGCGGTCGCGAACATGGCCAACGCGATCAAGAAGATCTCGGTGCAGCGCGGCTACGACGTGACCGAGTACGTGCTCGCCACGTTCGGCGGGGCCGGCGGCCAGCACGCGTGCGCGGTGGCCGACGCGCTGGCGATCACGAAGGTGCTCATCCACCCCCTGGCCGGGGTGCTGTCCGCCTACGGGATGGGCCTCGCCGACGTCACCGCCATGCGGGAGAGCGCGGTGGAGGCGCCGCTCGCCGAGTCCCTGCTCCCGGAACTCGGCCAGGTCGCGGCCCGGCTGGAGGCCGGCGCGCTCGCGGAACTGGCCGGCGACGGCGCCGACCCGGCCCGGGCCGTCTGCGTGCGGCGGGCGCACCTGCGCTACGAGGGCACCGACACCGCGCTTCCCGTGCCGCTGGGCGCCGTGGCGGATATGACCGCGGGGTTCGAGCGGGCCTACCGGCAGCAGTTCTCGTTCCTGATGCGCGGCAAGGCGATCCTCGTCGAGGCGGTGTCGGTCGAGGCCGCCGTCAGCTCCGGGGATGGTTCCCGGGTGATCCCGCCGGCGTCGCGGACGGAGGGTGGCGGGGCAGCTTCCGTTCTGATGTATGTCGAGGGAAGGTGGGCGGACGTACCGCTCGCCCGCCGGCGGGACCTGCGGCCGGGCGAGGGCGTGGACGGCCCCGCGCTGATCGCGGAGGACTTCGCGACCACGGTGGTGGAACCGGGCTGGCGGGCCGAGGTGACGGCGGACCGCGACCTGCTGCTCACCCGCGTTGCCCCCAGGCCCGGGCGCGCGGCGGCAGGCACCGCCGTGGACCCGGTGCTGCTGGAGATCTTCAACAACCTGTTCATGTCGGTGGCCGAGCAGATGGGGGCGCGGCTGCGCGCCACGTCGCACTCGGTCAACATCAAGGAGCGGCTCGACTTCTCCTGCGCGGTCTTTGACGCGGGCGGCGGGCTCATCGCCAACGCGCCGCACATGCCGGTGCACCTCGGGTCGATGGGGGAGAGCATCGCGATGGTCGCGGCGCGCAACGCGGGCCGGATGCGGCCCGGCGACGTGTACATGCTCAACGACCCCTACCACGGCGGCACCCACCTGCCGGACGTCACCGTGGTCACGCCCGTGTTCGGCGAGGCGGGCCGGCGGATTCTGTTCCACGTGGCGTCGCGGGGGCACCACGCCGAGATCGGCGGGATCACGCCCGGGTCGATGCCGGCGTTCAGCACCCGGCTCGACGAGGAAGGGGTGGTGATCGACAACTGGCTGCTGGTCCGGGACGGGGTGCTGCGGGAGGCCGAGACGCTGCACCTGCTGCGGTCCGCGGCCTTCCCGTCCCGCAACCCCGAGGTGAACGTGGCCGACCTGCGCGCGCAGATCGCCGCCAACGAGCGGGGCGTCTTCGAGTTGCGGCGGATGGTGGACCACTTCGGGCTTGACGTGGTGCATGCCTACATGGGGCACGTGCAGGACAACGCCGAGGAAGCCGTGCGCCGGGTGATCGGGGCGCTGCGCGACGGCGAGCGGCGCTACGAGATGGACGGCGGCTCGGTGATCAACGTGGCCGTCCGGGTGGACGCGGCCGCGCGCCGCGCGGAGATCGACTTCACCGGCACCTCGGCCCAGCTGGCCAGCAACTTCAACGCCCCGTCGTCGGTGGCCATGGCCGCGGTGCTCTACGTGCTGCGCACGCTCGTGGCCGACGAGATCCCGCTGAACTCCGGCTGCCTCAAGCCGGTCCGGGTGATCATCCCGCCGGGGTCCATGCTGGCGCCGGGGTACCCGGCCGCGGTGGCGGCGGGGAACGTGGAGACGTCGCAGGCGATCACCGGCGCGCTGTACGCGGCGCTCGGGGTGATGGCCGAGGGCTCGGGGACCATGAACAACGTCACGCTGGGCAACGAGCGGTACCAGTACTACGAGACCGTGGCCAGCGGGTCCGGGGCCGGAAACGGATTCCGTGGCACCGACGTGGTGCAGACCCACATGACCAACTCCCGGCTCACCGACCCCGAGGTGCTGGAGTGGCGCTACCCGGTGCGGGTTGAGCGGTACGCGATCCGCCGCGGCAGCGGCGGCGCGGGCCGCTGGGCCGGCGGCGACGGGGGACGGCGGGAACTGCGCTTCCTTGAGCCGATGACGGTGACCACGCTGGCCAGTCACCGGCGGGTGCCGCCTTACGGGATGGCGGGCGGGCGGAGCGGGGCGCCCGGGCGGCACTGGGTCGAGCGGGCGGACGGCTCGGTGACCCCGATGCTGGGCTGCGATTCGGTCCAGGTGGCCGTCGGGGACCTGTTCGTGATCGAAACCCCCGGCGGAGGGGGTTATGGGCCACCGGGGCAAGCCGGGTGAACCACACTGGGCTCATGACGAGAACCGACACCGGCGCCGGGGCGGCCGTGGCCGTGCTCGCGGGCCAGCGGCTTGAGCTGCTGGACCGGGCCCGGATCTATGCCTGCGGGATCACCCCTTACGACGTCACCCACCTCGGCCACGCGTCCACGTTCGTGTGGATCGACGCGCTCGGCCGGATGCTCCGCTTCCTCGGCGTGGAGCCGGAGGTGTGCCGGAACGTGACCGACGTCGATGACGTGCTCGACGCGGCGGCGCGCCGCGCGGGGGCAGCCTACGACGAGTTCGCCGCGATCCAGCAGTTCCAGTTCGACCGGGACATGGCGGCCCTGCAGGTGCGCTCGCCGGAGCACGAGCCGCGGGCGCATCGTTACGTGGCGCAGGTCATCCGGCTGGCGTCCGGGCTCCTCGACGCGGGCTTCGCCTACAGCCGCCAGGGCAGCGTCTACTTCCGAGGCGAGGACGTGGCCGGCCAGGTGGGCCTGGACCGGGCCGAGGCGCTGCGGCTGATGGGTGAGTTCGGCGGCCGGCCGGACGACCCGGCTAAGGACGACCCGATGGACGTGGCCGTGTGGCAGGCAGGCGAGCCGGGCCATCCGGCGTGGGACTCGCCGTGGGGCCGCGGCCGGCCTGGCTGGCACGCGGAGTGCGCGGCCATGGCGATGTCGGTGTTCGGGCCGGCCGTGGACATCCACACCGGCGGCGTGGACCTGCGGTTCCCGCACCACGCCTACCACGCCGCGATGGCCGAGGCGTTCACCGGTGTGCGCCCGTACGCGCGGGCCTGGTTCCACGCCTGCGTGGTGACCGTCGGCGGCGCCAAGATGGCCAAGTCAGCGGGCAACCTGGTGCTGGTCGGCGACCTGCTGGCAGCGCGGTCCGCGGGGGTGGTGCGGCTGATGATCCTGGACCGGCCCTGGGGGCAGAGCTGGGACTACCGGCCGGCCCTGCTGGACGCCGCCGCCGCCCGGCTGGACACGCTGTACCAGGCGGCCGCGCGGAACAAGCCGAACGACCCGGCCGCCGTCGACGCGCTGCGCCGCCTGCTCGCCGACGATCTCAACGTGCCCGCCGCGCTCGACCTGGCCGTCGAGGCGGGCGGCGCCGCGGCCCGTACCCTGGCCGGCGTTCTCGGCCTGACCTAACCCCGAGGAGGAGCGATGCGGCTCACCAAGCTGGTGCACGCCTGCGTGCGGCTGGAGAAGGACGGCGCGGTCCTGGTCATCGACCCCGGCGCGTACAGCGGGCCGGACAGTATGGACGGCGCGGACGCGGTGCTGATCACCCACGAGCACTTCGATCACATGCAGCCGGACACGCTGCGCGCGGCACTGAGCGGAAACCCGGGCCTGCGGGTGTGGGCGGGCTCTTCGGTGGCCGGCCAGTTCACCGACCTCGGCGACCGGGTGCGCGCGGTCGCGCACGGCGACGAGTTCACCGCGGCCGGGTTCACCGTGCACGTGTACGGGTCGCGGCACGCCCTGCTGCACCCCGAGATCCCCGTGGTCGAGAACGTTGGGTTTCTGGTCGACGGCGAGGTGTTCCACCCGGGCGACGCGCTGACCGTGCCCGAGGACCCCGTGGGCACATTGCTGCTGCCCATCAGCGGGCCCTGGCTCAAGCTGTCGGACATGATCGACTACGGCCGCGCGGTGGCCCCGCGGCGGGGCTACGCGATCCACGACGCGCTGCTAAGCCCCATCGGGCTGGGGTTGATCGAGCGCTTCCTCGGCCTCGCGGCCGGCACCACGGGTGCGGTCTTCAGCCGGCTGGAGCCCGGCACCACCGTGGACCTGTAGCTCCGGCCACTTTGCTTGTCCCGCCCCCGCGCTCCGCGCCCGCCCCCGCTCTTTCCGTCACTCTGCCTAGGCCGCCTACCCCTATTGGCGGAGGCCAGTGGCTGAGGTCGCTGGCAGAGTCGAGGCTCGCAAGACCATTACAGGCAGTGGCGAGGCCACTACCGGGGTCGAGGGAGACGGCACGGTGGCAGAACGCGACAGGCAAGGCACGGCCATCTGGTCTGCGGCGGTCGTGGGGCTGGGCTTCGCCGGCCTGCCCACCGCGCTGGCACTGCACGGCCGCTGCCCGCGGATCATTGGCATCGACACCAGCGAGGACCGCCTGGGCGTCATCGCCACGCGTTGCGCCGAGCTGCCCGGCCCGGACCGGCCCGTGCTCGATGAGGCGCTCAGCGACCGGACCCTGGAGCTGACCAGCGACGTCCGGGTGGTCGCCGAGGCGGACGCGGTCATCATCTGCGTGCCCGCGCACGTGGACGGCTCGCACCTCCCCGACCTCGCCGCCCTGCGCGGCGCGTGCGCGGCCGCGGTCGCGGCGGCACGCCCGGGGCAGATCATCATCCTCACCTCGACGAGCTGCGTCGGCACCACCCGGGAACTGCTGGCCGAACCGCTCGCGGCGCGCGGCCTGCGACCGGGCACCGATGTGTTCGTGGCGTTCAGCCCGGAACCGGCCGGCACCGGCGACCCGGGGCAGGAGCGGCGCGAGATACCCAGGGTGGTCGGCGGGGTCACCCGGGCGTGTGCCGGGCGGGCGGCGGAGGTGGTCGGCAAGCTGACCGACCAGGTGCTCCCGGTCAGCACGCCGGAGGCGGCCGAGGCGGCCGCCCTGTACGAGACGATTTTCCGCGCGGTGTCACTCGCGCTGGCCAACGAGTTCGCCGACGCCTGCGCGACGCTGCGCGTGGACCCGATCGAGGTGACGCTGGCCGCCGGCCTCGGCCCGCAGAGCCTCCCCGGCCCCGGCCTGGGCGGTCACTGCGTTCCCTGCGCGCCGCACTACCTGCTGTGGCAGCTGGGCCACCTGGGCCAGGCCGCACCGCTGGTCGAGCAGGCGATGCGGTCGATCGCGCAGCGCCCCGGCAAGGTCGTGGACCGCGCCTGCGAGATGCTGGCGGCCGGGGGAACCGCGCCGGCGGGCGCCAAGGTGGTCGTCGTCGGGGCCGCCTGCCGAGCGGGCGTGCCGGACGTGGCCGAGTCGCCCGCGATCCCGATCATCACCGGGCTCGTCGCGCGCGGCGCGACCGTCTCCTACTTCGACCCGCTCGTGCCCATCCTGCGGCTGCCCAGCGGGCAGGAGATCCGCACGCTGCGGACGCCGCACGGCGCGGACTTCGACCTCGCGGTCGTGCACACCCTGCACCCCGGCACCGGCTACTCCTGGGTAGCGGGCTGCCCCCTGGTGCTCGACGCCACCTACGAGTTCGGGGCCGCCCCGCACAGCGTGGTGGTGTGACGTGCCTACCGGCATGACCTTGATCTTCCCGTCCGGCGTCATGCGCCTGCGGGGGGTGACGCGCGCCCTCGGCCTGCTTGGCCGCCCGGGACGGGGGCGTGCATCCGGCGAGGCCGGGCGGTTGCCCGGCCTCGCCGGCGGGTCTCCCGGCTACCACAGGGGCACGAGGGGCGCCTCATGCATATGAACGGTGACTTTGCCCGGGTGA
>Ga0070706_100005905_pt1 | contig 11599 bp, 8 predicted proteins | sample KBSK5501metaG_FD_65476 | JGI IMG/M metagenome (GOLD analysis project Ga0070706, IMG submission 65476) | Corn, switchgrass and miscanthus rhizosphere microbial communities from Kellogg Biological Station, Michigan, USA - KBS K5-50-1 metaG | ecosystem: Host-associated > Plants > Roots >...
GAGCCTCTACGGCGTCCACGTCCTGCAGCGATGCAGGCGTCAGTGCGCTCGGTCACCCGCCGTTTGTCGTGCACTTTGTGCGGGACTGGCGTGGGCAAGCTGGGGAGAGCGCACTGACGCCTGCATCGCTGCAGGACGTGGACGCCGTAGAGGCTCCAACGGCGGCGGCGCAGCTAATGGCAGAGCCTGAGCGTGCGCCGGATCCGGAACCGCGGGCAGAGCAGCCAGCGCCTGTGCCGATGTCCGACGAGGCGCGACAGCGGCGGATATGTGAGATCGAGGCGGAGATCGCCAACCTGGAAGCGCGCCAGCACAATGCCAAGCTCCTCGCGCTGGGCTCAGCGCAGCCCGGCCAGGCGCCAGCGCTATGGCAGCCGCCGCACTGGTCCGAGAAGCCATTTTGATTATGACAAGTAGAAAGTGTGGGGGATGTGGGGATGAGAAGGGCGAAGACGAGTAGATCGCGCCCGACTTACGTGTCTGCCAGAGCCGCGGTATCGCGATGCGCGCCTGCCAGGCGTGCCCACACGACTACGACTAGCCCGCGTTCGGCGCGCATTGCCAGGCAACGGCTTCTCGCCTATACTCCAGTCGGCGACTGGACAGAGAGGGGCGCACGTCATGGGCGAGGACCAGCGTGGACGAGCCGCCCACTGTGAACGTGCCGCGCGCTGTACCGAGGAGCGTCGCGACCGCGCTCGCGGCGTTCTGGGAACAAGTCCGTACGACGCGTATGCTGTCGCTCGCGGCGCTTTCGTGTACTCGATTCATGTGCTGCGCCGGCGACTCAGAGGGGGCGAGCGCGTATGGCAAAGAGACTCAAAGTGTTCATGAGCTATAGTCGGGCGGAGAGCGCGTTCGCCGAGAAGCTCGCACAGGACCTGCGGGCCATTGGCCTCCATGTATGGCTCGACCAGGCTGAGATTGCCCCGGGTGCGGACTTCGTCGCAAACATCAACCGTGGTCTGGCGGGAGCGCAGTGGCTCGTCGTCGTGCTCACCCCCGATGCGCTCGCATCCACGTTTGTACGCCGGGAAGTCAACGCGGCACTCCTGCTCCAAGATCGCGGCAAGTTGGCCGGTGTGGTACCGGTGCTTGCGAAGCCCTGTGACCCCGACACGATACCCCCGCTATGGGCGGAACTGCAGCGGGTCGATGCCACGCACGACTACGATCAGGCAGTCATTGACCTGCTGGGGGCGTTTGCCTCTACTCTCCCTCCTCCCTATGGAGACATATTACTGCCTGCTGCCTCGACAGTGCAGAAGCACGACGACGGCAGTCAGCGGCGTCTGGCCGATATCACCACCCTCCATATGCTGCCTATGTCCGTTATCAAGTCATTCCTGCCCCTCTCACCGACTGAACGCGACGTGTCTGCAGCGCTCAACGACACGATGCCAGGCGACATGATGCCTGACGATACAGAGCGCGCATCCCAGCACAAGCGCGCGCCGGACACCTCGAACGCGCTGAAGCGCGAGCCGCTCGCACGTCTCGTCGGTGCTCCCACCACGCGTAAGGCCCACGCTCCTCACGACACTGGAGCACCAACTCACGGAGCTGCGATCACCCTCGCCATCGCCAATCAAAAAGGCCGTGTGGGCAAGACTACCACCGCGATCAATCTAGCCGCCTACCTCGCGCAAATGGGCCGCCGTGTGCTGCTGGTCGACATGAGTCCAGGTGCCGAAGCGACCACCAGTCTGGGCCTGGACGCGCAGCACGTCGGCCTATCGATGTACGAGCTCCTGGTGGATGACCGCGTGACCCCGCGCGAGGTGCTGAAGGCGGAGCTCCGCCCCAACCTCTCGCTGCTGCCGGCCAGTGCTGACGGGAATCTCTACGCCGCTGACATCGAGCTGCTCTACATCCAGGAGGGGCGTGAGCTTCGCCTGAAGAAGGCGCTCGACACCCTCAAGTCGCAGTTCGACTTCGTGCTGATCGACTGCCCGTCGTGGCTTAGCCTGCTCATGGTTAACGCGCTCAGCGCTGCCTATGGCGTGATCTTGCCGCTGCCCTGCGAGTATTTCGCGCTCGAAGGCACGCAGCAGCTCTTGAAGACCATCCATCTGGTGCGTGGGCGGCTCAATCCGTACATTCACCTCTTCGGCGTCGTGCTCACGATGTTCGACCCGCGCACCAAGCTGGGCACCGAGGTGGTGCGCGAGGTGAGCGAGCACTTCCCCAGCGAGAAGTTCCACACGGTCATTCCACTGAGTGAGCGGTTGGCCGAAGCGCCGGGCTATGGGCAGACGATCCTAGAGCATGAGCCGCGCTCACCTGGGGCACGGGCTTACCAAGAGCTCGCCGAGGAGGTCATCGAGCGAGCCGCGCTGATTGAGCAAGCAGCGATGACGAAGGCAACATGAATACAGTGTGGCGAGTCACCGACTGCCCGCACGCCTAGCCCGCGCCGCCCAGCGCACTCGGCACCGGAGGATGTGTGGAACAGCGTCGTGGAGGTGACCAGTGGCTCCCAACCGTCACCGACGCGCTCGTGCTAACGTTCTATGGTGGTAACACCTCACGCTCGGCATCACGCGTACCCAGAGTCGTCGGATCACCTACGCGATGAATCGCTACAGCCATCTGCAATGCTGTTGTTGGCAAGCCAAGATGCTGATCCAGCGCCACAGATGAGTTCACCTCACCCCAGACTGCTCCATCACGCCACAACGGCATCTGCAAGGGTGCTGGCAGCCCTGGAATAGGGGGACATGGTGGCACCTGTCGCGCGTCTTCGTATGCAATCTCGAGTAGCGTTGCCAGATCCATACAAGCATTGCTGACGAGCGTCGTCAGGGTCTCGACCCGGAACAGCTCACGTAGTTCTGGAAACCGCCATGCCTCCTGTGCTAACCACGGATACTCCTGTTGGTACTGGTGCATACCGAAGAGGAAGGCCATCCGCGCCCACTCCCACATCCAGTCATCAAACGCCGCCATATTGCGAATCGCCCGCTCGCGCGTCTCCCACAACGTGAGCAACGTCTCGACAGAAAACGCCGCGCCTTGTGGACCCTTGGTTTGCCCGCGCTTCTCTGGTTTGCGCCCCTCCATCAGCAGGATCAATGGATCACGCAGGCCGACTACATCTAACCCTTCGTGTGCCAGTAGCTCATTGAGCTGCTTTTTGGCGTGGAGAACTTGTTGTGCGTCCCTGGTCTTCGTCAGTTTGACAAGGCGCTGTACCGCCCGTCGAACCTGTTCGAGCGATGGGCGCCTTTGTCTTTCAGCCCAGGTCCGCATCACACGCTGTATCTGCGCACGCGATACACCTCCCATGCGCTCACCGAAGAAGATCCAGCCGCCCACAGGTAGGTTGCAAAGATGCACAATATGTACTTTTGGTTGCTCTCTGGTCTCAAGCAATTTGAGCCAAAGGCTCGCCTGCTGTGGCTTCCAGCGCCCTCGCTCGCCTTCCTCTGGCTTACCGATGAGTCCGAGACGCATCCAATCATAGAGCAGTGGTATCGTCGCTTTGTACCTATGCTCCTGGGCAAGTGCCACCATCTCATCGGCCGTATAACGACGCGTCTGAGCCAACTCTGCGGCCGCATGAGGAGGAATCCAGAAATCAGGCATTATGTTGCTTCCTCGTGTCCATCAACGATGACTCATCAATATCCAGAGGGCCTTGAGGCCATACCGCAGGAGGAGCGAAGCAAGCCATGCCGCGCCAGCACGGACAAGACCCTGAGCCAGCACTCGCAAACTTGTGCGAACAAAACGTCTCAAACCTTTCATGTCATCCTCTCCGATCGAGCAAGCAAAGGCCACAACGAGCTGTTGCTGGCATCTTGGCTCAGAGAGAGGGCAAGCGCACACACAAAAAGAGGTCAGTCTTCTATGAAAAGCACACCCATGATCGGCTGATCGGCGAGTGATCAGCCATGCATAGGTGGAGCGCAGCTCTTTGAGCGTGTTTGGCAGTGCAGTGCGGGTGCGAGCATGAGATACACTTCGCTGGATGAATACTACCTACCCAAGCAGTCTCTCGAACGTTGAGTGGGATTGCCTCCAACGTTTCCTGCCGTCCAGATCACCCTGTGGGAGACTCCGCCGCCACTCCATCCGCACCGTCTTCGATGCGCTCTTTTATCTCCTGCGTACCGGGTGCCTTTGGCGGTATCTGCCCAGCAATTTTCCGCCGTGGCAGACCGTCTACTATCACTTCAGGCAGTTATGTCGCACAGGCTTCTAGACGCATCTCTACCGGGCGCTAAGAAGCGTCGAGCGCGAGCGCATCGGCAGGAATGCAGAGCCCAGCGCTGCAGTCATGGATGCGCAGAGTGTCAAGGCGTGTCTGCATTACCATCGAGACCAGGGCTGTCCGCCTCCCCCCTTCTTCCCACTGCAAAGGTATCGGAGCCTTGACGCTTGCCAGGCATCTCTATAAACTGCACGTGCCGTAATACATCATTTGCTCTCTATCTCAAATCTCCCTAACTCGTATGCGAAGGAGCCCACATGGCCGTCTCCAAACTCACCGCTACCCAGTCCGAAGCCTATACGCCGACCCCACGGCGCCCGCAGCTCATCTGGCAAGGGCGCGAGCGTCGCCGCGTTGCCGATCCCGTCCCGGCACAGACGCTGGAGATCGTGCGCCCAGTGCATCTGGCAAAGGTGAGCCACGGCACGGCCGCACCTGGACTCTGGCAAGGCGAGGAAGGCGCGCCGCAGAACCGCCTCATCTGGACCAACGACAACCTCGTCGCACTCACCTCACTGCTGTGTGGCGACGACCAGCATGCGCCGTTGGAGGGCAAGGTAGACCTCATCTACATTGACCCACCCTTCGCCGTGCAGAACAACTTCAGCATCAACGTGGAGATCGAGGATGGGGTGTCGGATGAGAAATTGCCTACACTCATCGAGCAGCTAGCGTACGAGGATACCTGGAAAGATGGACTCGACAGCTATCTCAGCATGATGCGCGATCGGCTGGAGCAACTCAAGCGACTGCTCGCGCCCACCGGCAGCATCTACGTCCACTGCGACTGGCATGCCGGGCACTATCTTAAGGTGCTCCTCGATGAAGTGTTCGGATACGAGAACTTCCGTAATGAAGTTGTCTGGAAGCGGACTAGCGCCCACAGCGATGTGAAGCAGGGGGCCAAGCAATTCGGGCGTTCCCATGACATACTACTCTGGTATTCATCATCAGAAAGCTATACATTTCATTCTCCATTTGCCGACTACAGTTCCGACTACCAGGATAAGCACTACGGTCAAGTGGACTCAGATGGTCGACGATTTAAGACAACGGACTTGACTGCTGCTCGGCCTGGAGGCGATACGTCCTATCCCTGGAAGGGCGTCACGCCGCCTACAGGCAGATATTGGGCGTACTCAAGGGCGAACATGGAGGAATTCGAGCGTCAGGGCCGCCTGTATTACACATCCACAAACTTCCCTCGACTGAAGCAATATCTTGACGAGATGCCTGGGGTACCCGTACCAGACCTATGGGACGATATCTTTCCTGTCAACTCGCAGGCATTGGAGAGAATCAGCTTTCCCACTCAAAAGCCCCTCGCCCTGCTTCAGCGCGTCATCGCTGTGAGCAGCAATCCTGGCGACCTCGTGCTCGATGCCTTTATTGGAAGCGGCACAACGGCTGTCGCCGCCGAAACGATGCAGGACGAGAACGGCAAGCCCGCTCCACGCCGCTGGGTCGCCATTGACTGCGGTAAATTTGCCATCCACATCGCGCGCAAGCGCATGATCGAGGCACAGGCGCATCCTTTCGCCGTCGAGAGCATCGGCTTTTACTCGCGCGCCGACACCTGGCAGTCCGTGCTTGCCAAGCGCCCTTCCGCTCGCATCTACCGCGATGCACTGGTCGAGATCTACGGCGGCCAGCCCATCGAAGGCTTTACCTAATCTGCACGGCCGCAAAGGCACCCACTGGGTCCATGTAGGTCCGCTGGATGCTCCCATCGGGGAGTCGCAGCTCGGCGATATCTTGAAAGAAGCCGCGACCACTGACCTCAAGGCCGTTGACATCCTCTCTGCTGACATTCCCGTGGACTGGAATCCCAACGCCCAGGAATATCAGTACGGCGTCACCGTCCACCCCAAGATCATCCCCCAGGCTGCCGTCGAGGCTGTGCGCGACCGGCTCAAGCGCAAGCGCGCCAGAGATCCGAATGTCGAGCCGGCGCCCGACATCCATTTCTTCTCGCCGCCCGACGTCGAAGTCGGCTTCGTGCCGCAACCTGGCGCGGTCACGGTTAAGCTGCTGCGCCTTACCATTGACCTCGACGACTGTCTCAGCACGCAGGACGAGCGCAAGCGCGCGCAGATCAAAGCCAACATCACCGACTGGACGGCGCTCGTTGATTACTGGGCGGTGGACTGGGACTGGCAGGAAGGCAAGCCGTTCGAGAACCAGTGGCAGGATTTCCGCACCCGCAAGCGGAAAACCCTGATCGTCGAGACTGCTCACACCTACCAGGAACGCGGCGAGAAGCGCATTGCCGTCAAGGTCACCGACATCTTCGGCAATGACGGCCTCAAGGTCGTCCGCGTCACAGTGTAATCCACTCTCACGTTTCCCAGCGACACCACGTCCACCAGTCACCTAACTGACGATTGCCATTACCCGAAAGGACGTACGCCATGGCGAGCGGACGAGAGCGCCAGCAGCCCATGCTCATGACCGGCAATCCGCAGGAAGATCTGGTGAACCGGGTGCAGGAGCAGGTGGCGGACTGGGTTGCGGGAGGATATGCCGGCGCCAGTGAGGTGACGCGCATCCTGCTGCGCCACTGGTTCGGCGATCCGCACCTGTTGGCCGACGACACGCTGTTTCAGTGGTACGCCCATCAGCGCCGGGCCGTTGAGACCGCCATCTACCTATACGAAGTCCGACGAGCGCGCAAAGTGGAAGAAATCGCCCAGGTGGCCGGGCTCTCACGTGTGGCGCAGCGCGATCCCTGGCCCAAGCTCGGCCTGCAACTCGCTACCGGCGCCGGCAAGACTAAGGTGCTCAGCCTGCTGATGACGTGGGCACACCTGCATTGGGTGCTGGATGAAGAGGACGGCGATCTTGGCTTCGGCGGCACACAGCTGCTCATCGCGCCCAACCTCATCGTACTGGAACGCCTGCTCGCCGACTTCGCCGACGGCGCGATCTTCGCGCATGACCCACTCGTGCCGCCCGATCTGCGCCGCTTCTGGGACTTGCAAGTGGTGACGGCCGAGAGCGTCCCATCAAATTGGCGCGCGGGCAGCGGCTACCTCCTCGTCACCAATATTCAGAAGCTCTTTGCGGGTGAGGGCAACGGAGACGAGGACGACGAGCTCCCGGCGCAACTTGCCATGTTCGAGCGCGCGACGCCGACCCAACTTGACCTTGGCCTACCGCGTATGCTCGAATTTCTCCGCTCCGTGACGACACCGATCGCCGTTTACAACGACGAGGCCCACCACGTCCACGATGAAGCCTTGCATTATTCGCAGCCCGGACGTGGCAGGATGGACGAGGAGATGAAAGAGGCAGTCGCGTGGCACGGTGTGCTCAGCCGAGTGCAGTCAGGGCCAGGTGTGGCGCTCCAGACCGACGTCAGCGCGACGCTCTATGAGGAGTCCTCGAAAGCCTGGTTCCGCCACACGGTGTACAACTACCCATTGGCAAAGGCCATCGCGGACGGCGTCGTGAAGCAGCCGTATCTTGCCCGTGTGGAGCTACGCTACAAAGAAGGCCACGATGAGCCGATTCCCCTGGTGGACGACTCTGCCACCAACGCCTGGGATCGCTACACGCAGCTCATCCAGGCGGGCATCGCGGAGTGGAAGAAGGAGCAGGCCGCACTCGACGCCGCTGGCATTCAGCGCAAAGCTATCATGTTCATCGTCTGCAACAACAAAAAAGAAGCCGGCGAGATTGCCGAGCGCTTGCGCGAGTTCATTGATCCTGATACAGGCGAGGCTCTGTTTGCCGGCCGCGTCGCCGAGATCCATATCGGCGTCAAGGAAGCCAAGAATCAGCGCGAGTGGGAGCGCATCCGCGATGAGCTGAAGCGCATTGACGAGGTGGATAACCCGTTCACCGCGGTGGTGAGCGTGATGATGCTCAAAGAGGGTTGGGATGTGCGCAACGTCAAGGTGATCGTGCCGCTGCGCCCATGCGACTCGCGCACGCTCACTGAGCAACTGCTCGGGCGCGGCCTCCGCCGCATGTTTCCGCCGCGCTGGTCACCTGAGGGCGAGCTGAGGGATCAGGGCATCCACGAAGGTCTGTACGTCATCAAGCACCCGTCCTTCGCCGCCGTGATCGGGCAGATTCAGGACATTGTCACGGAGACTGAAGCGCGCCAAACCAAGCACGATCCGACGCGCTTGGTGATCAATCCTGTCGAGTCCGACGAGGAGCGAGGCAGGCGTGATCTGCCCATCCCACAGATCACCGGCGCCTACGAGACGACTGACGATTGGGTGGACAATATCACCCGCCAGGCGCTGCCGCCTCTACCGCAGCGCTTCCAATGGATCACCTCCATCTCTGAGATCGAGGGGATTCTGCGGCATTCCGGCGTGGGTGGCGTACGCATCAAAGAGGACGAGATCCGCTACAACGTGCAAACAACGAGCTACGCCAGTATCGACGCCGTGATGGCGGCCTATGCGGAGGCGATCCGCAACGAGCAGCGTCTTTCGCGCTTCTACGAAGCCCAGATCAAGGGAATCGTCAAAGCCTACCTGGAGCGTTGCGTATACGCGCTGCCGCCCGGAATCGCCATGAACCTGGACGACGCGGTGTTGCTCGATGAGGAGTCGCGCAAGATTGTCCTGGCGAATATCCAGACGCCTCACGTGAAGGAGCAGGTCATCGCGCAGGTGGTACGCGTCATTGGGGCAGCTCGTGCCGGCGAGGTCAATCCAGAGATCCAGGTCACGATTCGCCGCGCGAAGGACCTGCTGGCGTTCGAGGCCTTCCCACGGATCGCTCTGCGCAACCCCGAGAAGTGCGTCTTTGACGCGTGCTGCTTCGACGTCAACGACGAGCGCTGGCTGGCAGAACTGCTGGATGAGGCCGACGACGTTGCAGCCTGGCTCTGGAACGACCAGACCGGCGTCAACTTCCGCATCCAGTACGCCTTCGAGGGCCGCACGCCCTACTATTATCCGGACTTCCTGGTCCGGCTGACCGATGGCACGATGTGGGTGGTCGAGACCAAAGGCTCGATTCGGGAGCGCGACCGCGCCAAACAGACGCGCGCCGAACGCTATGTCGAGCAGTTGACAATGGGGACGCAAGATACCTGGCGTTACCTGTTTCTGGTCAACGATAGCTCGCTGGGGCGTGGTGACATCGCCTGGTGGGCAAAGCAGGGGCGGCGCCGTTTCAGTGACCTGGTGCGCTACAGCGAAAACCTCCCTACCCTCGGCCAGCGCTAAGGGGCTTGGGTGCGCACAGACCCTAGTCGCCGGCAGATGTGAGTACGGTCGGGTCTACCTGAGAGCGTTGCTGAATGGCATCTTGCAGGCCGCGATGTGAGTGGCGAGCTCCCTCGCAATTACCTATTCGGCCCAACAGTGCGACGCGATGGACGCGCAAGTGTGCCACCGCAGGGCAGCTCGTGACGGGCGTTGACGGGACATGACAGGGCGTGAGGCGTCCTGCCCCATCTCAATCTGCCGCTACGTCGGTATACTGGCGCCAGCACAGCCGAACGGTGAGCGAGGAGGGCGTGCGTGATGAGCGACGAGTAGCGGCATCGAGAGCAGCTTCAGGTCACTCAGGCGGTGACGACTGGCGATAAGTGGGGCAAGCCTGTCAGCGAAGAGCAGCAGGGAGAGCACGCTGAGGTGTTGGCGGCATGGGAAGTACAGGACGCCGACCGCAGCAAACGCAAAGGGCCGTTTGAGCATACGAGACTCATCGCCGCCGAGGTGTCTCGGCTCGCCGGTCGGTCGAGGCGCAATGAGTTCGGGTTCATACCGAATCTGCGCCTGGAAGAGGGCCGTCCTCTTTGGGGCGTAGGTGGAGGGAAAGGCATGCCTGCCGAGGACGTGGCCCGCATCCGTCTGTGGGCACCGGCTTCCCTGGCGAGTTGCCGCCTGCCGACATGTACCTCGCCTGCACGACATGCGCAGCCTGCCTGCGTATAGTGGAGCAGTGGCAACCGAAGTGGTGTCACAAGCGGCAGACGACATCCACGACGGGGGGAGGGGGAACACCAATGGCGAGCAAAGAGGAGCCGGAGGGCGGCGAGAACGCAGAGGGCGAAAAGTCAACGGGCGAGGTGCGGTGGGGCGAAGCGATCCGCCCAGAGCGTGCACAGGTATTGGAGGCGCGGCTGGCCCAGTGGCAGCAGGAGAGCGACGGTAGGCATGGTACACGGCGCGGTCCTTTCGACATGGAGGGCGAGGACGGCTGGACGGAGAGGTTGACCGGCGCCGACGCGTTCTTCCTAGCCACATGCGCCCTCGCTGGGCCAGGAGGGGATGTTGCCGCCGCTGAGGCAATACTACGTGATGAGGGGCAGAGGATCTTCTTGAATCTGTCCGCTTTGCATCTGGAGGGCGCCTTCCTCAGCCTGGCCCACCTGGAGGGCGCCGTCCTCCGGAAGGCCCATCTGGAGGGTGCGTTCCTCGGCAAGGCTCATCTAGAGGGTGCGTTCCTCTATGATGCTCACCTAGAGGGTGCGTTCCTCGGCGAGGCCCATCTGGACCGCGCCCACCTGGAGGACGCGGTCCTCCGCGAGGCCCACCTGGAGGGCGCTTACCTCGTGGGTGCCTCCTTCGACAAAACTTCGCACTTAAACGACGCTGTGCTCACGGGCGCCGCGTTCGACCAGGTCACCTTCGACAACACCAACCTGACCGTAGTGGACTGGAGCCGTGTCGGTCTGCTGGGCGACGAACTGCGAGCACGCAAAGCGTCAGATGAAGAGGGCAAGCGGAAGAATCGTAGCACGCACCTAACCGAGTATCGCGCCGCCGTGCGGGCGAATCGCCGGCTAGCAGTTTTCCTCCAAGCCAACGGACTGAGCGAGGATGCATCCCGCTACAACTACCGCGCCCAGCTCCTCCAGCGGACATCGCTTCTCTACGAGGGGCACATCCCCAAATGGCTCGGCTCCTGGTTCCTGGCCGCGCTCGCGGGCTATGGCTACCGACCGGGGCGCACCATCCTCTGGTACCTCGCCGTCGTCTCCGGCTTCGCGCTCGCCTTCTTCGCCTTTAGCCCAGGCTCGGCTACGCACCTCACCTGGAATGAGGCCCTCGTGGTGAGCCTCACCGCCTTCCACGGGCGCGGCTTCTTCTCCACCACGTTCCAACCGGGCGATCCACTCGCAGCGCTCGCCGCCATCGAGGCCGTGATCGGCCTGCTGATCGAGATCAGCTTCATCGCCACCTTCACGCAGCGCTTCTTCGGGGCGAAGTGAGCCGAAACTCTACGCCGTCTCGCACGATCTATTGCGCACGCTGGTGTTGCTGCTGCGTAACGGCTTCGCCACGGATCATCCCTGATCTGTCAAAGTGGGAAGGTCGGGTGGTAGGTGTTCATGAGGGCGCAGAGGTCAGCAAGGCCTGCGGAGAGGTGCGGTAGGGGATGGACACGCAGCCAGGGCAGCAGGAGAGC
>Ga0070706_100005907_pt1 | contig 11598 bp, 8 predicted proteins | sample KBSK5501metaG_FD_65476 | JGI IMG/M metagenome (GOLD analysis project Ga0070706, IMG submission 65476) | Corn, switchgrass and miscanthus rhizosphere microbial communities from Kellogg Biological Station, Michigan, USA - KBS K5-50-1 metaG | ecosystem: Host-associated > Plants > Roots >...
GGTAGCCGTACATGATTCCAATATGGAAAGGATCTTCAGGCGTTTGAGCGATCATCCCCTCACACCGAGCTGTGACCAGCGAACCCCGGCGTATAATCAGGAAAGTCTTGATCCCGGGAGTTGCTATCATGAGTCTTCCTCGCACACTCGTTGACCTGCGCAACAGTGCTTTCTCCGAACAACGTTCGCGCACCCGGTCGGTGAAGGACGAGCTCCGTGACAACCTGGTCGAGCGTCTTCGATCTCATAGCGACGCTCCCGTCTTCCCCGGCATAGTCGGTTACGAGGACACCGTAGTGCCGCAAATCATCAACGCCATTCTTTCCCGCCACAATTTCATTTTGCTCGGCCTGCGCGGGCAGGCGAAAAGCCGTATCCTGCGCGCTATGACGACGCTGCTCGATCCCCAACTCCCCTACCTCGCCGGCTGCGAAATCCACGACAATCCCTACGCGCCAATCTGCCGCCGCTGTCGCGAAGAAATTGCTCGTCTCGGAGACGCCACTCCCATCGCATATCTCACTCCCAACGATCGCTATGTGGAAAAGCTGGCTACGCCCGATGTCACCATCGCCGATCTCATCGGCGACATCGACCCGATCAAAGCGGCGCGGGGGGGACACGAGCTCGGCAGCGAGTTCACGATTCACTATGGCTTGCTTCCCCGCGCCAATCGCGGCATTTTCGCCATCAACGAATTGCCCGACCTGGCCGGAAAGATTCAGGTCGGTCTGTTTAACATCATGCAAGAAGGCGACGTGCAGATTAAGGGTTATCCTATTCGCCTGGCGCTCGACGTCGCTCTGGTCTTCAGCGCAAATCCCGAGGACTACACTGCCCGCGGCAAAATCATCACGCCGTTAAAGGATCGCATCGGTTCCGAGATTCGCACACATTATCCCGCCACCGTCGAGGAAGGCATCACCATCACGTCGCAGGAAGCCTGGACGCGCCGCAACGGTCACCGCTTGCACTTGCCCAAGTACGTTCAGGAGGTGGTCGAGCGCATTGCCTTCGCCGCCCGTGAAGACAAGAAAATCGACAAGCGCAGCGGCGTCAGCCAGCGCCTACCTATCTCCGCCATGGAGAACGTGATTTCGAACGCCGAGCGCCGCGCCATCACCAACGCCGAAAAACTCGTAGTGCCCCGCATCAGCGATGTTTATGCCGCGTTGCCCGCAATCACGGGCAAGCTCGAACTTGAGTACGAAGGCGAAATGAAGGGCGCCGACTTCGTGGGCCGCGAACTGATCCGCGCCGCCATCGCAAAGACATACGACGAATACTTCACGGGCGCGAATCTCCAGCCTGTGGTGCAATGGTTTGACCTAGGCGGCGAAATCCAGTTGTCGGACTCTGTGCCCGCATTGGAAGCGTTGGAAAACCTGAAAGAAATCCAGGGACTAACCGACAAACTCGGCCCCCTCGGCGTCTCGCAGAAAGAAAGCCCAGAGCAGCAGGTCTCTGCCGCAGAATTCGTGCTGGAAGGTTTGCACGCACACAAACGTATTGGCCGCAACGAGGAGCGCGTTTTCAAAGCCGGAGAGAAAAAGCCCGAGCCTCGCGAACGAGAGAAGACTTTGGAACGTGAAGAAGGGCCCTATCGGCAGAGAAGACAGTTTAATTAAAAGTGGTCAGTGGTCAGTGGGCAGTGGCCAGTTAAAGCCGTTGGGCTCGAGTTGGCTGGCCACTGATCACTGATCACTGATTACTGACCACTGGCCACGGTTTATGAAGCGCATCCGCTATTCCAAATATGTTCCCGACCCTGCGGGCGAGATGAGCATGGAAGACCTGCTCGGCGCGCTCTCCGACTATCTTCTGCAAAGCGGCTTTCAGGATTACATGTTCTACGAGATGCCCGAGGGCGAGCAGACTGTAGACGAACTGAAACGCGCCGTCGAACAAGCGCTGCTCGACCGCGATGTATTCGATGAGGAGATGCGTGAGCGTATCGAGCAAATGCAAGCGGAAGGGCAGCTCGACGAACTCATCGAACGGCTCATCGAGCGCATGCAGCAGGAAGATTACATTTCAATCGACCAGCCGCACGATCCCACCCGGCAATCCAGCGTCGGCGGACAACTCGGCTCGGCCCAGCAGCAAGCCAAATTCGAAATCACTGACAAGAGTCTCGACTTCCTCGGCTTCAAGTCACTGCGCAATCTGCTCGGCTCGCTCGGCAAGTCCAGCTTTGGACGCCACGACACCCGCGACCTATCCACCGGCATCGAAACCAGTGGCTCCGCCAAGACCTACGAGTTCGGGGACACGCTCAACCTCGACATCACTGCCACGCTCTCCAGCGCCATTCAGCGCGAAGGTCTCGCCCTGCCGTTGAACATTGAATACTCCGACCTGCAAGTGCATCAGTGCGAGTATCAATCATCCTGCGCTACCGTGCTCATGCTCGATTGCTCGCATTCGATGATTCTGTACGGCGAAGACCGCTTCACTCCCGCGAAAAAAGTCGCCATGGCACTGTCGCACCTTATTCGCACACAGTATCCCGGAGACTCGCTCTCGCTGGTGCTCTTCCACGACTCCGCCGAAGAGGTCCCGCTCTCGCAGCTCGCTCGCGTGAAAGTCGGCCCGTATTACACCAACACGCGCGAAGGTCTGCGCCTGGCCCAACGGATTTTGCAGCGCCAAAGAAAAGACATGAAGCAGATCGTCATGATCACGGACGGCAAGCCCTCCGCCCTCACCCTCGAAGACGGGCGCATCTACAAAAACGCCTTCGGTCTCGACCCTCTCGTCGTCAGTCAGACTCTGGAAGAGGTCTCGAAGTGCAAGCGTGCCGGAGTTCTCATCAACACCTTCATGCTTGCGTCAGACTATGGTCTGGTGCAGTTCGTGCAGAAAGTTACCGAGATGTGCCGCGGCAAAGCCTACTTCACCACTCCCTACACGCTCGGCCAGTACCTGCTGATGGACTACATGTCGCGGAAAACCAAAACGATTCACTGAAGCGGACCACGTAGCGATCGCCGCCTCGGCTGTCCCGCCAAGCGAGGCCGCATTTTCGCGGGCGCCTCTGGGGGACCGTTCCTATCGCTCCATTAGAACTCGAAGTATCCGCCGGGGGCGGTTCGGCGTGGCCGGCCGTCGGTTCCTGTGGCAGGCAGCAGGCCTGCAAGTCCTCGAAGATTTTCCCACGCCGCCTGATTCAGCGCGGGGTCTGAGCAGACCAGATCGCGGATCATATTCCACGCCGCCAGGTTGAGTGCGCCCTCGGGTGGAGGTCCCATAGCCAGCGAGACGGAACACTGCGGACAGAAACAGATCCGTTGGGCCCCCGATTTTTGTCGCGGTCTTATTCCCACGGTCTGCGCGAACATATATACAGCGACAGATTTGTGTCCAGCCTCGAGCTCTCGATTACAGCGAAGACAATACAAGTTTTCCAAAGGTGCCATCCTGGCAGCCAGTTGCGGCTAAAGGAAAATACTGTCTTTAGGTTTGGCCGAGCGCAAGTGCGTAGAAGGATTCCCGCAAGTTAGAATGAACCAACCATGTGCGGTGGAAGGTCCGAGGGAAAGTCGAATCGCTCTATTCCGCCGACGGGAACCAAGTTGTGCTCTAGCCAGAACCAGTTACCATCATGCACTCTGCCACTATGCCTGGTGGAGACTCGCCATTGAACAGGGGCTGGTCACGGCCCCGAACGCCGAGTGCAGCAACTGAGTTCATCCGTCTTTCACGGCTTCGAAAACTGCGCGCATGCAAACAGGTCGCCGCGGTTTGCTATCGCGTGCGCAAGGCTGAAATCGAATTCTTGCTGGTTCAAACTCGCAACGGACGCTGGACGTTTCCCAAAGGCAGTGCGGAGCCAGGATTGACCCACGCCCAGGCAGCGGCGCTCGAAGCTTTCGAGGAGGCAGGAGTTCACGGCCGCATGGAAGAAGTATCGTTCGCCCAATACATCCGCCGCAAGGGTGGCAACTTGCAAAACTCTGCGCAGACAGAGCTTTCTTTCAGCGCCCATCTTTGTGAGGTCCTGCGTCTGGATCCAGCGCAAGAATCCAATCGAAATCGCACATGGTTTTCCATCGCAGACACGAAGCGAAATTTACGGGAAGACCGAGACCGCGACTACGGGGCGAGGCTTGCCCGGGTGGTTGACCGCGCGGTAGATCGCATTCAACGATTCGGCAGTGGAGTTGATGAGGTGATCGATGCTCCGCGAGAAGTCATCCATGGAGTCATCAGCATAGACAACGGACGGCGAGCAAGGGCCAGCGGCAAGGTTTCAGGAACTGGCTAACTCAGCCCGGTTCGCGATTACAATCAGCCGCATCGCCTTCAGGGCTGGGCGGGTTTTGCGTCAGGCTTTCGTAATCTCGCCCACTGCCCGGTACGCCTGATCCATTGCGCTGTCGGTATACGCATAGGCATCGGCGTCGGCATTGGCAATGGCGATTCGCCCATACGGCTTGCGCGCCACCGAACAGGGCGTTTCGCCACCCTCAAGCCAGAAGGAATCGAACAGCGAGTTGTATTCGTAGGCGTAGCCGTGCGGCCAGCGGTTGACAGTGATGGCGGCGATGTCGCGTGCGGGATCGAAGCCTCCGGGCCCCAGCGTGCGCGCTAACTGCTCGCGGATCTTGCGCTCCATAGTTTCAAACGCGGTGTTGAACAATTCGGCTCGGCCTAGCCGATGCTGATCGCGTGCGGGTCGTCCCGGACGGCACGGCGTCTTCATCATATGCACGACGATTGCCTCCTCCGGCTTGCGAGCGCATTCATAACCGCCAATGCTCACCGGCAGATCAAGGTTGACATAGGTGTGATACATGCCCGGGGCATACACCGAATTCGCCCCCATTTTCTGGAACGGTGTCCAGTTTCGCAGGGCGACATTCGTATAAAGCAATGGAACCTTCTGTGCCGAAGCCAGCGCCTCTTTCTGCTTGTCGGGTAGCTCATCGCAAATGTAAGGGATCACCACGTGCCAGCAGGCCAGGACGGCGTTCTTGGCTTTCGCCGTATACACCTTGCCGCCGCGCGCATATGCGACCTCGACTTCTTTTGCCGAAGCGTGATCGCCGAGATGTTTCACGCGTACGGCAGTGCTGTTCAGTCGAATACGCACGCCAGAGCCGGGCTGATCGAGCTTGGAGTAATTCGCCTTCGCCGTGACCACATCGCTCGCTGACTGGCCGGGCATGGCATCGGGAATCAGTTTTCGCACCAGCAGTCGCGCGATCGATGCATTGCCGTCGGGAAAGTGGAAGAAATATTTATCGGCTTCTTCGTTGGGAATGGCGTCGCGGTTCATTCCCTTCCCCGGCGCCGGATCAAGCTTCATGCCATCGAATCCGGGCAGGTTGAGGCCCCAGGCGTCCTGCGCGGCCACGGCGTCAATTCCAACCCCGAACAAGGGATGCGGGAGAGCTTGATACATCTTCACGATGTCTTGGTGTGCCGCCGCGACGTCCTTGAGGAAGCTCGCATAACTGATACGCGCGAGCTTGGCCTTTTTCTGGTCTGAACTGAGACCGGGATAGTAATCCTTCTTCTCGTGATACAAGCGCTGCAAATCACGCCTCGCTTGCTCAGCGATGGGAGCATCGGCATAAAACTTCTTCCAGACCTCCGCACCCTCGGGTGTCGTATCCTCAGCCTCACTCCCACGTAGTGTCTGGGGGCTGACCACCAGCTTGTCTGTGTTAAACGTTTCCTTGTCGAAGAATATGTGAGGACGCAAACCGAGCGAACGATAGAGACTCTTATCCACATATTTGGGATACGAGGCGACGTCAATGCCCAACTCGCGGACCAAGCCCTGGGCCACCGAGCTGTATGGCGCAGGACTCTCGATGGAAAACGTGCCGCCGAATCCAAGGCGGAACGCATTGCCCACACGAAATTCATTGCGCTTCGCGTGGCCGCCAAAGTCGTCGTGGTTATCAAGCACGAGAATGCGCGCGCGTTCACCCACAACCTTGCGATAGAAGTGTGCAGCAGCGAGTCCGCTGATGCCTCCGCCCACGATGATGAGGTCATAGAGTTCGCCCGTATCTTCGGGCTTGCCGGCGGAATCCCAGAAGGTTCCGTCGCGCAGCGAGTGCGCCGCATCGAATGATCCCGGATGGCTGCCGCGTAGCCCGGTCAGCTCCGGGGGATAATAATTGGCAGATTTTTCGGCGGGCTGGTCGAACGCGCCAAAAAGATGGGGCGGCAACATGGCCGCGCTGGCAGTGATCCGAACGCCGTTGAGGAAGTCGCGGCGCGTGATCTTGCGCTTCATACCCAGCTCACGGTCTTGTGGGTGGCTCATCAATACCTCCCAGAAAGTTCCGCGCGGGAAGACAGACATGAAACAGCGGGAGTGCTCCACGGGGAACACTTTTTCCGTAAGCCTTCAGAGTGCGCAGTTGTAACGGTATGAAAGATAAGCATGTTGGAGGTGGCTACTGTGGCTTTTACGCATCTCGTAGATTGTGGCTCTGGGTTTTGCACAGCTTTTCCACGACTCCGGAGCAAACAAAAGAAAGCCCCATTCCTTAGGCGCGGCCGAATTGCCGCGAACCTAGCTTCCCCCTTCGGCTTTCTTGACTGCCAGTTCCGCGCCCTGGAAGCCAATGCGGCTATGGGTTCCGTCGCAGAAAGGTTTGTTCACCGAACCACCGCAGCGACAGAGCGAAAAAGCAGTCTTGCCCGTGAGGTCAAACTTGTTGCCGTTCGGATCGACCAGATCGAGCGAGCCTTCGGGAGCCTCCACTCGATATGGGCCGTTGGGCTTTACTGTGATTTTAACGTCCGCCATGAATTCCAATCCTCCCACCTTGCGGGTTTCTAATAAGCCTAAAAAGATATCACGGGCGTCGGAAACTTGCCGATTCCTGTGTCGGTTTTCACATGTGTCTCGAGAGTTCTGTCAGGCCGCTGCGGAATCTACCGAAGACAGGCTTCGGTAGAGCTCGAGATAGTCATCGATCATGCGCTTGGTGGTGAAACGATCGCGGGCGCGAGCGTAGGCGAGGTTGGCATAAGCGCGGCACATTTGACGGTCGGCATTGAGAAGGCGGATGGCATCGGCAAGACTATTGGCATCATTGGTTTCGAAATAGAGAGCGGCGTCGCCCCAGATCTCGCGGAAGCTGGGAATATCATTGGCGATGATGGCGCAGCGCGAGAGCGCGGCTTCAAGCGGAGGCAATCCCAGCGGCTCGTAGCGCGATGTGGCGGCGTAAATAACGGCGCGGCCATACAGTGCGCGTAACTGCGCTTCCGTCTGGGGACCGCGGATGGCTACCGAACTCTGATCGGTGGTGGCTACTTTAACATCAGCGCGTATCGGAATGCGCGGCACAGCAACGGTTTGCTCGGAACCCACAATGCACACTGACAAGGGATGCACATGCTGCGTGAGCAGAAATACTTGCCTGCCGGCATCGATAAGCCGGCCGACGGCGAGGACAGAATCGTCTTTGCTGATGTAAGGATTAAAGAAGATGGGATTCCTGCCCGGATAGATCACCACATCCCGCCGCGACCGGGTGTAGCAGCTGCGGAGGGTATCGAGCATCCAAGCCGAGGGCGCAACCAGCGCATCGGCGCCGGCAATGCCGCGAATCACGGTATCGCGATACCACTTAAGCCAGCGAGTGGGTCGCGGCCCGTGACCGTGCACAGCTTGTGTCCAACTGATCAGATCGCCGTGAGCCATGGCCACCCGCGGCACGTCCACCGGCAGGTTGCCATAGCAAAACTGGTTGAGGTGAAGCACATCAGGCTGAACTTCGCGGACTACATCAATTAGGAAATTCGAGGAGTCGGGCAGGTCCTGCTCGGCTTCCTGCATCCACTCGAGACGGAAGGCAGTGGGGCGGTAATCAAGTCCATGCAGGTTGTCCATCCATACGGTCTGATCGGGTAGTGGGATTTCGCCGAAGGTGACCAGCGTGACGCGGGCGCCGCGCGTGACAAGGCCAGTCACCAACTCCCGGGCATATGTCCACGCACCAGACATAGTGTCGGCCGTAACCAGGACGTGCAACAGAACCTCCGGGAGAGCCTTCGGGATGCCGCGATGGAAGCGACAGGCCAGGGGCTGCGTTGGCCTATTCTAGTGTGAATGGCGCCTGAGTTGAAGCCTTTTGTATTCCAACCACCAAGGCCGCAAAATCTTGCACACCAGACACCATTGAGGCTGAGCCCTTAATCACAGCGGTCCCGCTGGAAATGGCCGAATAACGACGAAGCAGCTCGTTGCCGCCTCTGTAGCTGTTGAGGGTGCCGACTTCACGACCGAGTTTGTGACAAATAAAAGCGGGAGCGGTTCGTGAACTCGACATCCACCGGAACGGACGCCTGGTCCGAACCAACTCCGATGAGCGCAGCCCAAGCAGCACGTCACTGAAGGTCAGCTAGCTCCCAACCGAACCCTTAACTCGCGTGCCAGGTTGTCGATGGCGCGAATTTTTTTCCGCGGCCGGGCATATCGGGGCTATCATCGCCAACTCGCAGGAGAGCAACATGGCCGTGAGAGTTTCGCGCATTTCGCTGCGCACTTGTTTTCGACGGCCCGCCGTGCCAGGTTTCCTCGCGTTTGCGGCGATCGAGAGCGGCCCGCACTTCGCGCACTGGCCGTTCCATTCCGCTGATGCAGTGTTCCCAGCATGGGGAGAGGTGCGACGAATGGTTCCGGACTGGGCCTCTCCGTTTCGAAGTCACTATGAGGAAGGTTGTTCCGAGACAGAGAAGAACGCTTGTCACTAGAAATCGATATCGCTTGTGGAAGGCGGAACTGTTATTGATTCCGGACTAGAGCGAATTCGGCGGGGCGTAAGTTCAGAGGCGACCACCATGGGGTGAGTGAGCAGGGATGACTTTCACCCCCCTAAAGACACCGCTTGGGTCAGCCGGAAGGTGAGACGGCGTCCCTTCTTAAGGCGAACCGTGCTGGGACCAACTGAATACCGCGCTTCGCCAAGCCCACTGGCAACCGGCAGATTGTGGCCTTGGCCGGGGGCTCCTCGGGCGAACAAGCTTGCAGTTTGAAGCGGCCATTGCTTGCCCTTTATCGTGATGGAGTCCAAGATCAAGCGGAGCGAAGCGGAATTGCGCGTTGGCGGCGATGTCTGAGCCGACTCCACACGTCCCGAAACGCCGGTACCTCGTCCCACCAGGATATTCCCATCTATGACGACAGGCTCATCAACTACCGCCGAAAAGATCTCGCCGCCGCGGACTCTCAGGCTGGAGAGCGAGTTTTGAAGCCGAACCGTGAGAAGAGTCCCTGCGGGAAGGGAGGGGGACATTGGAGACGTAAAGGGAGGCGCATGGTTGGCGTCCACATCCTTCCCGGGTTTTTGGCTAGCGACTGTCGCATGGTCCTCGGGGAGGCTGGAGCCGGTATCCTCCGGAAAGGGCGCTTTCTGCTGATCGGCACGCGCGCTGGCGCCGCTGCCCTGCAAACTGGCTGATCGGGAACATCCTGCGGCCAAAGCCACGCCCAACACCGCGATCGCCACTTCGATTTTCTTGCCCGTGAGCATCGCTACGGAACGATCCATCCTCGCTCCAACTTCCGTAACCCGAAAGTGGCAAATCGAGTACCAGAATTACAACCCGATTAATCAATAACTTAGGAAGGCGCTGGTGAGAATACCGTGTAGAATTTGCGCGTCATGACGACCGCGGTCGCGAAGGCTGCCCTGCCATTTCGGATTCCGCGGGGTGGCCGAGACCCGGGCGGGAAGGGTGCGGAGCCCAAGCGCTCCCCACAACTCCATAGTCAAAACAAAATTAAGGAGGAGCGTGAATTCGCTCCTCCTTAAATAAGGCAACCCCTCTATGAGTGATTCAGTTCGATGCACCCGAATTGAGTGCAGCCGTATTCTGTGCCTCGCTCCGAGGCTGAGCAATGACACCGTCGAATGGGGTCGCGGCTACATAGCGCCCGTGGGCAACGGTGATGTGACGCAGCGCGTAACCTGAATCCGGTCCGCGCCGCCAAGTGCTGCCGTCAACGCTCTCGAATACCACTCCGCTCGCACTGCTGGCCGCGAGGAAACGCTTGTGGAAGCCGTCATAGGCGACGGACGTAATGTCTTTGTCTGGTAGACCTGCTAGTACGTGGCTCCAGCTCTTGCCGGAATCTGCACTGTGAAATGCACCTTCGCGGGTGGCTACAAGGATTTGAGTGTCCGGAGTAACCGTGACGCTGCGAATGTTGGTCGGGTAGGAGGCGAGGACCACTGGTTGCCAGGTAACGCCCTCATTGTGAGATACCAGTACGGCGGAGTGTGTAGCCGCAACCACCAGGTCGGCTTGTGACTGTACGGAGACAAAATCCTGTTGATTGGCAATGGGCCCGCCCGTCCAGATTTTGCCTTGGTCTTTGCTGGTGAACAACCCAGCCGAGGTAGCCGCAAACCAGCGGTGGGCGCCGAGTTCGACGTCATTGACGCGTGCTTCCAGCACCGATCGTACGCCCGTCGTGCTCGCTCGCGATTTACTCTTCCCATTTTTCAGCTTGATCGCGCGGGTCGACGCGTTCTCGATCACGATGTTGTTGATGGGATGCCAGGCAGTCCCGCTACGTGCCAGTTCAAACACACCGCGGTTGGTTCCGGCTATCAGAGTTCCGTTGTTCGACTGTTTGAGAGTGAACACGTCGCGGCCCTCAAGTCCGGCGCTCCTCTGCTCCCAGTTCTGACCGTCGTCGTGAGAGTAAAAAACTCCGCCAAATTCGCGGTCATTGACCACCCCAACGTAGAGAGCGTTAGGATCCTTTGCGTCGGCAAGAATCGCATTCACGTAGCGATGGGTATAGCCATGGTTGGACGCACTGAAGCTGGCCGCCCCATCGTCACTGGCCAACACGCCGCCACGATCCGTGGCTAGCAGAATACGCTGCGAATTGCGCGGATCGATGAGCACATCATTCACGACTACTTCAGGGTTGCCCACGCGCTTCCACGACTTGCCTTCGTCGCTGCTCTTCCACAACCCTTCCGTAGTTCCGGCATACAGAATTGCCGGATTGTTGGGGTCCTGCTTCAACACCCGGGTCCGCCGCGCCGAGAATGGAATACCCTGAATCTTTTGGAAGAGGTCGCCCGCGTTGATGCTCTTGTAAATTCCCGAGCAGGCGCTGGCAAATACTTCCGATGGGCTTGCCGAACTGACGATGATTGAGAATACATCGGAGTCGTCGATCATGCCCTTGTTGATGTGCTGCCAACTGACGCCACCGTCACTGGTCTTCCACGCTAGATGCCAGGTTCCGGCGTACACTACACCAGGGTCTTGTGGATTGATGGCTATGGATTCAACGTTTTTGATATTGGCGTCGTTCGCAGGAGAAATCCGCTCCCAATGGCTGCCACCATCCTTGCTGCGGTAAACACCATCCAAGGTGCCAGCCACCAAGATCTTAGGATCGGAAGCAGCAATTGCCATAGCTCGCACGGACTTGCCACGCATTCCGGATATGGCTTCCCAATCCTTACCTCCGTTGCGAGTGCGGAAAATATCGCCTGCACTCTGGTCCTGCACGCTCCACGCGGATACAAAAATTGTCTTGGAATTTTGCGGATCGAAAGCAATGTGATCGAGCACATAGTCATCGGCCGCGCCGAGGTG
>Ga0070706_100005912_pt1 | contig 11593 bp, 1 predicted proteins | sample KBSK5501metaG_FD_65476 | JGI IMG/M metagenome (GOLD analysis project Ga0070706, IMG submission 65476) | Corn, switchgrass and miscanthus rhizosphere microbial communities from Kellogg Biological Station, Michigan, USA - KBS K5-50-1 metaG | ecosystem: Host-associated > Plants > Roots >...
ACGAGCGGCAGATTGCAGAGGCCACCAGGGGATTCCAGAATTTCGCAAGCAAGACGCTGCTCGCGTCAACCGCGGCGGGCGCCCTTTCCACCTACAGCGAACTCCTGGGGGCTGAGATCAAAGATCCGGCACAGCAGACCGCGTTTGCCAATCTCTACTTCAGTCAACCCACCGCCGGGGCAGCGTTGTGGACGCAAGCGGCCAAGCTCAATATTCCCGCGGCGACCCTGGACGGCCTCAAGCTACAGGGGAAATTCCTCTCCCTTACTTTCAATAACGCTGCGCTCGCGCAAAAACTCCAACAGGATATAGGTTCGGCCGACAACCTGCCGCAACTCGCGGACAAGGACTATCATCAGCCAGCGACGTGGCAGAATACCCTGACGGCGTTGGCCGGCGACGGCGGTGAAAAAGCGCTTGACGCCTTGATCCCGCCCATCTACAAGGGCGCCACTACGGGCGATCGCCTGGCCGCTTACTCCGGCGACCTGGCACGCAAGGTCAGAATCAGCTTCCCGACCCGCACCGTGGCCCGCATGGTGGAGACCAGGGACCTGCCGATCGATCCGCAGACCGTCCCTGTTGCCACAAGCTTTTTGCGTGCCGCTTCGTCCCTCGGATATAACCTGGGGCGAACGCCGCTGAACACATTCCTGGCACAATCCGGTGCGAATCTGCCTCAGTTGGACGACGCTTCCAAACAGAGCCTGAAGACGCTGCATCGGCTGTATCAAGTCACCCCCAGCACCGAATCATTCCAGGCGGCAGTGAAGCTCGGTTTTACTTCGGCGTTTGAGATCGCGTCTTATTCGAAATCCGCATTCATGGACCAGTATGCGTACGCCTTTCCGCCAGGCGAGGCTGGGCTGGTTTACGGACAGGCGCAAACCGTCAGTTCCGTGACGTTTAACTTTTATGCCATGGCCAAGGCATTAGACACCTCGGCGCCGGTCTATGCGCTCTCTGGCTCGAGCAGCGACCGGCAGAATGCCAAGAATGCTCTGGTGCAGCAGTTTCCGTCAATGTCCACCCTGTTCGGTAATCTCGATTTCTGTCAGTGCGACGATTGCCGCTCAGTGCTCAGTCCGGCTGCCTACTTCGTCGACCTGCTCGACTTGTTGGGGAAGGAATCGTCGCCGAATGCGGCGGGCAATCTGCCGCTCGATGTGCTGATCGGGAATGTCGGCGGAGTTAAGGGCAGAAGGCCGGATTTAGGCGCGCTGCCGCTCACCTGCGCCAACACCAATACGGCGATGCCGTACATCGACCTGGTGAATGAAATTCTGGAATACTACATCGCCCACAACAACAGTCTCGATGCCGGCGCCGCCTATGACACCGGATCCACCACCACCGCCGATCTCACTGCCGAACCGCAGCATAGTATCCCACCGGTTTACAGTACTACGCTCAAACAGGCCGTTTATCCGCTCGACCTTCCCTTCGATCTGTGGATCGAGACGGTACGCGGTTTCCTGAACTACTTCAAAACTACGCTGGCGCAGGTGCTGGACACACTCCGGCCGGCCGACACGCTGGAACTGTTTACCAGTAATCCACCGACTCCCTATTACCGTGCCGGAATACTGGCGGAATCGCTGGGAATTTCGCCGGCGGAGTACAGTGTATACACCGCCACCGACACGACCAAGTGGTATCAACTTTATGGTGACTACGCGGACGAGGCAACCGCACTGGACGACTTGAAAAACGCGAAGACGCTGTCCCAGAAACTCGGCGTAGGTTATCAGGGCCTGACAGACCTGGTAGAGACCGGCTTCCTGAATCCCGGCCTCTACCCACTGCTGTTTCAATTCCAGCGCTTCGGCATCGACATGGCAGCGGCTTTCAGCTTCACGAACCAGCCGGGCTATCCCGCTCTTATACCAAAGCAGACAGCCGACTTTCAAGCCGTGTTGGACAACCTCACCGCGCACTATAAGCAGCAGAACCCCAACTCGACTTTCAACGCCACCACGTGGCTGAAGAACCTGCTGACGGCTAACTATTCCACCACGGTGCTGGTTCTGGCCGATCCGGACACGGGATGCGATTTCAGCGGGACTACCTTGCAATATGCGGACGGCTCGGCCGCCAGGCCGCTCGATTTTTTGAAACTCAACTTATTTGTCCGGCTGTGCAACAAGTTGGGTTGCAGCTTGAACAACGGCGTGCCCGTGCCCGGCAGTCCGGCCAACCCCTGGAGCCTGGACGAAGTCGACCGCGCTCTTCAGGCCTTCTTCCCCTTGAACAATCTGCCGGCCTGGAGCAATGTGGGCTTCGCTCGAGCCTTCGGCGATTCCTGGAAAACTGCGCTGGTCTATCTTGGGCATCTCGACGACCTGAATACCCGTCTGGCGCCGCCGCTGGGAAGAATCGCGCTGCTGCCGTTATGGTCAGACCTTCCGGTCCAGGGCTTCGCTCCGCTTTACGCGCAGTTGTTTCTCACTCCCAGCCTTCTCAACAACGACTTTGCTTTTGACGACCCGAACGGCAAGTTTCCAGCGCCCGCCGGGGATCTGACACTAACGCAGCAAACCCTGGCGGCGCACGCGGCGGCTGTCCAAGGCGCTCTGAGGCTCGCCGCTACCGATATCGCTGCGATTCTGGCGGATGCCGGTGTAGCCGCGCCCGCCGAGTTCTCTCTCGCTACCCTTTCCATCTGCTACCGCTACAGCCTGCTGGCTCAGTGGCTGCAGCTTTCCGTGGCGGACATGATCTCGCTAAAAGCCCTATCGGGATTGAATCCGTTCCAGCCGCTCACCGGCAATCCGCTCACGAAGTTGGCCGATGACATCCTTCTGAACCAAACTCTCGGTTTCGTAGAGCAAGTAGCGGTGGCTCAGAACAGCGGCTTTACTATCGAAGACTTGCAGTACCTGTTACGCCACCAGTATGATCCCGTGGGGAAATATCAGAACGATCCCAATGCCCTGATGGCATTAGTGCAATCCCTCGCGGGCGGAATCAGCCAGATTCAGGCGCAAAATACGGTGCCGCCGGACCCGGCCAGCATGCCGGAGAGCCTCATCGATCAGACCCTGTCCGGCCTGTTCCCCGTAGCTATTTTGAAGACCCTCTTCACGCAACTCACGAACGCGCAATCCTACACCGTATCGGCAGCCAGCCCGGCAGCCCTCACGCTGACAGACCCAACGCAAGCCCCCGAGCTGACGCTAAGCTTTGACAGTGTGACCAACACACAAACCCTGAGCTGCAAGGGCCTGCTGCTCGATTGGAGAAAAGCGGAACTGCAGGCGCTGAATAGTAATGCAGCCCTGAACGCTGTATACAGCATGCTTCTGACGGGCGTGCAGCAGCAGGCGAGGGCCGCGCTCGAAAGCAGCATGGTCAACATTTTAGGTGTCTGGGCCAGCCTGGTGCAGTACGAGGCAGTGGCCACCGGGGTGACACCGGCTCAGGCCATCAGCGATCCTCTGGGACAGCTCACGCAGGCGGATCCTTCGCTCAGTTTCACCTACGACTCCTCGCAAAGCCTTCAGTGGCTTGGATATCGCGGCGTGTTGACCGCCACAAGGCTGGGCATCTTGACGGCTCTCAATAATTCCGCCACGCTCGCGGCCCTGCTGTCGCAGGTGCAACAGCAGGCCTTGCCCGCCTATAACGAATTGACCGGCAGCCTGATTGCGATGTGGTGCAACCTGCAAACATACAAAGCAACGCAGGCGGGCGTCGCCCCTGGTAGTCAGGTAGACCCGGTGGCGTTTGCCAGCGCGCTGGCGCACGCCCAGCAAGACGACACGATCACCGGTCTAGTTCCTCCCATACAAATCACCTACGACTCCACAGCCCAGGTCCAGACGCTCACGTGCACCGGCGTGCTGCCCGATGCCATCCGCGCCCAATTGGCGGCGCTGATTCCCACCCCGGCGGCGGTCGCGGCCCTGCTCGCTGGCCTTTTGCAAACGGTCCGCAACCTGGCCGTGACTGAGTTCCAGTTCCTCGCGGCCGATATGCTTGCGGCCGCTATCAATAACCCCGACCCCTACGTGACGCCCTTCCTGGGCGCCGCCAATCTGCAGCAACAAAAGTTCGCCAAAGCCGAACTGGTGAAGGTCTTTGTTCCACTCCTCGTACAGAAGCTATCCCGCCAGCTTGTGCTGCAGACGCTCTCGGACGCGCTGGGCTCGGACCCGTCCCTGACGGAGGCCCTGGTCACGGACGCCGCGCTCCTCAACGATCCCAGCAATCCCGGAAAGTCGCTCCTCCAGGCTTTTCTCGCCGCGGGCCAGCCCGGAGTCACTGCAGCTTACTACGACAAAGACAGCGCGCTGCTCGCGGGCGGAACCGCCGCCACGGTGGACACTTCGGATCCCACGAACAGCGTCCCTGGCGCGGTCAGTTGCCACTTCGAAGGCTATCTCCAGGCCCCGACCGACGGCCCGTACCGCTTCTTCGCGGAACTCGGCAATACGGGCGTGCAGGTGCAGTTCAATCTCGATTCGCCCGATCCGGCCGCGCAGTTCACGAACCCCGTCATTCAGGCCACCGCCGCCAAAGATGGCGACGAGGCCAGCCAGTTCGCCCAATTGAGGGGCGGCGTTGCCTATCACTTCGCTCTTGACTTCCACGGCATCGGCGCCAATGGCGCAAAGATGCTGATTCAAGGCGAAACGCTACCCAAGGGCGCGCTGCGCCAGATCGTTCTCTATCCGCAGCAAACCGTCGACAACTTCGCCCGCGCGCGGGTGCTGCTGGCCAAGGTTCTTCAAGTACTTCAAGTGACCGGCATCGGTCAGCGGGAATTGAGCTATATGGTGGCCAATGCGGCTCAGTTCAATCAGCTCGATCTGAGTTCGCTTCCTACCCAGGCGAGCGACGATAGCCCGCAAAAAGCCGCGGCACTGTTTTCGCAGTTCCTCACCCTGGCCGATTACGCGGATCTGCGCAAGGGCCCCGCCAGGGGAACGGACGGATTAGTCGACGTGTTTGAAGCGGCGGCCACACCTCAAGGCGTGCTGGCCTCCTACTACGCCTCCCCGGATGAGACAGGAGTGCCACAGGCGTTCGGGATCGCCGCCACAATCGACACGGCCGACCCCACCAATAGCAAACCAGGCACGGCAAGCTCCCGCTTTCAGGGCTATCTGCTGGTCCCCGCGGACGGCTCCTACACCTTCTTCGCTGAACTCGGGAACGCCAACGCCCAGGTGACTTTCCGCCTGGATGCCCCCATCGGAACCGCGCCATTGGCCAATCCGGTTGTGCTGCGACATACCGCCGCGGCCGATGGCGAGGAAGACAGCCAGGCGGTTCCGCTCAGAAGCGGCGTTCCATATCGTCTGACGCTGGATTTTCAGAACCTGGGTGCCAATGGCGCACGCCTGCTGGTCCAGGGCGGCGATTTGGCGAAAGGCCCTCTGAAGAACCTGCTGCTCTCTCCCGCCTCTCAATTGCCCCCCTGGATGGTTCTGGCGAATCTGACCCGCCGCGACCCACAGGTGGTATTGGATGTGGCTGGGGCGCTCGGTCCGGATCCGCATTTCTCCAACAACACGGGCATCCGCAGAATGTGGAGCGCCCTGCAGCTCATTCAGGTCCTCGGACTGCCCGTGCAGGCCGTCGGTGCGTCGACCTCTATCGCCACGCCAGCGCCGGCCGGGCAGGACCTCATCGCGGGCAATTTCAAAAACGCGGTGAAGGCCCAGTATACCGCGGACCAGTGGCGGCCCATCGCGCAATCCGTGTTCGATCCGCTCCGGCGAAAGAAACGCGACGCCCTGGTTTCCTATCTGGTGAACGCCCTGCGCCTGGAGAACCCCGACCAGCTCTTCGAGTACTTCCTGGTAGACCCGGGCATGGAGCCGGTAGTGCAGACTTCGCGGCTGCGGCTGGCGCTTTCCTCGGTCCAGACCTTTATCCAGCGGTGTTTGCTGGACCTGGAAAACGGCAACAGCGACGCCACTTTAGACGTGTCCCCGCGCGCGATCAATGCCAACTGGTGGGCGTGGATGAAGCGATACCGTGTGTGGGAGGCGAATCGTGAAATCTTCCTGTTCCCAGAGAATTGGATGGAACCCGAGTTCCGCCTCGACAAGACCGACCTCTACCAGGCGCTCGAAGGCGCCCTGCTGCAAGGAGACGTGACGCAGGAATTGGCTCAGGACGCGTTCTCCGAATATCTGAAAGGGCTCGACCTGCGGGCCCGCCTGGACATCGTCGCCAGCTACCTGGACCAGGACCTGACCAATCCCGGTGTGAGCACCTTATACGTGCTCGGTCGAACGTATGGTACGCCTCCCGCGTACTTCTACCGCACCTACTCATCCGGCACGTGGTCCGCGTGGCAAACGGTGAAACTCGATATCGAGGGTGACCACATCGTGCTGGCCATCTGGCGTGGGCGCTTGAATATCTTTTGGCTCACATTTGTTACTGCCGGGCAGCCGCCTGCGCTCGCCTCCGACAAATCGGACACTATCGCAACCCTTCCCTTCAACACCCTGTTGAGCAGCATCTCCAAATTGCAAGCTCAGAGCCAGATCCAGATTCAATTGCACTGGAGCGAGTACGTCCAGGGGAAGTGGACCACTCCGATTTCCTCCGACCTCAAAAAGTTTCCACCCATCGATGTGCACGAACCTTTCGACCCCAATAGCGCGGTGTATGTGCATGTGGATAAAGAGGTGGACTCGAACGGGAACGAAGGCGCGGTGCGTGTTCTGGTGGATATGAACGCGTACGAATTGTGGAATGGATTCCGCGTCACCAGCAAGAATTGCTCGCCGGACTTTGGACTAGAATATGGGGGGGAGGACACTCCTGAGGTAGTCTACAACATTCAGCCTTTGCCGGACGCCACGCTCTATACGGGCTCGCAGACACTCCAGGCCAGTTTCGAGACTGCTATTGGCTCGGACGGAAGCAGCACGTTCCAAACCGAAAACATACTGCAAAGTGTGGATAACTTTGAGGTGCTGACGTGCGGCAATCCGGTCGTGCCCCCGTTCTTGCCGGCCAATGACCCGGCCTACCAGGAAGCTGGCATCCTGGTGAGTCCCTTCTTCTTTAAGGATGGCTCCAATCCGAACGCTTACAGCCAGGCCACCTTCAAGGACGAACGGACCTTCTTTGTGCAGCCGTCGCTGACCGAAACCATCGTCCAGGAATGGGAAGGTTGGGCCCTGGCTCCTTCCCAGCCCTATCAAATTGCCAATCCAAATTCCGTAAACCAGATCAAGGTTGTGGCGCAGGTGCCCACGGCGGGGCCCATTCCCGTCGCTCCCGGCGACCCGGTCTACTCGGTGTTTCCCATGCAGAATCTTACCGATTGGGTGACCAATCCATCTATCGCTGTCGCTTATGGCGGAGTCGCGATTGGCAAGAACGGCCTCATGAAGCCCGCGGTCGCACAGGGTGTGTTGGCCGCCGGAAAATCGGCATCTCTTGTTGCAGGAGTAACTGCTGCGAAAGCGGCTCGCACCGGCGTGGTTATAGTCGGCGAACAAGGGATCAACTTGAGTCAACTACCAACCGCATTGAAGTCCTGAGGAGGGCAAAATCATGCAAGCAACCAGCTTACACAATTCCATCGACATCGCGCGAGCTAATCAGACCTACACAGTCAACGGGGACTGGCAGTATGTCCTGCAGTATATCACGCTGGTCAATCGCAGCCTTACGTATCAGTTCTCGCCCCACTTTCAGCCTTATGTAGCGGACTTAATCAAGCGGTTGAACGATGGCGGCGTTGCCGAATTGCAGCAATCAGACACATTGTACCTACCGCAGCCGAATCCGCCCAGTGGGCAGCCGCTGCAACCACTGAACGTGATTCCCAACAGCACGCGCGCCACTCTTAACGCCAACGAGTCCGGCAACCGTCCTAATGGTGGGCCGGCCATTGCGCTTACCGCGGGAACCCCGCTCACTTTGCCTGACGGCACGACGGTGACGGTAAAAGCCGGGACCACAGTGGGTCACCCCGATGGCTCGACCGGGGCGCTGGCTGCGGACGTTTCCTTTCAGTTGCCAGGCTTCCTTCCGGTTTCGTTCTCCAGTGGCATTCAAAATGTGACTGGGGGGGCCGGGGCCATCATCGTGCTCGATTTCACCCCCGTAGTAATCACCTTGCCCGCAGGCGCGAACGCCGTCCTGACGAGCGATGGATCTCCTGTTCAACTTCCTGCCGCAACCGGGGTAGTGATCCGCAGCGGTTTGCCGCAACCCTATTTTTTTCAGGACGATTTCCAGTCCCGATACAATCCCGACCCCAACAACGTCCAGCAGCCCTACCCGGTGAAGGATTTCGACTTCAGTGCCGGCGCGGCCTATTCCATGTACATGTTTGACGTTTTTTTCATGGCTCACCTCGCGATCGCGATCAACTTGAGCCAGAACCAGAAATACCAGGACGCGCAGAAGTGGTTTCACTATATTTTTAATCCCACTGACAATAGCCCCGGGCCGACTCCACAGCGCTTCTGGAAGGTTGCGCCTTTCCAGTACACCGATGTGGAATCAATCGAGCGGATCCTGATCAACCTGGCCCAGCCGCAGGACCCGAAACTCTACAACGACACCGTACACAGTATCAACACCTGGCGGCAGAATCCGTTTCAACCTTGGGTTGTGGCCGAGTTCCGTCCCACGGCTTACATGCTGAAAACGGTGATGGCCTATCTCGATAACCTGATCGCGTGGGGCGATTCCCTGTTCCAGCAGTACACCATCGAAACCATCAATGAGGCCACCCAGATCTATATCCTGGCCGCCAATATTTTAGGGCCCAGGCCCCAGGCGGTGCCTCAGAAAGGGTCAGTCAGGGCGCTCACCTACAATGACCTCAGGAAAGCGGCGCTCGACCCCTTCGGCAATGCCATGGTCGATATGGAAGTAGACATCCCGTTCGATATCACTCCTCCCGCCGGTCAGGGCGCCGATCAGAATGGCGCGCAGATTCTTGCCAGCATCGGCAAGACCCTGTACTTCTGTGTCCCGCAAAATACGAAGCTACTTGGTTACTGGGATACCGTGGCGGACCGGCTCTTCAAGATTCATAACAGCCTGAACCTCCAGGGTGTTTTTCAGCGCCCCCCGCTTTATGAGCCGCCCATCGACCCGGCCCTTCTAATGCGCGCCACCGCTGCCGGACTCGACGTCAGCTCCATCGTGAGCGGACTCAATCAGCCTTTGCCGCTGGTGCGCTTCCAATTCCTGGTCGGAAAGGCGGCCGAGATCTGCCAGGAGGTCAAAGCCCTCGGCGCAGGTCTGCTGGCTGCCATCGAGAAGCGCGACAACGAGTCGCTCTCTCTGCTGCGTTCGTTGCACGAGAAGTCCATTCTCGATCTGACGAATGTCGTGAAGTATGAGCAGTGGCAGGAAGCCGCCAAAGCAACGCAGGCGCTGCAGGCGTCCCTTCTTACCGCTGTGCAGCGCTACATCTACTACCAGAGGTTATTAGGCCAGTTTTCCGGCATGACCGACGCGCAGATCATCAGTGGGCTGCCGCAAATCGCGCCGCTCGACTTGGCCAGCCTGCAAACCCTCAATTTCTCGCAGGCCGATCTTGGCAGTGAGCCGCAGATGCCGCAGCCCGTTCAAATCGACCCCGAGATCTCCCAGAATCCCACGAGTGTGAGCGATGGGGAGATCGTCACGCTGAGCACCCGAGAGGTATCCGAACTCAGTGGTCTACAGGACGCAAGGAGTAGCATCAGCAGCGCCGAGAACCACGAAGGATTAGCAGCTAGCCTCGGCTTTATTCCTGATTTCTCGTTTCCCGTTTCGCCCATGGGCGTGGGAATAAGCTCAAGTGTGGGCGGTACCTACGCCTCCAAGTTCCCCCTGTCCAGCGCCCGCAGCGACCGGGCGGACGCCGACGGCAGCACCTACAGTGCGAATCAGGCCGCCAAGCTCGGCGCCTACGCCCGCCGCCAGGCGGAATGGACCTTTCAGAGCAATTTGGCTGAAACCGAGATCAATCAGATCTTCAAGCAGCTCCGCGGCGCGCAGATCCGCGAGGCCATCGCCAGCACTGAATACCAGAATCACCAGACTCAGATGGCCAATGCGCAGCAGATCCTGGAATTCCTCCACGGCAATGATCCCGGTCCCATCCTTCCGACCAAGGAAACCATTCCCACAAAGGAAACGACCATCGGCTTTTACGCCTTCCTGAAGCGAGACACCAAGGCGCTCTACGCCAAGGGCTTCCAGTTGGCCTTTGAAGTGGCCAAAAAGGCCGAGCGAGCTTTGCAAAACGAGCTGGGAGATCCCTCGCTGACCTACATTCAATTCAATTACCTGGATGGCAATGAAGGATTGCTCGCGGGCGAAAAGCTGCTGTTCGACATCAAGACCATGGAAATGGCCTACCACGATCTCAACCAGCGCGAATATGAGATGATCAAACATGTCAGCCTCCGCCTGGTCGATCCACTTGCGCTCCTGCAACTGCGCGCGACCGGAACCTGCACCTTCACCATACCGGAAGAGCTGTTTGACATGGATGGTCCGGGGCACTACTTCCGGCGAGCCAAGTCTATCGCCGTGACTATCCCGTGCGTCGCCGGTCCGTACACCAGCGTCAATTGCACACTCTCGCTGCAGAAGAGTTCCATCCGGACCAGCGCGGATCCGGGAAAGAGTTATCAGCGGCAGGGCTCCGACGACCCGCGGTTCAACGACTATTACGGCGCCGTCCAGTCGATCGTGACCAGCTCGGCGCAGGCCGACAGCGGCCTGTTCGAAACCAATCCTGACCAACGGTATCTGCCTTTCGAGTACATGGGAGTGGCGGGAAGCCAGGTGCAACTGACGCTTCCCTCCAATGTCAAACAGTTCGATTTCGATACCATCACGGACGGGGTCTTGCACGTGCGCTATACCGCGCGGGAAGGTGGCGACTTGCTCAGGGCGGCCGCTATTCAGAACCTCAACAACCAGATCAACGCCCACCAGACTGTGGGCTCGGTGTGCCTGTTCTCCATCCGGCATGACTTCCCGACGGAATGGGCGAAATTCCAGACTACCTCCGCCCTGTCTATCGCATTTTCGGCGGAACTCTATCCGTTCTGGGCACAGGACCGCACGATTGCTTTGAGCAGCGTGAAGTTTTTCGCCGAAATGTCCGCAGCGGCGACTTCAGTGGCCATGACCGACAAAAACGGCAAACAGGATGCCCTTGTGGCTGATCCAGCCATGGGCGGCTTGCTCGTGGGGAGCTTTAGCAACATCCTCCCGCCGTCGGCGATTTCCGACGCCACGCACCCTCCCTTCGCGGTTTCCTTCGACAACAATTCCATGGAGGATTTGTGGATGGCACTTACTTGGGGGAAAAGTTGAGTCCACGCGAGGTGCTACGGCCCCGCTAAACTCGCCAAAATCCGTGTCTCGGCGCTCCCTAATGCCGCGTTCCTCATTGGGACTGAAGAAAAGGAATAGGCTTGTAGAGTCGTACCAACTTGCTTTGAGCTTCACTTGTATATTATCGCCAATGAGGAACGCAGCACTAGTGCTCAGTTCCTTAAATGCGGTAACAAAAGAGTCGGCGATAGTGGCGAGGATCCTTGGGAGGGCGGCCCCAGACCCACGGCTTGGCTCGGAGATTGAGTTGAGCGGTCGCCACCCG
>Ga0070706_100005913_pt1 | contig 11592 bp, 12 predicted proteins | sample KBSK5501metaG_FD_65476 | JGI IMG/M metagenome (GOLD analysis project Ga0070706, IMG submission 65476) | Corn, switchgrass and miscanthus rhizosphere microbial communities from Kellogg Biological Station, Michigan, USA - KBS K5-50-1 metaG | ecosystem: Host-associated > Plants > Roots >...
ATCGGCAAAAGGTCCCCCATCAGGGGCGCCTGCCCGCCAGGCGGCGCATGACGCCGCGTAGCACCTCGGACTCGGGCCCGCCCATCTGGGCGACGAAGTGGCTCAGCACCGCCTCGGTGTCCCCCCCGCCCGCCAGCGCCTCCCGCATCAGCCGGGCGCTGTACTCCTCACGGCTGGCGGTCGCCGTGTACCGGTAGGCCTTGCCCTCTTTGGCACGGAGCAGCCAGCCTTTCCGGTGCAGGTTGTCCATCGTGCTCATCACCGTGGTGTAGGCGATCGACCGCTCCTGGCGCAGTTCGTCGAAAAGCTCGCGCACGGTCACCGGGCCGTCGTGATCCCATACCATGTGCATGATCACCGACTCCAGGTCACCGAATCCGCGCATTCCGCCTCCTGTACCGGGGGCAGCCAGCCCAGGTGCCCTGCTGCCGGTCTTCTGCACCATGCTACTGTCTACGTACGTAGACAGTAGATAGCAAACGCCGTGCTCGCGGCCGCACGGCACCCCGCCCGCCATCTGGTGGCCCGATCAGGAAACGGTGCCGTGTCCAAGAGCAACAGGAACAGGCAGCAGCACGCACGCCAGAAAATCGCGCAGGCCAGAGCGGCGGAAACGCGGCGCCGCCGGCGGCAGCGCTGGTTGATGGCGCTCGGCGCGGTGGTAATCGTCGGGGGCGCAGCCGTCGGCATCGCGCTCGCGGTCACCTCCGGGGGCTCGGCGGCCAGCAGCGGCTCTGGGTCGTCGTCGCTAAAGCTCAGCTCACTGAGCACGCTGGGCCCGCTCAAGCCCGCCCCACCCCCCGGCCCGAACGGCCCCGAGGGCGTGCCCGTCCCGAGCGGTCCGCCGCTGGCCAGCACCGCCGCCAAGGCCACCGGCCAGCCGGTGGACGGCATCCGCTGCGACACCAGCGAGCAGGTGCTGTTCCACATCCACGCACACCTGACCGTCTTCGTGAACGGCTCGTCCCGCCAGATACCCGCCGGCATAGGCATACCAGGGGCGCAGGCCCAGAACACCCCGCAGGGCTCATTCATCGGCAGCGGGAAGTGCTTTTACTGGCTGCATACACATGCCGCCGACGGCATCGTCCACACCGAGTCGCCGGTCCACCGGACCTTCACGCTGGGCAACTTCTTCAACATATGGGGCCAGCCGCTGGGACCCGATCAGGTCGGCCCGGAGAAGGGGCACGTCACGGTCATCTACAACGGCAAGGTCTACCACGGCAACCCGCGCGACATCCCGATCATGAAACATGCCCAGATCCAGCTCCAGGTCGGCACTCCCCTGGTCGCCCCGGAGTCGATCACCTGGCCGGGCGGCCTGTAACCGCGCAAAGCGTGGCCCTTGCCGCCGCGGTGTCCCCATAAGCTTGGCTGATGCCTCGGGGAACGAAGCTGCGACGGCGCGCGGCGCCGCGGCCGTTGCTGCCCCCGGCGCTGCGCCTGCCGGCGGCCGTGCTGGTGGCCGGTTGCGCGGTGGTGACGGCATCTCTCGCGCTGGCGTTCGCCGGCCAGTCGCACGCTGACCGGTTGGACGCGGCAGTCGACGGCACGGTTCGGGACGGCATCGGCGGGCACTCGGAGCCGCTGCATCTCCTGGCCAACTTGGGCGGCCAGGAGATGGTCACCATCATGACCGTGGCGCTTCTAGCGGCCTGCCTCGTGGCGCGCCGGTGGCGCGGGGCGGCACTGGCCGGCCTTGCGGTGCCCGTGGCGGTGGCGCTCACCGAGTTCGTTCTCAAGCCGCTCGTCGGGCGGACCATCCGCGGCTACCCCGGCTTCCCCAGCGGGCATGCGACCGCCCTGTTCGCGCTGGCCGCCACCTGCGCGGTACTGCTGGCCGGCCCGTCGCGCCCGCGCCTGCCGGGCGCCGTGCGGCTGCCGCTGGTATTCGGTGCGGCGCTTGTCGCGGCCGCCGTCGGCACCGCCATGGTGGGCCTGGGCTACCACTACTTCACCGACATCGTCGCCGGAACGGCGGTCGGCGTCGGGATGGTGCTGCTGACCGCGCTCCTCATCGACTGGGCCGCCCGCTCCCCGCGGGCCTGGCGACCCGCGCGACGCCCGGGCGACACGCCGGTTACGAGCCGGCGCGATCCCCGAAGCATGACCGGTCACCTGGTTGCCGGGGACGCGTCCTCCCGTGCGGCGGGCCCGGCCACCTAGGGCGGCAGTGTGCGGCTTCCCTGGGAACCGGATGCCGCCAGAATGCAATAGAGAAGCGATGGACGACGATGAGCTGATCGCCGCCGTGGCCCGCGGCGACGACGTCGCGCTGCGGGAACTGTTCGGGCGGCACGCGCCGTGGCTGGCCGGCCGCCTGCGCGGCGTCCTGCCCGCCGCCGAGGTCGAGGACGTGCTGCAGGAAACGTTCCTCGCGGTGTGGCGCGGCGCGGGCGGCTACCGGCCCGGTTCCGCGGGCGGCTGGCTGTGGGGGATCGCCCGCCGGCAGGCGGCGCTGTGGCTGCGCCGCCGCGGGCCGGCCGAGCTGCTCCTGCCCGCCGTGGTCGCCGACGGACAGGATCGCGGCGACCCGGCCGAGGCCGCCCTCTCCCGGGCCGAGTTGGCCCGTGCGGTCAGCGCGCTCGGGCCGGAGGGCGGCGCGGCCCGCGAGACCTGGCGGCTGATGTACGTGGAGGACAAGACGGTGGCCGAGGTAGCCGACCTGATGGGCGTTCCTGCGGGGACGGTGAAAAGCCGCGCGCACCGGGCCCGGCGGCTGATGCGCGCGGCCCTGCGGCACCATGTGCCGGCGCGACCGGGAGGCGGGCAATGAGCAGCGATGATCTGCTGACCGGCGGGCACCGCGACGCGGGCCCCCATGACGTCGACCTGGACCGGGTGTGGCTCGGCGTGGCCGAACAGGTGTGGCGCCGCCGCCCGGGCCCGGTGGAGCGGGCAGCCGGGCGGCTGCTCCGCTCGCCAGGCCTGGCCAGGGCCCTGGTGACCACGCCCTCACTGCTGCTCGGGTGGGTGATCGCCACCGCGGTCGTGCTGATCGCCGGGGTGGGGTTCACGCTGGGGACGGGCCAGCCGTGGGTGGCGCTGCTCGCGCCCGCCGTCGCGGCGGCAGGCATCGCCTATGCCTACGGGCCGGGCATCGACCCGGCCTGGGAGCTGTCTCTGAGCATGGCGGTCAGCGACCGGATAGTACTGCTGGTGCGGGCGCTGGCGGTGTTCGGCCTGAACGCGGCGCTGGGGCTGGTCGCCTCGGCCGCGTCGGGGGCCGCGGCCGCGGTGACGTTCGGCTGGCTGGTGCCGATGACCGCGGTCTGCGCGCTGGCGCTGGCCGCGGCGACGGTCACCCGGTCGCCGAACGTGGGCGTCGCGGCGGGCTCGGCCGGCTGGCTGATCGCGATCCTGGCCGGCCAGGCGGCCGACGGGCGGTTCACCACCGTAGTCACCGACTCCTCCCTCTTCCTTCCCTACCTGGCGTTCGCCGCCTGCTGCTGCGCGGTCGTCCTGGCCGCGACCCGGATCCCGAGAGGAACACGATGAACGTCGAGCTCACCGAGCTGACCAGGAAGTTCGGCCGTGTCCGGGCCGTGGCGGGGGTGAACCTGGAGGCCGGCCCCGGGGTGTTCGGGCTGCTGGGCCCCAACGGGGCGGGCAAGACCTCGCTGCTGCGGATGATGGCCACCGCCCTGCCGCCGACCTCGGGCACCATGCGCCTGCTCGGCCGCGATCCCGGTGCATACGGCCCACGGCGGGAGATCCGGCGCAGGCTCGGGTACCTGCCGCAGACGCTCGGCTACTACCCGGGCTTCACGGTCGCCGAGTTTGTTGAGTACTTCGCGCTGCTCAAGGACATGCCGCCCCGGCAGGTGCCGCGAGCGGTGGCGGCCGCGATCGAGCAGGTGGGCCTCGGCGACCGGGCCCGGGCCAAGCTGCGCACCCTGTCCGGCGGGATGCTGCGGCGGGCCGGGATCGCGCAGGCGATCGTGAACGAGCCGGAACTGCTGCTCCTTGACGAGCCCACCGCCGGGCTCGACCCCGAGCAGCGGGTTGCTTTCCGTGCCCTGCTCCGCGACTTCGGCCAGCGGGCCACCGTGATCGTCAGCACGCACCTGGTCGAGGACGTCGGCGCCGCCTGCGCCGAGGTCGCGCTGATGGACGGCGGCAGGATCGTGTTCCACGGCACGCCGGCGGAGTTGATCGCCCGGGGCGAAGGCAGCGGCGCGGCGGGTGACGCACCGCTGGAGCGCGGTTACAGCGCCGCGCTCGCGGCGGCACGATCGGTCGCGGCGGCATGACCGCGACGACCGGCACCGCCGTGCGGCAGCGGCCACCGCGCGCCACGGGCGCGGTCCCGCTGACCCAAGCCCGGCTGCTCCGTATCGAACTGCGGCGCAACGCGATGCCCTTGATCCTGCCGCTGATCGCCGCGCTGTTCTGGTTCGACTCTTACCGGCCCAGCACAGCTACGCCGCCGCTCTACGTGGTGCGCACGTTCTGGAACATGGGGCAGGGGCACACCATCGTCGACTTCGGGCCGTTCGTAGCCGGTGTGGCGGCCTGGATGGGATCCCGGGACAGCCGGCGGGGCATGGGCGACCTGGTCACCGCCACCGCCCGGCCGCGCTGGGCAGCTCAGCTGGCCACCTGGGCCGCGACCGCGATCTGGGCGGTAGCGGCCTACCTGGTCTTCGTCGGCGTCATGTTCGCGGTCTACGCCCACCAGAGCGTCCAGGGCCAGCCGCCATGGTGGTGGGTCGCCGTCGGCGCGACCGCGGTGACCGCGTTCAGCGCCGCCGGGTTCGCGGTCGGCGCGTGCTGGCCGAGTCGGTTCGCCGCACCGGTGGCCGCGTTCGGCGGGTTCCTGGCGATGATGCTGTCGTCGCAGACCGGGTTCACCAGCACCAGCGGGTGGGCGCTGATCCTGCCGACCAACTCCAACGGCAATTTCCAGCCTGACTCGGGGATGCTCTACCCCTGGCTGCCCGACCTGCCGATCGCCCGGATCATGCTCCTCGGCGGCCTCGCGGTCGCGGCGCTGGGCCTGCTCGGCCTGCTCCCCGGGGCGGGCGGCCCGCGGCTGCGGCAGGCCGCTGCCGTGGTGACCCTGGCCGGGGTGGTCGCGGCCGGGACCGCCGTCGCGTTCGCCAGGACCGCCCGGCTTGGGCCCCATGGGATCGCTATTCCCGCGCTCCACGACGCGGCGAACGACCGGCCGATCTCCTACACCCCGGTGTGCGGCCATGCCGCCGGGCTGCCGGTGTGCCTGAATCCGGCCTACCGGTCCTACCTGCCCGGTGTGACGGCAGCGCTGGCCCCCGTGGCCGGCGAGGTGGCCGGCCTGCCCGGCGCGCCGGTGCGCGCCATGCAGATCGGTGCGGTCTACGACCCCGGGGAGGGCGGAGCCGGGCAAGCGATGACGATGAGCGGTGACCCGCCGGTGCTGCGCATGCCGCTCGGCGCCCTCGGACTGGCCGGGGCGTTCGGCTGGACCGGTGGCCAGGTCGCCGACCAGTACCGGCTGCTGTTCGTGCACGCGTTCACCGGCGCCGGCAACGGCCCGGGCACCGCGGCGCAGCGGGCGGTACAGGCGGCGCTGCTCCAGGACACCGGCGTGCCGATCGCCACGCAGCCCAAGGTGCTGTCCTCGGTAGGGCTGCCGTCGTGGGCGCGGGTAACCGGCGGCCCGCAACCCGGTCCCGAGCCGGCGACAGGGCCGGTCTATGCCGCGGCCCGGCGGTTCGCCGCGCTGCCACGCGCCACCCAGCACGGGTGGCTCACGGCCCACCTGGGCGCGCTGCGATCCGGCCACATCTCCCTGGGGCAGCTGCCGTGACCGCCGCCGGGATACACAGCACCCCCCGGGGGACCGCCCCGGCCGAGGTGGCCTACCCGCCTGCGGTCGCCGGGCTCCGCCTGGCCTGGCTCCATGCGGTCAGCCGGCGGGTCCCGGCCGCGCTCGGCCTGCTCGCCGCGCTCGGCGTGCTGCTCTGGGTCTCGTTGCGCTATCACTGGAACGTCGCCGGCGGCCCCGCCGCGCAGATGTTCATACCGCTGACGATTGAGACCGGGGCCGCTGCGGTCATCGCCGTCGCCGCGTACGGCCCGTTCGGCGAGCCGGAGCGCGCCACGGGCCGGTGGCTGCCGTACCTGCGCCTTGCCGCCGCCGTGGCGCTAACCGCGGCCGCGTTCGGGGCGCTGGCCGCCGGGGCTACCGGGGGGAACCTCCCCGGCGGCTCGGTGGCCCTGCTCCGCAACGTCGCCGGGATCACCGGTCTCGGCCTGCTGGGCGCGGTCGTGCTCGGCGGGATGCTGGCGTGGGCCGGCCCGATGGCCTACCTGCTGGTCACCGAGGTCGCGCTGCAAGGGAACCCGACCACCCCATGGGTCTGGCCGGCCCGGCCGCCGCATGACCTCGGCGCGGCGCTGTGCGCGGCCGGCGTGTTCGCCGCCGGAGCCCTGCTCATCACCCTGCGCGGCCCCCGCGAATCCGAGCGCGACTAGCGCGGCCGGTCCTCTGCGCGGCCGCCGTCGCCTACTGGCCGGGCGGCTAGCTGGGGTAGGGCACCCCCGTCGGATTGACGTCAGGCAGCATCCCGGACAAGACCACCGCGCGCGCCGACGGCCGGAGCAGGGCGAGAACCTCCTCGACGCCCTGCGCGCCGAGCGCCGCCAGCCCGCCGGTCCACGCCCGCTCGTCGGTGTGCGCCTCGATCGTTTTCAGGACGGCGCGGCCGGCCGGAGTGAGGCTGAGCGCTCCGCGCGGGGCGGCAGCATCGTCCGGGTTGGCGGTGCCGTCCCTGCCGAGCAGGCCGCGGGCGCACAGCGCGCCCGCCGCGCCGGCCCACTCGTCCTCGGACCAGCCGCGCACCTGCCGGATCACCTGCTGCGGGAAGCGGCCGGCCGCGGCCTGCAGCAGGTGTGCCTCCAGCCCGGTGATGCCCGCGCTGACCATGGCCGCGATGTGCCCGTCGCCGCGGTGCTCGCGCAGGGTGGTGGCCAGTTGCCAGAGCCTGCCCAGCGCGTCGCCGGGCGGCGCGACGGCCGCGTTGGCCGCGAAAAGCGGCCGGCCGGTCGGATCCGCGGCGGCGGCCACCGGGCCGAGGATCGTGGCCGCCCGGTCGCACGCGTCCGGATCCGCGCCCGCGTCCCGCAGCGCGGCCGCGCTGACCGTGGCGCGCGATTCCAGGCACGCTTGCGGCGTGGTGCGGGACCACGCGTCCGGCAGCGCCTTGGCGACCATGGCAGGCTGGAACCCGGCGAACGCCGCGACGACCGGGCCGGCCGGAACCGGCCCGAGCGGCGCGGCCCGGAACGCGAAATAGGTCATCCAGAAGCCCCTGAGGCCCAGCGCGATCCCGGCAGGCCGGACTCCCTCGGCGAAGTAGGTGACGTCGTGCAGAGTTTCGAGGGTCGCCCACAGGCGGCGGGCGGGATGGTCAGGCACGAGCGGAGTCTAACCTCGGTAGCGCCCCGCACTCAGTGGCGGCGGTACATGGTGTGCAGCCCGACATGGCCGCCCACCGGGCACTGCGGCGTCAGCCCGAGGTGATCTGCGGCGGCGCTTCGCCCGGGCCCAGCTCGGCCTTGAGCGCGGCGAGTTCCTTGTCCACCTGGGCGTTCGTTCCGGCCTCTTCCAGTTCCTGCTGGATGTCGTCGGTGTCCCCGCCGACGTCTTCGAGCACGCCCGACTGGAGCAGTTCGTCCACCGCCTCGGCGCGGGCCTGCATGGTGGCGATCTTGTCCGTGGCCCGCTGGATGTCCGCGCCGGTGTCGCCGAAGCTCGTGGAGATGCCCGCGGCGGTCGCGCCGATGTCGCTTTGCGCCTTCGCCGCGGTGTACTGGGCCTTCAGCACCTCCTTCTGGGTGCGGAAGGTGTTCACCCGCTGCTGCAGCGCCACGAGAGTGTGCTCCAGCTTCTCCTGCTCTTCGGCAAGCTGCTGGCGTTGCGACTCCATGCCGTCGATCTGGGACTGGGCGGCGGCCTTGCGGGACAGGGCCTCGCGCGCCAGATCCTCCTTGCCCTGGGCCAGCGCCGCCTTGGCCTGCTCCTGGAGGTGCTCCTCCGTGTTCTTGAGCTGCTGTTCCTGCAGCTCGATCTGCTTTCGGGACCCGGTGATCGCCACCAGTCCCCGCTTGACCTGGGTGATCTGGTCGAGCATCTGCTCGTAGGACAGGTCGAGCATCTCGTCAGGCTTCTCGGCGGCGTCGAGCGCCTTGTTGGCCTTGGCCTGCACTATTTGGTGCGCCCGCTGGAAGAGGCCCATGCGATGTGCTCCTCATCGTTGAACGCGGAGCCGTACCGATTCCGCTGGGTGAGCCGGTTGTGCCGGGGTCAGCCCGCCGGCCGGCCCGATACCCGAAGGCTACCTCCGCAGCTTCCGGGCGTTGCATTCCCGGGCGCGAGGTGCCGGCCCTGATCCCGATCGACCAGCAGGTGCGCAAGGTGCTGGAACTCACCTTCCGCGAGGCCCTTCGCCTGGGCCACAACTACATCGGGACCGAGCACATCCTGCTCGCCCTGCTGGAACTGGAGGACGGCGAAGGCGTCCTCAGCGGGCTCGGCATCGACAAGGCCGCCGCGCAAGCCCAGGTGGCCGCAGCCCTGGCCGCCATTCAGGCTGCCCACCAGGGGCAGTGACCGGAGACTCGCCGATCGCCTGGCTGGCCGGGCGGCTCGTGCGGATGGTCACCCCCCGCTCCTGGCCGGGCGGGGGAATCACGCTCGCTACCGCGAGCCACGGCGGCCGGCGGCTGTCGTTATCCAAATCAATAGCGAAGCAGGTCCCCCTGGTCATCGTGGACGATCCGGGCCGCCCCGGTCCGGCCTGCGAAACCGCCGGTGCTACGGGAAGACCATCTTTGCTACGTCGAGCGGTCGCGAGAGCGAGCCGTAGAAGGACATCAGGTCCGCGACCCGCTGCAGGCTGGTCACCTTCAGCGAGGTGGGATATACGCCCACGGTGATCAGCGAAGCGGTCTCGCGGCTCATCCCCACGTGGGTGAGCGCGTTGTTCAGCGGCGCCGGCTGGTTGGCGCTGGCCTGGGCATGCATCAGGGCGGCATGGAAGGCGGCCAGCGCGTCATGGTGCTGCTTGGCGTAGGAGGCCGGTGCAAAGTAGCCCTCAAGCGGCAGGTTCACCGTCTCACCGCTGCAGGCATCGAGCACGCTGCGCGCGCCGATCTGGCTTTCCGCCTGGTAGATCTCGGGCTCGGTCACCAGGATGGCGTCCACGGCGTGGCTGCGGAGCGCGGTGATCAGCTGGTTCGCCGGCATGGGCTTGAAGTGCACCGTTACCAGCGGGACGCCGCCGTTCTCCAGCACCGATGACGCGGCCACGGTTTCCAGGCTGTACGGTACGCCGGCCGAGTCGGGGATCAGCTGCGGCTCCGCCGTGCCGATGGTCTTGTTCTGCAGGTCCTGCGGGCTGCTAATCGCGGAATCCGGCCTGACCAGCACGTCCATGATGTCGGGCGCGGCATCGTAGCCGTCGGCCAGCACGACCATGGGTGCCGCGGAGTACAGACGGGCATGCTCCTGCGCGTAGAAGAAGCTGGCGTAGTCGCCCACGGCGACGTTCGCCGTGCCGTTGTGCAGCGCGGCCATCTCGGCGGCCGCGGTTGGGTACGAGCGGATGTGAACGGCCAGGCCCGCCTGCCGGAAAAGGCCCTGCTGCTGGGCCACGTACAGCGCCGCGTTCCCCACCCCGGGCACCGATGCCACGGTGATGGAGGACCCCGCTGGCGCTTGCTCCGATGCCGCCGAAGAACCGGACCCGGGCATCTGGCAGCCAGCCAGCAGCACCGCCGCTGCGGCCGCGCAGCCCGCAGCGAACCGGGCACGACCGCTGCTCCAGGGTCGGGCCGGCCAGCGGCGTGCGGGTGTCACCTTCATCGCCCCCCGGCGCCAGACAGCAGGTTCTGGCAGTTCAGGACAGGTTGTTTCGGCCGAGCGTACCTCTACTCGCGGCTGCGACTGAGCAAACGTCCCAAATTGCCGACATTTTGCCGGTCACGCCGGTTTACTGGTGCGGGGTGGCGAAAAGCTAGGCCGGTCGCGGTGGCGGTGCCGTGGCGCTCGTCGTCGCCAGGGAGGGCGCAACATCATGGCGCTTGGGCTTCTGATAACAACTATCGAGCTTGGACCGCCGTCCGAGTGAAGGGCACAGAAGCGATGCGGTCCTGGGGCAAGACGAACCTGAACGCCCGGACCGGCGGCAACGGCGGGGGGCCGGATGAGACGGCACCAGCGCCGGGGGCTGCGGCTGCCGCCGATCCGCACCAGAACGGCGGCAGCCACGGCACGGCGGGCAACGGCGCCGGCAGCGGGGGCCGTCCCACCGGGCGGCAGTCACGCCGCGCCCTGAAGAACTGGCGGGTGCGTTCGCGCCTGCTGCTGCTCATCGCCATTCCCACGGTGACCGCGCTCGCGCTGGGCGGCGTCCGGGTCACCTCCGCGATCCAGAGCGCGCTGGCGTTCCAGCGGGCCGAGCAGCGCGCCGTTCTCGCCGCCGATATCACTCAGCTGGCCCAGCGGCTGGAGACCGAGCGCGACCAGACCGTTTACTACATCGCTCTGGGCAGCCAGGGGCGGGCCTGGGCCCAGCCAACCTCCGCGCCGTCCAAGGTGATGCAGGCGTTCTACCGGCAGACCGACCAGACGGCCGCCCAATTCCGGGCGCGGCTCGCGCAGTTCCACGGTGCCTACGCGGGCGTGGCCGAGCAGGAGGTGTCCTCCGCGACCTCTGGGCTGGACACGCTGAACTACCTGCGGCAGGGATCGACCAAGACCCATCTGTCTGGCCTGGTGGTGGTCCAGAAGTACGCCGACCTGATCGACAACCTCCTGGTGATCAACGACCAGACCGCGCAGGGCACCGGTGACCCTGCGCTGTCCCAGAACGTCCAGGTGCTGGGCCTGGTCTCCCGGATGCAGGAAGAGGCGTCACAGCAGCGCGCAATCCTCGCGGCGGCCCTCCTCGCGGTCAACCTGGACCAAGCGCAGGCATCCGCGCTCAGGAACGCCCAGGCCAACCAGCAAAGCAGCCTCCAGGCGTTCAACCTGTCCGCCACCCCGGCCCAGCGCGCGCAGTTCAACAACACCGTTTCCGGGTCCTTCGTCTACCTGGCCGCATCCCAGGAACAGCAAGCGGCCGCCCTGCAGGCCCGCGCGCATTCCCTGTCCGGTGAGAACATCAGCGGAGCCGGCTTCTACGACGCCATGTCCGGCGGCATCAACCAGATGGGCTCGGTGGAACAGTCCCTGGTGAGCGGCATCGTCACCCGAGCCAACTCACTGCGTAGCTCCGCGCTCACCTACGCGGTGCTCGTCGGGCTGGCGGTCTTCCTGCTGTTCACGCTCGCGCTCATCTGCACGGTGGTGGTCGGGCGGTCCATGGTCCGTCCGCTGCGCCGGTTGCGCGCCGGAGCGCTCGAGGTGGCGGGGGTTCGGCTGCCGGAGACGGTGCGGCAGATCGACGAGGGTGAAGGCACGGCCGTGCCGTTGCATGTCGTGCCGATTGATGTGGATTCGACGGATGAGATTGGTGAGGTGGCGCGGGCGTTTGATCAGGTGCACCGGGAGGCGGTGCGGCTGGCGGCGAATGAGGCGGCGTTGCGCGGCAATGTGAATGC
>Ga0070706_100005918_pt1 | contig 11578 bp, 7 predicted proteins | sample KBSK5501metaG_FD_65476 | JGI IMG/M metagenome (GOLD analysis project Ga0070706, IMG submission 65476) | Corn, switchgrass and miscanthus rhizosphere microbial communities from Kellogg Biological Station, Michigan, USA - KBS K5-50-1 metaG | ecosystem: Host-associated > Plants > Roots >...
ATGTAATAGGCGCCCTGGTGCCGTTCCATCGCCGCTCCGGGCAGCGTGTCGAGCGCTGCGGCCGGCACCCCAAATGGAGAGATATACCGGCCGGCGGCGATGTCGACGAGGTCGGCCGCGACAGAGGACGCGGTCGGGAAGGCGCCGGCGCCGCGCCCTTCCAGCACGACGCGGCCGACGAAATCACCCTCGGCCACGACGGCGTTGAACACCCCCTCGACCGCAGCGATCGGCGTCTCGCGCGCCACCATGCAGGGATGGACGCGCTGTTCCAGCCCGTGATCGGTCAGCCGCGCGATGCCGAGCAGCTTGATGCGATAGCCGAGTTCCTCGGCGAAATCGATGTCGAGCCGCGAGATGTGGCGGATCCCCTCCGCATAAACCCCGGGCAGATCGACCGGCCGGCCGAACGCGACGCTGGCCAGGATCGCGAGCTTGTGCGCGGCATCGACGCCGTCGATGTCGAAGCTCGGATCGGCCTCGGCATAGCCGAGCTTTTGAGCCTCGCCTAGCACCTCGGCGAATTCGCGGCCGCTCTCGCGCATCGTCGTCAGGATGTAGTTCGAGGTGCCGTTCAGGATGCCGTAAACGCGGGACAGCCGATTGCCGGCGAGGCTCTCGCGCAGCGTCTTGATGACCGGGATGCCGCCCGCTACAGCCGCCTCGAAGGCGAGCGCGACCCCGGCTTCCTCGGCGCGCGCCGCAAGCCGGGTGCCGTGCTCCGCCATCAGCGCCTTGTTGGCGGTGACGACGTGCTTTTTGTGCTTGAGGGCGCCCTCGATGACGTTCAGCGCGACACCCTCGGCGCCGCCGATCAGCTCGACGACGACGTCGATTTCCGGATCGGCGGTCATCGCCACCGCGTCATCGTACCACCGCACCGCCGACAGATCGACGCCGCGATCGCGCCGCCGGTCGCGGGCCGACACCGCGGCGACAACGATGCGGCGGCCGGCGCGCACCGCCAAAAGTTCGGCCTGGCGCGCCAGCAGCTGGAGGGTTCCGGCGCCCACCGTGCCGAGCCCGGCGACCGCGATCTTCAAGGCGGGCTTCACAAGGATCTTCCGGTAGCTGTGATCGCGGGGGTCATGGCATCAGCTGGATTTCGATGCGATCGGGCGGATTAGTGCCAGCAGCCGGGGCTGCCTCGGCCTGGACCTTGTCTGCCGGAATTCCGGCAGCGCGCAACGCGGCGGCAACGGTCTGCGCGCGTTCCAGCGCGGCATGATAGCCGGCGAGCGGCTCGCCACCGGGCGCGCCCGGCGCCGCTGCGGCGGCATAGGCGATGACCCGAACCGGGCCAGGCTGCTCATTGTAAATCGCCGCGACGCGTTGAATCTGCGCGCGGGCATCGCCGTCGATGCGGGGCGGCGTGCCGGGCAGATCGAGCGCGGCGACCAGGGTGGGGGCGGCTGGACGCGTTGCCAGCGGCTTCCCCGGATTTGACGGCGGCACATCGGCAATGACCGGAACCGGCGGCGGCGGTGCCGGCGTGCCGGCCACGACGATCTCGGGCGGCGGCGCCGGCAAGGGAGCGGCGATCGGCGCCGGTCCGGGCAAACGCGGCGGCGGCAACGGCGGGCGGGGCTTCTCAGGCTCCGGCACCGCGCTGACCTGTGGCATCTCCAGGCTGGATTCCCGCGGCGGAGGCTCGGCCGGCTGCCGCGCCGGGCGGTGACCGAATTCGGGCGTGGCCGTCTTGGACGACGCGGGTGCGGCGGGCGGCGCGGAAGCCGAAGCAGCGGGCTGCGGCGGCGAGGCAGCAGCAAACTGCGTGGCGGTCTCGCCGGCCGATTTTGCGGCAGCCGTTCCTGCGGGCGTACCCGCCGGCGTTGGAACGGCGGGCAGCCCCTTGAGCGCGTCGGACTGCGTCTCGGTGCGCTCGGCGATCAGGGTCTGCGTCAGCTTCTGCCGCTCGGCCGTGGTGGTCGCCCGGGTCGGCGGCGGCGGCACGGTCGCGAGGTTCGGGTAAGCCATGGCCTCGCCCGCTGCCAAATTCTGGCTGAACGGGGCGGTTGCGGGATCGGGGTCGTTGCCGGCGACCCCGTTCAAGGACCGATAGCTTTCGATCGGGTTGCACCCGACCGAGGCCAACGCCAATGCCAGCCCAGCCAGTCCCGCGGCCGGCCAACCGGGACCGCCCCAACCCCGATAGCGGGCTCCGCGCAACACCATCAGCGAGGTCCCAACCTCTACCGCCGCTTGCCGCCGCTGACTCGGCGCGGCCCGCGGCCGACAATCGATCCGCTGATGTATTAGATCCGGGACCGCCCGTCACTACATTTGATCCGCCCATAATGGGGTGAGGACCTTGGGATGAGCGATAAAAAGGGTGGCGCGCAGTCCGGCGGCGAGATGCCGGGTGCGATGCCGCCGCCAGACCCGGTCGCGCTGTCGCGGCAAATGGCGGAAATCGCCGAAAAAAGCCAGCGGCTCGTCGCCGATTTCCTGTCGCGTCAGGGGGGTGAAGGCGGTTTCGGGATGGCCAATCCGACGGCCGTCGGCGCGGCGTTTTTCGATATGACAGCGAAGCTGATGGCGGACCCGTCCCGTCTCGTGCAGGCGCAGCTCTCCTTGTGGAGCGACTACATGACGCTGTGGCAGCGCACCGCGCAGCGCTTTCTCGGCGGCGATGCCGAGCCGGTCATCGAGGCCGCGTCCGAAGACCGGCGCTTCCGTGACCAGGCCTGGAGCGACAACGGCGTGTTCGACTTCATCAAGCAGAGCTACCTGCTGACCGCCCGCTGCCTGCAGGGCGCGGTCAAGAATGTCGAAGGGCTCGACGAGCGCACCGCGCGCAAGGTCGATTTCTATACAAGGCAGTTCGTGGACGCGATCGCGCCGTCGAATTTCGTGATGACCAACCCCGAGGTGCTGCGCGCGACGATCGAGAGCCGCGGCGAGAACCTGTTGAACGGGCTGAAGAACCTGCTCGACGACCTCGAGCGCGGCAAGGGCGGGCTCGCGATCTCGATGACCGACATGACGGCCTTCAAGATCGGCGAGAATGTCGCGACGACGCCGGGCAAGGTCATCTACCAGAATGACCTGATCCAGCTGGTGCAATACGCGCCGACGACCGATACCGTGAAGCGGCGGCCGCTGTTGATCATCCCGCCCTGGATCAACAAGTTCTACATCCTCGACCTGCGGCCGCGGAACTCGTTCATCCGCTGGGCGGTCGAGCAGGGCCACACCGTCTTTGTGATCTCCTGGGTCAACCCGGACGAACGGCTCGCCGAAAAGAGCTTCGAGGACTACATGCGCGAAGGGCCGCTCGCCGCGCTCGACGCGATGCAGCAGGCGACCGGCGAGCGCGAGGCCAATGTCATCGGCTATTGCCTCGGCGGCACGCTGCTCGCCGCCACCCTCGCCTACATGACGGCCAAGCGCGACCGCCGCATCAAGAGCGCGACCTATTTCGTCACGATGGTCGATTTCGCCGAAGCCGGCGAGCTCAGCGTCTTTATCGACGAGGAGCAGTTGCACGCGCTCGAGGAACGCATGGAAAAGAAGGGCTACCTCGAAGCCCGCGACATGCACACGACCTTCAACATGCTGCGCGCCAACGATCTGATCTGGTCGTTCGTCGTCAACAATTACCTCCTGGGCAAATCGCCCTTCCCGTTCGACCTGTTGTACTGGAACGCCGATTCGACACGCATGCCGGCGGCAATGCACAGCTTCTACCTGCGCAAGATGTACCAGGAGAACCTGCTGGCGCGGCCCGGCGGCATCACCCTCGGCGGGGTCGCGATCGATCTGCGCAAGATCAAGACCCCGGCCTTCCTGCTGTCGACCCGGGAGGACCACATTGCGCCGTGGCGCTCGACCTATGCGGCGACGCAGCTCTTTTCCGGGCCGGTCAAGTTCGTGCTGTCGGCGTCGGGCCACATTGCCGGCGTCGTCAATCCGCCGGACAGCAAATACGGCCACTGGGAGAACGACAACAACCCGCCGACACCCGAGGAGTGGCTGGCCGGCGCGACACAGCGATCCGATTCGTGGTGGCCGGTCTGGGAAGACTGGATCTCGAAATACTCGGGCGGCGAGGTCCCCGCCCACCACCCCGGCGACGGCAAACTCAAGCCGATCGAAGACGCGCCGGGCTCTTACGTAAAGGTCCGGTCCGAGGATTGAGGGCTTTCTACAGAGCCGCCGACCCTTGATCTTCAAGCTTCGCCCGGCCTTGCGGCCATCTGGGACCCCGGGGCCGGCCGACTCTCTCTCGTCCAGGTTTCGCTTTTTTAGATGAATGGCGGGAACTTTCCGGAACTTATCAGGTTGAACGCACGGCGACATCGGTACAGCACCTGCTCGCCAATCGGGCGCAGGCTTCCTCCGCGGAGCCAAGGCGCGTCAACCACTGGCCGGACGATCTCCGCCTTGGGAGGGAAGATACGGAATGACCAAGCTCACCCGACAAACTTCTGTCACACTGGCGCGCGTGCTTGCGCTCGGTACGCCGTTATTGCTGCTCGGCGCTTGCGCCGCCCCGCCGCCACCCTGCGATGCATGCGCGGTTGCCGCACGGGCGGAGGCCACGGCCAACCAGGCATTGTCCATCGCACAACAGGCCCTGGCCGCCTCGCGCGCAACTACATCCGAGACGTACCAGCGCAGCTTGCGCAAATAGTTGTAGAATACGGCGAGCGGCTAACCCGTCCCACGTTGGGGCGGGGACGCCGCTCGCGGTCGCTCATTATCGGAGTCGCAGCATGATCTGGGCGCTGTCGCAAGGCAAAGCGCGCGGGAACTGTTGGTTTCGTGCTTACTCCGCTGCGATCCTCCTGATCTCTGTACTCGCAGCGCATCCGGCCGCTGCCGGCGAATATCCGCTCGCGCCGGGGCAGAAGGTCATCGGCGAGATTCGCGAATACGTCGTCCAGCCGGGCGAGGGGATGAACGAGATCGCCCGCAAATTTGGCGTCGGCTATACCGCGCTGGCGGCGGCGAACCCCGGGGTCGATCAATTTGCACCGGGGGTCGGGCGCAAGTTGCTCATCCCCTCTCTCTACATCCTGCCGGATGCGCCGCGTCAGGGCATCGTCATGAATCTCGGGCAGTATCGCCTGTTCTATTTTCCGCCCGGCGGCGACCGTGTGTTCGCCTATCCGATCGGCATCGGCGTCGCCGGCTGGAAGACCCCGATCGGCGCCACGCGGGTCGTGCGCAAGGACACCAACCCGACCTGGTACCCGCCAGCCTCGATCCGCGCCGAGCGCCCGGAATTGCCCGCCATCGTTCCGCCCGGGCCCGACAACCCGCTGGGGAACTATGCGCTCTATCTCGGCTGGCCGCGCTTCCTGATCCACGACACCAACAAGCCGGACGGTGTCGGACGCAACGTCAGCCACGGCTGCGTCCATCTCTACCCCGACGACATCGCTCAGCTCTACCAGATGGTCGCGACCGGCACCTCGGTGCGCGCCGTCAACCAGCCGGCGACCACCGGCTGGAGCGGAAACCAACTGGTTCTCAGCGTTTTCCCAAGCCATTCGCAGGTCGAGGAAATCGACAACGATTACCCGGTCACCGCCGAGCCCGCGGACGGGGTCGATCGCCTGGTGCAGGCGGAGGCGGGCAGCCTCCGCGATCTCGTCGATTGGGGCGCCGTCCGTCAGGCCGCCAACCGGCGTAACGGCGTGGCGGTTGCGGCGGTGAACAAGTCGGCAATGGTCCGCAACGAGGCCCCGACCTATGGGCTCTATGGGACCGAAACAGCACGGTCCGACGACAATAGCGGACCGCCGCGCTCATACGCACCGCCCTATTACAATCGCGAGGCATCGCCTTCACCCTACGGCGGTGCCGCACCGTCGCAGCCTTATTACGGCGGGTATACGCCGCCGCCGTCTCAAGGGTATCCGAATTACGGTAACGCGGCGCTGCAGCCGTCCTACCGGAGACCCGCCTATCAGCCGTACGATCCGCGCCGCGAGGCAGCCTCCTATCCATCGGCCGGTCCCGCAGCCCAACCGGCGACCGGCGGCCTATACGAGGCTCCCACTCCGCGCCGTTTGCCCTGACGGTACGGCGGGACTGGATTTCGGCCCTCCCAAGCGCGGAGGCGTCTCCTAATCGCCGATGAATTGCAAGTGCGTAGGGATACGCCTAAGCCGGTGCCTGAAGCTGCTGCACGCCATGTGGTCGAAGCCGGGGCGGCAGGTTCATTTTCGCTAAAATGGGCGGCCCCTCCCACCCCCCGGGGCCGGAAGGGGCCGTTAGGAGGGATTGCCACCTCCACCAGCTGCGCTAGCCCGCTGGCGCAACCATGATTATCCGAATCAGCGCAAAAAGTCGCTCGAACGTACGGTTTAAAGCTCGGCCAAGATGGCTTAATCCCAACGACTAATGGTGCGCGGCGTCGCGGAGGAACCGCGCCGGATCGGCGCGGTCCTGGTCGGTAAGGTTCAAGTTCATTCAGAGACTGTTATTGACGTTTTAAGAGCCGTGACATTCCGGAGGAAGCCGCGCCAAGATCCGGCGCCCCGAGTGCGGCTCCCGAGGCTGGGGGGAAGCCGGCGGGAAGCAGGTGTCGTTGGGGGAAACCTTGACGCGCTCGGGGCACCGTTAATGTGGGAACTTCTGTAGAACGCTTCAACGCGCGGCCTCGGCGCCAACCAAATTGCTCACAGACGCACCGGACACGGCGGTCTTATCGTGATCCCGGCACGCTCAACGGCGTGCCCTGCAAGTCTCCTAAGCCTTGGCCCACGATCGCGCCAAGACGTGGGCCTTTTCTTTCCGCTGGTTTGAAGTCGCCCCTGTCGATCTCACCCGCACCCGCAGTAGCGGTAATCAAGTTAGGAAAACGGAACGGCAGTATCGGTTGGATTAAAAAATTCCTACGTCGGAGTACTGCCCTTATGGCGATGTTGCGCTTCGCTCAACGTTTCATAGAACGCCGACGATGAGAAGGGGGTAGGCAACAGACCCAAAGTGAAACGCACCCCTACAAAAAGAACTGACTTCGGGACCTATCTCCCTTTGGCCTTTTTGTTAGGAACCCGAAATGGGTCAATTTTTTCTTATTTGCTGGTTCATACTTGAAACCGAGGCGCAAATCTGTTCCGCACCAATGACGGCGGAAAAAGCCAACGAACTGTTTGCTGATGCGTTGAAATATCAAACCTATATCTACATAAAACAGGCGGAGACTGACACTGATACTGCGGATATCGCTTCACAAAGCAAATCACTTTCAGAGACGAAATTACCTTCACAAACAAAACAACTTCCGCAGAGGAAGCCATCGTCACAAAAGGAACACCGGCGTCTTGAACACGACGTGAAAGCCCTACGCGTCGCGGGTCACCCGCCTAAGAAGATCAGCAAACCGCCAGGCCCTATCATGCGGCCCGGTATTCTCACGCCCCCCAAGGAACGTGGAATTCGTTGAAATTAGGATCCGTTCGCTCTCTCGTTTAAATACACGCCAGAAACCAGTGTCCATACACTGGTCGGTGATTGCCTTCTTGATCCGTCGGGTAAGTAGATCTTTGAATCGCATCACCCCACCTAATCGACACTGCCGCCTTCCCCTTGGCGTCGCATTCTCGGCACCGCAGCTTGGGCTCTCTAGGTCGAGCACCCCGGTGTACGGCGGCAAGCGCATCCCCTGTGGCAACCCGATCGCGGGGATCAGCTCGCTATGATCGCAAGCGGTGCACTCCGCTTTGACGAGATCGCTGGGGCCGCGAATGCTCATTTGAGGCCATGGGTTATGAAGCGACTGTTTTCCAAAGCGTCCGACGCGAGTGGCGTCGTCTGCCTTACAAATTGCAAGGCTGTTCGCGGAAATCAGCGATTTCCGTCGGGGCAGCTTATGCGGTATCGTTCGGCACAGGTTTTCCGGCAAATCGCCGCGATGGAGGAGAGCTAGAGGATGAGTGGAAATTTTGCGCCCCTTAATTGCCTTAAAGGCGTTCGGGTCGTCGATCTGACCCAGTTCGAGGCGGGCCCGACCTGCACCGAAGCCCTGGCCTGGCTCGGCGCCGAGGTCGTCAAGATCGAGAACCCGAAAAGCGGCGATCCCGGCCGGCGTATCGCCGCGGCCGACCCGAAAAATCCCGACTCCTTCTATTTCAAGATCCTCAATGCGAACAAGAAGTCGGCCACCGTCGACCTCAAGACCCCGCGCGGCGTCCAGCTCGTCAAGGAGCTGGTCAAAAAGGCGGATGTCTTCGCCGAGAACCTGGCCCCCGGCACGATCGAGCGCCTCGGGCTCGGCTACGACGTGCTGAAGGAGATCAACCCCGGCATCATTTATTGTCAGGTGAAGGGGTTCGGCGAAGGCAGCCCGTATGAGAAATCGCTCGCCTTCGACATGATCGCGCAGGCCTCTGGCGGCACGATGAGCGTCACCGGCTACCCCGGCGAGCCGCCGGCCAAGCCCGGCTGCACGATCGGCGATACCGGTACCGGCATGCTGATGGCGATCAGCGTCCTCGGCGCGCTCTACGAAAAGAAGGCAACCGGCAAGGGCCGCCGCCTGCAATTGGCGATGCAGGATTCGGTCATGCACTACATACGCACCTCGTTCGCGGTGATGAACCAGCAGGGCAACAAGCAGGCGGCGCCGCGCATGGGCGCGCAGAGCACCTCGGGTGCGCCGGCCCCGTGCGGCATCTACCCGACCAAGCCGTTCGGCTACAACGACTACGTCTACATCTTCTGCAGCCGCGCCAATCCCGAGCACTGGACTCGGCTGCTGAAGGTGATCGGCCGCGAAGACCTGATCGACGACGCGCGCTTCGCTACCAATGAGGAGCGCAACAAGAACGAGGACTTCATCAACGAGGTCATCACCGAGTGGACGAAGAACCACACCAAGGTCGAGGCGATGCAGATCATCGGCGCCGCCGGGGTGCCGGCCGGCGCGGTGCACGACACGCTCGAATTGCAGAACGACCCGAGCTTCGAGAAGCGCGGCATCATGCAGGTCATGCAACACCCCGACGGGGACTGGAAATGCGAGAGCTGGCCGGTTCGCTTCGACGGCAAGCCGCCCGAATTGAAGCCGTCGCCGAAGCTCGGCCAGCACACCGATGAGGTGTTCGCCAGCTGGCTCGGCTTGAGCAGCAGCGACATCGCCGCGCTGCGGCAGGAGAAGGTGCTCGGCCAATAGGAATGCCGTGACTGTGGAGTAGACGAGGGGCGGCGCGGCAACGCGCCGCCCTTTGTTTTTCAGCCCCCCAAGAAACCTCGGAGAGGAGACCTCCAATGGCAGAAATATCCGGTAATGAAATCCTCGCTCGCTGCCTCAAGGCGCAGGGCGTCAAGGACGCGTTCTTCATCATGGGCGGGCCGATGCTCGATGCCGAGATGTGCTGCATCAAGGAAGGCATCCGCCTGATCGACACGCGCCACGAGCAGGGCGCCTCCTACATGGCGCAGGCCTATTCGCGGGTGACGCAAGGCCCCGGCGTGTGCATGGCGGCGAGCGGCCCGGCGACCCTCAATTTCGGAACCGGCCTCGCCAACGCGCTGATCGATTGCTGCCCGGTCGTCGCGATCGGCGGGTCGAGCCCGATCAGCCAGTTCGGCCGCCAGGTCTTCCAGGAGATCGACCAGGTCAAATGCCTCGAAGGGCAGGTCAAATACGCCGACCGGGTGCACAATCTGAAGCGCATCCCGCAGCAGGTCAATTTCGCCTTCCAGAAGGCGCTGCTCGGGAAGCCCGGGCCCGTCTATCTCGATTTCCCGGGCGATGTGCTCTACGCCAAGACCGAGGAAGACCAGGTCGATTGGAGCTATCTCGGCCGGCCGATCCTGAAGCCGCGGCCTTATGCCGAGCCGGCGGCGATCAACGCGCTGGTCGACGCGATCAAGCAGGCGAGGCAGCCGATCATCTGCTCGGGGAGCGGGGTCCTGTGGTCGCACGCCTGGGACGAGATGCGGCAATTCGTCGAGAAGGCCGGGATCCCGTTCTACACGACGCCGCAAGGCCGCGGCGTCGTACCCGACGATCATCCGTTCTCCTACCTGACGATGCGCTCGACGGCGTTCCAGGAAGCCGACCTGATCATCGTCCTCGGCACCCGGATGAACTACGTCATCGCACATGCCGCGCCGCCGCGCTTCAACAAGGACGCCAAGATCGCGCGCATCGAGATCGACGCGGAAGAGCTCGGCATGTCGGCGCGCAATGTCGACATCCCGGTGGTCGGCGATTGCAAATCGGTGTTGCAGCAGCTGATCGACGCGGTCGACGGCAAGACCGCCGAGCGCTTCCAGCCGTGGCGGCAGAAGCTGGCCGATGGCGAGGCGGCGAAGCGGACGCGGGCCGGCGGCAATTATCCGACGGATGGCGACATCCATCCGCTGCGGCTGTGCGAGGAGATCCGGAACTTCCAGCAGCGCGACGCGATCCTGTGCGTCGACGGGCAGGAAATCCTCAATTTCGGCCGCCAGTCGATCCCGACCTTCACCCCCGGGCATCGCCTGAATTCGGGGCCGTTCGGCACGATGGGCGTCGGTCTGCCCTTTGCGGTCGGCGCCAAGGCGGCGAAGCCGAACAACCAGGTCATCTGCCTGCATGGCGACGGCTCGTTCGGCCAGAACGCGATGGAGCTCGACACGGCGGTGCGGCACAAGCTGCCGCTGCTGTGCGTGATCAGCCTCAATGGCGGCTGGACGGCGGACCCGCAGCGCAACAAGCCGGGCCGCGACCTCGGCTACACCCGCTACGACATCATGGCGCAGGGGCTCGGCGCGCATGGCGAATATGTCGAGAAGCCGGAGGACATCCGCCCGGCGCTCGAGCGGGCGCAAAAGAAGGTCGATGAGGGCATGGTCGCGCTGGTCAACGTCAAGACCGACTACCGCGCCCGCGCCCAGACCGTGCGCTTCTCCAACTACGAGACCTGAAGCTCACATAACGTTGACATCGAAAGGGCGGCTTCGGCCGCCCTTTTTTTATCCCGACGCATATGATGTATGCAGGCTGCAAAGAAGGCTGCCATGCGTGGTTCATTGCTGTTGGCGATCGCTTTGCTCTGCATCGCATTCGCGATACCAGCCGATGCCGGCGTCACGCCCAGCAAATACGAGTTCGCGGCCGGGCAAGCGATGATGATGGCGGCCCCGAAATGCCCTCCCGGCTCCTGGTGGATCCCCGAGGGGTATCAGCGGAAGGGCAAGTGGAAGCCCGGCCACTGTTCGAAGGTGGTGAACCGTTCAAGCTGACAGCAGCGGCGGCGCGGGCTACCGCGCGTCGGGCGGCGTGCACTGGATCAGAACCGAGATGGCGCTGAGCAGCGCCTGCGCCGTCCCCGGCTTCGGGGATGCCGAGGGGAGCGGGATTCGGTGTGCCGAAAGCATCGCCTCGATGTCGCCGGTCGGGATCGCCACCCCCATTTCGCGGCGGGCCTCGTCGCGGCCGATGACCATGCCCAGCAGCGAACCATCCGCGCCGAGCAGCGCGCCGCCGCTGTTGCCGGCGCGCAATTTCGCGCGAATGACGAGAATCCGGTTGCCCGACGTCGCGGTGTCGTCTCCGACATAGGAACCGCCGATCAGGATCGGCCGCAGGGGCTCCTCGGCAACGATGCCAAAGCCCAGGGTAAACACGTCT
>Ga0070706_100005919_pt1 | contig 11575 bp, 9 predicted proteins | sample KBSK5501metaG_FD_65476 | JGI IMG/M metagenome (GOLD analysis project Ga0070706, IMG submission 65476) | Corn, switchgrass and miscanthus rhizosphere microbial communities from Kellogg Biological Station, Michigan, USA - KBS K5-50-1 metaG | ecosystem: Host-associated > Plants > Roots >...
CGCAAATGGTTGGAGGAAGCTTCTCCCGAGGACCTCGGCAAATACCGGATGTAGCTCTCGGCTGTCGGCACTCAGCTGTCAGCTCTCGCGTGGAGCACGGAGCACTCGAAAAAAGCGGGCACGAGTCGGCGCAGCCTGGACGGCTGAAAGCCGATAGCTGACAGCTATACTCCGACTCGGTGATCATCTCCATCACGAATCAAAAAGGGGGAGTCGGCAAGACCACGACCGCAATCAATCTCGCGGCGGCCCTCGCCCAGAAGGGAATGAAGACCCTTCTGATCGACCTCGACCCTCAAGCCAACAGCACGATGTCCTACCTCGACCGCCGGTCGGTCGAGAAATCGATGTTCGACGTTCTCGTCGATTCCCAGGTCGGGTTGAACGAGATCGTTCGCCCGTCCGGCATCGCGAACCTCGAGATCGCGCCGGCCCGCATCTCTCTGGCCAAGATCGAGTCGAAGCTGTTGGGGGAGATCGACGGCCATTTCCGCCTTCGGGACAAGATCGAGCCGGCGCGCTTGGCGTACGACGCGATCCTGATCGATACGCCGCCGACCCTGGGGATGATCACCGTCAACGCGATGGTGGCATCCACCCACATCCTGATTCCGATTCAGTCCTCTTATTTCGCGCTGGAGGGCACCGACGACCTGCTCGAGACGATCGACAAGATCAAGTCCCGGCCGAACCCGAATCTGCGGATCCTGGGCGTCGTGATCACTCTCCACGACAAGCGGACGGTGATCGGCCGCGACGTCTACGAGCAGATCGTGGCGGTGTTCGGAAACAAGATCTTCAAGACGACCATCTCCAAGAGCGTCCGCCTGGAGGAGAGCCCCGCCCACCGCGAGTCGATCTTCACCTTCGCGCCGCGCTCGAGCGGTGCCGCCGAGTACTACTCTCTCTCCGAGGAGGTCTTGTCCCGTGTCTAAACGCCGTGGTCTTCCCATCGAATCGCACATGAGGCACGACTCCCACTTCGTCGACTCGCTTTCGGAGCGTTTCGGGGCCTCGCTCGGACGGCTGATTCCGATCGATGAGATCGAGACCAATCCGGACCAGCCGAGGCGCAGCGTCGGGGACTTGACCGACCTGCGCCGATCGATCGAATCGAAGGGCATCCTGGAGCCGATGCTGGTGCGGCCGCTGGCAGACGGCCGTTTCCGGATCATCGCCGGGGAACGGCGATTTCGAGCCGCGATGGAGGCGGGCCTTGCCGAGGTTCCCTGCATCGAGCTCGACGTTCCCGACAACGAGGTCATGGAGATCGCCCTGATCGAGAACCTCCACCGGCGCGACCTGCACCCGTTCGAGGAGGCCATGGGTTACCACGCCCTCGCGAAACGGCACGGCTACACACAGAACCAGATCGCCGACGCCGTGGGCAAGTCGCGCGTTTCGATCACCGAGGCGCTCTCGCTCCTCGAGATCCCCGAGGACCTGCAGGAACGATGTCGGCGCGCCGACATCGCCGCCCGCTCGGTCCTGCTGGAGATCGCCAGGCTCGGCAGCCGCGAGAAGATGGAGCAGGCGATCGAGCTCGTGACGAAGGGCTCGACCCGGGCGGACCTGCGAGACCGGAAGAAGTCCGTGGCCGCGACGGGGAACAAGAAGGCCGGCGCCTACCACTTCGTCTACAAGCCCAAGGATGGTCCGTTCCGGCTCAACATCTCTTTCGCGAAGTCGCGCGTCGCGCGGACCGATCTCATCGCGGCGCTGCGCGAGGTGCTGCGGCAGCTCGAGTCCGGCGGGATTCCCGGCACGGGGAAGAAGTGATCCGCCTGGGTACGGGCTTCCGACCGTCAGCATAGGGTCCGATAAGATATATTATGTAAAGTAACCCGGCTGGTCCCACTCCCGGCCAACCGGCGATCAGCCCCTGCCGCCCGCCCTTTACATGACCGCCGCTCCTCGGCACTATCGCCCCTGTGCGCCTCGTCTCCCGCTCGGTTCTCCGCGAAATCTGGCCTCCGTTCCTGCTGGGCTTCGCCGCGTACACGTTCATCCTCCTGATCCGAACGATCCTCTTCCTTGCGGACTTCGCGGTTCGCCGAAGCGCCCCCTTCGCCGAGGTTGCGCGGCTGGTCGTGCTGTCCCTGCCGTGGATCGTCGTCCTGACGCTTCCGATGGCCTTTCTCCTCGGCGTGTTGATCGGAATGGGCCGTTTGGCATCGGACTCCGAGCTGACCGCGCTGCGCTCCTGCGGGGTCGGCCCGGGCGCCCTCTACCGGCCGGTCCTCGGAGCCGCCGTCGGGCTCTCGATCGGCGTCCTGGTGATCTACACGGTTCTGCTGCCTCCCGCCAACGTGGCCCTCGAGCGGTCGATGGCCCGCGTCGCGGCAACCTCGATCGTCAACGTCGTCGCTCCCCGCACGTTTCGGGAGCCTCGGCCGGGCATCCTGTTCTTCTTCGATCGCGTGGCTCCGGACGGTCGCTCGTTCGACGGCGTGTTCTTGAAGCTGGGCGACGAGCCGGAGCCGCCGAACCGCGTGATCGTGGCGCGAAACGGAAGCCTCACGCTCGAGGGCGACCGTCTCTGGCTGGACCTGCACGGCTCCGTCGTCCACGAAGTGGATCCGGAGGATCCGTCCCGCTATCGCACGAGCCGCAACGCCTCGCAGCGACTGCTCCTGGCCGGCGATCTGGGAAACGCGCCCGGCGCGCGCGTCACCACGGAGCCCGGCGTGCGGTCTCAGACGCTCTCCGAGCTCTGGCGGACGGCTCGGCGCGAGCCCGCCTCCAGCCCTCGCGCGCGCCTCGCCTGGGTCGAGATCCACAAGAAGTTTGCCGTCTCCTTCGCTTGTCTGGCGTTCGCCCTGGTCGGCGTGCCGTTTTCGGAGTCGTTGCGGCGGGGCGGACGCGGCAGCGGATTTGCTGTGTCGCTTTTGGTGATCGTGGTCTATTACGTCCTCCTGACCAGCGGCGAGACATGGGCACAGGAAGGGCGGCTCTCCCCGGCGGTGGCCATGTGGCTTCCCAATGGGGCCCTTCTCGTCGTCGGAGTCCTGGCCGCTCTCCGGCGGCCGGCGGTGGCGCGACCGGTTCGCCGCCTTCCCGAGACGCCTGTCGAGGAGGTTTCGCGCGAGGCGGCTCCTGCTTCCCGATCGCCCGCATCCTCGCGTCTTCTCTCGCTCTTGGACCGGTACGTGCTCGCCCGGTTCGGCCTGGCTTTACTCCTGGTGCTCGCATCGGCCCTGGTCCTGTCGGTCGTCGTCGACTACGCCGACAAGCTGGACAAGATCGCGCGCAACCATCCTCCCCGTGAGGCCGTCCTCGGCTACTACCGCTACTTTCTGATCTCGATCTCGCTCCAGATCGCGCCCTTCGCAACCCTGCTGGCGACGCTCGTGGGCCTGGGAACACTCTCGCGGACGAATGAGGACACCGCGTTCCGCGCCTCCGGCGTCTCGCTGCGACGGGTCGCCCTTCCCGCGTTTCTCCTCGCCGGCGCCGCCGGGGTCGTTTCTTTCGCGGTCGGCGAGTACATCCAGCCCTTCGCCGAGCAGCGCCAGGCCCGCTATAAGAACGTGATTTACGGACGCGCGCCCGACACCGGCATTCGGACCGCCGCGGAGCGAAACTGGTATCTCGCGAGCGACGGGGCGACGATCTGGCACCGGGAGGAGGGGGACGCGACTCGGTCGATCCTCTACGGGGTCTCGATCTTCTCCTTCGATCGAGATTTCAACCTCACGAAGCGAATCGGGGCGCGCCAGGCGGCGTGGGAGGAGGGTCGATGGGTGCTCCGGCAGGGCTGGATCCGGGAGTTCTCCGAGCCCGAGCAGCCTCGGTACGGCACGTTTCTGACCGAGCGCGTGCCCGGAGATGCGCCGACCTCGCTCGCGCCCGGACGTCGGCCCGAGGAGATGCGGTTTCGCGAGCTCGAGCGGCTGACGCGCCGTCTCCGGCGAAGCGGCTACACGACTGCGAGCCTGGAGACGGCTCTCCAGTCGAAGCTGGCTCAGCCGGCGATGCTCCCGGTGATGGCCTTGCTCGCGATTCCGTTCGCCTTTCGGATCGGACGCCGGGGAACGCTCGCGGGGATCGGGCTCGGGCTCTTCCTCGGAATCCTGGCGCTGATCGCCGCCGCGTTCTTGACCAAGCTCGGCGAGGTGGGCGCCCTGCCCCCGGTGCTCGCCGCGTGGTCACCGAACGTCTTCTTCGGGCTCGCGGCGACGTATCTTTTGCTTCGGATGCCTACATGAGGCCCCACGCCGTCGGTCTCCTCCCCACCCTGCTGATCGGCCTGGGACTCACGGCGGCGGCTCTCGCCGAGGAGACCGGGCCGTGCATGGCCGAGCCGGCGACGGAGCTCCCTGCGTGCGAGAGAGAAGCCGTGCCTCGCGTCGCGAGTGTCGAGCCCGACCCGTCGGAGGAATCGTCGCCGAACGGGACGCCCGGCGTCCTCGGCGCCCTGCTGGGGGAGGCGAAGCGCTACGTGAAGGACACCGGCGCCTTCTTCACCGCACCGCTCCACTGGAATGCGTCCGACGTCCGGAAGGCGGCGGGCTTCGGTGCGATCCTGACGACGCTCTTCTTTCTCGACGAGCCGATCTACGAGGCCGTCCAGCGAAACAAGTCCCGGTTCACCGACAAGGTCTCGGGCGCGACCTCCTCCCTGGGGCAGCAGTACGCCTGGTATTTCTCCGGCGCGCTGCTCGCGGGAGGCCTTGCGCTCCGACAGCCGGGACTGCGCGACACGGGCCGCGACGCGCTGGAGGCGCTCGTTCTCTCCGGCCTCATCGCCGACGTCCTGAAACCGATCCTCGGGCGCGAGCGGCCGTACCAGGCCAACGGGGAGACGGTTTTTCACGCGTTCAATCAGCACTTCCAGTCCTATCCCTCGGGTCACGCGACGACCGCTTTTGCGCTGGCCTCCGTCGTCGCGATGCGGGCCGACGGCTGGATCATCCCCTCCCTGGCGTATGCGACCGCTTTCACGGTCGCTCTCGATCGGATCAACGACACCAAGCATTACGCGAGCGATGTGTTCACGGGCGCCGCGATCGGCGTCGTCACCGGCCGCTTCATCGTCAACCGTCACCGCGAGCTGCGGGACGAGTCGGGAAAGCTCTTCGTCGAGCTCTTGCCAGTTCGAGACGGGATCTCCGCCCGTCTTCGGTTCTAGGCACAGCCTACGCCGGAGGCGCCAGAGGCGTTCCCGCCAACCGCTCGAGGATCGCGACAGGCGACTTTTCGGGAGCGACCAGCGCCGCACGGTTCACGATGACGGTCTGTTCGAGCGCGTACTGCCCTGACAGGACCGCATGGCTGACCATGTCCGTCATCACGATCCAGCTCGAGCCCGGGGAAAACCGGATCCGTTCGCGTTCCGGCGAGCCTTGCAGCTGCGCGTTCTGCTTTAGGAAATCGTGGAACCGGAGCATGAAGCGGTCGTAGGCGGAGGGAACCGAGCGCCTCACGCCGAGCCGGCGCAGCAGCCGGGCCGATAGCGGCGCCCGGCGAAACGCGAGAGCCTCCTCCAGGAGCCCCGAGGAGACGGCGTACCGCTCCGCGAGGCGGTCGAAAGTTCCGCCCGAGACCCATTCGCGGTCACGCTCCGGATGGAGATTGGTGAAGAAGCGGAGGATGCGTCCTCCGAGGGTCGGCCGGGTGGGAAAGGCGTCGACGTGGATCAGGTCGTTGCGCGACCTGGTCGGAAGCGCGCGCCCCTGCTCCTCGATGGGCCGGAAGCTGGCGTAGTCGACGTGCCAGGAGGCGGGGTACGTAGGAAAGAGGCGAGTCAGCGTCGCGACCGCCTCGCGCGAATAGCTCCTCAGGATGCGGCGCAGCCTCGAGGCGTCGGATCGCGTGCCCGCGTAGCCGGTGATTCGGTCGGCCCCGGGACGATAGGCGATGTTCTTGTGGAGCCGACCGCCGGTCTGGCGCTGAGCCAGGAGGAAGTCTCGGTCCGCTTCGGGAATCGAGAACGGCGGCTGCCGGAACAGCAGGACCCGGCCCTCCTCGAGGGACCGCGCCAGGGCGTCGCTCGCCCCGGCCGGCGCACGTTCGTCGATCTCCAGGATCAGCACGGCGGTATCAGAAGGCCTGGCCGCTGGAGAAGGACACGAGCCACCCCTTCTTGCCCATCGGATCCGGCTCGAAGGCGTACGCGCCGTCGAGCCTCAGGACCGTCGTGTGCGCCGCGCGGGCGATTCCGATTCGCAGCCCGAGCCCCGCGTCCGTCTTGAAGGAGGAGAGCCGCAGCGGGACGCCTGCCGGCACGGCCGTTCCGGCGTCCACGAAGGCGGCTCCGCCGAGGGAGAAGAGCTGCAGGATCTCGAAGCCGCTGAAGACGCGGTGCTCCACGTTCACCACGAGCCGTCGATTTCCCTCGAAGGCGTACAGGCGGTAGCCGCGGAGGCCGTGATCGCCGTCGGCGAACAGTTGGACGTCACGATCCAAATTCCAGCCCTGCTGAAACTGCACCTGCGCCACGGTCGTCTGTCGAAGCGAGGTGAAGTGCGGGACGACGAGCAGACCGGTGGCGGAGAGCAGGGCGTTCTTGGGACCTCCGTCCAGCCGGCTGCGGAAGGCGACACTGGCGCGAACGAACGCGCCGCCCCAGAGGCGCCAGCCCTTCTCGGCCGAGCCGGCGACCGCCGCCGAGGTCGCGGGCGCTCCGAACGCGCGCGGCGAGAGGGCGACCGAGACGCGTATCCGGCGTCCGAGGCTGAAGTCCTCGTAACGGAGGTCCTGGTTGACGTACTGCAGGGTCTCGTAATCGCTGACGAGATCCTCGTATCCCACAAAGACGTAGCGGTAGTCGCGGTCGGCGGGGAGCAGCTCGCCCCTTCGGCCCGCCAGGCCGTGAAACTCGTCCCGGAAGAACTGAATCCCCGCAAAAACGCGTCTCGCTCGGAGCGAGTCGGCGAAGATCGGAGTGCCTGCGGCCAGCCGGAGATCCTGGTGGCGCACCCCATACTCCGCGGCGACGGCACCGAAGACGTAATAGCGGTCCTCGAGGTGCTTCGAGTCCGCCAGCGCGTCGACCGAGAGCCGGTCGAGAGGAGACGCGAAGGGCTTCTCGATTCGGACGCGGCGCTCTCCCCCGTCGGAATTGTCGGCGTAGAGAAGGGCCGCTGACCAGTAGGAGGCGAAGAGGGCGGGATCCCGAAATTCCACCAAGCGATCGGTGCGCTGGACGTCCACGTTGTAGGAGACGCCGAGCTCCTTTCCCAGGCCCAGAACGTTTCGCTCCGTCACGCCGGCGGCCCAGCTCGTCTTGCCCCCGCTCGAGCCCAGATTGAGCGAGAGCTCCGTGGTCCAGGCGTCCTGTGTGACGACCTCGACGTCCACCACGCCGTCGTGCGGAGGTCCCGCCACCACGCGCGCGGACTTCAAGAACCCGACGGCGCGCAGGTTGCGCTCGGTCTGTTGGAGCAACGCGGGGTCGTACGGGTCGCCTTCGTCGAAGAGGAGAAACTTCCGGATCGTGTCGGCGCGGGTCGTCGCGTGGACCAGGTCCGCCGCCCGATAGAACCAGCCGCGGACGGCCTCCTCGGGGGCGAAGACGTCGAGCGTACGGATCCGCACCGCGCCGATTCGCAGCGGCTCTTGCGCTCGCGCGGCGAGTGCCGAGAGGATGCCGGCAAGGGCAACCGGCGCGAGCCGCCTCATCGGGGAATGATAGCTCTCAGCTATCAGCCGTCAGCTTACAGCCGGAGAAGGCGGATTCTCGGGCCAAACTGAAAGCTGAAAGCTGACAGCTGAGAGCTAAGTCCCTTCCTCCCAGGACGCCATGTAGCGCTGCTGTTCCGGCGTCGGCGAGTCGATCGAGATACCCATCGAGGCAAGCTTCAGGCGGGCGATCTCTCGATCGATGTCCTCGGGGACGGAATGGACCTTCCTCTCCAGTCGGGCGTGATTCCGCGCCATGAACTCCGCCGCGAGTGCCTGGTTCGCGAAGGACATGTCCATCACGGACGCGGGATGTCCCTCTGCCGCGGCGAGATTGATGAGGCGGCCGTCGGCCAGCAGATGGATCCGCCGCCCGTTGTGGAGCGCAAACTCTTCGACGGACTCGCGAATCGGGCGGCGCGAGCGGGTCAGGCGCTCGAGGGCGGGAATGTCGATCTCGACGTTGAAGTGCCCCGAGTTGCAGACGACCGCGCCATCCTTCATCGCCCGGAAGTGCTCCTCCCTCAGGACGCCTTTGTTTCCCGTGACGGTCACGAACACGTCGCCGAGCGGCGCGGCCTCGGCCATCGTCATGACGCGGTAGCCGTCGAGCGCCGCCTCGATCGCCTTCGTCGGGTCGAGCTCCGTCACGATGACCTGGGCGCCGAGCCCTCGCGCGCGCATCGCCACTCCGCGGCCGCACCAGCCGTAGCCGGCCACGACGACGTGGAGACCCGCGATCAGGAGGTTCGTCGCCCGGATGATGCCGTCCATCGTCGATTGGCCGGTTCCGTATCGGTTGTCGAAGAAGTGCTTCGTCCGTGCCTCGTTGACCGCGACGACCGGGAAGCGCAGCACCCCCGACTTCTCCATCGCCTTCAACCGGATCACGCCCGTGGTCGTCTCTTCCGTCCCGCCGATCACGCCGTCGAAGAGGGCCTCCCGCTCCTGCGCGGAGAGACCGCGGGCCCATGCGCGGATGACCGGATCGACGTCGGCATCGCGCCCGAGCGCCAGGAAGAGCAGGGACGAAACGAGGTCGGCGCCGTCGTCCATGGTCAGGTTCGGGCGGTGGGCGAGCGCCGCGCGGATGTGCTCGTAGTAGGTGGCGTGGTCCTCCCCCTTGATCGCATAGACGGCGACGCCGTAGTCCGCGACGAGCGACGCGGCCACCTCGTCCTGAGTGGACAGCGGGTTGGACGCGCAGAGGACGAGATCCGCGCCCCCCGCGGAGAGGGCGCGGGCCAGGTTCGCCGTCTCGCTCGTCACGTGAAGACAGGCCGAGAGGCGGAGCCCCTCGAGCGGTCTCTCCTTCGCGAATCGCTCGCGGATCTGGCCCAACACGGGCATGCTCGCGTCGGCCCACTCGATGCGCGTCTTACCGCGCGGGGCGAGCCCGAGATCCTTCACGTCGGAGCGGACGCCGGAGGAAACCGCACTCGCCATCCCTAGCCCCCCACCGGCGCGGCGGCCTCGACCCCCGCGGCACGCGAGAGCGCGTCGACCCGGTCGGTGTTCTCCCAGGTGAAGTCGGGAAGCCGCCGACCGAAGTGTCCGAACGCGGCCGTCGCCTTGTAGATCGGCCGGCGTAGACGCAGAGTCTCGATGATGCCCTTGGGTGTCAACTCGAAGTGCTCTCGGATGAGCGCGACGATCCGGGTCTCCGGAAGCTTGCCCGTTCCAAACGTCTCCACGTGGACCGAGACCGGATCGGCCACCCCGATTGCGTAGGCGAGCTGGATCAGGGCCCGCTCGGCGATCCCCGCGGCGACGATGTTCTTCGCGACGTAGCGCGCCATGTAGGCGGCCGAACGGTCGACCTTGGTTGGATCCTTTCCGGAAAAGGAGCCGCCGCCGTGCGGCGCGCTTCCGCCGTAGGTGTCGACGATGATCTTGCGGCCCGTCAGCCCGGTATCCCCCTGGGGACCCCCGATCACGAAGCGGCCGGTCGGGTTGATGTGAAAATTGGTCTCGGAGGTCAAGAGGGCCGGCGGGATCACCGGCCGGACCACCTCTTCGATGATCGCCTCGCGCAGCGCGGGATGCTTGATGGCCTCGGCATGCTGGGTCGAGACGACGACGGTCTCCACCCGAACCGGCCGCCGCCCGTCGTACTCGACCGTGACCTGCGACTTCCCGTCGGGGCGCAGGAAATCCAGCTCCCCCTTCCGGCGCGCCTCGGAGAGGCGCTGAACCAGTCGGTGCGCAAGCGTCAGAGGCAGAGGCATGAGCTCCTCGGTCTCTCGAACGGCGTAGCCGAACATCATGCCCTGATCGCCGGCCCCGCCGGTGTCCACCCCCTGAGCGATGTCGGGCGACTGCGGGTCGATCGAGGAGACGACGGCGCACGTCTCGTAGTCGAATCCGAACTTGGCGCGCGTGTAACCGATCTCCTTGATCGTCTGCCGGACGATCGATGGCAAGTCCACGTACGTTTTGGTCGAGATCTCGCCCGCAATGAAGGCGAGTCCCGTGGTGACAAGGGTCTCGCACGCCACGCGACCCATCGGGTCGTCACGCAACACCGCATCGAGCACGGCGTCGGAAATCTGGTCGGCGATCTTGTCGGGGTGTCCCTCCGTCACCGACTCCGAGGTAAAAAAATGCCGTCCGTTCTGAAGCATGCAATCGACTCCTTCCAGGCCCTTTAGGGGAAGTTCGCCAGAATCGCGAAGGCTAGCATTTCCCCGAGTGACCGTCAAAGGGTTCCGAAGAAGTGGAAGACGTTACGACCATAGGAGCGCTGCCGAAGATGGGTCAGTCCGGGGAAGTCCGGCCGCTCGCTGCCGGCGTCTCGCTGGAGCAGGAAGAGGCCCCCGGCCGAAAGCAGTTCCGGAACGCGCCCGAGGCCGGTCTCCTCGAGGCGGAGCGAGTAGGGAGGGTCCGCGAAGACCAGATCGAAGGTCTCGCCAGCCCGGATCATCTCCTCGATGGCGCGCGCGGATCCCTGGCGCCGCACGACGACCTCCGAAGAGGCGACGGCGAGCCGCGTCAGCGTTTGCCGCAGAGGCTCGTCGTCCCGCTCCACGAGCACCGCGCGGGCGGCGCCCCGGGACACCGCCTCGAGCCCGACCGCGCCGGTGCCAGCGAAGAGATCGAGCACGCGCGCTCCTTCGAGCCGTGTACGAATCGCGTTGAACAGGGCCTGCCGCGCCCGCTCCGAGGTCGGCCGCGCGCCGGGCGGCGCCTCGAGACGCCGCCCCTTCCAGCGCCCGGCCGTGATGCGCACGACGACGCCGCGGGGCGCTCGCACGGTCACGGCCCGGCTTCGGGAGCCGCGAACTGATAGCGCAGTTCGTCGATGCGGACGAATTGCCCGTACGGCTCGGTGACGCCGACGAGCTCGACGAACCCGGTCTCCTTCTCGACTCGCCCGACGCGGAACACGCGCCCGTCGAAGCGCTTGAGCAACGTTCCGGGTGGCAGCCTCTCCGGCGAGAATCGGGACGCCGGCGCGAGCGAGCTGACGAAGAGCGTCTTCAATCCATCCAATGCGGCTCGAAGTTCCGACGAGGACGCGGTGCTCGGCGAAAAGTCGTCGAACCGAATCGTCTTTCGCGCGCCGTCTTCGCGCGCGAGAGTGACGGAAGACTCGGAGGAGAGCTCCCCCGCCAGACCCGTGCGCCCGTCGGAAGGAATCGACCAGAAGTCGGAGCGCGCGAAGAATGCGCAGTAGTATTGCAGCTCGCCGGATTCGAGCGTCTTGCGGCGCAAATCCTCGCGCCCTCCACGGTGAGTTTTCCAGACCAGAGTCCGATCGCGGAAGAGCGTCAAACGGTCGAAGCCCTCGCTGGACTGGCGCACCCATTCCGCGCAGAAGGTGGGGCCCTTCGCGGCGGCCGCGGTCGGCGTGGGAGTCGTCGCGGCAAGGATCAGAAAGAGACAGGAGATCACCCGTTCGTCCCCCGCAGGATGCCGCGCGCCGCCCGCAGGGCGAATTCGAGCTCCTCCC
>Ga0070706_100005920_pt1 | contig 11575 bp, 9 predicted proteins | sample KBSK5501metaG_FD_65476 | JGI IMG/M metagenome (GOLD analysis project Ga0070706, IMG submission 65476) | Corn, switchgrass and miscanthus rhizosphere microbial communities from Kellogg Biological Station, Michigan, USA - KBS K5-50-1 metaG | ecosystem: Host-associated > Plants > Roots >...
AGCTTGCGGAACATCTCCACCCCCGTCACCACCGTCTTCTGCGTCTCCCTCAGCCCCACTATCTCCACTTCCTCCCCCACCTTCACCTTGCCCCGCTCCACTCGTCCGGTGGCCACCGTCCCTCGCCCGGCGATGGAGAACACGTCCTCCACCGGCATTAAGAAGGGCTTGTCCGTCGCACGCTGCGGCGTGGGAATGTAGCTGTCCACCGCGTCCATCAGCTTGTGGATGCTGCCCTCCCCAATCTCCGAGGGGTCTCCCTCCAATGCTTTCAGCGCCGAGCCGGGGATGATGGGGATTTTGTCCCCCGGAAACTCGTACTTCTTGAGCAGGTCCCGCACCTCCATCTCCACCAGCTCCCGCAGCTCCGGGTCATCCAGCATGTCCACCTTGTTCAAGTACACCACGATGTACGGCACCCCCACCTGCCTGGCCAAAAGGATGTGCTCGCGCGTCTGCGGCATCGGCCCGTCCGCCGCGCTCACCACCAAAATCGCCCCGTCCATCTGCGCCGCGCCGGTAATCATGTTCTTCACGTAGTCCGCGTGCCCCGGGCAGTCCACGTGCGCGTAGTGCCGGTTCTTCGTCTGGTACTCCACGTGCGCCGTGGCGATGGTGATGCCCCGCTCCCGCTCCTCCGGCGCCTTGTCGATTTGATCGAACGGCACATAGGCGGTGCCTCCCTGCTTGGCCAACACCTTGGTGATGGCCGCGGTGAGCGTCGTCTTGCCGTGGTCCACGTGCCCAATCGTTCCCACGTTGACGTGCGGCTTCGTCCTCTCGAACTTTTCCTTGCTCATGACCTTCCTCGCAGCGGTTGCGTGTGCGACTGAACCTTGATTGTTGAACTGCTATTTTCCGCCCTTGACCTTCGCCATGATCTCTTCCGCTACCTGCTTGGGAACCTGCGCGTAGTGACTGAACTGCATGGTGTACGTCGCGCGGCCCTGGGTTCTGGACCTCAGGTCCGTCGCATATCCGAACATCTGCGCCAGCGGAACCTGCGCCGCGATCACCTGGACGCCCGTCCGCTGCGTCATACCCTGAATCTTCCCGCGCCGGCTGTTGAGGTCGCCGATCACGTCGCCCATGAACTCCTCCGGCGTGACCACCTCGCACTCCATCACCGGCTCCAGCAGCACCGGTTTGGCGGCATTGCAGGCGTCCTTGAATGCCATCGAGCCAGCGATCTTGAACGCGATCTCGCTCGAGTCCACGTCGTGGTAGCTGCCGTCGATCGCCTCCACCTTCACGTCCACCATGGGGTACCCCGCCAACACGCCGCTCTCCATCGCCTCGATCACGCCCTTCTCTACCGCCGGGATGTACTCCTTGGGGACCACGCCGCCGACGATCTTGCTTTCGAAAGAGAAGCCGGCCGCCGGCTCGTTGGGAACCACCCGCAGCCAGATGTGCCCATACTGCCCGCGGCCTCCGGTCTGGCGAATGTACCGGCCCTCGGCCTCGGCCTGCTTGGTGATCGTCTCGCGATAGGCGACCTGGGGCTTGCCGACGTTGGCCTCAACCTTGAACTCGCGCAGCAAGCGGTCGACGATGATCTCCAGGTGCAGCTCGCCCATTCCGGCGATGATCGTCTGACCGGTCTCCTCGTCGCTTCGAACGCGAAACGAGGGATCCTCCACCGCCAGCTTCATCAGCGAGATGCCGAGCTTCTCCTGATCGGCCTTCGACTTGGGCTCGATGGCGATGTCGATCACCGGCTCCGGGAACTCCATCCGCTCCAGCACGATCTCGTTCTTCTCGTCGCAGAGCGTGTCGCCGGTGGTAGCCCCTTTGAGGCCCACGCAAGCGCAGATGTCCCCGGCGAAGCACTCGGTGATCTCGTCGCGCTTGTCAGCCCGCATCTGCACGATGCGCCCCACGCGCTCGCGGCGCTTCTTCACCGAGTTATAGACGTGGCTTCCCGCCTCGAGCCGACCGGAGTAGACGCGGATGAAGGTCAACGTCCCCACGAAGGGGTCGGTCATGATCTTGAATGCCAGAGCGGAGAAGGGAGCTGAGTCGCTCGTTTCGCGAATCACCTCTTCCCCCTTCGAGTTGGTGCCCTTCATCGGCGGTACGTCGAGCGGCGAGGGCAGGTAGTCCACCACGGCGTCGAGGAGCGGTTGCACGCCCTTGTGCTTGAAGGCCGAGCCGCAGAGGACCGGAAAGAGGCTCATCGCCACGCAGCCTTTGCGGATCGCCGCGCGGATCTCGTCCTCGGTCATCTCCTGGCCTTCGAGGTACTTGTGCATCAGCGCGTCGTCCTGCTCGGCGGCCACCTCCACGAGCTTGGTGCGGTACTCTTCCGCCTTGGCGCGAAACTCGGCGGGAATGTCGACCACCTCGTAGGTGGATCCCAGCTCCGAATCGTGGAAATCGAGCGCCTTCATCTTGATCAGATCGATCACCCCGCGGTGCTTCTCCTCGCTGCCAAGCGGGATCTGCAGCACGCACGCGTTGGCCTGCAGCTTCTCGCGGATGCTGGCCACCGACATTTCGAAGTCCGCGCCCACGCGGTCCATCTTGTTGATGAAGCAGATGCGCGGGACCTTGTACTTGTCCGCCTGGCGCCAGACCGTCTCGGACTGGGGCTCCACGCCGTTTACGCCGTCGAACAGCGCCACCGCTCCGTCCAGCACGCGCAGCGAGCGCTCCACCTCGATGGTGAAATCCACGTGACCCGGGGTATCGATGATGTTGACGCGGTACTCTTCGCCGTTGCGTTCCCAGAAAGCGGTGATCGCGGCCGAGGTGATGGTGATCCCGCGCTCGCGCTCCTGGACCATCCAGTCGGTGGTGGTGGTGCCCTCGTGAACCTCGCCCATCTTGTGGATCGCGCCGGTGTAGTAGAGGATCCGCTCGGTGGTCGTGGTCTTCCCGGCGTCGATATGCGCCATGATCCCGATGTTCCGGTATTTTTCGAGTGGATACTCACGAGCCATTTACGAAAATTCCTCCGATACGGGCAGTCCCACCGAAAGCCGACTACGCCGAGCGAATTTGTCAAAGAACGCGCGCTTAGATGATTACCAGCGATAGTGTGCGAACGCCTTGTTCGCCTCAGCCATCTTGTGAGTGTCCTCGCGCTTCTTGACCGCGTTGCCCCGGTTGTTGGCGGCATCCATGATCTCCGCCGCCAGCTTTTCCTGCATCGTCTTCTCGCCCCGGCTCTTGGCGTAGCCGATCAGCCATCGCATGCCCAGCGCAACCCGCCGGTCCTGCCGTACCTCGACGGGAACCTGGTAGGTCGCGCCGCCCACTCGCCGCGACTTCACCTCCAGCACCGGCTTGACGTTGTCCAGCGCCTTCTTGAACGTCTTCAGCGGATCTTCCTTCGAGCGCTCCTCGACCAGCGCGAAGGCCCGGTAACAGATCGATTCGGCGATGGACTTCTTGCCCTTGCGCATCAGGTCGTTGACGAACTTCGACACCAGCCGGTCCTGATACTTGGGGTCCGGAAGAATCTTTCGCTTGGCTACCACTCGACGACGAGGCATGTGATTCCCTTCGATGCTCGAAAACGACTCTCGCAACCGAGAGCTGAAGATATCTAGCTGGGCCGCTTCGCGCCGTACTTCGATCGGCTCTGCTTGCGGCCCTGGACTCCGACTGAATCCAGCGTACCGCGGATGATGTGATAGCGAACGCCCGGCAAATCCTTCACTCGGCCGCCGCGGATCATCACCACCGAGTGCTCCTGAAGATTGTGACCGACGCCCGGAATGTACGAGGTGACCTCGATGCCGTTGGTGAGCCGGACGCGGGCGACCTTCCTGAGCGCCGAGTTCGGCTTCTTCGGCGTGGTCGTGTACACGCGAGTGCACACGCCCCGCTTCTGCGGCGACTCCTTGAGCGCCGGGCTCTTGCCCTTCGCCCTCAGTCTCTCGCGTCCCTTCCGGATCAGCTGGCTAATCGTCGGCATTGAATTGTGAAAATCCTTCTTCGCTCGAACCCTACTCTTCGGTGAAGCGCGCAGGCAGTTGCCGGTGCGCGCCACAAGTACTTGATGATTCTTGAGAAACGCGTCTGATTATCGGTTAGAACCGCGGCTGTCAAGCAAACCAGCGAGCGGATCGCGCGAGCATCTCGCTGGCTCGGCGTTGAAGTGAGCAAAGGTGGCGGCCGCCCCGCTCACCCCGAGCGTAGCGAAGCGGAGTCGAGGGGTCACCGCACTCGCTCACCCCGAGCCCCTCGGCTACGCTCGGGACAGGCTTCGCGAAGGAGTCGAGGGGTCACCGCACCCGCTCACCCCGAGCCCCTCGGCTACGCTCGGGACAGGCTTCGCGAAGCGGAGTCGAGGGGTCGCAACAAAAATAGTCGCCCTCGACTGCGCGCCTTCGGCGCTACGCTCGGGCAGAACGGTTACAGCTAGAGGTCCAGCACCATCACGATCGCATCCTCTCCCTCGTCCACGTAGTAGTTGGGGCGGATCCCGATCGGGCGAAAGCCGAACGATCGATATAAGCTCAAGGCGGGCTCGTTGCTGCGCCTCACCTCGAGCGTGGCCAGCGTGCATCGCTGCTGCCGGGCCTGCTCGAGCGTGGCGGCCAGTACCGCCCGCGCCACGCCGCGGTGCCGGTGCTCGGGCGCGGTGGCCACGTTGAGGATGTGTACCTCGTCGTGGACCAACCAGAAGATCGAGAACCCGAGCAGGCGCATCTCTCCTTCATCCCCCGGTTCCTCGGCCAGAAAAATGGTGGACCAGTCATGGGTCAGCTCCCGGCGAAGCAGCTCCGCCGACCAGGGGTGCCGAAAGGCGACCTTCTCGATCTCCATCACCGCCGGGAGGTCCTCGGGGCGCATTCGGCGGACGCGAAAAGCATTCGCCCGCTCTGGTTCTGCCTCGGGTCGCCTCAAGGCAAGGCCTCTCCGCCACTCGGCGCGCGCGCAAACGGCGCGATCAATCGAACGTCCACGCCCTTGCGAATCTGCAGCAGCTCTTCCCGAGCCAGCGCCGCATACCGGTCTCGGACCAGTTTCTCACGCAGCCTGGAGCGCATCTCTTCGTAGCTGCCGGACAGCTCGCTTCGATGCTGCTCGTAGTAGCGCCTCACATCCGCCTCGCTCACCCGCGCGCGCAGGCGGATCTTGCTGTCCAGAATTTTCTCGGCCCGGAGTTTGCGGGCAAGCACTGCCGCCAGCTCTTGAACGTCGACCTCATGGCGCTGCAGGAATCTGGCGAACTCTGCCTCGGTCTCGAATTTTGCGCGGAAGGCGCGCAGCGCCGCATCGATTTCCCCTTCTTCGATGGGAAACGCCTGGAGCTTGTCCGCAGCATCGATTTCAAGCCGCTCTCCGATCGCCAGCTCGAGTGCGCTGCGCAGCGCCGCGTCATCCAGACGAGCCACCGCGGCTTGGACGCCGCCCCGCTGGATCAGCGCCACGCTGGCCTCGAACTCCAGCTCGCTGAGGGTAAGCACGCGACCCGCAACCAGCGCCACCGCCCTTTCCACTACCACCCCCTCCGGCGCGTTTGTTTGCGCGAGCGCGTGGGCAGCCAGGGCGAGCGCGGCGGCCACAGCCCAGAGGCGCCGAGTCGAAGCGCGAAGCACCCGCATCCTCCTGCTGCATCGCTTGGCGAACGCTTTATACATCAGACCAGGTCCTTTGGGGATTGCGCGGCTGGCGCCGGTCAAAGGGCTGGTTAGTTTTTAACCGCGGTGTACCGTCCGCTCGACTGATCTCGCATGGCAGAAGACTTTTATCAGATTCTAGGCGTTCCCCGAGGCGCAGCGGACGCCGAGATCAAGAAGGCGTATCGGAAGCTCGCTCGCAAGTACCACCCGGATGTCAACCCCAACAACAAGTCCGCTGAAGAGAAGTTCAAACAGATCTCGGCCGCCTTCGAAGTGTTGTCCGATCCGAAGAAGCGAAAGCTCTACGACGAGTTTGGAGAGGACGCCCAGAAGATCGGCTTCGATGAGAAGAAGGCGGAAACTCTCCGGGCATACCGCGCCGCTGGTCGCTCGGGGGCTGGAATGCCTTTCGGCGAGGGACAGCAGGTCGACCTGGGCGATCTCTTTGGCGACCTCTTCGGTCGCGGCGACGGCGGAGGATTCGACTTCGGCCTGGGCGCCGACGAAGGCATGGGCGCCAGCGGGCCGATGCGCGGCGAAGACATCACCGCCCGGGTTCAGCTTTCTCTCAACGAGGCAGTGACCGGTACCGAGCGCGTGCTCAGCGTGACCCGGCCAGGCCGCTGCCCGACGTGCAACGGCGCTGGCGTGCGCGGCCCGGTCACGACTTGCCCGACTTGCAACGGCACCGGTCGCGTCCGCCGAGGGGGCGGCAGGCTCTCCTTTGCCGTCACCTGCCCCACCTGCCAGGGAACTGGAAAAGCGGCCAAGCCTTGTGAGACCTGCGGCGGAACCGGCCGCGTGGAGGAGACGGTGCGGCTCACGGTGAAGATTCCCCCCGGCGTTCAGACCGGTTCCAAAGTTCGCCTCGCCGGACAAGGGGCGGCGGGAATCCGCGGCGGGCCCCCCGGCGATCTCTACATCGAGACCGAAGTGCTGCCGCATCCGCTGGTGCGCCGCGAGGGAAACGATCTGATGCTGGATCTTCCGGTCACCGTTCCGGAGGCGATGTTCGGAAGCGAGGTGCGGGTGCCCACCTTCTCGGGCGACGTCACGGTGAAGATCCCACCCGGCTCGCAGACTGGCAGGAAAATGCGGCTCAAGGGTCGCGGAGTTCCCTCGCTGAAAGGCAACGGGAAGGGCGATCTGTACCTGACGCTTCAGGTGATGGTGCCGGACAGCTCGAATCCCGACGCGCGCGCGGGCGCGGAGAAAATGCAGCGCGCCTACGCCCGAGACGTGCGCTCCGAGGTGCGCCTGTGAAAACGCTGTCGCTCGCACTGCGACGCCGTTTGCGGTAGAGGCAGCCCGGTCGCCATTTGGAAAGTGGCGAGTCGCTGGAGGAGAAATTGGGAATCTTGGACATGTTCGGCGGATCGGCGCCCGAGAAAGCAAAGAAGCTCAAGGCCAAGGTCGTCCAGAAGTACGGCGACCCGACCACGCGCCAGAAGGCGATAGCGCAGTTGGGGGAGATGAGAGTTCCCGAGGCGGTCAGCTCACTGCTGGCCCGCTTCACCATCACCGTCGAGCCGCTGACCACGGACGCAGATGAGAAGGAGCACGCGTTCGAGCTGATCAAGGCTTTCGGCCAGGATGCGGTAGAGCCGGTGAAGCACTTCCTGCGCAGCAGCGAGCACGCCAGCTCCTGGGCGCTGCGCCTTCTCGAAGCGCTGCTCCCCGAGCCGGAGCTGATCGCCGTCTGCGTCGAGCAGTTGCACAAGCTGGGGGCGACGTATACGCGCGATCCCGAGAAAAAAACCGTTCTGATCCATTTCCTGACCGAAAAGCAGGATCCCCGCATCGCCCCGGAGCTGGTGCCCTTTCTCGATGACATGTCCGACGACGTGAAAATTGCCGCGCTCAAGGCGCTGGGTCCGCTGAAATTCGAGACGGCCCGCGAGCCCATGCTCCGGCTTCTCACCGCGGAGGAGACCGCGCGCCGCGTTCAGGTGGCGGCCATCGCCGCGCTTCACCAGAGCGGGTTCGGCGTTCAGGGCTACCGGGAGAAGGTGGAAGCCTTGCTTGCCGATCCCTACTTCGTGGACAAGGCTGGGGTAATCAAAAGGCGCGGCTGAGGTCCGGACGCACCCCAAGGTATTCCTGCGCTGTCGGGAACCTGACAAGCCGCCGCGCACACCCCCAGCTGACGACACGAAACCACTTTCGAACCTCGCCCGTCTCGTGGAGGATCGCGCCGCTATGGGCAGTCGCACGACAAAGGGCGTCAAGAATTCGCTGGCCCAGGTTCTGCCCATCCGACGGGAGCCGATGACGGTCTCCCGCCGAAACCGGCGGCGCTCGGAGCCCCTGGAAACTTCGGAGACAGAGCGAGCGATCGCCGGCATGGCAGCCTGCATCACGGAAGCAGCGACTGCGTCGGGTGCGCAGCAGTCGCAACTGGCGATCATTCACGGCCTGCTGAAAACTCGCTCCTGCTTCCTGGCGTACTACGTACCGGGACGCGACGAGCTGCACGTGGAGCACGTTCGCGGCCGCAACGACAAGCGCATCGCCGCCGCTCGGTCCGGCCACGGCCCGCTCGGGCGCGCGTTCAGCGAGGCACGCGTGGTGCGCGACGCGGATCTGATCGCCGTCCCGCTGTTGAGCCGCAACATCGCCTTCGGCTGCCTCGCCACCCTCGGCGCACAGAAGGAGCCCAGCGACGAGTTGCTGGCCGCGTTGGCGGCGCAGGTCGCGGCTGCCTCGGAGGTAGCCCGCTTGCGCGACGAGGCGATGCGCCGGAACAAAGATCTTCAGACCGCGGTCGCCGGGCTGAAGAGCCTGGAAGGCAACCGCGAGTCGCTGCTTTCGAACGTCTCCCACGACCTGAAGAACCCCCTGACCACGATCAAGGTCTATCTGAACCTGCTGGAGAAGAAGAAGCTCGGACCCCTGACGGAGCGGCAGTCCAAAGCGGTCGAAGTCTGTGAGCGAAATTCAGATCGCCTGCTGAAGATGATCAACGACTTGCTGATGATCTCGCGCCTGCAGTCCGGGAAGATGCAGCTGCACGAGCGCCCGTTCGGGCTCAAGGCTCTGGCAGACGAGGTGGTCTACGCGCTCTCAGCCGCGTCCGAGCGCGCCTCGGTGCGGGTTCTGATTCCGCCCTGCCCCGAAGCCTACGTGCGCGGCGATCGCGAGCGCGTCTCCGAGGCCATCTTCAACCTGATCGAGAACGCGATTCATTTCAGCCCGGCCAAATCGACCGTCGAAGTCAGGGTTTCCTCCACCGAGAGCGGGCTGGCGGTCCTCAGCGTCGCCGACCACGGCCCCGGAATCGCTGAAGCTGATCTGGAGCACATCTTCGACAGCTTCCATCGGCCGCGCGCGGGCATGCCTCGCAGCCGCCATCGCGGCCTGGGACTGCCGATCGTCGCCAAGATCGCGCAGCTGCACGGCGGTCGAGTGGAGGTGGCGAGCAAACCGGGCGAGGGCTCAACGTTCCAACTCTCGTTGCCGCTGTTCGCCGCGGCGGTGAGCCCCGCACAGCTGGCGCGCGTCCCATCGTCGGGAGGAATCCTCTTGGTCGAGGACGACGCCGACTGCCGCGAGGTTCTCCAGCAGGTGTTGGAGGAAGCCGGCTACTCGGTGGCTTCCACCTCGACCGCCGCGGAGGCGCTGGGCTTGCTGGAGCGCGTTCGCCCGGCGATGGTTCTGCTGGACTTGCGGCTGTCTGATGGGGACGGGCGTTCGGTGCTGCACCACATCCGGGAGACGGCATCGCTGGCCAACCTCGCCGTGTACATCATTTCCGGTGCGAGCGACGTGGGCTCCCTGGTAGGCGGCAAGGGCAAAGATCGGATTGACGGCCTGTTCGAAAAGCCGCTGCGGCTGCCGAAGCTGTTGGACACCGTGGCTTCTGTCGTGCACCCGAAGCGCCCAGCGCAGACGCGCTCGCGCTGAGACCACCACCGGCGCAGAGAAGGCATTCGCTCGGGCTACGGGCGCGCTCTCGGCATCGCTCCGCGCGTCCACATAAAAGATCACCGCGCGGCGGAGACCGTTATGATGCCCGTCCTGCATGAGCGAATACGTATACCAACGCTACCGCGGCGCATTTGCGAAGGCGTTGGCGAGCGCGCTCGGCAAGTCGGCGGCCGAGATCGAGCCCTCGATCAAGGCGGCGGAACCGGTTCACGGTGACTTCGCTTTCCCGACGTTCAGCCTGGCCAAAGTCCAGAAGAAGGCGCCCAATGCAATTGCCACGTCGCTCGCCCAGAGTCTCTCGGTGCCGGGGATGGAAGTCGTCGCTGCCGGTCCGTACGTGAATGCAAGGCTATTGGCGACGCCTTTCACCGGCGAGGTTCTCCAGCAGGTGCGCGCGATGGGCGAGCGCTACGGCGCCGGCGACTCGGGCGCCGGCCGGACCGTGGTGATCGACTACTCGTCGCCCAACATTGCCAAGCCGATCGCGTTCCATCACATCCGCTCGACGGTGATCGGCCACTCTCTGGCCAACCTCTACCGAAATCAGGGCTTCCGCGTGGAGGGGATCAATTACCTGGGCGACTGGGGCAAGCAGTTTGGCCTGGTGGCGGTTGGTTTCGAGGAATACGGCGAGCCGGCGCGCAAAGGGGAGATGGCGCACCTGGTCGAAATCTATGTCAAGGCGAATGCGCGGGCGGAGCAAGACCCCGCCTTCGACGAGCGCGCGCGCGAGTTCTTTCGACGGATGGAGAGCAACGATCCGGAGGCGATCGCGCTGTGGCGAGAATTCCGCGACACATCGCTGGCCAACTTCCGCGGCATCTACCAGCGACTGGGTATCTGCTTCGAGCACTACGAGGGAGAGAGCCTCTATCAGGGGAAGATGGACCAGGTGATCGATGAGATCGCGCGGACCGTCGGCGTCAAGGAATCCGAGGGAGCGCTGATCGTGGACATGCCGTATGCCGAGGGAGAGCCCCCGGTCTTGCTGCGCAAGAAGGACGGCAGCACGCTTTACGCAACGCGGGATCTCGCGGCAGCGATCGATCGCCACGAACGGTTCCACTTCGACCGATCGCTCTACGTGGTCGCCTCCGACCAGGCGTTCTACTTCCGGCAATTGTTCGCGGTGCTCGAACGAATGGGGAAGGCCTGGGCGCGCTCGTGCATCCACGTCGGCTTCGGGCGGGTGCACGGGATGAGCACGCGCAAGGGGCAGGTGGTTCTCCTCGAAGACGTGCTGGATGAGGCGAAGAGCCGCGCCAAGGAGAAGGTGATCGAAAACCAGCAGGCAGGCCGGATCCACACGGGCGATGCGGACCAGTTGGCCGAGCAGGTCGGCCTGGCTGCAATCGTGTTCGGCGATTTGAAGAACCGCCGAACCACCGACTACACCTTCGATTGGGAAGAGGTCCTCAATTTCGAGGGCCACACCGGCCCGTACCTTCAATACGCGCACGCCCGGGCCTGCAGCATTCTGCGCAGGGGCGGCAGCGCCCCCAGCGAAGCAGATGCTTCCCTTCTCATCCTGCCCGAAGAGCAAACGCTGGTGCGACTGGTGGCGAAGTTCCCCATCGCAGCGATGGAAGCGGTGGAAGCCCATGAGCCGTCGGTGGTCTCGCGATATCTGCTCGATCTGGCGGCTGCCTTCAGCAAATGGTTCACGCTGGGGAACCAGGAGCGGGACAAGCGTGTCCTGGTAGAGGACGAAGCTCTTCGGCGCGCGCGACTGCAACTGACCGAGGCCGTGCGGCTAACGCTTGCGGCCGGGCTCAAGTTGCTGGGAATTCCCGCTCCCGACACGATGTGAGCACACCGCGCTCGCCCTGAGCCCTTCGGCAGGCTCAGGGCAGGCGGAGTCGAAGGGTCGCCCTCGACTCCGCTTCGCTACGCTCGGGTGAACGGAATCGCCCTCGACTCCGCTTCGCTACGCTCGGGCTGAACGGAATCGCCCTCGACTCCGCTTCGCTACGCTCGGGCTTTTAGGAATGGAGATGTCAAGAGCAGGCTCCGCCCTTTCACCGCGACCGTTTTGAGATCGGGCGGCTGGTTGGTGCCTTGGCAGAGCA
>Ga0070706_100005921_pt1 | contig 11575 bp, 6 predicted proteins | sample KBSK5501metaG_FD_65476 | JGI IMG/M metagenome (GOLD analysis project Ga0070706, IMG submission 65476) | Corn, switchgrass and miscanthus rhizosphere microbial communities from Kellogg Biological Station, Michigan, USA - KBS K5-50-1 metaG | ecosystem: Host-associated > Plants > Roots >...
CGCAGCGCTCGGCGCGCTGCTGCCCTGGAAGATGGCGCCAGGAGTGTATATCTGGGTTGCGCTCTGTGCATCGGGATTGTCGATGTTTCTTCTCGCACGGAGATATCTGGGACGGAATGATGCGGTTTTTGCCGCCGCGTTATACGCAGCCAATCCTTACTACATTGTCATCGTGTACTGGCGAAGCGCATTCGCCGAGTTGCTGGCGGGCTCGTTGCTTCCCCTGCTGCTCTTGTGTGTGCTCAGCGTTGAGCGCGAAGGCCGCGGGCTGGTCGTTCCTCTGGGATTGGTAGTTGCTGCAGCCTGGTTGACCAATGCTCCGTCGGCGGTCATGGTCAATTATTCGCTGGTCCTGCTCATCGTTATTGTGGCCCTGGTTCGCCGTTCGCCGCGAGTGCTGCTGCATGGCGGGATTGCCGTCTTACTCGGTGCAGCTCTTGCTGCATTCTACATATTGCCTGCCGCATATGAAGAAAAATGGGTGAACATTGCGGAAGTGTTCGCTCCGGGCGTGCGTCCGCAGGATAATTTTCTCTTCACGATCATCAATGATGCTGACCATAACCGCTTTAATCTTCTCGTGTCGCTTATCGCGACAACCGAGATAATCATGCTAGCGGGAGTAGCGTGGTTCGCTCGCAGGTGGCGCAAGCAACAGCCTGAGACCTGGTGGACTCTAATGGCTTGGACGACCGCACCCACACTGTTGATGTTTTCCTTTAGCTTTATTCTCTGGCAACACCTCCCCAAGTTGCGGTTCGTACAGTTGCCCTGGCGCTGGTTGCTGTGCCTGAACGTTGCTTTTGCCTTGCTGGTGACCGTGGGGGCACGGCGAGTATTCAGCCGCCTTCTGGTGTGCGCAGTGATGCTGATAGTAATCGTTGTGGTATGGCGCCGCATCCAGCAACCCTGGTGGGACACCGCCGCCGATATCGAAGAGATGCACGCTACGATGGACGACGGCGCGGGCTACGAAGGGGCCGACGAATACGTTCCCATCGGCGCGGACGCGTACGAATTGAAGAAGGACGCGCGGCGTGTTGCGATCGAAGGCGACGCACGAGCCCGGATCCAAGTTCTGCAATGGGCCCCGGAATCCAAGCTTTTTCTTGCGGAAGTGTCCAATCCAGCAGAACTCGTGCTGCGCCTGTTCAATTATCCGGCGTGGAGAGTGCAGGTGAACGGGCAAGCTGTTGCGGCCGAAACACGTGAGACTACAGGTCAGATGGTAATTCCGGTGGAGGCTGGGCGGAATCGGGTGCGTGTCACGTTTATTCGAACAGGGGATAGAACGGTGGGAGGATGGATTTCGGGCACAACCCTCCTGCTCACGATCGGGCTCTTTGCGATGCAGCACAAGCGAAGGGACCCGCGCGAAACTCCCAGTTGAGCCCAAACTTCTCCGGGAATGACTTGGACGTCGCGTCGTACCTTCGGAGGGCAACATGCCCTCCGACACAGCGGGCAAGGTACCGGCGCTACAAACACCATGAAACGCATTCTCATCGCTACTTTGAATCCGGGAAAGCTACGCGATTTCCGCGGTGCCGCGTTGTCACACGGTATAGACGTGGTTCCAATGCCCAACCTCTCCGTCCTGCCTAGCGTGATCGAAGATGGAGTGACCTTTGAGGCCAATGCCTGCAAGAAAGCCGAACATTACAGCCGGTACGCGCCCGGCGAGATCGTTCTCGCCGATGACTCCGGTCTGGAGGTGGACGCACTGCATGGAGCACCAGGGGTACACTCGGCGCGTTACGCTGCGGAAGATCCCCGCGCCGCGGAAAGCAATACCGAGGATGAAGCTAACAATGCGCGGCTGCTGCGTGAACTACAAGGTGCGCCGTCCGAACATCGGCGCGGACGGTTTGTCTGCGTGATTGCCGCGGCGCGGGAGGGGAAAACGCTTGCAGTCTTCCGTGGCGAGGCAGAAGGCCGTATTCTCGAGTCGCCTCGCGGTAGCGGTGGATTCGGTTACGATCCTCTCTTTTACTTCGCGGAAATCAAAAAAACATTCGCGGAGCTCACGCCTCAAGAAAAAGCGCGCTATAGCCATCGCGGGGCGGCATTTCGGAAGTTCCTATCGTGGTGCGAGCGAACATGCACCGCTGGTTTTGGCTTCTGACCGCAGGGCGGCTCGGTATGGAAACGAGGTAACTGGGGACCTTCCGCCGGAAGTGCTTTCTGCGAGCACAAGGCTGTTCCCAGCCATCGTTCACAACCGGGCCAAAAGGCGGACCACTGGCTACGCGGCCACACCCTTTCGGAAGGATTGCACAGCTTGCTCTTCAGTGTCGTATACCTCGAAAATCGTGACCAGTTTCGTGACCTGGAGCAGATCTCCAACGCGCGGCGTCAGGTTGGCCAGCTTGATCGCGCCACCGCTCTTGCGCCCGCTGGTATACAAAGCTACCAATGTGCCGAGCCCGCCGGAGTCGATATAGCTCACGCCACCTAAGTTAAGCACAATGCGATTGTTTTGAGTGATCAACTGCTTCAGCGTTTCTCGCAGGCTGGCCGATTCTTCACCAAACACGATCCGGCCGTTGCAATCCACGATCATAATGCCATCAACCGTACGATTACTCAGTCTGAGTTGCACGGGGAGCCCTCCTCCGGCCCGTTTCGACGGACCATTACAGCACCAGAAAGCGTAACGCTTAGGAGGTTTGTGGTGCAAGTAGTTTGTGGTCGGTTGGGTGGTTGACGACACTAAGCCTCAGCGAGCATCTGACTGAAAAATCACGATAATAGGCCGATGTGAATTCGGTTGACGAAGGATCGTAGTAAGCGCAAAAAGGACAACCACCACTTCATATTTCATATGTCTTGGCAGGGAGGTGTCATGAATTGGTGCGACATTTGTGCACCGTCTGCCCTATGCCTGTACCCACTCGGGAACGGTTGCCGTTCTCGCAACTTCTTGGGGAAAAAAGCAGGGCGCAACCAGATTGTCGGAGCTGTGGATAAGTAGGCGGGAATCTCGCTAAACCTGATTCCAGCCCGCAAGAACAAAGTCCGCAAATGCTGTTTCACGGTGCGCGGACTGATGTTCAATTGGGTGGCGATCTCCTTGTTGCTGCATCCCTGAACTAGTAGCTTGAGTACCTGCTCGTCTCTGGGCGTGATCTTGATCTCGCTGAGGTTAATCATGGTCTTTCCTCACTTTTTCTTTCGTCCGCAGTTTGTGGATCCCGCAAACAGATGAGCAAGCTCTTCGCCAAATTTTCGCCTCCCAGCACCGAAGGACAAATCCTAATGAATCCATGAAGTTGAGAGAACGAGCTTGGTTGCGCTTGATTCTCCTGCCTCTAAAGACACATCGGAAAGTTCCCGAAGCGGCTTGAGTGCAAGGCTCTTTAATTCATTTCAGTTCAGTTTTGGACTCGAAAGCTGGCGGGAGCACTCGAAGTCATGGATCGCTCGCCACGCTTGACACTCTGGACAAAAGTCCTGCGGTCGTGACAATCTCTCAGTGACTCATGCATTTACGCGGTTTTCACGGGTCCGATTCTGGTCAATATCCGAGGTGCTGCTTGTTCATTTCTCGTGCATTTAGATCTTCAAGAAGTCAGAGTCTTTCCCAGCGTGGGAAAGTTCTTCGAGTGCTCAAAAGCTGGGCCGGGCTCGGGGTTCTGTGGGCGGCTTCATTAGTTGCTGCACAAACTCCTTCTGCGCAGCAAAGCTTCAACCTGCAGCTTTCGGTGAGTTCTTCCTCTGGGCAAAAGCCGTCTGCCGACAAATCGGCAAATGGCGCCCCAGTCACCATGACATTGCAGGACGCTCTGAAGCGCGCGAAAACCAATAGCCCGCAATTCCAGGCAGCGCTGACGGAGCTCGGGCTGGCGCAACAGGATCGTGTACAGAGCCGGGCTGCGCTATTGCCCAGCGTTAATTGCAACAATGAATTCATTTACACCCAGGGGAACGGAACGGCTTCTGGAAGGTTCATCGCTAATAATGGGATACACGAGTACATAAGCCAGGCGAATGTGCACGAGGCACTCTCGTTAAGCGCTGTCGCGGAGTATCGCCGGACGATTGCCGCCGAAGCCGCGGCACGAGCCCGCTCGGAAATTGCCGCACGTGGCCTGGTGGTCACGGTAGTGAAGTCCTACTATGGATTGGTGATCGCTCAGCGCAAGTATGCCACTGCCCAACGGGCAGCTTCGGAGGCGGAGCAGTTTCTGAACATCAGCAAGAAACTCGAGCAGGGCGGCGAAGTTGCGCATTCGGATGTCATCAAGGCACAGATTCAGTTCCAACAACAGCAACGCGATTTGCAGGAGGCCCAGTTGGCAATGGATCGCAGCCGCCTGGAACTGGCTGTCCTGCTCTTTTCTGACTTCAACCAGAACTTCACAGTGGTTGACGATCTCCAAACTCCCGAGCCTCTGCCTTCGTTCCCGGAGGTGCAGGCAGCGGCAACGCGGAAGAACCCGGAACTGCGGGCCGCTGTTGCCGCACGCCAGGAGGCTAAGGAAGCAGTTGCGGCCGCGTGGGGTGGGCTTCTACCCTCTGTTACTGCAGACTATTTCTACGGAATCGATGCCAATCGGTTTGCGGTTAACCAGTTCGATCCGGTAACGCAACAGACTGTGCGGAACTTGGGATATTCGGCGACAGCTACGCTGCAAATTCCTGTATGGAGCTGGGGAGCTAACCGCGGCAAACTGCGTCAAGCGGACCTGCGGAGGCATCAGGCCAGCGTGGAATTGAGCTTTGCGCAGAGGGAACTGCTCAGCAACATCCAATCGTTCTACAATGAAGCTCAGGCCGCGCGCTCGGAATTGGAATCCCTGAGCCGGTCGGCGGAACTGGCCGCCGAGAGCCTGCGTCTAACTACCCTTCGTTACCAGGCTGGAGAAGCCTCGGTTCTTGAGGTGGTCGATGCGCAGAACACCTTGAGGCAGGCTCGGAATGCTTTTGATGACGGACAGGCCCGTTTTCGCGTAGCTTTGGCAACATTACAGACCCTGACCGGAATCTTTTAAAAGGATGAAATCCATAAGGCCGGCAGGCTTTCCGAACAGCGCTCACTGCCACGCATCAGCGATCTTGATTCCCAGATCGAAGCGAATCGCGTCTCTGTTCGCAGCCACGGCACTGATCTTTTCAGCCGGCTGTTCCGGGGACTCAGCGGACAAAGAACCCGTTGTGTTGGTGCAGGTCGCTCCGGTTGATAAAACCACAATCCAGCGTACGGTAACCGCGGAAGCGATTCTCTTCCCGCTGCAACAGTCGGCAATCACTCCCAAGATCAGCGCTCCAGTAAGAACTTTCTACGTGAAACGCGGGGCCAAAATACACAAGGGGCAGTTGCTCGCCGTGTTGGAGAACCGTGATCTGGCTGCGGCCACCGAAGAGAACAAGGGCACTTACGAACAGGCGCAAGCAGCCTACACAACCACAACTGCAGCGAGTCTTCCCGAAGAAATCCAGAAGGCGAAACTTGATGTGCAAGCCGCCAAACAGACGCTTGAAGCGGAAGAAAAGGTATATCGCAGCCGGCAGGACTTGTTCCAGCAAGGTGCTTTGCCAAGGAAGGAACTGGACCAAGCGGGAGTCAGTCTCACGCAGGCGCGCAACCAGTACGAGATCGCGCAGAAGCATCTCGACTCGCTAATGGCTGTCGGAAAGCAGCAGGAACTGAAATCAGCGGCAGGACAATTGACTTCCGCCAAAGGCAAATACTTGGGGGCTAAGGCTCAATTAAATTACTCCGAAATTCGCAGCCCGATTGATGGTGTGGTCACTGATCGCCCGCTCTACCCGGGAGAAATGGCGGCTACGGGAACTCCGCTGATCACCGTGATGGACGTCTCTCAGGTCATCGCACGAGCTCACCTCCCGCAAGCCGAAGCTGCGCTGCTGAAGGTAGGCAATAAAGCTTCCATCACTGTTCCTGGCCCGGGCGATCCAGTTGATGGCAAAGTCACCGTAGTCAGTCCGGCGCTCGATCCGAATAGCACAACCGTGGAAGTTTGGGTGCAGGCAGCCAACCCACACCAGAGCCTCAAACCGGGAACCAGCGTCCAGCTTTCAATGCTGGCGCAAACTTTTCCCGACGCACTGGTGGTACCCGCATCGTCGCTGCTCACAGCCCCGGATGGCAGCACGTCTGTGATGCTCGTTGGCTCCGATAATCGTGCCCACCAAAAGACCGTTAAAGTCGGCATTCGCCAGAGCGATCAGGCTCAGATTGCGGAAGGATTACAGGCCGGAGATCGGGTCGTTACTTCCGGTAATTACGGTCTGCCCGACAACACTAAGGTAAGAGTTGAAGCCGCCGGGGAGAAAACAAAGGGCGAAAAGCCTAGCGCCGAGAAGCCTGACAGCGAGAAATCCGGAGATGAGAAATCTGGCAGCGAGAAGTAGTGGAGCATGGCCGTGAATCAACCGGAGTCCTCATACTGGTTCGCGCGAAATTCCAAGTCGGTGATCTTTCTGATCCTGACATTGGCACTGCTGGGCGCTTATTTGGCGTTCACTATTCCCGTGGCGGTTTTTCCGGAAACAAACTTCCCGCGCATTCTGATTGCGGTCGATAACGGCGTGATGCCCATTGACCAGATGATGGTGACCATCACTCGCCCCATCGAGGAGACAGTCAATAGCGTTCCCGGTCTGCTGCAGGTGCGTTCCATTACCAGCCGCGGCTCAGCGGAGGTGGACCTGTTCTTCCGCTGGGATGTGGATATGTTTCAAACGCTACAGTACGTGAATGCCGCCGTCTCCCGCGTGCAGCCGGAGCTTCCCTCAACCGCGAAAATAGAAGCGCACCGCATGACCTTTGCCAGCTTCCCTATCATGGGATACAGCCTGACCTCAGATATGGTGCCGCTGACCAGCCTCTGGGAAATGGCGACATATGAGATCAAGCCCAGGCTGAACCGATTGGATGGCGTATCGACGGTACTGGTGCAGGGTGGGCAGGAACCGGAGTTCCACATCACGCCTGACGCCGCCAAGTTGCTGGCCGCGAGCGTCACGGTTACGGACATTCTCGAATCCGTGCGACGCACAAACTTGATCGATTCGCCTGGGTTGCTCGAGCAGAATCACCAACTGTTCTTGGGTCTCGTAAATGGTCAGGTGCGGACGCCCGAACAAATCGCCAACACGGTGGTGAAGACCACACAGTCGGGAATTCCTGTCCGGGTCGGCGATGTGGCCACGGTCGCACCGGCCGTGAAGCCCGTGTACACAATTGTGACCGCAAACGGCAAGTCCTCCGTGCTCCTTAATATCAACCGGCAGCCCGATAGCAACACTGTGCAGGTTGCTGACGAAGTGCATGCTGAGGTTGAGCGCATCCGCAAATCGCTCCCCCCCGGAATCGAGCTTCGGCCTTTTTACGACCAATCAATTATTGTTGGCGACTCGATCAAGAGCGTGCGCGACGCCATCCTGCTGGGCCTGATTCTTGCTTCTGTGATTCTGGTGGTCTTCCTGCGAGATTGGGGCACGTCGGTTGTGGCGGGATTGGTGATTCCGGTCACTGTAATGGTCACTTTCATCGCTCTGAAGCTGCTGGGTGAAAGCTTCAACTTGATGACACTGGGTGGTCTCGCCGCAGCCGTCGGCCTGGTGATTGATGACGCAATCGTAGTAGTCGAAAACATCGTGCTCCATCGCGACGCCGGACAAAATCGTCTGCAGGCGATACGCAGCGCCCTGGGTGAGATCACGGTCCCGCTGATCGGGTCGACGATCACTCCTGTCGTGGTTTTTCTTCCGCTGATCTCGATCACAGGCGTTACCGGAACATTCTTCCGTGCGCTGGCGGTTACCATGGCTGTCTCGTTATTCACTTCACTGGCTCTGGCCCTGACATGGACGCCAAATCTGAGCCAGTATTTGATCCGCCGAAAGGCCGACACTCCCGATGTAAACGGCGAGCTGCCGGAAGAAGAATCCATCTCACGCCTCTTGGCTGCGGAAGAAGCCCACCTCAGTGGTTTCTTCCAAAAAGTTGTCAGCTTTCACCAGGATTGGCTTCGTCGGGCCCTGGAGAAACCTCGATGGCTGGTGGCGTTGAGTTTCGCGTTAATTGTTGTCTCTTACCTCTGCTACCACTTTTCCGGATCAGACTTGTTGCCGGAGATGGATGAGGGCGGGTTCGTACTCGACTACATCATGCCCGCGGGCAGCTCGTTGACAGAAACGAACCGCGTCATCACTCATATTGAGCAGATATTGCGAAACACACCCGAGGTGGAGAACACATCGCGCAGAACCGGGCTGCAACTGGGACTCGCAGCTGTAACGGAAGCGAATACCGGCGACATTTCCGTGAAACTGAAGCAGCATCGCAGTCGCGACATCGAGGAAATCATTGGAGATGTGCGCGCCAAGATCGCACAACAGGAACCTGCCATAGATGTTGAGTTCATACAGACTTTACAGGACATGATCGGCGATTTGACCAGCGCGCCGGAGCCGATTCAGATCAAGCTATTTTCGCAGGACCCGGCTGTACTCGAAGCGTGGGCGCCGAAAGTGGCGGATGCCATTCGCAAAATTCATGGCGTTGTCGATGTGCTGAACGGAATCGACAATACGATCAGTGGGCCGGCCGTGGTATTCCAGGTTAATCCCACAGTGGCCTCGCGCGCAGGCTTTACGCCGGAAGAAGTCGCCACTGACGCCGCTGCCATTCTGGAAGGCGAGCCGGCGGCCATGCCAGTCGTAGTCAATGACCGTGCTTACACTTTGCGGGTGCGCTTTCCTGCTGCGAACCATTCGTCGCTCGAGGCCATGCGCGATACGCTTTTGACCAGCAGCTCAGGAAAAACAGCAACTCTCGGCTCACTTGCCACGATCACCGAGCTTCCGGGGCAGACTGAAATCCGGCGCGAAAACCTGCAGCGCGATGTTTCGGTCACGGCCCGCCTTGAAGGCACCGACCTGGGCAGCGCCATGGACGCGGTCCAGAAAACTGTCGCTGGACTTCACCTTCCGTCGAATATCCGCGTGGAGTATGGCGGCACCTATCAGGAACAGCAACGCTCGTTTCGCGATCTGGTATTTGTATTTGTTCTGGCTATTTTCCTGGTTTTCATCGTACTGCTGTTTGAATTCCGCACTTTCGCCGCGCCGCTTGCGATCCTGGCCTCTGCCCTGCTCTCCACGTCAGGTGTCTTCATCGCACTGCTGATCACACGCACGACTTTCAATATCTCATCCTTCATGGGCATGATCATGGTCGTGGGCATCGTGGCCAAGAACGGCATTCTCTTGCTCGATGCAGACCAGAAATTCCGCATCCTGGGACTCTCGAGTGAAGACGCCATGCTGCAAGCGAGTCGGCGCCGGTTGCGTCCAATTGTTATGACCGCACTGGCCACGATGGCGGGCATGTTGCCACTGGCATTCGCGTTGGGCGCGGGATCGCAAATGCTCCAGCCGCTGGCGATCGCGGTGATCGGGGGGATCGTGATTTCCATGATGCTGTCGCTGATTATTACGCCGGCGGTACATTTTTATCTAAGCCGGGAGAAGGCTGAACGGACAGAATTGTCCCCGGTCCGATGAGTAGCGCAGCGGGCGGCCGTGAGACCAAGCATTAGGAAGAAAAGAAAGCTTGCAACAGAGAGACGTTGCTTGCAAAGTGTCCTTTTCCTTCTCAGTGGAGATATGCTTAAAGATTGCATGCTGAAGACTCTCGGCCGATATTCATTTCTTCTCAGCGCACATTTTGCTGGTGGGCTACATCGGCGTTCTCGCAGACTTTCGATCTCCATTTTTCGGGAAGACGATCATGACCAACTTCCGCAAACTTAGGACTTCCGCGTGCGAAGGAAAGTTCATAGCCTTGCAGTTGATCTCGAAATGTACCAGGTCTACACACCGGACCAGTGCAGTTGATGGACAAGCTGTGGCCAGGAGTGGTCGTATACGAATCCATAATTGGAAGCGATAAGCCTATGCGTTTAGAATCACTTGCATGCGCAATACCGCCTGCCTGCACACTAACCAGAACCCGTCCAGGCTAGAACTAGCGAACGGCAAGCCATGCAACTCTCCCTTTTGGACGACAAATTGCATTACAATAGGCACACTCCGGACTGAGCGCCCAGTACCGGGACACCTGCCCCAGCCAACGTCATGACGGAAATACCCGCGAGCAAGAGTGGCAGATCGCTTCTGGACGAGGACTCTTTCCAGAAGCTGTTGGCTGCTGCCTATGTGCTACAGGAGCACAGAGAACAGCTGCGGATCTCGACAGCATCCGAAGCACCTGAACCAGACTTTCCCGAGCTTAGCGAAACTGAGACGGATTACACCCAAACCCTCGCGGAAATTGTGGAGACCCAACACCAGATACAGAAGAAGCACCTCGATCTGCAACAGGCAATGGACGTGATTGCGGAACGAGTCCGAAAGTTTGCGCACGCGGATGGCGCTGCGATAGGAATTCTGCAAGACAAAGAACTCGTATACCAGGCGGCAAGCGGAAGCGCCGCCGACCTGCTGGAAACCAGGACCAACACCGATTCTTGCTTGTCCGCGCAGTGCCTCCGCAATGGTGCGAGCTTGCAGTGTCCCGAGGTGATCAGTGACCTTCGTCTGGATTCCGAAAGTTGCAGGCAGCAAGGTATCAACGCTCTCATCGCTGTACCCATTTATTCCCAAGGAAAAGTCGCGGGAGCGATAGAGCTGCATTTTGCAAAAGCCAACGCATTTCAGGAGCACGATGTCCGCACTTGTCAACTAATGGCGGGACTGGTCACAGAAGCGCTGGCGCGAGCCGCCGAATTGGACTTGAAGCAGATATTGGCCGCCGAACGCGCCACCATGATTGAGGCACTGGAAAAGCTCAAACCGCAGTTGCAGCGCCTGGCCAACGTGCCCGAAGCTGTTGACCAAAACAGCGCAAGCACCGCTTGCACAGAATGCGGCAGTGCACTAAGCAAGGAAGAGCTCTTCTGCGGAACGTGCGGCGCGGAACGCGGCGTGCCAAAGGCCGGCGGCATTCAAAGTAAGTGGGCCTCCATGTGGCATCTAAGTCAGTCCCAGAACAACTGGCAGGGCCAACAAATCGGCGTAGAACGCGAGCAGCCCCTCGATGACGAGATGACAGACATTCTGCACCAGCCCCAGCTGGCGGATTGGGATTCGGAAACTGAGCCTTTTGCTAAAGAACCATCGCCGACGCCTTGGTTGCCAGCCCACCCCGACGCTGGTGAACTCAGGCTGCCGAAAAGAAATATTGACGAATTGAAAGAGCAGATTCCTCGCTTCGGTGACGACCCTGGCGTAATAAGGATTCTTGACGATCCGAAGGAAACGACCGAGGAAGTAACTGATCCGGACTCGGCGGGGGACAATTCATCGCTCAAACCGCGGGACGCCTCTCCCTGGACCTCTGCGGCCAAAGCAAAAGCCTGGCTCGAGTCGCTGCACCAAATGACCCCGAAGGCCGCCTTCGCACGCTTCTGGAGAGGAAGACGTGCCGACATCTACTTAGGACTCTCCATACTTCTCGTGCTTGCGGCGCTCCTCTGGGGTAGCTGGTCACACCAGTCAACAACTTCGGCTGGTACTGAGAACTCGGCCGCTGCCAATTCTG
>Ga0070706_100005922_pt1 | contig 11574 bp, 9 predicted proteins | sample KBSK5501metaG_FD_65476 | JGI IMG/M metagenome (GOLD analysis project Ga0070706, IMG submission 65476) | Corn, switchgrass and miscanthus rhizosphere microbial communities from Kellogg Biological Station, Michigan, USA - KBS K5-50-1 metaG | ecosystem: Host-associated > Plants > Roots >...
AGAGGGCCGGCTCAAGAGGTCGAGGAGGCATCCTATCCGAGAGTCTCAGGGACTCTCACCTCGCGAGACTCCGACCGCAAGGCCGACCCGATCTCCGGGAGGCCGAGACCTACGCCGGCCGGGCCGAAGCCGGATTCCGGCGGCGGGCGGGGACCTGGAAGGACGGCCGACCCAGCAGAAAGCCCTGGCCGCATTCGATCCCCATCTCGACTAAGGCGCGGTGTTCTTCTTCGCGCTCGATGCCTTCGGCGATGAGCGTAGCCTGGATGCGGCGGCCGATCGAGGCGAGGCTCGTGATGATCTCGCGCTTGATGGCGTCGGCCTCGAGACAGCGCACCAGCGAGTCGGCGACCTTGATGTAGTCGGGACGCAGGTACAGGATCGTCTCGAGCCCTGAGTATCCGGATCCCGCGTCGTCGATCGCAATCCGGAACTTCGCGGTCCGAACGACCTCCAGGATGTCGCGGAAGGAGGAGTAGTCGCCGACGACCTCCTTCTCGGAGATCTCCAGGACGACGTCCGGATGGCTCTTGGCGATGGCGGTCAGGTTCCTGGTATTCAAGAAGATCGGGTGCCGCAGGAGCCTCGCCGAAGCATTGACGAAGAGACGGCGCGCGAGGACGGCTCGCGGAAGCCTGGCGAAGATCGTCTCCAGGCACAGACTCTCCAGCTCGACGTCCATGTCGTTCTGGTGGGCCACGGCGAAGAGAGCGTTGGGGCGCTCGAGCGAGCTTCCCTGCGGCCCGCGGATCAACGCCTCGTAACCGACGACCGCGCCGTCGGCCAGGCGGCACACAGGCTGGAACGCGGCCTTGAGCGTCTTCTCGCTGATGATGTCCTTAAGCTCCGCATAGAGGTCGATCTTCTCCCTCGTCTGCTTCTGCGTCACGATCTTGGCGGCCTCCGCGAGTGTCCGGATCAGGTGGCGGGAAGGGCGAGACCGGGGATTGTCGAGCGCCGTCAGGCTCGAGGCGTAAACGCTGATCAGGTCCCCGGTCGCTCCGCCCAGGGCTTCGCGCAAGCGTCGCGTCGCGTTCGTCTGGAAGCGAGCCGCCTCTTCCTCGAGGGCCGGGCCGTAGCGCGCGCGGGCCTGCGTGGGCAGGGCGAAGAGAACGTAGAACCCGTCGGAGCCCGAAAAACGGATCGAGAGGAGGCTGTCGCAGAAGCGGGAATTCGCCGCGTCCTCCCTCAAGCCGTTCGCGACGACGAGGAGGATCTTGTCGTATTGCTCCCAGCCGTGGAGCTCCTCGAAGCCGAAGAACTTGCCGATCTGGAGGTAAATGGCGCCCAGGTGCTCGATGCGCTCGACCGCGGAAACGCGTTCGGGGTCCTCGAACGGGTGCACCGGGAAGCCGGTCACGCCGTCATAGACGATCCTCTCCTGGCGCAGGCGATCGACCGGCTCCGAAGCGGTCTCGGTCTCGAGGGGCGCCATGTTGGCGACGAGGCGCACGGTCGCGCGTCGCTTCTGTCTCATCCGGCCTCCGATCGGCGTTTCTGAAAGAGCAGCGCCTTGACCTTGCGCCGCAGGTCCTGGACGGAAAACGGTTTGGCCAGGTAGTCGGATCCCCCGAATTGCATGGCGGTGATGCGGTCCTTGACCTCCTGACGGCCGGTCAAGAAGAGGATCGGGATCGACCGCGTCCCAGACTGACGCTTCAGGATCGCGCACAACTCCCAGCCGCTCATCCCCGGCATGTTGACGTCCAGGATCACGAGGTCGGGCGCGTCTTTCAGGAGGAGCGGGAGGGCAGCCTGGGCGTCGCCTGGAGCCTCAACGCGCACGTCCTCGCTCGCCAGTGCCTCCCGTATTGCGGAACCCAGGTCCGGATCGTCGTCCACGACGACGACGCGCTTCACCGGCCCGCCTTCGGAAACGGAAGGAGCATCGTCACCTCGGAGCCGAACCCGGCCTCGCTCGTCAGACTGATCTTGCCGCCGTTGGACTCGAGGATCTCGCGAGACACGGCCAGCCCGAGCCCCTTGCCGGGGACTCCCGAGGCGATGGCTCCCGTGCCGCGGAACGCGTAATCGAAGGCCCGGGCCCGCTCCTCGGGGCTCATCCCCGCGCCGGAGTCCTTGACGACGACGTAGGCGTGCTCGCCGGCGGCCCCGGCGCGGATCTTGATCTCGCCTCCTTCCGGCGTGTACTTGATCGCGTTCTCGAGCACGTTGCGGAAGGCGCGCTGCAGCGCGACCGGCTCGGCGTGGACCGGAAGCTGAGGCCTCTCGGCGATGAACTCGATGCGCAGGCGGGCTCCGTGGGAGAGGCGGTAGGCGGTCGCGAGCGACCCCAGGATCTCGACGAGGTCGGCCGTCGCTTGCGAGCCCGGAGCGAACGCGCTCTCGCGCCCGGCCGGAGGCCCTCCCGCCAGCCGCTCGGCGAGTTCGACCTCCCGCGACAGGTTGGCGAGGTACTCCGCGCTCGGGATCTCGCCGCGCCGGGCCGCTTCGCCGATCAAGTCGCTGTAGACGCGCATGACCGAAAGGGGAGAGCGCAGGTCGTGGAGGATCTCGGCCTCCCGGTTGCGGACCGGAGCCGGAGAAACGGCCGGCTCCGCCGCGGCCGCGGGCGTCTCCGCGGTCTCGGCCCTCTTCCCCGAGGAGCCGCGCGCCGCCTCGAGGGCCGCGAGCAGTCCGGGCGCGGCGAGCGCGGAGAGAATCAGCGGGAAGAGCCGCGAAGGATCCGTCAAGGGCTCGCGGGACAGCAGCACGAGAGCCACGACGCCGAGCAGCGAGGCGGAGGCGAAGAACCAGGCAGCCCCGCGGCCGAGCTGAAAGAACGCCAAGGCCAGTCCGGCCGGCAGGAGGAGAGCGTAGGGGCTCGCTGCGCCGCCCGTCAGCGACATGGCGCAGAAGAGGAGCGCCAGGTCCACGACGATGGCCAGCGACGCGAGAAAGTCTCCCAGCGCGCGGGAGAGGCCCTCTCGCGTGAAGAGAAAGAGGGAGAGCAGCGAGCCTCCCATGGCGAGCGACAGCGGGCGCGCGCCGCCCAGCCCCAGCGCCACGGCCAGCAGGCAGAAGAGGCAAAAGAGTCCGGTTGCCGCGGCCCGGTGCGAGGCGAAGCTCTTCTGGTTCAAACCGTCTCTCTCGGCATCATCCGAATAAGTGCTCCTCGTGCCCCTCATGCTTTCGCGGCGCGAGTAGTCTCCCGCCTGGTGCGTCCTCCTCGTGCCCCGTCGTGCTTTCGCGGCGCGAGTAGTCTCCCGAAGTAACCGAGGGAGGAGGCTCGCGCCGCGAGAGGCGTAGCGAGCGAGGGACCAGGCGTGCGGTCGAGGCCGCGTCCGGCCGAGCCGCACGTCGGTGCGCCGCAGGCGCAGGTCCCGAGCGAGCGAAGCCGACGGCTAGGCATATGAGCACCCGATGCGCAAACCTCCTCCGGAGGAGGGAGCGGAGTTGACGACGCGAAGACGAACAGCGTGCCGGTCGGGGTCGTCCTGTTGGCAGATCTCGGCGTTCCAGCGCGCAGGAAGCTTCGATGCCTTCTTCCCCTGGAACGCCACTCCCCCATACCCGACGTCGAGGACGGCCGCCGTCAATGTCGCCCCGTTGCGGCCCGGATAGACGAGAAGGGTCATGTCGCTCGGGAGGAACCGTGGGTGTCGGCGGCGGTCCCTGTGGAAGCTCGACTGCTCGCGGCACTGATAGAGGCGCAGGTCCGCGACTTTCAGGAGGAAGTCCGCCGTGCGCCCGTCGCTCGGATAGGTCGCGATCCCGTAGTGCATCCCCAGCGTGAAGCCGGGACGGCCGGGCAAGGCCGAGGTGGCAACCTTGCGACGGATCCTTTCGGCGACCGCGAAGGAGGAGTACATGTCGGTGTTGGGCAGCACGACGACGAACTCGTCGCCTCCCCACCGGCAGCCCGCGTCCACCACGCGCAGCATCTCCCGGATCACCCGCGCCGTGCGGACGAGAACCGTGTCTCCCACGGGATGGCCGAAATGGTCGTTGATTCCCTTGAAGTCCTTCAAGTCCGTCAGGAGGACCGACACGATGCCGTGGGTTCGCTCGGCCCGGCTGATCTCCCGCGCGAGGTGCTCCAAGAGGAACCGCCGATTGTAGAGACCCGTCAGAGGATCGGTGATCGCGTTGACGCGCAGGACCGCCAGATCCCGCTCCGAAAGAATGCGGGGCTCCGGGAGCAAACCCTTTCGGCTGTGGAAGTGGTGAAGGATCGCGGTCTGAAGGCTCACGGGAGGACCGAGAGTCTCGTGGAGAGTCCCGAAGATCCGCTCGACTTCCTGCCAGCGCTCCTCGGCTTCCCGCGCGGTGTGGGGAAGGCCGGTCCAGTCGATCAGGAGCTGCCGGAGGATCTCCTCGCGTTCTTCGTGGCGGGCGAGCAGGTTCAGGGACTTCCGGAACCGGGTCAGGGAGAAATCCCGCTGCCTCCCGAGGCGCGCGAGGCGCCCGATTCGGCCGCCGAGGTCTGTCTGATCCAAGCCCAATGTTCCTCCGGCCAATTGCCGGGCTTCTTCTTCAGACGCTGCGCTTGGCGCCTTTGGTTGCCCGCGGCGCCGGCTTCCAGCGCTCGGTCTCCAGGTTCCGGCGCGCGACCGCGCCCGCCGTCTCTTCGACTGTCTCACCGAGGGAAAAGACGAGGACGAGCTGCCCCTCCTTCAGGAGGTCCACGACTTCGCGGTCGGAGCGCGCCCAGAGCACGCGGTCGCCGATGACGAGAAGCCGTGTCTGGCCGAGATCGGCCTGCCCGGTCGAGTCCAACCGCTTCATCGCTTCGACACAGCGCCGGATCCGGGCTAGCCCGACGCCCGAGTCCCTCAGGCGTGAGGCCACGCGCAGCTTGACGACATCCGAAAAGGAGTAGCGCCTCACGGAGCCGTACCCGCTCGCCTCCCGGATGGAAGGGCAGAGAAAGCCGAGGCGCGCCCAGTGATCGAGCTGCCGCGGGGTCAGGTTCGACAGCCGCGCCGCCTCGGCCGTCGAGAACGCGTCCTGTATCACACGCTTGAATTTCATTGATGCAATTACCGAATCTTAGCATGTCCCGAAGTTGCTTCCATGAGACATCGGCCCCCTGTCATTCGGCCTCTGCGGAGGGAGATTCCTCGTTCACTGCTCGCCTTTCGTGTCATACCGAGCGAAGCGAGGGATCTGTCCCTCAGCCCTTCGGATTCGCGCGTCTCGCCCTGTGAAATAATGGAACTGACCAGTCAGTTTCGAAACGAAATGCCGCGAGTCAAGACAACGTCAAAGAAGGAAGAGATCCTGGAAGCCGCCTCGCGCGTCTTCGCGGAGAAGGAGTTCCATCGGGTCTTGATCGATGAGGTGGCCTCGCGGGCCGGGGTGGGCAAGGGGACGGTCTACCGCTACTTCCGGACGAAGGAGGACCTCTATTTCGAGACCATCCTGCAGGCCTTCGATCGCCTCTCCGCGACCCTCGAGGCGACCGTTTCCCGGGAGACCTCCCCGGCCTTGAGACTCGAGCGAATCGCTCGCGAGAGCCTGCAGTTCTCCTGGGAACGCCGCCATCTCTTCAGTCTCCTTCAGAGCGACGAACGCCGGTTTGCGACGCGGGAAGCCGAGCTGCGGGAACGCCGGGGAAAAATGATGGCTCTCGTCCAAAAGGTAATCCTGGAAGGCATCGAGCGGCGGGATTTCCGGGGGGTGGACGCCCGGATCGCCGCGGAGCTCTTCCGAGGCATGATCCGCGCCGCAAACTGTTTTCGCGGCGAAGACGACTCATTGGACGACCTCGTCGCCGAAATCGTGGGAACGTTCACCCGAGGCATTGCCAGGAGCGCATGAAGAAGAACTTTCCGTATGCGAGCTCGTTTCCGGCCGTCCTGACCGCCCTCGCGGTCCTGTGGTCGGCGGGGTGCTCCGTCTTTGCGCCCTCCCGCACGGTGGACGAGTCGGTCTCGCCCGGTCCGGGGAAGCCCTGGCAGCCGCCGGCCGAGGCGCGGCCGCCGGCTCCGACCCCCAAGCCCACGCCCGGCATCCCGGCTGAATACCTGCGGCCGGGCACGACCCTTTCCCTCCCCCAGGTCCTCGATATCGGTCTGCGTAACAACCCGGTGACCAGGACGGCCTGGTTCCAGGCGAAATCCGCGGCCGCCGACGTGGGCTCGAAGCGCTCGGAGTACTTTCCGGCGATCGAGCTCGACGGGAATCTGACGCGCCAGAAGCAGGCCGCCCTCGGCGGCCGCTCGATCTTCCTGCAGACCACCTACGGCCCCGCGGCGAGCCTGACCTGGCTGCTGCTCGATTTCGGCGGCCGGGCCGCGGACGTCGAGGAAGCTCGGCGCGCGCTCTACGCCGCCGACTACGAGCACAACGCTTCGATTCAGAACGTCGCGCTCCAGGTCGCGCAGGCGTACTACCAATACCTGGACGCGAAGGCCCTCAAGGCCGCGGCCGACGCGAGCCTGAAGGCAGCGCGCGAGAGCCTCTCCGCGGCGGAGGAACGGCATCGCGCCGGGGTCGCCACGATCGCCGACGTGTTGCAGGCGCGGACCGCCTTCTCGCAGACCGAGCTCACCCTGCTGACGGTCGAGGGACAGATTCAGACGCTGCGGGGGTCGCTCGCAACGGCCATGGGCGTCTCGGCGAACATCTCGGTCGAGGCGGGGGAACTCCCGACCGATTTGAACGTGGATGCCGTGGCCGAGACCGTGGACCAGTTGATCGAGAGGGCCGAGGCACAGCGCCCCGATCTGGCGGCCGCGCGCCTGACGGCCCTGAAGGCCGAGAGTCACGTCCGGTCCGTCCGGGCGCAGGGGCTGCCGTCGCTCTTCGCCATGGGAACGGTCAATCGCATCTACTACCTCAACTCGCCGGTCGTCCCCTACGCCGACACCTACTCGGGCGCGATCCTGTTCCGGATCCCGCTCTTCACCGGGTGGAAGAATACCTACGACGTGGTGAAGGCCCGCGAGGACGCGGGTACGTCTTGGGCCCAGGTGGAGACGCTGACGGACCAGGTGATCCTGCAGGTCTGGACGAGTTACTACAACCTGAAGACCGCCTCGCAGCAGGTCAAGACCGCGAGGGACCTCTACGCCAGCGCGCAGCAGTCCGAGGAGGTTGCGTTCGGGCGGTACAAGGCGGGAGTGGGAAGCATCCTCGACCTCCTGGCGGCGCAGACCGCGTTCGCCAACGCCCGCGCCCAGGAGATCCAGGCCCGCGCGAACTGGTTCCTGGCGATGGCCCAGCTCGCGCACGACACGGGGATGCTGCGCGAGCCGCAGGACAGCGCGGCGGCCCCCTTCGCGCCGAAAGGAAACACGGGCAATCCATGAGAAAGAGTTCGAAGGGGGTCCTCCGGATCTTCGGAGCCGTCGCCGTGATCGCCGCGGCTACTCTTTCAATGGCCGGGTGCGCAAAGAAGGCTCCGGCCGGTCCGGTCCGCGAGGCCGTCCCGGTCTCCGTGGGAACGGCCGCGCGGCAGGACGTCCCCGTCGAGGTGCGAGCGATCGGGCACGTCGAGCCGTATTCGACGGTGTCGGTGAAAGCGCGCGTCGGAGGCGAGGTGACGAAGGTCGCTTTCCGGGAGGGGCAGGATGTCAAGAAAGGAGACCTGCTCTTTCAGATCGATCCGCGCCCCTACGAAGCGGCTCTGGCGCAGGCGCGCGCGCAGCTCGAGCGCGACCGCGCGGTCGCCAGGAACGCCGAGGACCAGGTCAAGAGGTACGCCGACCTCGTCCAGAAGGACTACGTCACCAAGGAGCAGTACGACACGACGCAGTCAGGTGCGGCGGCGTCCCTGGCCTCCGTGAAGGCGGACCAGGCGATGGTGGACAACGCCAGGCTCCAGCTTTCGTACTGCACGGTCACGGCCCCCATCGACGGCCGGGCCGGAAGCGTCCTCGTCTATGCCGGCAACATGGTCAAAGGCAACGACGACAAGCCGCTCGTGGTCTTGAACCAGATCCGCCCGGTGTACGTTTCATTCTCCGCGCCCGAGTCCTCGCTCGCCGCCATCCGCCAGCACGCCCGGCCCGGCCAGAAACTGAGCGTCGCCGCCTCCCCCTCTGGGAGCCCCGGCAATGCGCAGACGGGGGAGTTGACGTTTCTGGACAACACCGTGGACCCGACGACCGGGACGATCGTCTTGAAGGCGACGTTCTCCAACGAAAACCTGGCCCTCTGGCCGGGCGCGTACGCCGATGTCGTCCTGACGCTCGCGACCGAGCCGGGGGCCGTCGTCGTCCCCTCGCAAGCCGTGCAGACGGGGCAATCGGGACAGTTCGTCTGGTTGGTCAAGAACGACCTGACCGTCGAGTCGCGCAAGGTCACGGTCTCTCGCCTCCACGGCGCGTTCGCGGTCGTCGCGAGCGGCCTGGCGCCGGGGGAGCGCGTGGTCACCGACGGTCAGTTGCGACTGGCGCCCGGCGCGCTCGTGGAAATCAAGCAGACGGAAGGGAAGGCCTCATGAACATCGCCGAGATCTTCATCCGCCGCCCGGTCATGACGACGCTCGTCATGGTCGGCATCCTCCTCTTCGGCGTGATGGGCTACCGGCTCCTGCCGATCAGTGACCTGCCCAACGTGGACTTCCCGACGATCCAGGTCTCCGCAGCGCTGCCGGGGGCGTCTCCCGAGACCGTGGCCTCCTCCGTCGCCACGCCCCTCGAGAAGCAGTTCACCACCATCGCCGGCTTAGACAACATGAACTCGACCTCGACGCAGGGCTCGACGCAGATCACGCTGCAGTTCAACCTCTCGCGCAACTTGGACGGCGCGGCCCTGGACGTCCAGTCCGCCATAGCGGCGGCGGCCCGGCAGCTGCCTCCGAACATGCCGAGTCCCCCCTCCTTCCAGAAGGTCAACCCGGCCGACCAGCCGATCCTGTATCTGACGCTCACCTCCGCGACGCTTCCCCTTTCGGAGCTCGACGAATACGGCGAAGTGATGATGGCGCAGCGCATCTCGACGGTCTCGGGCGTGGCGCAGGTCCAGGTGTACGGCCCCCAAAAGTATGCGGTGCGGGTGCAGCTGGACCCCCGGGCGCTGGCCTCGCGGGGGATCGGCATCAACGAGGCGCAGCAGGCCGTCGCGGGCGCGAACGTGAACCTGCCCACGGGCATCCTCTACGGCCCTATGACTTCCTTCACCGTGCAGGCCAATGGGCAGTTGACGGAAGCCTCCGCCTATCGGCCGGTCATCGTGGCCTACAGGAACGGGGGGCCGGTCCGGCTGGCGGACATCGGCCGGGTCGTGGACGGCGTCGAGAACGACAAGACGGCCGCCTGGTACAACGACGAACGCTCGATCTCGCTCGCGATCTACAAGCAGCCCGGGACGAACACGGTCGCGGTGGCCGGCGCCGTGCGGACGCTCCTGCCGACCTTCCAGAAGCAGCTTCCCGCGGCGGCGTCCCTCCACGTCCTGTACGACCGCTCCCAGTCGATCCGGGACAGCGTCAACGACGTCCGCTTCACCCTCGTCCTGACGCTCTGCCTCGTCGTGCTCGTCATCTTCCTCTTCCTGCGCAACCTCTCGGCGACCGTGATTCCCTCGCTCGCTCTTCCCTTCTCGATCGTGGGCACGTTCGCCGTCATGTATCTGCTGGGGTACAGCCTCGACAACCTCTCGCTCATGGCGCTGACCTTGTCAGTCGGCTTCGTCGTGGATGACGCGATCGTCATGCTGGAGAACATCGTCCGGCACATGGAGCGGGGCGAGAGAGCCTACGAGGCGGCGCTCAAGGGCTCGAAGGAGATCGGGTTCACGATTCTTTCGATGACGATCTCGCTCGCCGCCGTGTTTATCCCGATCCTGTTCATGGGCGGGATCGTCGGACGTCTCTTCCACGAGTTCGCCGTGACGATCGGCGTCGCGATCCTGGTCTCGGGCTTCGTCTCGCTGTCGCTGACGCCGATGCTCTGCAGCCGGTTCTTGAAGCCCCCGCGCGAGGAGAGGCACGGCCGGCTCTATCGGGTGACCGAGCGCGGCTTCGACGCGATGATCAACTTCTATGCGAGGACGTTGAAGCCGGTTCTCGAGCATCCGGTCAAGGTGCTCGTCTTTTCGGGCCTGGTCCTGGCCGCGACGTTCTGGCTGTTCGTCAAGATCCCCAAGGGATTCCTTCCAACGGAGGACCAGGGTCTCGTCTTCGGCTTCACCGAGGGAGCCCAGGGGATCGGGTTTCCGGCGATGAAGGCGCATCAGCAGGAAGTCGCCGCGGTCGTGCGGAGCCATCCCGACGTCGCGAACCTCCTTTCGAGCTGCGGCCCCCGGGGCAACATCAGCGTCGGCAACTCCGGAATCGTCCTCGCCCAGCTGAAGCCGCGCTCGGAGCGCAAGCGCTCGGCCGACGAAATCATCGCCGACCTGCGCCCGAAGCTCGCCCGGATCACGGGGATCCGAACATTCCTCCAGATACCGCCTCCGATCCGCCTGGGCGGCAGCCTGTCCAAGAGCCAGTACCAGTACACGCTTCAGGATTCCGACACCGCGGAGCTCTATCGGTCCGCGCCGATCCTCGAAGGAAAGGTGCGCACGCTTCCGAACATCCAGGACGTGACGAGCGATCTGCAGCTCTCCAACCCCCAGATCAATGTCACGATCGATCGGGACAAGGCCGCGGCGGTCGGGATCACTCCGCTCGCGATCGAGGACGCGCTCTACACGGCCTACGGCACACGGCAGATCTCGACGATCTACGCCCCGAACAACCAGTACCAGGTGATCATGGAGCTCGGCCCGGAATTCCAGGCGGACCCGGCCGCGATCGGCCTTCTTTACGTGCGCTCGGCCGGGGGACAGCTCGCGCCCCTCTCCTCCCTCGGGTCAATCGCGCGCGGAACGGGTCCGCTGACGGTGCCTCACACCGGGCAGCTCCCCTCCGTCACGATCTCCTTCAACTTGAAGCCCGGCGTCTCGCTCGGCGACGCCGTCCGGTCCGTGGACGAACTGGCCCGCAAGACTCTTCCCGCCACCGTCCAGACGAGCTTTCAGGGGACGGCGCAGGCCTTCCAGTCCTCCGTGCAGGGACTGGGGATCCTGCTCATCGTCGCGATCGCGGTGATTTACATGGTGCTCGGGATCCTCTACGAGAGCTTCATCCACCCGATCACCATCCTGACGGCCCTTCCGTTCGCGGGAGTCGGAGCCCTGGTCACGCTGATGCTCTTCCACACGGAGCTTTCGATCTACGCCTTCGTGGGCATCATCATGCTCGTGGGCCTGGTCAAGAAGAACGGGATCATGATGGTGGATTTCGCGATCGAGGCGGAGAGGAGCGAGGGGAAGTCGCCGAAGGAGGCGATCTACGAGGCGTGCCTCGTGCGCTTCCGACCGATCATGATGACGACGATGGCCGCGCTCATGGGTACGCTTCCGATCGCCATGGGCTTCGGGGCGGGCGCCGAGTCCCGCCGTCCGCTGGGCCTGGCCGTCGTCGGCGGTCTCGTCTTCTCGCAGACGCTGACTCTCTACGTCACTCCGATCTTCTACCTCGTGCTCGATCGGATGCGCAAGAGCTTCGGAAGCCGCGCGGGGAGGAGAGACCTGGAGGCGCTGTCCGCCGCCGCGGTCCCGGAAGCCTTGCCCGAGCAAGAAGCCACCCCAGCCGCCGCCATGCGCTTCACCAACCCGTAGCACGTCGGCTTCGCT
>Ga0070706_100005923_pt1 | contig 11570 bp, 7 predicted proteins | sample KBSK5501metaG_FD_65476 | JGI IMG/M metagenome (GOLD analysis project Ga0070706, IMG submission 65476) | Corn, switchgrass and miscanthus rhizosphere microbial communities from Kellogg Biological Station, Michigan, USA - KBS K5-50-1 metaG | ecosystem: Host-associated > Plants > Roots >...
GCCGCGTCGTACTTGCTTCCTCGCGGTCTCCGCCCGAGCGCTGCAGCCGGGAGCCCCTCGACGGCCCGGCGGAGGCGCCGATGCTGCTCGTCCAAGAGCGCGATGTCTTTTCGCCAGGCCCGCGGGGTCGGAGAGACGGGGCGAACGAACCAGTTGCTCCCCTTCGAGGGGAAAGCCCCCCGCTTCTCGCCCGCGAGCATGCGCCAGACCGCGTACTTCCAGTAGGCCGCATGCAGCACGAGCTCCCAGATGTTGTGTCCGTTGCGCCTCGGCCGCCAGCCGGCCGCCTGCGCGGTGAGCCCGCGCAGCGAGCCCCGCAGGTTGGGTCCCTGCCAGGCCTTGCGCTCGTACGACCTCGTCGATCAGCCGGAGCAGCAGGGCGGTCTCCCTCACCGAGTCGCTCCCCCGGCTCGCAGCGGAGTCGCGTTCTCTTCGGCCGGCGCGGCGGTTCTACGGGCGCCGTGTCGGATGATCAGCGCCACCGCCGTCACGATCACGGCCGCGGCGATGAAGGTCCGCAGTGTCACGGGCTCGCCGGCGAATGCCCATCCCAGAAAGACGGCGACCACCGGGTTGACGTAGGCGTAGGTCGACACGCGCGCCGGCGTCGTCGCGCCCAGAAGGAAGATGTACGCCGAGAACCCGAGCAGCGAGCCCGCGACGATGAGGTAGACGAGCGAGAAGAGCGAGCGGGACGACACGGCGGCGAGCGAGAGTCCCGACCACTCCCCGGTCACGGTGGCGGCGAGAAGGAGGATCGCGCCGCCCGCCACCATCTCCATCGCCGTCGCCAGAAGCGTCGATGAGGGCAGCGGCGCCCGCCGGGAGTAGAGAGAGCCGACCGCCCAGAGCAGCGCCGCGGTCAGGAGCGCCGCCGCGCCGACCGGGTCGACCCGGGCGCCTGCCGCGAAGCGCCCCGGCGCGACGAGAAACGCGATTCCGAGGAGCCCCAAAGCGAGTCCCGCGAGCACCACGCCGTGGGGCCGCTCGCGCCTCTGCAGCCCGTCGAGCAGCGTCATCCAGATCGGGACCGAGGCCACGATGAGCGCCGCGAGCCCGGAGGGGACGCGCTGCTCGGCCCAGGTCACCAGGCCGTTGCCCCCAAGAAGCAGCAGCCCGCCGATGACCGCGGCCGAACGCCAGTGGCGTGGAAGAGGAGCGGGAACGCCCCGCGCGCGGAGCCATGCGAACAGCAGGATGCCGGCGGTCAGATGCCTGAGCCCGGCGAGCACGAAAGGGGGAATCGTCTCGACCCCGATCCGGATCGCGAGGTAGGTGGAGCCCCACAGCACGTAGACGGCGGCGAACGCGAGAAGGATCCGGCCGCGGGAGGCGGAAGGGACCTCACGCATGGAGGCTCTCCGCTCCCGAGCACGCCAGATCCGGCGAGGACTGCGCCGTCTCCTCGAGCTCCTCGCCCCCGTGGCGGATGATCAGCGCGACCGCGCCGACGATCACCGCGGCGGCGAGGAAGACGCGGGCGGTCAGCGGCTCGCCGGCCAGCGCCCATCCCAGGAAAACGGCGACGATCGGGTTCACGTAAGCGTACGTCGACACCCGCGATGCGGTCGAGACGCGCAGCAGCCAGAGGTACGCCGAGAATCCGACGAGCGAGCCGAACACGAAGAGATACGCGACCGCCAGGACCGACCGGGTCGAGACGGCCGCCGGATCGAAGCGCGCCAGCTCCCCGACGGAGACGCCCAACACGGCGAGCAGCGCGCCGCCGCCGAGCAGGGTGATCGCTGTCGCCATGGCCGGTGATGCCGGCATCCGGGAGCCGCGCGAGTAGAGAGAGCCCGCGGCCCAGCAGAAGGTTCCGGCGACGAGGACGGCGCAAGCGGCCAGATCGAATCGGCCGGTGCCCAGGAATCGGCCGGGCCCCACGAGGATCGCAAGCCCGGCCGCGCCCAGAGCGAGGCCAGCCCAGATGGGCGCTTTGGGGGCACGGCGGCGGCGCACGGCTTCCAACAACACGAAAGAGATCGGTTCGGTTGCAACGACGAGCGCCGCTACCCCCGACGGAATCACACGCTCCGCCCAGACGACGCCGCCCGTGCCACAGAGAAACAGGAGCGCCCCTGTGACGATCCCGGCCCGCCACTGCTTGGCGGAGGGGCGTGGGGCGCCGGACAGCCGCGCCCAGAGGAAGAGAACCGCGCCGGCCACGGCGAAGCGAACGCCCTGGGTCAGAAACGGAGGAAGCGTCTCGATCGCGAAACGGATGCCGAGATACGTCGAGCCCCAGAGGACGTACACCGCGGCGAACGCCGCCACGACCTTTCCCAAGGGAGCCCGCGCTGAGTGCCGATCAGACACGGATCGGCTCCTCGACGGGACTCTCGGGCGATGCGATCGGCAACTCGGAGATCTCCTTGATGGAGTCGAGCACGATCGTCGTTCGCGTCGAAGTGATGGTCTCGATGCGGCCGAGGCGCTCGCGCAGCAGGCGCCCCAGCGCTTCGGTGTCCGCGGTCCGCACCTTCACCAGCAGGCAGTCCTCGCCCGCCACGTGATGGACCTCGAGAACCTCCGGGATCTGGGCGACGCGGCGCGCCGTCTCCTCCGCGCCCGGCTTTTCCTCCGCGCGCACAAAAACGAAGGCGAGCAGCGGAAGTCCGATCGCCTTCGGGCTCACCCGCGTGGCATAGCCTTCGATCACGCCCCGCTCCTCGAGCTTCCGGATCCGTTCGAAGACGGCCGAGGGGGCGAGATCCACCTGCCGGGCGATCTCGGCGTTCGATACTCGAGAGTTTGACTGGAGGATCTTCAGAATCTGGATGTCTGTTCCGTTGATCATTCGCGGATCATAGCCAATTAGAGACGATTCGTCTAGTCCATGCCTAGCTCCAAAACGGCCTCCTCATTCTCTTCGTCTAAGCCTTCATGAAGCCGCCAATCGCCGCCGTTGCCGTCCTCATGCTTGCCTTCGCTCCGCACCTGCCGGCTCAGGACTGGCCGAAGGTGAAGCCCTCGAGCGAGAACGTCTCGGAGCGTCGTTTGACCGAGATGTCGCGAGCGATCCATTCGGGTGAGTTCCGGAAGACCACGAGTGTGCTCGTCGCGCGCCGCGGCAAGCTCGTCTTCGAAGACTACTTCGGCGGCGCGGACGGCTCGACGCTTCACAACACCCGGTCGGCCACGAAGACGGTCGCGGGGATGCTCGTCGGCATCGCGATCGACGGGGGCTTTCTGCCGGGTGTCGCGGCGCCGGTCCTCCCCTTCTTCCCCGATAAGCAACCGGTCCAAAACCCCGATCCGCGAAAGGCGAAGATCACCGTCGAAGACCTCCTCACGATGAGCTCATGCCTCGAGTGCGACGATCAAAACTCCTTCTCCCGCGGAAACGAGGAGCGGATGTACCTGATCGAGGACTGGGTGCAATTCACGCTGGACCTGCCGGTCCAGGGCAACCCGTCCTGGGTCGGGAAGCCCGAGGAGTGGCCCTACGGGCGAAACTTCCGCTACTGCACGGCCGGGGTCTCGACTCTCGGCGCGGTGCTCGAGCGGGCGACGAAGATGCCGGTGCCCGAGCTCGCGAAGAGGTATCTCTTCGAGCCGCTCGGGATCGAGCGTGCCGAGTGGCAGCTCTCGCCGCTCGGACTTGCCCAGACGGGAGGGGGACTCATGCTCTCCAGCCGCGATCTGTTGAAGCTCGGCCAGCTCACCCTCGATCGAGGAATGCGGCGAGGCGCGCGCGTTCTCTCGGCCGAGTGGGTCGACGCGTCGGTCCAGCCGCACGCCCGCGTAGACGACGAAACGGAGTATGGCTACCTCTGGTGGCTTCGGAAACTGAAGGCCGGAGGGAAGACCCGCGGCGCCTGGATGATGCAGGGGAACGGAGGCAACAAAGTGGCGGTCGTGCCGGACCTCGAGCTCGTCGCCGTCGTCACGACCAGGAACTACGGCGAGCGCGACGCGCATGCCCTCGCCGACCGGCTGCTGACGGAATACGTGCTCGCGGCGGCCGACTCGCCGGATCGGTGAGGGCGTCGACGGCTACCGCAGCAGCACGAGCAGCAGGCCCGTGATGCAGAGGACGACGCCGACGGCGTTGGCGAACGAGAGGCGCTCTCTGAAGAACAGGATTCCCACCGGTACGAGCACCAGGGCCACCGTGGCGTTGGCGGCCGCCGACCCCACGCTGACGCGCAGTCCCCAACGGTAGGCAAGGAGGAATCCGAGCTCCACGCCGACGATCGCGACGCCGATTGCGGCGCTCGACCAGTTGAGCTGCCGCCACTGGGTCGCGAAGGACCCGCGCATCGGAAAGAAGGGCAGGACCAGCAGGGTGCCCGCGATCGCGACCAGGTACGTGACGAGCAGGGAGAGCACGGGAGGCGCGGCGTGGGGGATCGACTTCTGCGCGAGGTGGTAGACCACGTTCGAGAGCACGATGACCGAGATCGCGACGATGAGCATGCTCTTCCTCCGCGCCGCCGGGCGCGGCGCCTCCTCGGAGTCTCCCAACACGCGCGACATCGCCCGAGTTGCGGCCGATGCGCTAGACCGCGAAGTAGCGGGCCTGGGGATGGTGGAGGACGACCGCGGAGACCGACGCCTCGGGATCCATCATGAATCCTTCCGTCAGCTCCACGCCGATCTTGCGCCCATCGATCAGGTGGAAGAGCGTCACCTGGTCGGCCAGCTCGGGACAGGCCGGATAGCCGAAGCTGTAGCGCTTCCCTCGGTACCGCGCCTGGAAGCGGTCGGTCATCGTGGTCTCGGTCGGATCCGGGAAGCCCCACTGCTCCCGCAGCCGCCGGTGGAGCCACTCGGCCGCGGCCTCCGCGGTCTCGACGGCGAGCGCCTGGAGCGCGTGGCATAGCAGGTACTCACCCGCGGTCTTCAGCTCTTCGGCCTTGTCGCGTACGCCCTCGCCGGCCGTCGTAATGAAGAGCGCGACGGAGTCTTGCAGCCGGCCGCTTCCGCGCGGGTGGGCGAAGTCCGAGAGGCAGAGCCGCTCTCCCGCGACCTGCCGCGGAAACTCGAAGCACGCCTCGCCCCCGCCGGGCAGCCCCAGGTGGAGCGTGTTGCCTTCGGAGTCCGCCGGGAAGAACCGGTACATCGCGCGCGCCCGGATCCAGCCGGCCGCTTGCACGCGGGCGATCACGGCTTCGAGCTCGGCGAGCCTCGGGTCCCCGGCCTCCTTGAGCTTGCGATAGCTCCCGCGCAGGCCGAGGTGCTTGGCGTAGAGCATGTGCGGATTCAGATACGGCCAGATCTCGGCGAGGTCGAGCTGGCCGAGCACGTGCTCGCCGGAGTCCGGCGGCGGCAGCGGCTCGACGACCGCCACCTCCGGGCTGCGCACCGCGGGCGCCGTCAGCGGCGTCTCCGGCTCGGCGCGCGCCGTGGCGGCGGCCGACTGACGCCGCTTCTCGGCGTCCGCCGCCAGCGAAGCGCGCGCGGCTTCACCCGAGAGGATCCGATCGGCGAGCGCGAGGCCGCGCATCGCGTCCTCCGCGTAGACGGCCAGCCCGCCGTACGCCGGCGCGATTCTGTGGTCCGTGAATTTCTGAGACAGCGCGGCGCCGCCGACGAGCATCGGAGCGGCGACCCCGGCCCTCGTCAGGTCCTCGGCGGTCGTCACCATCTGCTGCGCGCTCTTGACCAGGAGACCCGACAGCCCGATCAGATCGGGGGCGTGCGCCTGGAAGGCCTCGATGAGCCTCTCCGGCGGGACCTTGATCCCGAGGTTGACGACCTCGTATCCGTTGTTCGAGAGAATGATCTCGACCAGGTTCTTGCCGATGTCGTGCACGTCCCCTTTGACGGTCGCGAGGATCACCTTTCCCTTGCGCGCGCCGCCCGCCTTCTCCATGAACTTCTCGAGGTGCGACACCGCCGCCTTCATCGCCTCCGCCGACTGCAGAACCTCGGCGACGATGAGCTCGTTGGCGTTGAAGAGGCGCCCCACCTCGCGCATCCCGTCCATCAGCGGCCCGTTGATGATGTCCAGAGGCGCCATGCCCCCGGTCCGGACCGCCTCGAGATCTTCGATCAGGCCCTGCTTGGATCCCTCCAGGATGTAGCGCGGCAACCGCTCGAGCGGCGTGCCTGCCCGCTCCTTCTCCCTCTTCGGGACGGCGCTCTTCGCCTTGAAGTGCTCCGCGAACGCGGCGACGGGGTCGCCCCCGCGGTTGTAGAGGAGATCCTCCGCGAGGCGCTTCTCCTCGTCGGGGATCGACGGGTACCGCATGATCTTCTCGGAGTTGACGATCGCGAGGTCCAGCCCCGCCTTGACGCAGTGGTAGAGGAAGACGGAGTTCAGCACCTCGCGGCCGGACTCGGGCAGCCCGAAGCTGACGTTCGAGATGCCGAGGATCGTCTTGGATTCCGGAAACGCCGCCTTGATCAAGCGCACGCCTTCGATCGTTTCCGCCGCGCTGCCGACGTACTTGGCGTCCCCCGTTCCGCAGGGAAATACGAGGGGATCGAAGAAGATGTCCTCCGCGGGGACCTCGTACTTCTCGGTCAGGAGCGTGTAGCTGCGCCTCGCGACCTCGAGCTTGCGTTCGCGCGTCACCGCCATGCCGTGCTCGGGGTCCTCGTCGATGGTGCCGACGACCAGGGCCGCGCCGTACCGGCGGGCGAGCGGCACGACCGAGCGGAACCGCTCCTCGCCGTCCTCGAGGTTGATCGAGTTCAGAATCGCCTTGCCCTGGCTCCACTTCAGGCCGAGCTCCAGGACCTTCGCGTCGGTCGAGTCCAGCATCAGCGGGACCTTCACCATCTTCGTGACGCGCTCCAGGAACGCGTTGGCGTCCGCCGACTCGTCCCGGTCGGGGTCCTGGAGGCAGACGTCGATGATCTGCGCGCCGTTCTTGACCTGGGCGCGCGCGATCTCGGCGGCCGACTCGAACTGCCCCTCCGCGACCAGGCGCTTGAACTTGCGGCTCCCGAGCACGTTCGTGCGCTCCCCCACGAGGACGGGCCGGTTGTCCACGTCGACCTCGAGCACCTCGATCCCCGAGACCAGGGTCTTGCTGTGGATCGGGAGGCGCCGCGGCTTTCGCCCGGCCGCGGCCGCCGCGAGCATCCGTATGTGGTCCGGCGTCGTCCCACAGCAGCCACCGATGACGTTCACCCAGCCCTCGTCCATGAACCGCGTCAGCTCTCGGGCCAGCTTCTCCGGCGTTTCGGAATACCGCCCGTCGACGTCCGGGAGACCCGCGTTGGGATAGCACGACGTCCACGTCTTCGTCAGCGACGAGAGGCTCCGAATGTGGTCGGTCATGAACTCGGGGCCCGTCGCGCAGTTGAGCCCGAGCGACAGGAGCGGCGCGTGCATCACCGATGCGCACAGCGCCTCGACCGCCTGCCCCGCGAGCATCGTCCCCATCGGCTCGACCGTCACGGACGCCATGATCGGCACGCGCCAGCCGACCTCGGCGAACGCCTGCTCGACACCGATCAGCCCCGCCTTGAGGTTGCGCGTGTCCTGCGTCGTCTCGAGCAGCAGCACGTCGGCGCCGCCGGAGAGCAGGCCGACCGCCTGCATGCGGTAGTGGACGACCATCTGATCGAAGGTCACGCCGCCAGTCACGGTCATCGCCTTGGTCGTGGGACCCATCGAGCCGGCGACGAAACGGAGTCGCTCCGGAGAGGAGGCGCGGGCTGCCGCCTCCCGAGCGAGCTCGGCCGCGCGGCGATTGATCTCGACGGCGCGGTCCGCCAGGCCGTACTCGGCGAGGACCAACGGCGTCCCGCCGAAGGTGTCCGTCTCGACCATCTCGGCGCCGGCGTCGAGGTACTCCGCGTGCATGCGCAGGATGACGTCCGGGCGGGTGCGGACGAGGTTCTCGTTGCAGCCCTCCAGCTCCGGTCCGCCGAAGTCGTCCGCCGTGAGGTTCTGCGCTTGGAGCCAGGTCCCGGTCGCCCCGTCGAGAACGAGGATCCGTTCGGCGAGGATCTCCTGGAGCGCCTCGGCTCTCTCGCGCTGCGTCGCGCCGTCGGGTGTCCGGCTCTCGGACATAGAACTGGGCATTATGCGGGATTTCGGACCCGAGTGGCGGCGGGCGCGCTAAGATTCGCTGGCCCCGGCGCCCCTGCAATTTACGGAGAATCGCAATGAGAACCCGAGCCTCTCTCTTCCCGCCGATCCTGTGCGCGCTCGCCGCGGCGCTCGTCGGTGCGGAGAAGGCCCCCCGGTCGAAATCGGCAGAGACTCCGGCGGCCGGCCGGCGGATCGAGGCGTCTCTGCTGAAATCCCTTAAGGCGCGGCCGATTGGACCGGCGGTGATGGGTGGCCGCGTCTCGGACATCGCGCTCGACCCGGAGAATCCGTTCCTCTTCTACGTCGGGTTCGCCACCGGGGGCGTCGCCAAGACGAACAACGACGGCGGCACCTTCACGGGCGTCTTCGACAAGGAGGCCGTCGCCTCGATCGGCGCCGTGGCGGTTGCACCCTCGGATCCCAAGGTCGTCTGGGTCGGAACGGGAGAGGCGAACGACCGCAACAGCTCGGCCTGGGGCGACGGCGTCTATCGTTCCGAGGACGGGGGCGAGACCTGGACGCACGCGGGGCTGAAGGACTCCCGGGCCATCGCGCGGATCGCGGTCGATCCCGCCGATCCGAAGACCGCGTGGGTCGCGGCGGCGGGAAATCTCTGGGCAGCGGGCGGCGACCGCGGCTGCTACCTCACGCGCGACGCCGGGAAGACCTGGCGCGCGGCACTCCAGGCTCCGGCGCCCTATCAGGATCGCGTGGGGTGCGGGGACCTCGTTCTGGACCCGTCGAGCTCGAGCGTCGTCTACGCTGCGCTCTACGCCCGCCGACGCCAGCCCTGGTCATTCACCTGGGGTCCCGAGGCGACGGAGGGGAAAGATCTCGGCGGCATCTACAAGTCGATCGACGGCGGGGCGAGCTGGAAGAAACTGGAGGGTGGGTTGCCGCGCGCGACCGGTCGGATCGGGCTCGCCGTCTTTCGCGCGAATCCACGGATCCTCTATGCCGTCGTTCAGTCGAGCGAGAAGGGGACCGATTCGATCAACGACATTCGCTCTCGAAGCGGCGGGCTCTTCCGCTCGGACGACGGCGGAGAGACCTGGACGCTCAGGAGCCGCATCGATCCGCGCCCCTTCTACTTCTCGCAGGTGCGGGTCGATCCCGCCAACGCGGAGCGGGTCTACGTCCTCGGCTTCGGACTGCACGTCTCCGAGGACGGCGGCAAGAGCTTTCGCGAGGATCGCTTCGAGAAGGTCCATCCGGACCTCCACGCGCTGGCGATCGATCCGCGGCGCCCCGAGCGCCTGCTGCTCGGGACCGACGGGGGCGCGTACCAGAGCTTCGACGGCGGCAAGAGCTGGGAGCATCTCAACCGCTTCGCCGCCGGTGAGTTCTACCGGATCAGCCTCGACGAGAGCGTTCCGTATCGCATCTGCGGCGGTCTTCAGGACAACCTGAACTGGGTCGGCCCCAGCCGCACGAATTCCAAGGAGGGGATCGTTCACACCGATTGGGCCAACATCGAAGGGGGCGACGGGTTTTCCTGCGTCTTCGATCCGGACGCTCCCAACGTGGTTTACGCGGAGTCTCAAGGCGGAGACGTCCACCGCTTCGATCTGAAGAGCGGCGAGAGAAAGAAGCTTCGACCCGAGCCGGCCGAGGGGCAGCCCGCCTACCGCTTCCACTGGAACGCGCCGCTGATCGGCAGCCGGCACGAGAAGGGCGCCATGTATCTCGGGGGAAATCGGGTTTTCAAGCTCACGGCTCGAGGCGAGAACTGGAAGGTGATCAGCCCGGACCTCTCGACGCGGGATCCCGAAAAGACCCGCTCCGTCGGCAGCGGAGCGGAGACCTACGGCGTCGTCTACACGCTGGCGGAGTCTCCTTCTCAGAAGGGGCTGCTCTGGGCCGGCACCGACGACGGCAAGGTCTGGGTCACGGTCGACGAAGGCGGAAACTGGACGGACCTGACCGGGAATCTGCCGGCCGAGGCCAGAGGGCTGTGGATCGGCCGGATCGACGCGTCGCCCCACGATCCGAAGGTCGCCTATCTGGCGGTCGAGACCCACCGCGCGGGCAAGATCGCCGTGCTCGCCTATCGCACCGCCGACCTCGGTCGCACCTGGCATTCGATCTCGGGAGATCTCCCGGCCGACGGTCCCGTCAAGGTCGTCCGCGAAGACCCGAAGAACCCCGAGCTCCTCTTCGCGGGGACGGAGTTCGGTCTCTTCGCGACGTTCGACCGGGGCGGGCATTGGACGAAGCTCGGTGGGCTTCCGACCGTCGCCGTGGACGACATCGCCATTCACCCGCGCGAGCGCGACCTCGTCGTCGCGACGCACGGGCGGAGCCTCTACATCCTCGACGACATCGCGCCGCTCGAAGACTTCAGCCCGGAGATCCAGTCCCGCGACGCCTATCTCTTTGCGCCGCGCGCCGTTTTGGGGATCAATCCCCTGCCCGGATTCGCCGACTGGAACGGGGCGGCCGTCTTCCGCGGCGAGAACCCGAAGCCGGGGGCGCTCTTGACCTTCTGGATTCGCGACTTCACCGGCGAGGAGGTCAAGGTCGAGATCCAGAACGCCCTCGGCCAGCCGGTCGCCAAACTGTCGGCCCCGGGGGCGCCCGGCTTCACCCGGCTGGTCTGGGACCTGAAGCCCTCCAAGGAGCTCCTGACGGAGTACGGAGGCGAGGGCCAGAGATTCGTTCGACCCGGCGACTACAAGGTCACGCTCAAGTACGGCAAGACGAAGTCCGAGCAGACCCTCTCCGTCTCGATCGCGGAGGGGATCGAAACTCGCTGAGCGCCCCGGCACTGAAGCAGGGGCGGGGTTTACCTCCGCCCGCGGGCGGCCGCGAGCGCCGCTCCTACGGAGATCACGCAGCCGGGCCATAAGAGATCGGACACGCGACACCCGTCAAACTGGCTCCGCCGCCAGCGCCTCGCGGGACCCCGCTGCGCGCGCCCGCTCCAGCAGGTTTCGCGCATCGCCGGCGCGGCCGAGCGCCGACGCGGCCCGCGCGAGCTCGAGCAAGGTCACATCGTCGGTGCAGACCCACATGAGCGAGAAGTCGAATCCACGGCGGGTTTGGAAGAGATCGATGGCCTCCTCGAAAGGCGCCGAGGCGGCTCCCAGGCGGGCAAGCCCACAGAGCGCCTGCACGAGCAGATATCCGCAGCCGAGCCCGCGCGGCCGACCTCGCAGATGCGAGACGGCCTGTGAGAAGGCCGCAGCGGCCGCCGGATCGCGCTGATCGAGCGCGGTTCGCCCCAGAGCGCAGAGGCAGACGCCGCGAAAGGTATCGCGGTACATGTTGTCCGACTTTTCGACGGCTTCGAGGCCCGCGAGACACGCCTCGCGCGCGCGCGTGAGGTCGCCGGAGCGTCTCAAACACTCGCCGAGGTAGCCGGCGACGCCGGCCGTCGGGCCGGTGGATCCTCCGGCCTCGAGCGCGACCGCCTTCTCGAGGCACCACCGGCCTTCGGATGACTGGTCGAGCTCGACGTGGGTCCAGCCCAGTCCCAGCCATGCCCAGCCGTGTTTTGAATCGATCGCCAGGGCGCGCTGAAACACGGGAAGGGCCTCGCCGCGCCTTCCCGTGAGCGCCAGGGTGACACCCG
>Ga0070706_100005926_pt1 | contig 11569 bp, 12 predicted proteins | sample KBSK5501metaG_FD_65476 | JGI IMG/M metagenome (GOLD analysis project Ga0070706, IMG submission 65476) | Corn, switchgrass and miscanthus rhizosphere microbial communities from Kellogg Biological Station, Michigan, USA - KBS K5-50-1 metaG | ecosystem: Host-associated > Plants > Roots >...
CTCTCTGACGTTACCCGCAGCACCGGCACTGGCGCCTCCGGCGAGATCCGCTCCACGTCCCCCCAAATGAAGCGATCGAGCATGAGATCGCCCACCACGAGCAGGTGGGCGCGCGGGAATTTCTCCAGGATAACAAGAAGTTTTTCCATCGCTTCGGCGTCGAGAAGTAAGAACTACGCATCTCCTTCAAGCACGGCGTAGTAGTACGCTTCGTTTTTTGCGGCCATCGTTTCCAAACTGAAATGTTCTCGCACGCGTGCCGCTCCTCGCTGACCCATCTCATAGGCCAAGGATTTCTCTCCGGCGAGCTTGGCAATCGCATCCGCAAAGCCCTGGGAATCTCGTGGAGGAACCAAAAAACCCGTCATCGAATCGATCACCGACTCGGCAAGGCCCCCCACGTTGGTGGCCACGATGGCCTTGCCAGCGGCCATTGCCTCGAGAACCGCCACACCCAAACCCTCATAAAGCGACGGCATTGCAAAGATATCCACGCCGGCAAGAAATGCCGGAACGTCGGAGATAAAACCAACGAAGCAAACCTCCTCGCGCAACCCCAGCGTTTGCACCATCGCTTCCAAGCTCTTTTTTAGTGAACCATCGCCGGCCAAAAGGTACCGGACCCGATAGCCGCGCCCTTTTAATAACCGCGCCGCTTCCAACAGGTATCGGTGGCCTTTTCTTTCTTCCATGACCGCCACACTTCCCACGACCATGGCCTCTCCATCGGGCTTGGTATGGCAGCTTGCCGGCTCAAATCGGCGCGCATCGACGCCGCTGTGAATCCTGCAAATCCGTCTGGAATCCACGCCGGCTTCCACCAATAGCTCGACGATGGGCTGGGATATGGCGACCACCCCGTCCACTTTGCGGTTATAGAGCAGATCCGTATACCAGCCTTTAATTACTGGATAGTCCATCCTGCGCGTTACAACGTATTTTGGAGCGCTTTCCCCGCGCGGCGACCACAGAGAAAGCGCGTGGGCTCTTTTCGTATGAAAATGAACGATGTCGTATTTTTCCTCGCGGATGAGCCTCCTGAGCCGGAAGCCCGACCTCACATCGAAATCATTTCTAACCGCGAAACCGCGAGTTCTGATATCCAGCTCTTGGCTTTGTGCAAACAGCCTCCCCTGAGGATGAGTCAGCAGATCGTTTCGATGCCCTTTTGCTGCGAGATAGGTTAAAAGCCCGAAGACCTGAGCCTCCCCGCCACCCCAATTCCTCTCGGGATCGATGTGCAGAATTTTAAGCAGGCGGCTATGACCGCTTCCGCCCAACGTCGTCCTTCTTTTCCAGCTCTAGCTCCCAGAGCTTAGCATACTTGAGAAAAACATAAACTGCGGAGGTGACCGCCACGTAGAATCCGGCAAAGCCGTCCATGAATCCTCGCTGCAAAACGTAGGACCGGAAAAATCGAAACGCCGGACGAAACAACGCGTCCGTCCTCCGCCAGGACTGGCCCGCTTGCTTCAACTCCTGCGCCAATAGGGACGTGAAGCGGTTGATCCTTTGAATGTGATCCTCGATATTTCGATAAGAGAAATGGTGCAGCGGGTAACGCAACCGCCGGGTTTTGCCATCCACGAAAATTTTTTCGTGAGGGTCCATCCCTCCCCAGGTGGCGCGCTCCCGCTTGAACAACCGAATATCGTAGTCAGGGTACCAACCGCCTCTCCACCACCAACGCTTCAGATAATAAACCAATCGCGGCACCGCATATCCCGCGTAATAGCTGGCATTCTGGGTTAAAGCCTGCCGGATCTCCTCTTTAAGCTCTGGCGTAACCCGTTCGTCAGAGTCCACCAGCAAAACCCATTCTTTGGTCGCCTGGGAATGCGCAAAAGCCTTCTGGTCGCGATAACCTGTCCATTCTCTTTGGATGACGCGGTCCGTGTAGCGCCGGCAGATTTCCACTGTGCCATCCGTGCTAAAAGCGTCCACGACGACAATTTCATCGCACCAGCGCAAGCTTTCCAAACAATCGCCGATGTTCCGTTCTTCGTTGAAGCAGACCACGATCGCCGAAACGGTTGGCTTGGAAGGCAAATTAGCGAGTCCACTCACAATGCCAAAAGATAGGGTTTGAGTTGCTAAAAATCAAACTAACTCACTGGCGGCTACGATTCTAAGCTTCCACGTCTATCGACTTGAATCTATCCAACTGCGAAAATCCGGGATCAGGTACCCTGCACACCCAGAAGAGTCTCCACCAATCCGCCCGGATGCTCCTTCAACTGCTTCGTTCCAAATGCTATAAAACGTCCAAATTCCGCGGAGAGTATAACGCGCGTGAAAGAGCTCGCAGATGTCTACAAAGTGTCGGGGATGCTGACCGCCCATGAGGTCGACTGTCTTTTCCTACTGGGCCAGATCGACCATTGCGACGGCGTCATCGTTGAAATCGGGAGTTGGAAAGGAAAGTCGACCATTGCATTGGCCCGGGGCGCGGCCACCACGCACCGGGAAAAAATCTATGCCATCGATCCTCATGCCGTTCAACCCGAAGAAGGTTACCTAGACGACACCCGGGCAGAGTTTCTTGCCAACCTCAAACAAGCAGGGGTGGACAGCCAGGTAGTGCCGATGATCATGAACTCCGAGAAGGCGGCCCACGGCTGGAGTAAACCCATACGACTCTTGTGGATCGACGGTGATCACCGCTACGAACCGGCGCAGTTAGACTTCAAGCTCTGGGAGCCCTTTGTCGTCGAGGGCGGCATTATCGCGATGCACGATACCATTCGAAAAAAAGGTCCCAAGAGAGTTCTGTGGGAAAATGTCTTCCTCTCAGATCGTTTCCAAGACATCGCCATCGTCGATAACATCACGGCGGTAAAAAAGTGCACAAAGCTCCCCGCGCCGCGCGCCTGAGAAAGTGGCTGACCCTCGCCGCGTGCGGGGTTTACATCGCGGCGCGCAAGAGCCGGGTTCCCCGCGCCAAGCCTTTAGGGCGTCGGCTGCTTAAGAAACTTACGGTTCAGACCTGGCTTCCACTGGTGGTTTTCATTTTTTCCTGAAGCATAGCTCGGTAGTGAAAGTATCGCCCCTTGGCGCGGTATTTTCGGCGCTCGTTACCAACCAGGGAATACCAACCGAAAGTCCACACCGACCGCATCAGATTGGGAATAATCGATAAGATGCTGCTGCCTTTATAGGCGAGCCGGCTCCTGCCCTGCGCTTCATGGCGGAGACGAAAGGCTTCTTCGTTGAGGCGTGAGGAATCAAGCTCGTTGTAGACGGCAGCTTTAGGTTGCCAGCCAATCCGCAGCCCGGCCTTGAGAACCCTCTGCGCAAATTCTACATCCTCGGAAATGCCGAAGCCGCCGGGCCCCAAGCGCTCGTCAAACATGCCGACGCGATCGAACACGCCGCGCCGCAAGGCCATATTACCGCCCGTCAGCGTCCTGAGATCAGAGCCGGCCGCAGATCCATAATTCACGAAATCGACGGTTCGATAGCGGTATAATACTTTCTGAAGCGTTTCGTTTTTTTGATCTTCTGGACGCATGATAACCGATCCTTGCATGGCGTCATGAGGATAGTTCTTGAAAAATGTTTCGATGGACTCAAGCCACTCCGGCCTCACCTCCACGTCGTCATCCAGAAACGCCACGATTTCTCCCCGAGTGAGCGGGATAGTCTTGTTTTGGGCGCGGCATTTACCGGCAATCGGCTCTCTCACCTGCCAGCAACGCACGCCGTCTTTGCTGTCGAACTCGCGCGCCAAAGACTCTACCCCCGACGCCTTCGCTTCATCGGTGGCGTTATTGGCGATGACGATCTCGTGGCTGATCCGGTCACGGCTCCGAGCACGGCTGATGGAATCCAAGAGGCGCTCTATTTTTTCCACTCTGCCGGAAGTTGCGATGATGATGCTGATGGAAGGTTTCATGAGGTCTCTTACAAGTCCGGAAAGGCAAACGCATAGGTATCGGCGTCTTTGGGATTGAACTCTTCGCTGGCCACGACGATCAAATAGAACGGCTGGGCTCCGCTGCACGTAATGGCGTGGGCAACGTGAGGCGGGATCATAACCGTGACCATATTACTTTCGCCCATTGGAACAACCTGCTCTTCCTGGTTGCGCACATCTTTGAGGTAAAGCTTCGCTTCGCCGGAAGTCACGCAGAACCATTCCGTTTTGCGCGTATGATAATGCTTGCCCTTTGTCTTTCCCGGGTTGCCAACGGTGACAAATAGCTGGGACATTTGCTGCCCGGGGGCCAAATTGCCGCAGCGCAAAACTTCCGTCAACCAACCGCGCTCGTCGCGTCTGATATCCAGGGCATCTATCCGCAGGCCGCTAATCATACCGCGACCACTCTTTCGTTCATCACATCCCAGTCTTGTTTGAGCTGCAACAGACCAGCGCCAACCCTGGGCACTTGTATTCCCGTTCGATCCACGATTAGCCGGCTTACTAAAGAGGTGTCTCGCGGCCTCGTGGCCAGTCCCTCGATCTGCCGAAAGGGTACCGGGCAAATTTCGCCGCAGGCAGGAGCAAAAATCTCCGCCACTTGCCGCGCAAACTCGAAACGGCTCACCTTTTCCAAGGCTCCCAGGTGAAACAAACCGGTCGCCCCAAGCTCCGCGAAACGGATAATAAGATCACTTAATTGCCGCGTGTAAAGCGGCGTAAAATATTGGTCCACGAAACGCGTCAAAGGTTTGCCCCCGCGCAGGGCATCCACGAGGCCCTCCATCATACCTGCTTGGGGTGGAATTTTAAGACCGAACATCGTCGTTCGAACTATAAGCAGCCGCGCGCAAACCTGCCGCGCGTATTCTTCGCCCAACAGTTTACTCCGCCCGTAATGATTGACCGGACGAGGCGGGTCTTGTTCGCTGTAGTTTCCTTTCGCGCCATCAAAAACATAATCGCTGGAGATGTAGACAAAATGAGCGCCAAGATCGGCAGCGATTTTTGCGGCCGTTTTAGTTCCCTCACTGTTGATTGACTCGGCCTTGTGCGGCGACCGTTCACACGCATCAACGTCTGTCAATCCGGCCGTATGAATCACGACGTCGGGCTGGATCGTGCTGAATTGCGCTTTCACCTGCGTTTCATCGGTCACGTCCACGGCAAACATCGAGCAGCCCTGAATGTCGACGGGATGGGTATGGTAACTTCCCCAAACCTCGTGGCGGCTGCGGGCTGACCCCATCAGGCAATGGCCGAGCATGCCGCTGCCTCCGGTCACAATGATCCTCATGAGGCCAACCACCCCGTGGTGGCCAGAAGAGAATGTATCGCCGCTTTATCCAGGCGCCGCGCCGCATCCGAACTATACTCGGAAAAGGAGACGAATGACCTTTGCGCGTAAAAGGAGCGCGTCTCTTCTAGATCGATTTGGGGCAAGATCACGTAGGTGTTTTCATCTTCAACGGTTCGCACCGCTTCCGCTTCCGAAACCAGCACCTCATGGATTTTTTCCCCGGGCCGCACGCCTACGATGTCCACCGTCAACTTTTTTCCCGGCGATAATGACTCCATCATCACTTCGGCGATATCCGTGACCAGCGCCGCGGGAATCTTAAGGACAAAGGTTTCGCCTCCCTTCCCCTTACTGACCGCCTCAAACACCAGCTCGATGGCCTGCGGCAAGGTCAACATGAAACGAGTCATGCGAGCATCGGTAATGGTAATGGGGCCCCCCGCTTCGATCTGTCTCTTAAAAAGCGGGATCACCGATCCCCGCGAGCCGACTACGTTCCCATAGCGCACGCACAAAAATACCGTGCGCTTTCCGGTCTTATGAAAATTCGCGGCAGTGAAGAGCTTTTCCTGAATGGACTTAGTCATGCCCATGGCGTTCACCGGTTTCACTGCCTTGTCGGTGCTCACAGCGACCACCTTTTCGACGTTCTCCTCCAGAGCCGCTAGCGCCACATTCTGGGCGCCCAAAATGTTGGTCTGCACCGCCTCCCATACATGGTATTCGCACAACGGAACCTGCTTCAGCGCGGCGGCATGAAAGATGATGTCTATGCCGCGGACCGCCTCACGGACGCTGTTCTGATTTCTCACGTCGCCGATGACGAAATTCAGCGCCGCTTTGCGCGGATATTGATGGCCCATGCCGTATTCTTCGGTCATGCGCACCTGCTTGTCCTCATCGCGGCTGAAGATCCTTATCTCCGCCGGATTTTCTTCAAGCAAGCGATCGACGATCTGATGCCCAAAAGAGCCTGTCCCGCCGGTTACGAGGACTCGCTTTCCGGCAAACGCTTTTCCGTTACCTGGTTCCATCGTTCCAATCCCTTATGCCCATCCCACCTTATATAGACGATACTTCACGTCGAAAGGGCACAGTACCACGGCCTTAGGAGCGCAGCGCTCCTTTGCTCTTACCTGTGGAGCTGTTATCAACGACGATACTCTGGAATTCTTGCCCAAGCACGCTATCAGGGGTTTCCGCCAAAATCCCGCTCGGTTGTGCGCAGCGATCCACCGCTGAGACTTTGGGCGCGAAATTCATTCGATTTTAGCGCGCTACACTTGATCGTGAGAATCGGAGGAATTCACTCCACGTCTCTTTCCTGCAAGGTAACCCCAGCACTTCATGATTCGTCCTTCGGTTTTGTACGCCTTCTGGGTCTTTCCCAACAAACGGTAAAGTCCATAGCGCACGCAATTGGCCACCAAATTAGGGATCACGCGAAATGGAATCGAATCCTGTCGATAGAGGCTGCGGCTTAACCCTTTGCGATACTCCACCATACGATTGTATTGACGCCCATAGCGGTCCGGATTCAGTTCATGGTAGACGATGGCGTGCGGAGTGTAACCGATTTTGAAACCCGCCTTGCGAATGCGCATCGAATATTCAGTATCTTCGCTAAACCCCGCGGCACCGGGACCAAGACGCGCGTCGAAGAAACCGACCTTGGCAAAGACCTCTCGCTTAAAGGACATGTTCGTTCCGGTGAGGCCGGGAATCTCACAGATTTGCTCGCCGTAGTCAATGTGGGGGATGTTATATTCGCGTAGCTTATCGGGATTTGCCGGGTTTCCATTGAAGTCGACGCCAGGTAAGATCGGCCCTTGAATGGCGTAAAAATTTGTTAGCCGATAGGCCTCGAGATGCTTTGTCAAACAGAGCGGATGCACGACTACATCGTCATCAATAACGACGATCACATCTCCCTTAGCTGACCTGAGTCCTGAGTTGAGCGCACTCGCCTTCCCTTTTTGCTTTTCCTCAACAACCCCAAAGGCAAACTTCCGAGGTTTCACCTGCTCGGTTGCGAGAAGATCTTGCGTCCCGTCGGTGGATCCATTATCAACCACCAGGACCTCCAGGCCTGCCGGGCCGGGCCAATCAAGAAGCTCCAGGCTGTCTAAAAGTCTTTTAAGACTTCGCGCCCGGTTATAAGTCGGAATAATCAAAGTGACGCCCATGACGCGCCTAAGTAAATGTACCACCTTGACTCGTTACCAACCCAGCGTTATACGTCGCCCTATCGGCCTCTTCAGATGCTTTCCCAGGAACAGCGCCGGTGAAGCCGTAAAGGTTCACTACTACAACGGAGGATGATTCTGCTATGAAAACCAAGAAAATGTTCCTCTTGTTGGTAATCGGGTTGTTTTTTTCCAGTTGCCTTGCTTTTGATCCCATAAGAGAGCGCCGGTTAGAAGGCACCTGGTATTTGAATGGCGATCGCAACAAACCAGCCGAGATCGTGGGAATCCGTGACGAAATGGAAGCAAGAAATGAAACAGGCGCGACAAGCCGGCTTGAATTTGACCGTTTTGGGTCTGTTCGGGCTCTCGATTGGGAAGGTGGATTACGCGGCGAGATTCGCGGCGATACGATTCTATGGGCGAACGGTACAACCTGGACGCGCGCGGCTCACTAGTGTGCAGCTTTTTCGGCAAGTGATTCGTCTGTCGTGACACACCCGAAACGTCTTTAGCAAGCCGATAATGCTTTGGCGAACGCGTTTGCGAGCCCAAAATTCCAACGTTCGACAGAAAACTTCGTTTCAACATCTTTGATTGCTGCATTTCCCAATTTCGCGCGCAGATGTGCGTCTTCGATCGCGCTCGAGAGAACCGCAGTCAAAGAACGGGAAAAAGCTGCGTCCGCGGAAAACAGAGGCTTATAATTTTCCCTGAGCATTCCATTGCTGTCCATCCACGAACACGTGCCATACCGACCCCGCACAATTAAACCGTTTCTGCCATCGTTCACATATTCTTCGATTCCCCAACCGTCGGAAACCACGATCGCTAACCCGTACGCCATTGCTTGCAAGATCGACACGACATGTAATCTGGCGGAGGGCAGCACGTAAATATCCGCGCCAGAAAAGAGCGCTTCGATCTCTTCTCCAGAAAGAAATTGATCGATCACCTGAACGTTGCATCGTTCGATAATTCGCCGGTATCGCTGATCGAGGTTGTCGGGCAGCTTAGTTCTGAGAATTAGACGCAGGCGAGGATGTTCTGAATAGATAGCAGAATAAGCCTCCAAGAGATCGAGCCCACCGCGCAAATAGAAGCCCGTGGCGGCCTGATGCCAAGAATTCGTAAACAGTATAGTTGTCAGATCCTGTTTGTCGGCGACCTTTGCCCTCTGGCGTGGCCGAATACCCAGAGGAATGTGGACAATTTTTCTAGACAATTTATCGTCATTGAACAGTACGGGAATACTCTCAGCAGTCGATCGAACGTGACAGATCACACCTCGGCAGCTGTTGGATTGTAAAAGAGCTTTGACGATGGGAAAAAATCCCGAATCGTAAATGCCTTCGGTGCCAAAAATCCGTGGATCATGTCTCCTCCCGGATATTCTGGGGAACGGCGCGAAGAGCGTGGTTGTGTCTTCAATCTCAATGACCCACGGAATTTGACCAAGAATAAACGGCATACTCGGTAGAAACGCTAGCCGCACATCGGCCGGGAGCGACAACTGCGCGCGGATCGACCGCGAGCGAATAAATTTAGCGATGTCGATTAGATTCGATCCATTTGCCGTTGCCTTCCTGCACAGCGCAGATATTGAGGTCAGGAGGCGAATAGGCATCCTGGCCCCAACCTGAGCATGGGTGACGAACTGATAGCCCGGCGGGGGGTACTGGATATGTTCAAATTGGGGATGGTGCCCGACATGCTTAAAAGGGCGCAGATGGCCGGCATAAAAGATCTTCGTCATTCTATTCTATAAATTCTTCTATTTTTTCCTGAAAGAACCCCTCTGATGTCGCCCTAAAGATTTGATTGAGTTTAGACAGGAGACCCGTCGGCGAATTTTGCCGCCATAGTAGAACGGACATATTCCCACGAATACCGAAAGCTCCATTTTCTCAGGAGCATAGCTTGCTTGTACATATCCCGGGCTTTGTTTGTCTCGCCGTTCTTTTCGTAGTACAAGCCGAGGCGAAAATACTTCCTTCCCAGTTTCTTATGAAAAACGCTTTTGCCGATTCGACTATAGACATCCGGATAATGAGTGCGAATATGCTCAAGCTCTTTTAGTCCATATTCGTAATGGGAATTTACAGCTGTGTTATTTAACGGATGGATACGCTTCCGAACACCAACATAATCCACGAAGCGAACGGGAAAATAGGCTGCAATGCGGTAAAACCAGTGAAGGTCACAATTGAGGAAGATATCCTTATCATAGCCGCCCACTTGCTCAAAGACAGATTTTTTTATTAGCGAAGCGGGCCCGGTCATAAAATTCTCCGTGAAAATATCTTGAACTGAAAGCCGAGAAGCGGCCAACCTTTTGGCCCGATCCTTTGCGACAACCAGATTTAAGCCGAAGTTGCCATTACTCCGAGTTGTGCCTGTCGGCGCATCGTTGAAGTATTCCATGTTATCGAAGGCCGCGCCGATGCCGGGATCTTTCTCCAACGCCTGCACAAGTGCTTTTACGTGATCCTCGTTGTAAATGTCGTCGCTATTCCAGGTGCCGAGATATTTACCCCGACATTGTTTCATCCTGTTGTTAGCGGCCTGTAAGAATGGTTGGTCCTCCTGCGAGCAAAGACTCCAACGAGGATCTTCTCTAAATTGATCTGCGGCTCGTTCCACTTCCTGAGACCCATCCCCCAACACAAGAATCTCTAGTGAGGTGTATGACTGCCTTAGAATAGAACCCAAAGACATTGAAAGAAATTTCGCATACGGCTCGTGCACGAAAAGTATGATAGAAACAAATGGGGTAGCCATAAATAGGCGTGAAACGGGACGCCAGAACAATAGCAGATTCCGCCACCCAACGGAACTATACTCGCCCGCGCAAAAGACCAATAACAAGGACACTCATTTTTAAAGGCAAGTTTCGTCCAGATCAACTCCGCCTATCTTTTATCGGAGTCACCTAACGAGCGAGCGGAATTCCATCACAGGCGTTCGGAGTAATCTGTCGTCACGCGAAGAACGAACCGATAAGCAAATACGGAGCGGACGCTTTTCCTCGGACAAAAATCTTAAGATCCAGTAATGGCTATTGTACTTGAAACGCTTTGAGCTGGTATTGGGATAATCTTGGGCTCTCCCCTTCACTCTGCTCTCCTATATCGCGAGGCAAAAGACTCAAATTGTTTTTGATCCAGCAAAGATAACCGATGCAGTAGGTAACGGCCAAGGAGGAAGAGGATGCTGAACCCATAATTGACACTGGCTAGGAAACTGGCGCTCGATGCCTCAGGGAAATATCTAGTCGGAACCGGAATTTCTTCGATACGAAACCCTAAATGAGCCACCTGCACAATCATCTCCTGATCGAAAACGAAGTTGTCCGAATTGAGCAAAAAGGGAACTTTCTCCAAAACTTGGCGGCTGTAGGCGCGATAGCCGGTATGATACTCGGACAAGTTGAGTCCAAGAATGACGTTTTCCACCCGGGTCAAAAATCTGTTGCCCAAGAATTTCCACCACGGCATCCCTTGGGCAACAACATGACCTTGCAACAGCCTCGAACCTAATACAACGTCCGCTGCGCCCACCTTGATAGGAGCAACGAGATTTGGCAGCAGTGCTGGATCATATTGGTAGTCCGGATGAAGCATGACTACGATGTCTGCGCCGGCCTTCAGTGCCTCGGTGTAACAGGTTTTTTGGTTGGCTCCATAGCCGAAGTTTCGGGCATGAACAAAGACTTCGAGCTTGAGATCCTTGGCGATCCTCAGTGTCTCATCGCCACTCCCGTCATCTACCAGAATGACGTGGTCAACGTTATCCATTGGGATGGCATCGTAGGTGATCCTTAAAGTCCTTGCGGCGTTGTAGGCTGGCATCACTACAATAACCTTTGGTCGGCCCGAGTCGAAAGGCTTTGTGATCGTAGGGGCTGTTTTCATGCGAGCTTAAAAATGATGAGCCGAGCCTTGTTCGAACCTCGAAACTCTTTGTCTATGACCAACCCATATTCTGAGGGATTTAAAGCGATCTTTGGAAAACGTTCTTGCCACGGTTTGACCTCCGTTGCAAGATAAAAAGCTTTCCTGCGGCGAATCTGATCGAGCAGCTTGGCTTCGTCCAGCTCGCTCAGCAGAATGGCTTTCGCGTCCCCATAGAATGTAATGCGATCATCGAAGACAAAAACGCGGC
>Ga0070706_100005928_pt1 | contig 11566 bp, 11 predicted proteins | sample KBSK5501metaG_FD_65476 | JGI IMG/M metagenome (GOLD analysis project Ga0070706, IMG submission 65476) | Corn, switchgrass and miscanthus rhizosphere microbial communities from Kellogg Biological Station, Michigan, USA - KBS K5-50-1 metaG | ecosystem: Host-associated > Plants > Roots >...
GAGCAGCATCCTCCGCTCGGCGGTTCCAGCGATCGGCGACGGCGTCGTCATCGACCCCGAAGTGCTGCTCGGCGAGATCGATGCGCTGACCGCCCAGGGGATCACGTGCGACCGGCTGCTCGTCAGTGGGAACGCGCATCTGATCATGCCGTACCACCGCGTGCTGGACCGTGTGATCGAGCGGCATCTTGGGCGCGCGCAACTCGGCACGACGCGCAAGGGGATCGGTCCAGCATACTCGGATAAGGCCGCGCGCATCGGCCTGCGCGTGCAGGACTTGCTCGATATGAAGATCTTCGCGCAGAAGCTCGAAGTGAACCTCAAAGAGAAGAACGCGTTGCTGTCGAAGGTCTACAACCAGCTGCCGCTCGACGCGAAGAAGATCATCGCCGAGTACGAGGGCTACGCCGAGCGGCTTGCTCCGTACATCGCGGACACGTCGCTGGCGATCCATCGTGCGCTGCAAGCGGGTCAGGGTGTGCTGCTCGAAGGCGCGCAGGGGACGCTGCTCGACATCGATCACGGCACCTATCCGTTCGTGACGTCGTCACAGCCGATCGCGGCCGGCGTCCTTACCGGCGCCGGCGTTGGACCGCGCGCGGTTGATCGAGTCGTCGGGGCAACCAAGGCACACTGCACGCGCGTCGGCACGGGGCCGTTCCCGACCGAGATCGAGGGTGACGTCGCCGATAAGTTGCGTGGGATAAAGGGAGAGCTCGGTGCTGAGTTCGGGACGGTGACCGGGCGTCAGCGCCGCATGGGCTGGCTCGACGGGGTGTTGCTTCGCTACGCGGCACGGCTTAACTCGTTGACCGATGTCTTCCTAACCAAGTTCGACAAGCTGAGCGGTGTCGGACCGCTGAAGATCGCGATGGCGTACAGCTATGAAGGCGACGTCTACGACGAGTTCCCACCGCACCAGACCATCTTCCACAAGTGCGAGCCGATCTATGAAGATCTCGAGGGTTGGGACGAAGACATCTCCCGTGCGCGCGCGTTCGCCGAGCTTCCTCTTGCGGCGCAGCGATATGTTCGTCGCGTCGAAGAAATCGCCGGCGTGCCGGTCACATGGATCTCGGTCGGCCCCGAACGCGAGCAGCTCATCTCAACGTCGACGGTTGCGGTCTGATGCGCGTCCTCGTCGTCGGCGGCGGCGGGCGCGAGCACTCGCTCGCATGGAAGCTGGCGCAGAACCCCACGGTCGACAAGCTGTTCGCCGCACCGGGCAACGCCGGCATCGCCGAGGTTGCCGAGTGCCTTCAGGCGGACCCTTCCGACGCAGAGACGATGGGCAACCTCGCCGAGGATCTTGGCATCGATCTGACGGTTATCGGCCCGGAAAGGCCGCTCGTCGCAGGTCTGGCAGACGAGCTTGGCTCGCGCGGGCTGCCGGTCTTCGGTCCGACGAAGGCGGCCGCTCGTATCGAAGGCTCGAAGGCGTGGGCGAAAGAGATCATGGAGTCCGCCGGCGTTCCTACCGCGCGCGCGCGGTCCTTCACCGAGATCGCCGACGCAGTTGCATTCCTCGACGAGTTGGGCGCGCCGTACGTCGTCAAGGCCGACGGGCTTGCGGCAGGCAAGGGCGTGTACATCTGCGACGACCGTGCGGATGCGGTGCGCGCGCTGGAAGAGTGTCTGGTCGAGAGCCGGTTCGGGCAGGCCGGTGCGGCCGTCGTCGTCGAGGAGTTCCTGGAGGGCGAAGAGCTTTCACTTTTCTGCCTGACCGACGGCCGAGCGGTGCTGCCGCTCGCACCGGCGCAGGACTTCAAACGTGCGTATGACGGCGATGAGGGACCGAACACCGGAGGGATGGGCGCCTACAGCCCGGTGGGCCACATGCCGGCGGACGTTGTCGGCCGGGCCGTGAAAGAGATCTTCGAGCCGGTCGTGCGTCAGCTCTCGCACGAAGGCGCGCGATTCCAAGGGCTGCTCTACGGCGGCTTGATGGTGACGAAGGACGGGCCCAAGGTGCTCGAATTCAATTGCCGCTTCGGCGACCCCGAGACGCAGGCCGTCGTACCGAGGCTGGACAGCGATCTGGCCGAGCTGATGCTGGCGTGCGCCGAGGGCAACCTTGCGCCGTACGTTCCGCGGTGGCGTCCCGACGCGTGTGTGACGGTCGTCCTTGCGTCCGGAGGCTATCCGGGCGAGTACGAGACGGGGAAAGAGATACGGGGCCTCTCCGAGGTCGCGTCGATGCCGGACGTGCTCGTCTTCCACGCGGGGACGAAGAAGCGCCGCAAGCTCGTGACGGGAGGCGGGCGCGTGCTGGCGGTGAGCGCTCTCGGAACCGATCTCGCACAGGCTCGGGCACGTGCGTACGATGCCATCGAAGCGATCGACTTCAAAGGAAAACAGTTCCGTACGGACATCGCACTGCGAGCGTCGGAGATGGAGGGGAACGCGTGAGCGCACGGGTCGGGATCATCTATGGCAGCGCGTCCGATCACGACAAGATGGTGAAAGCTGCCGCCATCCTCGAACGGTTCGGCGTCGGCTTCGAGATCGAAGCCATGAGCGCGCACCGCAGCCCCGATCGCGTTCACGAGTATGCGACGACCGCAGAAGGCCGTGGGATCGAGGTCATCATCGCGGGCGCCGGCATGGCTGCTCACCTCGCCGGCGTGTGCGCTGCGCTCACGGCGCTGCCGGTGATCGGTGTGCCGCTTTCCGGCGGGCTCGCCGGCGGGCTCGACGCGTTGCTTTCGGTCGCTCAGATGCCGCGCGGGGTTCCCGTCGCAACGGTAGCCGTCGACGGAGCAGCGAACGCCGGCGTCCTCGCCGTTCAGATCCTTGCCGTCGGCGACCCTGATCTCCGGAAGAAGATCCACGAATACAAGCAGCAACTGGCGGAGGGGCTGCGTCTTTGATGGTCCGAACCGTCACGGTCGTGGTCGAGATCCCCAAGGGGAGCCGCAACAAGTATGAGATGAACCACGAGACCCACCGGATACGGCTCGACCGGATGCTCTTCTCATCGGTTCATTACCCGACCGACTACGGCTTCATCGAAGGAACGTTGGGTGGCGACGGCGATCCTCTCGACGCGCTTGTGCTGGTCGACGAGCCCACCTTTCCCGGCTGCGAGATCGAGACGCGGCCGATCGGTGTCTTCAAGATGCACGACGAGGCGGGCGCAGACGAGAAGATCCTGACCGTTCCGGTATCGGACCCTCATTGGAGCGACGTGGGGTCGCTGGACGAGGTTTCGGGAGGGCTTCGCCGCGAGATCGAGCACTTCTTCAAGATCTACAAAGACCTCGAGGCCGACAAGGAGACGCGGATCGAAGGCTGGGATGACGCGGCGACCGCGTGGAAGCTCATCGAGGAAGCGCGCGCGCGCCTGCAGGAGACGGAGCGATGATCCCTCGCTACACGCTTCCTCAGATGGGCGAGATCTGGGAAGAGACGTCGAAGTATCGCTACTGGAATCAGATCGAGATCCTGGCGGTGGAGGCGTGGGCGGCGCTCGGTGTGGTGCCGCAGAACGACCTCGAGGCGATCAAGGAGCGCGCGCGCCCGGTCGATCCGGCGCGCGTCGAGGAGATAGAGGAACGGACGCAGCACGACGTGATCGCGTTCCTCACCGCGCTCGGCGAACCGATCGGACCTGCATCGCGCTGGCTGCACTACGGGATGACGTCGTCCGATTTGCTCGATACAGCGCTGGCGCTGCAGCTGCGAGACGCCGCGGACATCTTGATCGACAAGAGCGCGCGATTGGTCGAGATCCTCAAGCGGCGGTCGCTGGAGTTTCGCGATGCGATCTGCGTCGGCCGCTCGCACGGTGTTCATGCAGAACCGACGACGTTCGGCCTGAAGATCGCAGTGTGGGCATTCGAAGCCGCGCGCAACGTCGAGCGGCTGCGCCGCGCGCGCGACGTGATCGCCGTCGGGAAGATCGCCGGACCGGTGGGCACATACGCGAGCGTCGACCCGTTCGTCGAGGAGTACGTTTGCAGGGGGCTGGGGCTGAAACCCGCCGAAGCCTCGACACAGGTGCTCCAGCGCGACCGGCACGCTGAGTTCCTCGCGGCCTGTGCCATCACGGCCGCGACGCTGGAGAAGATCTCGACGGAGATCCGCCACCTTCAGCGCACCGAAGTGCGAGAGGTCGAGGAGCCGTTCGCCGAAGGGCAAAAGGGCTCCAGCGTGATGCCGCACAAGCGGAACCCCATCATGTGCGAGCGCATCACCGGCCTTGCCCGCGTCGTGCGCGCGGCAGTCGTCCCAGGACTTGAGAACATCGCGCTGTGGCACGAGCGCGACATCAGTCACTCCAGCGTCGAGCGCGTGATCCTTCCGGACGCCACCATCGGGCTCGACTACATCCTGCACCTGACGATCCGCGTCCTCGAAGGGATGAGGGTGTTCCCGGAACGCATGTTGCAGAACTTGAACTCGAGCGGTGGGCTGGTTTACTCCGCCGGCGTGCTGCATGCGCTGATCGACGCACAGATGACGCGCGAAGACGCCTACGCCAGCGTGCAGCGCGCGGCGATGACGACGTGGGAAGCGGGCACACCGTTCCGCCAGACGCTGCTCGAAGAAGATGCCGTGAGCGATGCAGGCGTCGACGGCGCGCTGCTGGACAAGATCATGGATCCGCATCGCTACCTCGTTCACGCAGACGCGATCTTCAAGCGAGTCGAAGCTTTGGACGTGGGAGGAACCGCATGACGCTGGAAGGCCTGCAACTGATCAAGCAGGGAAAGGTTCGCGACCTCTATTCCACCGATGCCGGGACCTTGATGGTCGCGAGCGATCGCATCTCCGCATACGACGTCGTTTTGCCGACACCGATCCCACACAAAGGCGCCGTACTGACCGGCCTCAGCGTTTTCTGGTTCGATCGGCTGAAGAACATCGTTCCCAACCATCTCATCTCGACGAACCCAGACGATTTCCCACCCGAAGCGAAAGCCCACGCCGACGCATTGTGCGGAAGGACGATGCTGGTGAAGCCTGCCGACGTCGTGCCCATCGAGTGCGTCGCGCGCGGCTACATCACCGGTTCCGGGTGGAAGGAGTACAAGGCGACTCAAGCCGTGTGCGGCATCCGTCTTCCCGAGGGCCTCCGTGAGTCGGACAAGCTGCCGGAGCCGGTCTTCACGCCGGCGACGAAAGAAGACGAAGGCCACGACGAGAACATCGATTTCGAGCGCACGGCAGGCATCGTCGGCAAAGAAACCGCCCAGCAGCTTCGCGACCTCACACTCGCGCTCTACACGGAAGCAGCCGCATATGCGGCCGAGCGCGGCATCATCATCGCCGACACGAAGTTCGAGTTCGGCTTCATCGACGGAACGCTGACGCTGATCGACGAGGCGCTCACACCGGACTCGAGCCGTTTCTGGCCGGCCAACGAGTATGCGCCCGGCGGAGCCGTACCGTCGTTCGACAAGCAGTACGTTCGTGACTGGCTCGACGAAAGCGGCTGGGACCACAACCCGCCGGGGCCCGACCTCCCCGACGCCGTGGTGAATCGGACGCGCGCGAAGTACGTCGACGCCTACGAGCGGCTGACCGGCCGGCCGTTCGAAGAGTGGCTGCGATGAAGGCGCGCATCGCGATCGACGTCATGCTGAAAGACGGGATCCTGGATCCGCAGGGGAAGACCGTGGAGGAGAACCTTCCTTCGCTCGGTTTCGAAGGGGTCTCGGGCGTGCGGGTCGGAAAGCACATCGAGCTGGAGATCGAGGCGCCGAGTCGCGACGAGGCGGTCGCGCGTGTCGAGGAGATGTCGCGACGGTTGTTGTCGAACCCGGTCATCGAGGACTTCACGTACCGGGTTGATGAGTAGATGAGCGAGGTACCACCCTCGCGGCGCGAACACAGCAAGCTTCGCTTCATCGACGCGATGCCGCGCCCCTTGCTCGTGCTTTTCCTGGTGACCGGTGCGATCGCGGTGACCGCTGCGCTGATCTTCATCATCCACCCACCTGAGTTCTCCACCGTTCCGGTCCAGGAGCGACGGCCGCCGCCGCGCGGAACCCTCACACACGACACCGGCCGCATCTTCCCAGCGCCGCTGCCGTCGGCAGCTCCTCGAGTACCAGCCCCTTGCTCCGCGCTCTCCACGACCGTGTTGAAGGTCGGCGTTGCGGGAGCCGTTCGGCTTCGTGCGGTCCTCAGCGACGTGTGCCGCCTGGCGCAGGGGGGTGTCGCCCCCGAGCTGACCACGGGTATCGCCGGCCTGAAAGGGGCCACGATCCGCTTCGCCGTCTTCCAGCGCGCGGGCGTCGAGTCGACGGCGGACTTCGCCACCAAAACGATCTGGCTCAACATCAAGTTCTCCCGCTCGAACCTTCCCGTCGAGCAGGTCGCGCCGGTGATCGTCCACGAGGGATACCACTTCGCCCACCCCGGGGACGCTGTTACGGCAACACAAGAACTGGGCGCGCGTCGAGCGGAGGTTGCGGCCTGTCGCGAGCTGATCTCGGTAGATAGCTGGCCGCGCTGGTGCAAAGACGCGCGCACGCTCACCGACCTGCCGGCTGCTCGAGCGATCGAGCTTTTGGTGTCTGCGGGGTACCGGCCGTGACGGTTATCCTGGAGGTGCGATGAACGTCGGTGTCGTCCAATTCCCAGGCTCGAACGACGAGCGGGATGCCGCGTGGGCGGTGCGTCACCTCGGTGGCGACGCCGAATTGATCTGGCACGGCGCGACCTCGCTCGGAAGCGTCGATGCCGTCATCCTTCCCGGCGGGTTTTCCTACGGGGACTACCTCCGATGCGGCGCGATCGCGCGGTTCGCAAAGGTCATGCCGGCCGTGATGGAGTTCGCGCGCGCGGGCGGACCGGTTCTGGGCATCTGCAACGGCTTCCAGATCCTCTGCGAGGCCGGGCTCTTGCCCGGCGCGCTCGTGCGGAACGCCGGCCTGCGGTTCGTCTGCCGCCCGCAGCCGATCGTCGTCGAGCGGTCCATTTCGAAGCTGCTCGACGCCGACAAGGGCGAGGTCCTCGTCATCCCCGTGAAGCACGGGGAAGGGCGTTATGTGGCCGGTGCCGAACAGCTGAAGCAGATGGAAGCGCTAGGCCAGATCGTGTTCCGCTACTGCGATCTCGACGGGTGGCGCGTCCAGAGCGCCAACCCCAACGGCGCGACCGACGGCATCGCGGGGGTCTGCAACGAGGCGGGGAACGTTATGGGGATGATGCCTCACCCCGAGCACGCCGTGGACGCAACCGTCGGATTCCACAGCTCGGATGGAGCAGCCGTCATCGGCGGCCTGCTCAAGAGCGCGGTGCGCGTCTGAGGTGACGGTCGCACAGGCAGCTTCGCTCGGGCTCACCGAGGACGAGTACCAGCGGATCGTCGAGACGTTGCAGCGGGATCCGACCGTCGCGGAGCTTGCGATGTACGGCGCGATGTGGTCGGAGCATTGTTCGTACAAGTCTTCGAAGATCTACTTGAAGACGTTGCCGACCGAAGGCCCGCGCGTCGTGATGGGACCGGGCGAGTCGGCCGGCATCATCGACATCGGCGACGGATTGGTCGCGGTGTTCAAGCTCGAGTCGCACAACCACCCATCCTTCGTCGAGCCGGTGCAAGGAGCGGCCACGGGGGTCGGCGGGATCGTGCGCGACATCATCTCGGCCGGCGCGCGCCCCGTGGCATTGTTGGATCCATTGCGCTTCGGGATGCCGGACGAGTGGTCGCAGCGTCACTTGCTCGCCGGCGTGGTTGCGGGGATCTCGCAGTACGGCAACTCCATCGGTATCCCGACGATCGGCGGCGAGGTGAAGTTCGATCCGTGCTATGGGGGGAATCCCCTTGTCAACGTGATGTGCGTCGGCATCGGCGAGGCCGCGCACGTTCAGCGGGCGCGCGCAGAAGGTACCGGCAACGTCGCCTTGCTGATGGGATCGAAGACGGGGCGCGACGGCATCGGTGGTGTCAGCGTTCTGGCCTCGAGGCCGTTCGACGAAGAAGCGGAGGCGAAACGGCCGAGCGTCCAGGTTGGGGACCCCTTCACGGAAAAGGTCGTGATCGAAGCCTGTCTCGAGATCGCGCGCCGCGGTTTGCTCGTGGGGCTGCAGGATCTCGGCGGAGCCGGGCTGTGCTGCGCAACGAGTGAGACCGCGTCGCGCGGGATGGTCGGCCTCGATCTGGTTCTGGATTCGGTTCCGTTGCGCGAGGGCGACATGGAGCCCTTCGAGATCCTGACCAGCGAGTCCCAGGAACGCATGCTGGCGATCGTTCGTCCGGGCGATGTCGAGGAGGCGTTGGAGATCTGCCGGACGTGGGGTGTGCTCGCGACGCCGGTGGCGACGGTGAAGGGCGGAGGCAATCTCACCGTTTCCTTCCACGGCGACGTCGTTGCCGATGTACCCGCGCGCTCGCTGGCCGACGAAGGACCGACGTATCACCGGCCGGCTGCTCGACCGGATTGGATCGACGACCTGCGCGCGTCGGATCCGCTTGCGTTGCCTGCACCGAAGGATTTCGGCGAAGCGCTGCTTGAGCTCCTCGGTTCGCCGAACATCTGCTCGAAGCGGTGGGTGTATCAGCAGTACGACTCGATCGTGCAGCACAACACCCTTGAAGGCCCGGGCGGCGATGCGGCCGTGCTGCGGATCGAAGGCACGCCGCGCGCGCTTGCGATTTCCACGGACGGAAACGGTCGCTGGTGCCAGCTCGACCCAAAGGTCGGTGCGGCGCACGCGGTTGCGGAGGCGGCGCGCAACGTCGCGTGCTCGGGTGCGCGCCCGGTCGCGATCACGAACTGCTTGAACTTCGGGAACCCCGAGCACCCCGAGGTGATGTGGCAGTTCTCGGAGGCGGTCGCAGGCATCGGCGAAGCGTGCATCGCTTTAGGAACGCCGGTCACTGGGGGCAACGTCAGCTTCTATAACCAAAGCGGTAGCACGCAGATCCACCCGACGCCGGTCATCGGGATGGTCGGGATCCTCGAAGATGCCTCCAAGCGGGTCGGCATCGCGTGGCCTAATGATCACGCCGTGATTCTCTTGGGCGAGACACGCGCGGAGCTGGGCGGTTCGGAATGGGCGTGGGTCGCGCACGAGCACCTTGGAGGCACGCCGCCGGCTCTCGATCTAGACGCGGAGCGCCGTCTGCTCTTTTTGCTCGCCGAGCTGGCCGAAAACGACCTCATCGCGAGCGCGCACGACTGCTCGGACGGGGGACTCGGCGTGACGCTCGCGGAGTGCGCGATCGCCTCTGGGGTGGGCGCGACGATCGAAGCTGCTACAGATCTCGACCCGCACATGTGGCTCTTTTCCGAGTCGGCTGCGCGCGTGGTGGTTACGGCGCCGACGCGGGGCGTGATCCTCGAAGCCGCGTCCAAAGCCGGCGTTCCGGCGACCGTCCTCGGGCGCACCGGAGGGACGCATCTGCGGGTCGAAGGGCTGGTCGACCTGGAGGTGGCTGAGATGGCCGCGACGTTCGAAGGGGCGCTTCCTCTCCTCCTGAGCTGAAGCAAAAGCCAGACGATCAGACGAACCCGGTCATCGTCTCTGTTCCAGCGATCAAGCGGCGAGTAGAATTTTTTCGACATGGTGGCGGTGGCGTGGGCAAGTCTCGGCGTGCTGGCAGCGGCGGTGTTCGGCATGTTTGCCGCGCTGGTCAGCATGAACGGAAGTCTCAACGGCCGGATCGACGCGCTCGGCGCGACCCTTATGACCCGGCTTGATGCCCTGGACGCGCGCCTCGGCGCGCGCATCGATGCGGTGGGTGCGCGACTGGACAATGAGCGCCCTGGAGACTCGCAGTCCCGCTGGTAGACTGGCTTCGTGACGGAGCGGCTCACCCTTCACGACATCGACGACTCACCACGCGAAGAGTGTGGCCTCTTCGGCGTATGGGCCCCGGATGAAGAGGTCGCAAAGCTCATCTTCTTCGGCCTCTACGCGCTCCAGCACCGCGGCCAAGAAGCGGCCGGGATCGCGGTTTCCGACGGATCGAGCATCGTGGTCTACAAGGACATGGGGCTCGTCGCCCAAGTCTTCGACGAGTCGACGCTCGCCGCCCTACAGGGACACATCGGGATCGGCCACACCCGATACTCGACGACCGGCTCGAGCAAATGGGAGAACGCGCAGCCCTCGTTCCGCTCGGTCCCTTCGCGCAGGAGCGGCGTTGCGCTCGGGCACAACGGAAACCTGACGAACACGATCGACGTCGCCGGGATGGTGCACGAGGGGCACAACCAGCTGCGCGCGACGACCGACTCGGACATGATCACCGCGTTGCTGGCGCAGCATGGAGGGCCGCTCGAGCAAGCTATCGCGGACACGATGCCGCTCCTCAAAGGCGCGTTCTCACTCGTGATCATGGACGAGAACGCCGTGTACGGCGTCCGCGACCCGAACGGCGTCCGGCCGCTATCGATCGGGCGCCTGCCCGGAGGCGGGTGGGTTCTCGCCAGCGAGACGTGCGCGCTCGACATCGTGGGTGCGCAGTTCGTGCGCGACGTGGAACCCGGCGAGATCGTGGTGATGAACGACGACGGGTTGCGCAGCATCATCTACGCGAAGCCCGAGCCCAAGCTTTGCATCTTCGAGTACGTGTATCTGGCGCGCCCGGACTCGGTGCTAGAAGAGCGCACCGTGCACGACGTTCGTCGCGAGATGGGCCGCATCCTAGCGGAGGAAGCGCCGGCGCCGACCGCCGACCTCGTGATCGGGGTTCCGGACACGGGTCCGGTTGCCGCGGCCGGCTTCGCCGAAGAGTCGGGTATCCCGTACGGCGAAGGGCTCGTGAAAAACCGTTACGTCGGCCGCACGTTCATCCAGCCGACGCAGTCGATCCGCCAGCAAGGGATCCGTCTCAAGCTGAACCCGCTGCGCGCGGCCGTGAAGGGCAAGAGGCTCGTCGTGGTGGACGACTCAATCGTGCGCGGCAATACGACGCGCGCGATCGTGAAGTTACTGCGCGAGGCCGGCGCCGTCGAAGTGCATCTCCGGATCACGAGCCCGCCGATCCGTTGGCCCTGTTACTACGGCATCGACATGGCAACCAAGGCCGAGCTCGTCGCAAGTGACCTCGGGATCGAGGAGATCAGGCAGTTCGTCGGTGCGGACTCGCTGGCCTACCTCTCGCTCCCGTCGTTGGTGCGCGCAACATCGAAGGCGGCCGAAGGGTTCTGCAGCGCGTGCTTCGACGGCATTTACCCCATCCAGACGCCGGAGGATCCCGAACAGCCGAAGTTCGTGCTCGAAGAGGTGCACGAGCACCCCACGCGGTGAGTAGTTCGGACGACAAGAACGCGTACCGTTCCTCGGGGGTCGACATCGAAGCGGGCGAAGATGCCGTTTCGCTGATCAAGAAGTACACCGAGGCCGCGACCCGATCCGAAGTTCTCGGCGGCATCGGTGGCTTTGCCGGTGCATTCTCTGGGAAGTTCCCAAATCTCAAGGATCCCGTTCTCGTTTCTGCGACCGATGGAGTCGGCACCAAGCTGCTCATCGCGCAAACGCTTGGTCATCACGACACGGTCGGCGTCGACGCCGTCGCTATGGTCGTCGACGACATCGTATGCAACGGTGCAGAGCCGCTGTTCCTTCTCGATTACATCGCGTGCGGCAAGCTCGTTCCCGAACG
>Ga0070706_100005930_pt1 | contig 11564 bp, 10 predicted proteins | sample KBSK5501metaG_FD_65476 | JGI IMG/M metagenome (GOLD analysis project Ga0070706, IMG submission 65476) | Corn, switchgrass and miscanthus rhizosphere microbial communities from Kellogg Biological Station, Michigan, USA - KBS K5-50-1 metaG | ecosystem: Host-associated > Plants > Roots >...
ATCGGGATCGTCGCGGAGCCGATCCCCACCGACCAGTCGGGACGACGCTCGAGCAGCTCCATACGCGACAGGCACACGATCAATAGAGGCGCGCGCGACGCGCCGAGCATCGACTGGATGAAGTCGAGGACGGCGTCTTCGGCCCAGTGCAGCTCGTGGAACGCCAGGACGAGCATGCCCTCGCTCTCGGCGATCCGCTCAAGGACGGCCATCGCCGATTCGAGCAGCGGGCTGGTGCTGGGCTGTGAGCCGGCCGGCGCGGACCCCGGCGCGCCGTCCCGCGACGGGATCGCTCCCCCCAAGCCGAGGAAGGCGAGCAGCCGGTCGGCTTCGGCACTCAAACCGTAGGAATCCAAGCGCTCGCGCACCGATGCAGCCGCGTCGTCGGGCGAAGCGGTCGGATCGACCAGCAGTGCCGCGCGCACCATCTCCTCGATCGAAAACGCGGGCGACGCGGTGCCGTACGGAAGCGAGCGGCCGTTGAGGACCCGAACTCCTTGCGCCGATACGCGGCGCGCGAACTCGTCGGCCAGCCGGCTCTTGCCCATCCCGGCTTCACCGACGACCGTTGCGGCCATCGTCCTTCGGTCCCGGCGAACGATGCCGGCCAGCGACTCAAGCACCGCCAGCTCTTCCTCGCGCCCGATGAGCGGTGCGGCGCGAAGTGTGCGCTCTCCGGGCAGCCCGCGCTCGGCGAGCGCGGCCCAGACCTGGACGGGAAGCCGTTTCCCTTTCGCCGTGACGCCGCCGATCTTGCGGTACTCGATCGCCTCGTGCGTCGCTTCGTGCGTGGTTTCGCCGACGAGCACCTGTCCCGCGTCGGCCGCGTCGCCGATGCGGCGCGCGGTGTTCACGGCGTCGCCGAGCACCGTGTACGAGTCGCTTCCTCCCACGAATCCCGCGACGACCTCGCCGGTGTTGAGCCCGATGTGCATGCGAAGCGGGATGCCGCGTTCGCGCTCAAGCTCCGCGGAGTCTTCCTGCAGCGCGCGCTGGATCACCAGCGCGGCGCGCACCGCACGCTCGGCGTCATCTTCGTGCGCCTGCGGTGCGCCGAAGACGGCCATCACCTCGTCGCCGATGATCTTGTCGACGTGCCCGCCGTATCGTTCGACGATGTCGGTGATCCGCTCGAACGCGCGATCCATGATCGCCGTGACCTCTTCCGCGTCGCGCAGCTCGCTCAGCTCGGTGAAGCCGGAGAGATCCCCGAAGAGAACCGTGACGACGCGTCGTTCCTCGCGCGGCGCTTCCATCTGCCCGGCGCCGCACGCTTGGCAGAAGCGCGCGCCGTCCGGCACCGCGTTGCCGCAGCGCGCGCACGGGTGCGTCGCGCTCACGCTCTCCGCCACTCGTCTCCTTCCTCGCGTACGACGCCTTCATTGTGAAGCTTCTGCAGGTGCGCCAAGACGCTCATCGCTGCCGGTCCGTGCAGCGCCTTGTCGTAGTCGGCGTAGATGCGCGCCACCACCTCCCGGATCGTCGCGTCGCCTGCGTCGATCGCATCCAGCACTTGCCGCTCCCGCTCAAGACGATGCTCCTTGTAGTACGCCAACAGCGGGTCCGGGTCTTCCACGACCGGCCCGTGGCCTGGATAGAGACGTCGGGGCTTCGCGGCGCGCGCTCGATCGAGGGACACCAGGTACGCCGCCATGTCGCCGTCTGGATATGCGATCACCGTCGTCCCCCGGCCGAGGACATGGTCCCCGGTGAACATCGTCTGCTCTTCGGTCAGCAGGAACGACAAGTGGTCGCTCGCGTGCCCCGGCGTGTACAAAGCGTTCAGTGTGGCGCCGTCGGCGCTGATCCGCTGCCCGTCTTCGATCGCGGCGGCCGTGGCGCAGACGCTCGACCCATTGCTCGCGTAGGCAGCGAGCGGCGCGCGCGCCATATCGGCGAACCGCTCGGCACCCTCGGCGTGATCTGGATGGCGGTGCGACAGCAGCACGATCGACGGCGTGCCTGCCTCTTCGAGGACACGCTCGAGGTGCCCGTCATCGTTCGGCCCCGGATCGAGCACGATCGGATCTCGTTCGCCGATCAGATACGTGTTCGTTCCTTCCAGCGTGTACGGGGACGGGTTCGGCGCAAGCACGACACGAACCAGCGGCGAAAGCCTGACCGCGCTCACGGCTCGTGTGGGTTCGGGTCGCCGGGTAGGTACACGTGGCCCTCACCGTCCTCCATCACGAACCGCGGGAGGATCGGGATCGTCGGACGCGTCTTTGCAGCCTCGAACACCGAAACGGTCGTCTCCAACCCCTCAAGCGACTCCAGTGTCTTACGCGTCGGGAAGATGATGACCAGCTCCCCCGAGCGGCCGCGCGCGATCGCATCGGCCGGTGCCACCCACGTGCTGTCGGTCGTCTCGACGTCGTCGTGCAGCGGCGTTTGTCCATCCGGCATGACCGCAATGAAGAAACGCGTGTCGTAGCGCCGCGGCGCGAACACGGGCGTGACCCACCGCTGCCAGAACCCGAGCAGGTCCGCCGCGTAGCGGATCCCGGTTTCCTTCGCTACGGTGACCGCGTCGATCTCACGGTTCGCGAGCGCGCGCCGCTTATCCGTCCAGACGGGGTCGTCGAGCTGCACAGGCCGGCCGTCGTCGTGGCGGGCCAGCAAGATGCCTGCCTCTTCGAACGTCTCGCGGATCGCGCAGACGGCGAGCGCGCGCACAAGATCCGGTTCCTCGTCGGTGCGCGCGGCGAGCTCCTCCCATCCATCGACGAGACCCGCCAGCGCCGGATCGCGGTCTGCCGCGTCTACGGTGCCGCCGGGGAACACGTATGCACCACCTGCGAAGTCGCTCTTGATGTGCCGCTCGAGCATGAAGACTTCGAGCGTGGCGGCGGCCTCGCGCAGGACGATCACCGTCGAGGAATCCCGCGGGACGATCGGCTCGGCCGGCTCCAGGTCGTCCGGCATCTCGAATGGTGCTTTGCTCCGATCGTCCACGTCTTTATGTTGGCAGACGGGAAGGTCGGCTCCTAATCGCACGCTCCGGCTATCCTTCCCTCGTCGGCCCCCATCCGTCGCAGAGACCTGCAGGAGGATCCATGGATTTCGCCGTCCCTCCGGAGCTGGACGAAGTGCGCGCGTCGTTCCTCGCGTTCATCGACCGCGACGTCCGGCCCGTCGAGGAGCGCTTCCGGACCGAGCTTCAAGAAGACCGCTGGACCGATGAAATGCGCGATGCGGCCGGCGTGCTCCGGCGGAAGTCGGCGGAGATCGGCTACTACGGCGCGCACCTCCCCGAGGAAGTGGGCGGGTGGGGCCTCTCCACGCTCGGCTACACGCTGCTTGTCGAAGCCGGCTCTCAGACCGGCCTTCGGTTCACCACCGCCGTGCTCGGTCCCCCGAATCCCGAGGCGCCGACACGGCTCTTGCTGGAGGCGTCCCCAGAGCTTCAGAAGAAGTACCTCGTTCCGCTCGTGAAGGCCGAGAAGACGATGTGCTTCGCACTGACCGAGCCCGACGCAGGATCCGACGCGCAGGCGATCCGCACGCGCGCAGTGCGCGACGGCGACCACTTCGTGCTCAACGGCACGAAGCACTTCATCACCAACGGCGCACAGGCCGACTTCGCGATCGTCTTCGCCGTGACCGACGCCGAGAAGAAGGCGCAGGGCGGGATCACCGCGTTCATCGTCGATAAGGGGACGCCGGGCTTCAGCGTCGGCAAGAACCAACGCACGATGGCTGGGGACACGAGTCAGGTCGAGCTGATCTTCAACGACGCGCGCGTGCCTGCGACCAACATCGTCGGACCGGAAGGGTTCGGTTTCTACGCCGCCATGAAGTTCCTCAACACCGGGCACGCGTACATCGGGGCGCTCTGCCTCGGCATCGCCGAATACTGCGTTCGCATCGCAACCGAGTATGCGAAAGACCGCAAGACCTTCGGCAAGCCGATCGGCAAATACCAAGCAGTGCAGTGGATGCTCGCCGATTCGGCGGTCGAGATCGAAGCCGCGCGCTGGATGACCTACCGCCTCGCGTGGCTGTGCGACCAGGGCGAAGAGCCGATGCGCGAGTCCTCGATGGTCAAGCTCTACAACACCGAGATGGTGAACCGCGTCGCCGACCGAGCGGTCCAGATCTTCGGCGGGATGGGTTACCTCGCCGAAGGTCCCGTGGAACGCATCTTCCGCTTCGTGCGCATGCTGCGCATCGTCGAGGGCACGAGCGAGATCCAGCGGCTGGTGATCGCGCGCACGATGGGCCTGTAGATGGAGGACATCCGTCGCTTGGTCTCCCGCGTCGTCGAGCTCCACTTGGAGGAGATACTCGACACGACGATGGACGCGATCATCCGGGACGTGCCGGCCGTCGCCCGCCAGGACGACGAGGTGCGCTCGCTCGTGCGGGCGAGCACGCGTCATGCGACGCTTGCCTTCCTCGCCCTGTACGCGGACCCGGACTCGCCCGCTCGCCTGATGCTGACCGAGGCACGGCGCGCGACCGTTGACCACGCCGGTGAGATCTTTCAGCTCGATGAGATCATCGCGATCATCCGCACCGCGCGCCAGGTGATCTTCCAGTCGGCGCGCACCTACGTGCTCGCAGAGCGGGGCGCCGTGGATCCCGAATCGGAGCGGCAAGTCACCGAAGCGCTGGAATCGTTCCTGACCGAGCTGGAGAGCGAGGAAAACACGATCGGCAAGGCTCGCGACGCGGTCGGAGATCTTCTTCGAGCAGCCGAACGCGAGGAGCCCGACCTCGAATGAGCGATCTTCGCGACCTCCCCCAGGTGGACGAGGTTCTTCGAGACGAGCCTGCCCTCTTCGGCCTGGGCCCGGCCGTCGCACGGTGGATCGTGCGTCGTGAGGTAGCGAACGCTCGCGCGCGCGCACTGCGCGGAGAGGAGCCGGGCGACGTTCGCGCATCCGTCCGAGCAGCCGCGACCGCCCTGCAACACGCGCGGATCCGCCGCGTGATCAACGCGACCGGCGTTGTGATCCACACGAACCTGGGTCGAGCACCACTGTCGGAAGACGCGGTCGCCGCGGTCGTCGCGGCTTCGGGGGCGGCGGTATTGGAGTACGACCTGGCCACCGGCGCGCGCGGAACGCGCGCGCCGGTCGCCTCGACCCTCGCCGCCGCCCTGACCGACGCCGATGACGCCCTCATCGTGAATAACAACGCCGCCGCGCTGCTGCTCGCCCTCGCCGCGCTTGCGCGCGGCATGGAGGTCGTCGTGAGCCGCGGTGAGCTCATCGAGATCGGCGGCGAGTTCCGGCTGCCCGACGTCATGGAGGCGTCCGGCGCGATCTTGCGCGAAGTCGGCACGACCAACCGGACGCACGAGCGCGACTACCGGCGGGCCTCCAACGACAGGACCGGGCTGATCTTGAAGGTCCACCCGTCGAACTACGAGGTCGTCGGGTTCACCACGTCGGTCGGCGTCGCCGACCTCGCGGCGATCGCGAAGGACGCGCGCGCCCCACTGATGTACGACATCGGGAGCGGGCTGCTCGGGCCGGAGGAAGGCGTGCTGTCGGATGAGCCCGACGCGCGCAGCGCGCTCGCTGCCGGCGCGGATCTGGTGTGCTTCAGCGGCGACAAGCTGCTCGGCGGCCCCCAAGCGGGCATCCTCGCCGGACGAGCGGATCTGATCGAGCGCTGCCGCCGTCATCCGATCGCGCGCGCTGTGCGCGCCGACAAGCTGACCCTGGCTGCGATGGAAGCGACGCTGTGGGCGCACGCGCGCGGTGCGCAGGATCACGTCCCTGCCTGGTCCATGCTGCACACGGGGGCGCCGGAGATCAAGGCCCGCGCAGACCGGCTCTGCGACGGACTCTCACATGTCGAGGTGATCGAAGGCGCCAGCGTGACCGGCGGCGGATCGCTTCCCGGACGCGCCGTCGAGACGGCGCTGATCGCGGTTCCGTCGGACAAGCCGCAGCTGCTCGCGAAGAAGCTACGAGAGGCCCAGACGCCGATCGTCGCGCGCGTCGAGCGCGGCATGCTCGTCTTGGATCTGCGGACGGTCGCGCAGGCGGACGATGATGCCGTGCGCGCTGCGTTGGTGTCGCTGAAGCTCTAGATCAGGCTTCGGTCGGGATCACCTTGCGACGTCTGCGTGTGCCGCCGTTCGCAGGCTGCTCGGCTTCGACCGGTTCCTCTTCACGGATCGAGCGCGATGGGCGCGCGCCGCGCGCGGGCGTGAGCTCGTCGGCCAAGCGGCCGACCTCGATCGAGAGCGTACGCACGGCTTCCTCGAGCTCCTCGAGGCGATCCCCATCGGTCTCGAGCTGTGCGTTGAGCAGCAGCACGCCACCGAACCCAAGGAGCATCAACGCGCCGACGCCCGCACTCGCGAAGTACGGCAGCTGGAAAGCCACCTCGGTCTCTTTGCTGACGCCGAGGTACCCGATGATCGCCACGACGATGCCCGCCACGATCAAGGCGAAGGCCGTCGCGACGCGGTAGCGAGTGCTGATCATCTGATTGCTCCTTTCAAACGAGCAGAGGCCGGCGGCGAACGAGCCGCGCGTGTTTGATGAACATGGGGTACAGCAACGACCCCATCAATCCTGCGATGAGGAAGAGCAAGTACACGGTGTGAAGCGCGCGCGCCACGTCCCTGCCGGGGCGGCGGTATTCGAAGCCCGAGGTCGGCCCCGTGCCCGGCGTCGTGGTGGTCGTCGGGGGGGTGAGAACGGGAGGAACGATGCTGCCGGGCACCGGCGGCGTGACGATTCCCGGCGGACCGACGATCGGAGGAACGCCGGGGAGCGGGATGACTGGTGCACCCACCGACTGGGCGCTCGCATCCGCGTGCCCAACCGAGATGTGGACGATTCCCCCCTGGGTGATCCAGTTCAGCTCGAAAGCCGTCGCCTCTTGCAGATCTCCGAGCCCCTTCGTTTGGGCGAAGGTGATCGTCAGCCCTGCCTTCTGGAGTGCGCTCATCAACGTGTCGACGTTCGGTTGCAGGGCTGCGCGCGTGAGGAGGTCGTTGCTTGCGAAGTGCAGCCCGTCGCTGTCGGCCACGAGGTTCATCCCCGCGATGGAGATGCTCCCGATGGTCGCCTTCGCCGTCCGCGAGTCGGTACCGGAGTTGCTCTCGGAGTCGGCCGTCGCCATCACGTTGTGCAGCTCGATGAAGCCGCCGATCAGCTTCACATCGCCGAGCGACGATGTGGATGTGGCGCGGACGAAACCGGGTGCTGACGATGTCTGCGCATTGCTGGACAACGCACCGGTGTCGGCGATATCGATGAGCCCGGCCGGCGGAGGTCCGGAGAGGTGCGGGATCTTGGGCAGCGTGCCGGTCGCCCCGTTGAGCTGGTCGATCAACGGGTTCAACCCGGGCAGTGGCGCGGGCAGCTGTCCACCAAAATCCCCGCCTTGGCTGAGCTGGTCGTCGATCGCCTGGATCGCGAACAGAAGTTGGGCTTGCTGAGCGAAGTTGAAGTTCTTGCTTGCGAACGCGAAGCCGTTCCCGTTGCCGTTCGCGATGCCGGCCTGCGCGTTGGACGTGCCACCGCCCGACTGCGCAGTGGCAAAACCGCCGCGGATAGAGAAGTTGCCGCCCGGGTCGCAAAGACCGTTGTCCAGGGTCGCTTGAGGGATCGGCGGGACGCACTGCTGGATTGCGGGATCGGTGAATGATTGGAAGTCCTTGGTGACGCTCGGATGCGTCGCGTCGGCGACGACCTGACCTGTTCCTTGGTCACCGGCCATGAACGCCGTCGCGGTCGCGTTCGACGGTGTACCGCTGCTCGCATGCGCTTGGCCGATCGTCATGACCTGTCCTGCGCTGGCCAGCGCGACCGAGATCGCCCACGACGTCGCACTCGGTTCGGAGCTCGCGGCAGACGCGGCGACGCCTGGTGCCGGATTCGGCGCAGCGACGGCGATCAAACCGGCGAATATGACAGCGGAAAACTTGTGGATCATTTCTTCGCTCCAACGGGCCGCTTGTGGCCACCCAAGTATGCGCTCGCCAAGTCGGCGCGCGTCTGCTGCAATGCCGCTCCGCGATCCTCGCGGGCAACTCGCCCTTTTTCGATCACGTACGCCTTATCCGCGATATCCAGCGCGCCGACGTTCTGCTCGGCCATCAGGATCGTCACGCCGCCCTCTTTCCGGACCTCGTTCAGAAGCCTCAACACGTTCGAGACCATCACCGGCGACAAGCCCATCGACGGCTCGTCGACGAGCAACAGCGTCGGCTCGCTCATCAGCGACCGGGCGATGGCCAGCATGCGCTGCTCACCACCAGACAAGCTACCCGCCGTCTGGGTGCGCCGCTGGTTCAAAATGGGAAATGTCTGCAATATCCGCTCCAGCTGGGCATCCGCTTTTTTCCCTTTTGCGAGCGCAAACGAGCCAACCCGCAGGTTGTCGGTCACCGTCATGTCGCGGAAGATGCCCGGTGGCCCGGGCACCATGCCCAGGCCAAGCCGAACAATCTTCTCCGCGCCCATACGGTCAACGACCTTCCCACCAAAGCTGATACGGCCCGACCACGGACGAAGCAGACCGGCGATGCTCCGCAGCATCGTCGTTTTGCCTACCCCGTTGGCACCGAGGATCACAGCAACCTCGCCTTCGTCCACCCCGATGCTGATCCCATGGAGGACCTCGGCCGACCCGTAGCCGGCCCGGACGTCGGTGAGCTCGAGCACGCTAGACACCGGCGGCCTCCTTCACGAGGGGCTCCCCGATGTACGTCGAGATGACGTCGGGGTTGTTCTGGACCTCGTCGGGGCTGCCCTCAGCGAGCATGCCTCCCTCGGCGAAGCAGTAGATGTAGCTGCAAAGGCTGGCGACGAGCGGCACGTCGTGCTCGATCACCAAGATCGTCAGGTCGAGCTCTCCTCGGAGCTCGGTGAGGCGCTCGGCAAGCTGTTCGGACTCCTCGGGACCGACGCCCGCGAACGGCTCGTCGAGCATCAGGAGTTCCGGCCCGGTCGAGATCGCGGCCGCGACCTCCGCAAGGCGCTGATTCCCGTGCGAGAGGTTGAGCACGCGCTCGTCCGTGTATTCGGTCAGGCCGATCACTTCGAGCGCCGCGCGCGCGCGCATCTGCAGCTCCCGCTCGACGGCGCGCATGTTCGGCGTGCTGAGCAAGGCCGAGGTCAAGCCGTAGCGGATGGCCAACTGGTGCTGCGCGAACATCATGTTCTCCCAGAGGGTCTGCGGGCCGCTAAGACCGACCTGCTGGAACGTGCGCGCGATGCCGAGGCCTGCGCGCGCATGCGTCGGTAGCGCAAGGAGATCCTTGCCTCGATAGTGGATCGACCCGGTGTTCGGCTTCACGAAGCCGCCGACGGCGTTGAAGAAGGTCGACTTGCCGGCGCCGTTCGGGCCGATGAGTCCGACGATCTCGCCACGCCGCACCTCCATATTCACGTCGTGAAGCGCGACCAATCCGCCGAACCGCACACCGACATCCTTCGCGATGAGCAGACTCCGCGTCGGGACGGAAAGAGAAAGTGCCCGCTTCGGCGGCGCGATAAGCTCGATCGCCTCCGAAAGCTCGAGCTCTTCTCGCTTCTGTTGCTTGACGGCGGGCAGCGGAATGAAGATCGAGCGGTTGAGGATGTAACCGAGCCCCTCCGGACGAAGCACCGGCGTCGTCATCAGCAAGCCCGCCTCGATGAAGGGGACGTAGCGGGCGATGCCGCTCAGGAGTTGTGAGATACTCGCGAAGATCGCGCCGGACACGATCGCCCCCGACCAGGAACCCAAACCTCCGATCACCACCGCTGCGACATATCCAAGCGAGGTAAATACCGTGAACGACGGAGGGCTCACCGTCTGAAGCAAGTAGGCGAAGAGACCGCCGGCTATGCCCGCATACAAACCACTGAATGCGTAGGCCTGCACCTTCGTCTGACCAACCTTCACCCCGCGAGCGGCGGCCGTGTCCTCCCGGTCTCGGATGCTGAAGAATGCACGGCCAACCCGGCTGTGGCGGATCTGCCGGTCGATGATCAAGATGAGTAGCAGTCCGATGAGCCCCGTTAGCAGGACGGCTTTGTCCGTCGCGATGACGTTGGGCCGAGTCACGGTCACTTGGCCTGCGTTGCTCGTCCACGGACGCGCGAAGAGGAAATACTCGGCAACAGCGCCGAACGCGAGGGTCGTCGCAGCTACTTGAAGACCACGGATCCTCAACGACGGAAGGCCGACGATCGCGGCGATCAGAGCCGCGAGCAACGCACCAAGAACGATGGTGAGCGGAAATGGAACGTTCCAATCCGCGAACTGGGCTGCCCCGAAGGCACCGATACCCACGAAAGCGGCCTGACCGAGGGAAACTTGACCCGCATATCCCATCAACAGGTTCAAGCTCAGGATCGCGATCGCGCTCACGACGACGGTCCCCAGCACATACCCCGTGTATTGGCTCGTGAACGTCAGGGACAAAAGCACGGCACCGAACGCGGCGATGATGAGCGCCGCGCCGACCTTGGCCCGCCTACGCTTCAGAGCCACCGAAGATCCCCTGCGGCCGGAGGAGCAAGGCGACGAGTAACACGATGAAGACCGCCGTGTAATCGGCTCCTTGCAGGGTTGTATTTGCGGTCACGAGCGATTCAACGACCCCGATCGCGATCCCCCCGACGAACGCTCCGGTGATGCTCGTCAGTCCACCCAGAAGCGCCGCGGTCAGTCCGCGGATCAGTACAAGGGTCGTGGACAGGGGGGTGAACGTGTTAACCGATGCGATCAACATCGCCGCGATCCCCGAGGTCGCTCCAGCGAGGGCCCACACGAACATCCGCGTGCGGTCGACGCGGATACCGGAGAGGCGCGCGAGGGTCTTATCCGAGACCGCGGCCGTGACCTCGAGGCCGAACTTCGTTCTCTTCAAGAAGATGGCCAGCCCGACGGCCGTCGCCGCTGCGAACACGAACAGCATGATCCTCGACGACTCGACCGTGAGGTTGCCGATGTTGAAGCTGAACGTCCCGAAGGGAGGCGGGAACGTCTTGATGTTCACGCCGAACTGGATGAATTCGTAGGAGGCGAGAACGAAAGCGACGCCGAGTGTGCACGCCAACGCGGCCAGCGGCGTGCGATCGACGAGGCGCCTGACCAGTGTTCGCTCGACGATGATCGCCACGAGCGTGGAGACGATTATCCCGACGACGAATGCGATCAACACCGGGACATGGTGAGTTTGGAGGTCCCACGCAATGAACAAGCCGAACGCGCCGATCTCGGCGTGCGCGAGGTTGAAGATCCTCGACCCCTTGTAGACCATCACGAATCCGACTGCGAGCAGCGCATACGCCGACCCAGAAAGGATGCCGTTGATGATCGCGGTCATCTAGAACGCCCCGGCGAACCCGGAGATCTGGACCCATTTCTGGGCGTTGCCGTCCCCGCGGAAGACCGCGACGACACGAGGCCCGACGTGATTGGTCGGCGTGTACGTGAGGGGGTTCCAGTACGCCGCGCTGAAGCTCATCTTGTTCATCGCGTCGACGAACGACGCACGCGTAAGGTTCTTGCCGGCGAGGGTTAGCGCCTGCTTGATCATGTTGGCGTAACCCCAGATGATCAGCCCGAGGTCGTCCGGAGTCTTCCCCGGCTTGTACTTC
>Ga0070706_100005934_pt1 | contig 11551 bp, 9 predicted proteins | sample KBSK5501metaG_FD_65476 | JGI IMG/M metagenome (GOLD analysis project Ga0070706, IMG submission 65476) | Corn, switchgrass and miscanthus rhizosphere microbial communities from Kellogg Biological Station, Michigan, USA - KBS K5-50-1 metaG | ecosystem: Host-associated > Plants > Roots >...
GTGGCACGCGCCGCCGCCGCGCTGGAGGCCGCGGGCGCGACGGTCGACCGCGTGTCCGTCCCGAGCTGCGTCTACGGCCTGTCGGCCTACTACCTGATCGCGCCGGCGGAGGCGTCGTCGAACCTCGCCCGCTACGACGGCGTCCGGTACGGCCTTCGTGTCGAGGGGCTGAATCTCCTCGAGACCTATCGACGGACGCGCGGCAAGGGCTTCGGGCCCGAGGTGAAGCGCCGCATGATCCTCGGCACATACGCGCTGTCGGCCGGGTACTACGACGCGTACTACGTGAAAGCCCAGAAGGTGCGCACGCTGATCAAGAGTGAATACGACAGGGTCTTCGAGAAGGTGGATGCGCTGGTCACGCCCACATCGCCGACCGTCGCGTTCGCGATCGGGGCTAAGGTGAACGATCCGCTTTCGATGTACCTCAACGACGTCTTCACTTTGCCGGTGAACATCTCCGGCCTTCCCGGTATCTCGATACCCTGCGGGCTCTCCGACGGATTGCCGGTCGGACTCCAGGTGATCGCGAATTCCTACCAGGAGCGCACGATGTTCCGCGTCGCAGCGGCGTACGAGCGCGCGACGCTGCATCATCTCGAACGGCCGAAGGAGAAGGCAGCCTGAAGGCGACCCGACGTCCACTGACCAACGCGAAGGTCGAGCGAATCCCGGCGAGCGGCATCCGCCGCTTCTTCGATCTCGTCTCCGGCGTGGAGGGCGTGATCTCGCTCGGGGTCGGCGAGCCGGACTTCGTCACCCCGGAGCGCTTCCGCGAGGCGGCGATCCGCTCGATCAAAGAAGGCCGGACGAAGTACACCTCGAACTACGGCGTCCTCCCGCTTCGCGAGGCCATCAGCGAGCACACCGCTCGGCTTCGCGGCGTCACATACGACCCCGAGGGCGAGATCCTCGTGACCGTCGGCGTCTCCGAGGCGGTGGACCTCGCGCTCCGGGCCACTTTGAACGAAGGCGACGAGGTCATCATCGCGGACCCCTCGTATGTCGCGTACGTCCCGGGCATCGTGCTTGCCGGAGGGGTGCCTGTCCCCGTCCCGACAGGAGAAGAGCACGACTTCCGCCTGCGCCCAGAGGACGTCGAGCGCGCGATCACCCCGCGGACCCGCGCGATCCTTCTCGGGTTCCCGAACAACCCGACCGGCGCGGTGCTCACCGATGCCGACCTGGCCGGCCTCGCGCGTCTTGCCCTGGAGCACGATCTGCTCGTCTACGCGGACGAGATCTACGACCGGCTGGTATACGGAGGCGAGCATCGGTCGATCGTGTCGCTGTCCGGCATGCGGGAGCGCACGGTGTACCTTGCGGGCTTCTCGAAGTCCTATGCGATGACCGGCTGGCGTGTGGGCTACGCGTGCGCGCCTGGCGAAGTCATCGAGCAGATGATGAAGATCCACCAGTACACCGTGATGTGCGTGCCCACGGCCGGCCAGTACGCCGCGCTCGAGGCGCTGCGAACGGGCGAGGACGAGGTTCGGCGTATGGTCGCCGAATACGACCGTCGCCGGAAAGTGATGTGGCGGCGGTTCAACGAGCTCGGCCTCCACTGCTTCGAGCCGCGCGGCGCGTTCTACTGTTTCCCGAACATCACTTCGACCGGGATGAGCGACGACGAGTTCGCAGAGGGCCTGCTCGTCCAGGAGAAGGTCGTCACCGTGCCGGGTAACGCGTTCGGCGAACGCGGACGAGGACATGTACGAGCGTGCTACGCGACGAGCCTCGAGAAGATCGAGGAGGCGTGCGACCGGATCGCACGCTTCGTCGGACGAGTTTGACGCCGACCGACACCGCCGCGACCGAGACGGAGTGGCTCCTGCGTTTCGAGCATTCGCTCGGGGCGGGAGATCCCCTCGGCGCGTCAGACGCTCTTCGCAAGTCTGGCGTGAATGGCTGGGTGCGCAAGGATCACTACGACCTTGCGGTCGAGGTGATCGATCGGATCGGACCGGCGCCGATCGTCCGCCTGAATTGGGCGGACCGCTTGATTGCGCACCCGCGCCGCGTTGACAAGGAGCTCGCCGCGCTGATCGTCCTGCCGCTCGCGCACGGTCACTCGCGCGAGCTGGCGCGGATGGCATACCGCCTGGCTCGCGATGACGACTGGGGCGTGCGCGAGACGGCCGCCTCGCTCCTGGGACAGCTGCTCATCGACGCATGGGCTGAGACATTGCCGCATGCGCTCGAGTGGGTGAGCGGCCCGGACAGCCGGCTGCGTCGAGCGGTCGTCGTCGCCGCGAAGTACGCGGCGTGCACGCGCCGGCAGGAGTGGGCCGAGCCGCTGCTCGATCTCATCGAGCCCGCGCTCCGCGACCATGAGGAATACGTGCGAAAGAGCCTCGGTCCGTTCGCGATCGGCGACCAGTTCGTTCGCTCGTACCCCGACGCGACGGTCGCGCGGCTTCGGAAATGGATGCAGGACGAGAACGAGAACGTGCGCTGGAATGTCGCGATGGTGTTCTCGGCGGCCAGCGGCGCACGTCTCGCGGCGCGGGCACCCGACATCCTCGAGTTCCTGGCCGCGGACGAGCGGCCATTCGTGCGGGGGGCGGTCCGCGCCGCCCAGCGTCGCGTTCGAACGCTGGTCGCGTAGGTGGGCACTCGCTACGAGGACCAGCCGCCCGAGCTCTGGGCGGGCCCTGAATCGCTGGATCCGACACCCGTGTGGAAGCAGTTCGCGTTGATCGGACTCTTCCTGTTCCTCGGCCTTGTACTGGTCGGTGTGGTCGCGGCGTTCGCGGTCGCGCCTCAGGTCGTGAAGCCGCCTGCGCTCGTTCCCGGCGATCGGCTCGTCCTCTCGACCTCCGACGTCCCGCAGCTCGGATCACCGCCAAAACGGATCGGCTCGCCCCTGCTCGACGACGCGCGTGCTTTCTGGCTCGCGCGCGTCTCCCGAACGGAGGTCATCGCCGTGCGCGCGTACTGGGCGCCCCGACCCGGCGACGCCGGCTGCGGCGTCGAAGCGGGCGCGGCGATCGCCGCAAATCGTCCCGGGGCGAGCTTCGGCTACCTCGCGCCCTGCGGCGACCGGAGCGCCCTCCCTACATTCGACGAACGGGGCGATCCGGTGACCGGGGCCGAACGCGGCCTCGACCGATATCTTGTCTCGGTGAGCGACGACCGGGTGATCGTCAACCTGAGCCGCTTGCTCGTCTCCCCCGAGCGCACCTCCGCGCCGCCACCGCCATGAGCGGAGCCGGCCAGGGGCCGGGGGGCGAGGCCCCCCGACTGTACGAGCTCGTCATCGGGATCGAGGTCCATGTCGAGCTCAAGACCGAGTCCAAGATGTTCTGCGGCTGCAAGGCCCACTGGTTCGGCGCACCGCCGAACACGCTCGTCTGTCCGGTCTGCCTCGGGCTCCCCGGCGCGCTGCCGGTGGCGAACCGCCGCGCGATCGAGCTCGCGATCACCGCGGGCCTCGCCCTGCACTGCGAGACGCCGGAGCACACCAAGTTCGACCGCAAGAACTACATGTACCCCGATCTCCCCAAGGGCTACCAGATCTCGCAGTACGACCTGCCGCTGACCGTGAACGGCTGGCTGAATTTGGAGAGCGGCAAGCGTGTTGGCATCCGCCGCGCGCATCTCGAGGAGGACACCGGGACGCTGAAGCACGGAGAGGACGCTGGACACCGCTACACGCTCGTGGACTTCAACCGCTCCGGCGTGCCTCTTCTCGAGATCGTCAGCGACCCGGACATGAGCTCCGCCGACGAGGCCGAGCAATACGTTCGCGCGTTGCGCGACATCCTCGTGTATTCAGGCGTCTCGGAGATGCGACTCGAGCAAGGCGCGGGCCGCTTCGACGTGAATGTGTCGATCCGCTTCGAGGAAGGTGGCAAGACGGTCTGGCCGCCGCAGAGCGAGATCAAGAACCTGAACAGCTACGAGGCGCTGCGGGGCGCCGTCGCATACGAGTCCGATCGTCTCTGGCAGGAGTGGCAGAGCGGCGGCGAGGTCCGTACGCGCACCGGCAAGGTCACCGTCGGCTGGAGTCCGGAACGCGGGCGCACATATCTGCAGCGCTCGAAGGAGGAGGTCGAGGATTACCGCTACTTCCCGGAACCGGACCTCGTCGCGCTCCAGCCGAAGCCTGAGCGGATCGCGGAGCTGCGCGCGGCGCTCCCCGAGATGCCCTCCGAACGGCGCGCTCGCTTCGTGTCGAAATACGGGCTCTCCGAGTACGTCGCGCGGAACCTCGTCGCCGACCGCGCGCTCGCGGACTATTTCGAGGCGGCCGTGAGGGCCGAGCCAACGAGCGCGAAGCAGATCGCGAACTGGGTCATGGGCGACCTGACGGCGGCGCTCAAGCGAGACGGCAATGACCTCGCAGCCGTGCGCGTCGGGGCCGAGCAGCTCGCCGTGCTCGTGCGCCTCGTGGCATCGGGGACGGTCAGCGGGACCGCAGCGAAGCGGGTCTTCTCGGAGATGTGGAAGAGCGGCGGCGATCCCGAGGCGATCGTGAACACTCTCGGTCTAGGGCAAACCAGGGATGAGGAGGCGATCGCCGCCGCGGTGGACGAGATCATCGCCGCGAACCCGCAGGTGATCGCCGCCTATCGCGGCGGGAACGTGCGGGCTCTGGATGGCCTCATCGGCCCGGTCATGGGGCGGTTCAAGGGAAAGGCGGACGGCGCCGTGGTCCGGCGGATCATCCTCGAGCGGGTGGGCTGACTGCCTCGGGACGTTGAGCGCTTCTCGCGATCCAGGCCGTGCTCGCGATGAGACCCGCTGCTCCGATGCTCTGCACGACGTCCGCGAGCGCGACGCCAACGATTGCGAACAGCGGACCTGAGATGGCGAGGAGGATCCCGGCCCACCGCGGCAGCGACCGCGACCGCGCGACGGCGACGCCGAAGAGCACGACGCCGACGGCGAGGAGGAGCACAGCGCTGAATGCCGTCGCGGCGAGCGGAACGCCGTAAATGTCGTCTTGCAGGGCCATAGCCTGGGCGGTCTGCCCCGCGAGGTACATCCGGCCGATCGCGGGTTGGGCGAAGGCGGCCGCGCCGCTCCCGCCGCCTCGCCGAACGAGCGCCACGAAGAGCGCCACAAAGGCGAGGTTCCGAGTGGCGGCGCCCGCGATGCTCGCGACGATGTGACTTACGAGGAACTCCGTGGTGGTGATGTATCTGGCATAGCCCGGAAAGTCGGTCTGCGGCGGTGGCTGATGGCTGATCGTCCCGAGGAAGAGCAAGACGGCCCAGACCGGTCCCGCCCAGATGAGCCAGCGCGCGACGCGGTCGAGCGCCTTGCCGCCGGAACTAGTCGATGTATTCGTAGGCCGGGATCGTCAGGAAGTCGTGGAAGTCATCCGAAAGCGCGACCTCCTCGAAGATCTTCTGCGCGTCCGCGTAGCGGCCCTTCGCGAAGAAGTCCGCTCCCACCGCGCCTTTGATCTTCTCGAGCTCCTCGCGCTCCACATCGCGGACCAGCTTCGCGGTCACGGGCAGGCCCTCGGTGAGCGACACGCCGTGGTGGATCCACTGCCAGACCTGCGAGCGCGAGATCTCCGCGGTCGCCGCATCCTCCATCAGGTTGTTGATGGCCGCGGCGCCGGTGCCGCGGAGCCACGACGCGATGTACTGGATGCCCACGCTCACGTTCGTGCGTAGTCCGGCATCGGTGATCGTCCCGCCGGGGATCCGCACGTCGAGGAGTTGCTTCGCCGTCGTCTTGACCTCCGGCCGCTGGCGCCCGAGCTGGTTCTCCTTCGTGCCGAGGACGCGGTCGAACTCGGTCATCGCTGTCTCGACGAGGTCGGGATGAGCGACCCAGGTCCCATCGAAACCGTCGTTCGCTTCTCGGGTCTTGTCGTCGCGCACCTTCGCGAGCGCCGTTTCGGTGATGGCGGGATCCCTTCGATTGGGGATGAACGCGGCCATCCCGCCGAGCGCGAACGCACCTCGCTTGTGGCAGGTCTTGACGAGCAGCTCGGTGTACGCGCGCATGAACGGGACGGTCATCGTGACCTGCGCCCGATCGGGCAGGACGAACTCCTTCCGATCGCCAAACTTCTTGATGATGCTGAACATGTAGTCCCACCGGCCGGCGTTGAGTCCGGAGCTGTGCTCGCGGAGCTCGTACAGGACCTCCTCCATCTCGAACGCGAGGGGCAGCACTTCGACGAGCACGGTCGCTTTGATCGTTCCGCGATCGAGCTCGAGCCGGTCCTCGGTCCAGCTGAAGATCTGCTCCCAGAGGCGCGCCTCGAGGTGGCTCTCGAGCTTGGGCAGGTAGAAATACGGACCAGTCCCACGCTCGAGCAGGCGGCGCGCGTTGTGGAGCGCGTACAAGCCGAAGTCGACTATCGCGCCGGCGATCGGAAGGCCGTCGACGTGGAGATGCTTCTCGACGAGATGCCACCCGCGCGGGCGGACGACGAGGGTCGCGGTCTTCTCGTTCAGCTCGTACCGTTTTCCGTCGGGATTCTGAAACGAGATCGTCCGCTCGATCGCGTCGATGAGGTTCAGCTGTCCCTCCATCACGTTCGTCCACGTCGGCGTGTTGGCGTCTTCGAAGTCCGCCATGTACACGGAGGCGCCTGAGTTGAGGGCGTTGATGACCATCTTCCGATCGGTGGGACCGGTGATCTCCACCTTGCGAAGGCGAAGATCTTTGGGAACGTCGGCGACCTTCCAGTCGCCCTCGCGAACGTGCAGCGTGTCCGCGCGGAAGTCGAGCGTCCCCCCGCTCCGCAGGTGCTCGGCGACCTCCCCGCGCTTTTGGAGGAGCCCGACGCGCACCGGCTCTACCTCGCGGTGCAGGCGCGCGAGGAAGTCGAGCGCCTCCGGCGTCAGGATCTCGGGGAAGGTCTGGCCCGACGGCGCATTGATCTGCACGGAGGCCGTCCGCATCGCCCGTATCCTGCCACGCGGGGATGGCAGGACCGTTCGACCTCGGGGGCAAACGGGCGCTCGTGACCGGTGGCTCGCGGGGCATCGGCCGGGCGATCGCGTTCGCGCTGGCCGATGCCGGCGCCGATGTCGCTATCACATCGCGAAAGGGCGACGATGCGGAGCCGGTGGCGCGCGAGATCCGTGACAAGGGACGCCGGTCGCTCGCCCTCCTGCTTGAGGTCCGCAACGCGCCTTCGATCCGCGTCTGCTTCGAGCGCCTCCAGCGCGAGTGGGGAAGCCTCGACATCCTCGTGAACAACGCCGGAACGAACATCCCAACGGACCTTGAATCGCTCGACGAATCGAGCTGGGACACCGTAGTCGACACCGACCTCAAGGGCGTGGCCTTCGTGACCCAGGCCGCGCTGCCCCTCCTCGCCGACCGCGGGCGGATCGTGAACGTGGCTTCGATCTATGGCGTGCTCGGCCGCGTAGAGCGCGTGGCGTACAGCGCCGCAAAGGGCGGAGTGGTCACGCTGACGAAGTCGCTCGCCCTCGAGCTCGCACCTCGCGGCATCACGGTGAACGCGGTCGGTCCGAGCCTCATCGAGACCGACCTGACCCGCGAACGTATGCGGCGCGACCCCACCTTCCGCGAGCGGGAGGTCGCGCGCACGCCGCTGGGCCGGCTCGCGACGCCCGAGGACGTCGCCGGAGCCGTCGTTTACTTCGCCGCTAACGAGGCGGCGTTCGTGACCGGACAGCTGCTGCTCGTCGACGGCGGGACCGGGGCGCACTAGCGGTTGAGGGGGCTCTGCCCCCAGAGACCCCCGACATCCCCCGCCCGTACCTCCGTACTCCCCCGCGGTCGAGATAGTCCCGTTGGGTGATGGGCCGGACGTGCTCACGTCATACAAATCAATCACGAAAACGGGAGGAGACATGGGAGGCGTCCGGCGAGTGTCGATCCACGCGACCGCGGGCCCGGCTCCGATGGAGCAGCCGGACGAATTGCCGCGAGTCGACCTTCCCCCTTTGAACATCGTGCCGATGACGCCGCCCATCGAAGCGACGCTTCGCATCCTCCTGAACAGCGTCCCCTATCTGATCGGCGCCGCGGTCGTGCGGCAGCCCGCCGTCGGCGACTCGGTCGAAGCACAGGTCGGGCGCATGCCGTGGCTTCACGACCGACGTCTGCTGAACCTGCAGCTGCCTGACGACACGCTTCCGGCGAACCGCGCGATCCTCCTGGACTGGCCGGTGCCCTACCAGGCCGAGTGGGTCGGAGTTCCACCGCGCCTCCTGATCTCGCGTCTTGTCGTTCGCGAGCGCACCGTCGGGGTGCTCCTCGGTACGCTCATCACCCGCGAGCAGGTCACGGCCCAGGCGCGTGAGGCACTCGACCTTTCGTGCGAGCTCATCGCCGCCGCGGTGGGAAGCGATTCGCTCGCGACCTTCGCCGCGACCGCACAGTCCGAGCAGCCGCGGCGTCTCGTGGTCGTGCCGAGCGAACCGGAGCCCGAGCCCGAGCCGCTGCCGATGCCGGTCGTCGCCGAGGTCGAGCCGATCATCGATCCAAAAGACGAACAGGAAGAGCGCGACCGCCAGGTGGTCGAAGAGGTCGCGCGGGCGCTCGACGAGCTCACCGACGCACGGTCCATCGGCCGGGTGCTGCGCGACGCAGTCACCGCGATCGCGGGCGTCGACGGCTTCTCGGTATCGCTGTTCAACAGCGTGCGCCGCGAGGTCGCGTACCGGTACAAGGTCGTCGGCGCGGACCCCGACTCCGCCGAGATGGGCCGCCAGGCCGTCGACGACGGGCCCGACTGCTACGCGGCGCGGCGCGACCGGCGCTGGCACTCGTACCCTCGCGAGATCGGCGTGCGCGGCCCCGAGGGCGTCGAGGCGCGCAAGATCTCGGTCCTCCAGTACCCGCTCGTCGCGGCAGACGAGGTCTTCGGTGTCGCGACGCTGCAGGTGTTCGGCGAGGACGGGTTCTCCGACCACGCCACGCGGCTCGTCCTTCGTGTCATCGACGCGTCGAGCGATCGGCTCGCCGCGGTGCGGCGCGCCGCGCGCTTCCAACCAAGACTCTCCCCTCCGGAGTCCGCGGCGGCCGCCGTCCTCCCGCCGGCCGCCGCGGCTCCTTCCTCCACTCCCGAGCAGCCGGAGGCGCCGACGACGGACCACATCCTCAACGACCTCCTCGCCAAGTGCGCCGAGATCGGCCTGCCGACGACATTCATGGTGGGTGTGGACCCGGCCGCCGGTCTCCTACGCGGAGAGCTCATCAGCGGCTCGGCCGCGGCGCGCGAGTTCGACTACGCGCTTGGCATCTCAGATGGCCGGTTCACGATCGAACTCACTGACCGGTACAACGCGATCGCGCGCGCGTGCCGCGAAGACCGCATCGTGACGTCCCAGACCCTGGACGAGCTCGTGCACCCGCTGCGTGATGCGGACGGCGCCGCGACGCTCGAGCGCCTCGTGCAGGGTGGCCGATCGACGATCATCCCGATCTCGGTGTCCGGCGACGTGGTTGGCGCGCTCATCGTGGGCCCCCTGGCCGATGAACCGGCCTTCGGCACCATCGTGCAGGCGCGCGATATGGTGAACGAGACCGCTTCGCGACTGGCGGAGGCGTGGCGCACTAACCGCTAGCCCCATACTCCCTCGCCGATGGTCGGCGAGGTGACCTTCGCGGTCCTCGGCGTCCTCTTCCTCATTGCCGACATCCGCACGTTCGCGTCCACGTTCCAGCTGACCTTCTATGGCCAGCCGAACAACACGCTCGGGATCATGGCAACCGCGGTCTTCGCGACAGCGTTCCTCGCACCGCTCCTTGGCTGGCGCCTCGGCCCGCGACGATCGGTCGCCGTGAGCGCCGCGATCCTCGGCTTGGCGACGCTCTTCGCGACCCTTTCGCGGAGCAACGTGCCGGACCTCGCTCTTTCGGTCATGGGCCTGGCGGCCGGTTTGTGGTGGCTCGGCCTGCTGCATGCGTCGCGTCCGGCGGATCGGCGGTCGCCGCTTCCGATCGCGATCCCGATCGCTTTCGCGGTCGACCTTGCGCTTCGCGCCGCATTTCACTCGGTGCCGGTCGTCGACGCCACGCCTACGGTCGGGGCCCCGCTCGCGCTCGTCGCCGCGCTTCTCTTCTTCGCGGCAGGCGTCGTGGCGCTCGGCGGTGGGCGCTCGTGGACTCGCCCCGGCCTCCGCGGGGCCATCGCGCTCCTCGCGTTGCCCGCCCTCTTCCTGGTGGCGGAGACCGGCGGGACGAACGGAGCGCAGATCGCGCTCGCGAGCGGGCTCGGTCTGGGGCCCGAGCCCGCGCGGAGCACGGAGCTCGGGACGGTGCTCGCGGCGCTCGGGCTCGCGTCGGGCGCGCTGATCCTCTCGCGCCCGATCCCGCGTGGACCCGTCGCGGCGATCCTCTGCGTCTTGGGCGCCGCTCTGCTCTGGTATGTCCACGCCCCGGTCGTGTCCTTGGTCGGCGGGCTGGTACTGGCTGCGGGGGTGATCGTCGCGTCGTCCGCCCTCCCTGCGGGGCCGACCGTGCTGGCGCGCTCGCCGCTCGTGGTCACGCTCGCGTTTGCCCTTGGCTGGCTCGTCTTCGTGGCGACCGCGTTCGGCTTCTACGCCCTTTGGGCCTACGTGCCGGCGGTGTACGCGGCCGTCGCGCTCGTGGTGGTCGCGGGACTGATCGCGCCCGCCGCCGGACTTCCGCCGTGGCGGCTGCTTCCGATCGCGCTCGTCCCGATCGTGGTCGGAGTTCCGCTCGTCGCGTTCCTTCTCACCCCGATGCCTGGCGCCACGGAGGAGCCGCGCAACACGTTACGGATCATGACCTTCAATATCCATCAGGGCTTCAACGCCGTGCAGTCACCGTCGCTCGATCAGATCGTGGACGTGGTCGCGCACGAATCGCCTGACGTTCTCTTGCTCCAGGAGGTCGTTCGAGGTTGGATGATCGACGAGCAGCACGACGCGCTGGGTGTAATGGCCGAGCGCCTCGGGATGCCATACGTCTTCGCGCCGAACATCGGCGACCTCTACGGCAATGCGATCCTCTCGCGTTTTCCGATGACCGACGTCAAGCGCGTCCATTTCGCGGCTCAGCCATCGCTCCGTCATCAGCCGCGCGGTGCCGTCGGCGTGCGGATCGGCGACCTGCTCATCGTCAACACGCACCTCGACGACATCGCCGACTCGAGCGCGATTCGCCAGGAGCAGGTGCGAACGATCCTGCGCGAGTGGGACGCGGAGAAGATCGCCATCATCGCCGGCGACATGAACGCCGAGCCCTCGTACCTGGAGATGGGTCTCCTCAGTGAGGCGGGGTACGGTGACCTAGCCGAGCCGGCGGGGCCCACCACGACGATGGACGATCCTCCGAAGCGGATCGACTACATCTGGGGCGTCGGCGTGATCGCGTCGAGCCCGCACACGGTCATGGCGCTCGCAGCCTCGGACCACCGTGCGGTGGTGGTGAACGTCACCAAACAGCAACCGCGGCCGTGACGCTCTTGGCGTTGTTCAAGCTGATCCACGTCGCCAGCGCGATCTGGATGTTCGCCGGACTCTTTGGCCGTTTCTATGCGCTCGGCGCCGCGTCGCGCGCGACGGACATCCGGCTTACGCGCGCGTTCGCCGATCTCGGCGGACGCTTCGAGACGACGATGGTCATCCCCGGCTCG
>Ga0070706_100005936_pt1 | contig 11551 bp, 12 predicted proteins | sample KBSK5501metaG_FD_65476 | JGI IMG/M metagenome (GOLD analysis project Ga0070706, IMG submission 65476) | Corn, switchgrass and miscanthus rhizosphere microbial communities from Kellogg Biological Station, Michigan, USA - KBS K5-50-1 metaG | ecosystem: Host-associated > Plants > Roots >...
GTCGCCGAAGCCGTTCTCGAACTGGGTCCGCGCCGCGCGGGCCGAGGCCGCCTGCGCGACGACGTTCTTCCAGACGCCCAGCAGAAGGTCGTGTCCTGCCCGGCGTGGGTCGGGAGCGCCGGATCTCGCGCCGGCGCCGTACTCCGCCACGATCGCCCAGTTCGCCCCCCCCGACGTCAACGGGTCGGGGTGCACGATGCGGATTCCCGGCTTGCCCAGGTCCGCAAAGTCGTGAATGCCCTTCGGGTTCCCCGGCCGCACCACGATGATGAAGGGCGTCCTGTTGACGACCCCCTGAAACGGGAATCGCCGCCAGCTCCCGGCAGGGACGACCCGGGCGTCGGCGAGCTTGTCGGCGTCGAGCTCGAGCGAGAGAAGAGCCAGATGCGCCGGGACCCCCAGGATGATCTGATTCGTGACCGTTCCGGAGCCCGCGAAGGAACTGACGATCTCGACCTTCTCCCGGGTTCGATCGCGCCAGCCCTTCTGGAAAGCGGGGAAGACGCCGTGGTTGATGACCTCACCGAGGATGCTGAAGCCGTAGAAGACGATCGTGCGGGGCGGCCGGGCCAGCCTGGCCATCGGCGTCCAGGGCCAGACCGCGTACGCCAAGAGCACGAAGAGTGCCGCGGCGAAGGCGGCGGCGCGCAGGCGGCGGCGCAGGACCCGGCGTTGGATCAGCATGGGTGTCTCACCCACTCCATCGCAAAACCCCTGCCCGGAGCAACCGACGGGACCTGTCTGCGCCTACCGGTGGCGCCTCCGCGCCTTCTCGCGTATCATGCGCCGTTTCGCGGGGTCGTAGTTCAGTTGGCTAGAACGCCGGCCTGTCACGCCGGAGGTCGCGGGTTCGAGTCCCGTCGGCCCCGCCAAATCACGTCAACGTAGGAGAAGGGCTGCCACTTGCGGCCCTCTTTTTTCCAAGAACTTAGAAGCAGTTTCCCGAGGATCGCGATTCGCGACGATCGATGTCGTTCAACGTGGATTCTCGGACAGAACTCGGACAAAGACTCGGACAGCTGACCCGCAGGCCCTCGGTCTAACTCAAGGGGGAACTGGTTGCAGTCTGGTAGCGTGCCTGAATGGGCTTCAGGGGTCCCGGGTTCGAATCCCGACGTCCCGACCACACAAACTCCTGCGTCTTCTACGGATGCCGGGCTGGCCGCCGGCAGGGCGTTCAAGTCGTGGTCACGGCCCGTGACCTTGATCGTGCCGTCGGGAGGCGGAAGGCGGCAAGGAGCACTCCCCGGCTCCTACTTGAGCTTGTCCAGCTCGGCCAGTAGCTCGTCGTCGGGTACGAGGTCTCCGGGTTTGTCGAGAACCTTCCTGTAGCGAACGACCCCGCTCCGGTCGATGATCACGTAGGCGCGCTTGGAGTAGCGGTAGAGCCGGTTCTTCGGGTCGGTCTCCAGCAAGCCATAGGCCTCGAGGGTCTGGCGCGAGACGTCGCTCAACAGCGGGAAGGTGAGCCCCATCTTCTCGGCCCATGCCGCGCTTGCGGGCAGGAAATCCGTACTGATGCCCACGACCTGGGCATTTCGGCTCTCGAACTTGGGGAGATCAAGTTGGAGAGCCGCGACTTCGCGGGTTCAGGTCGGGGTGAACGCTCCGATGAAGGAGAATAGCACGACGTTCTTCTTGCCGATCGCCTCGCTCAACGTCCACTTCTCCTGGGTCGTGGCGGGCAGGGTGAAGTCCGGCGCCTTGTCGCCGACTGAAAGAGCGAGCACGAGCCTGACCGATCCGAGCACGAGAAAAGCCACGAGGAGCAGGATTGCGCCGATGCCGGTTCGTCTCATGACTGGCCCTCCTGTGGATAGCGAACGGTCTCTAAGGTTTCATCAACGATTGCACGAGTTCCAGCGCCTCCTTGCCATCCCAGGCGCGAGGCCCGATCGCGCGCGCCACCATCACGCCCTTGCGGTCGACGACGACCGTGACAGGGACCCATCGGACCCCGTGCTCTCGGGCCACCGCCATGCGGGGATCGATGAGCGTCGCCACATGGAAGCCGTGCTTCTCCAGGAACGGCTTCACGTCCTTCTCGCCCCGGCCGTCGAGGGCCACGAAATAGACGACGAGGTCGTTCGGGAAACGTGCTTGGAGTCTCTCGAGACTCTTCAACTCGCTCACGCAGCTGGCGCACCAGGTGGCGCCGAAGCTGACGACCGCGACCTTTCCGGCGAAGTCCTTCGATCTCACGGTTCGCCCGTTGACGTCCGGCAGCGCGAATGCGGGCTCGGGAGTGTGCTCGGGGACGACGAATTCGGACGAATCCTGGCCGGCGCAGAGCGAAACCATCAGGATCGCTGAACAAGCAACGAGAAGGACCGCCCTTCGCGCCATTGCGGATGCCTCTCTCGAGGAGGACGGGATTATTTCAGACGCTCTCTTGCCCTGTCAAAGCCGCGGCGCAGGGGACCTGTCGGCGGGCCGGGCGCTCGGACGGGAGCATCTCGAGGCGGCGGGCGAGCTCGCCCAAGCTGGCGATGTTGTGCACGGGCAGGAAATCGTCGATGAAGGGGCGGGCAGCCTTCATGCCGCGGGCGAGCGGCTCATACCGCGGCGAGGCCAAGAGCGGGTTCAGCCAGATCAGGCGGTGGCAGGTTCGCTGCAGGCGCGCCATCTCGCGGGCGAGCAGGTCCGGATCTCCTCGATCCCAGCCGTCGCTTGCTACGAGCACGACGGCATCACTCTTGAGCACGCGCCGGCCCCAGACGAAGCTGAAAGTCCGGATCGCCTCGCCAATGCGCGTGCCGCCCGACCAATCCGGCACCGCCCGGGAAACCGCCGCGAGGGCCTGCTCCGGGTCGCCTCCGCCAAGTTCGCGCGTGACGCGCGTCAAGCGCGTGGCGAAGAGGAAGACCTCGACGCTGCGGCGCTCCGGCGCCGCGAGACCGTAGAGGAAGAGAAGCAGCATCCGGGTGTAAGGCTCCATCGAGCCGCTGACGTCGCCGAGAACCACGAGACGCCGCGGCTTCGTGCGGGGAAACTGGCGTTCCCAGGAGAGGAGCTCGCCTCCGTGGACGAGACTTCGGCGCAGCGTCCGCCGCAGGTCGGGAAGCCCTCGGCGGCTGCGAGCGAGTCGGCGCGTGCGCCGCGCGCGCACGACGGGGACCGCTTCCCGGGCGAGAAGCTCTCTGACCTCGTCCCGCTCGGCTGCCGTCATCTCGCCGAAGTCCTTGTGACGGAGAACCTCTCGGGCGCTCCACGTCCGCAGGAGGCCGGCGGTGAGTGGCCACCCCCCCTCTCGGCGTTCGCCTTCTCTCGCGAAATCGTTCGGCCTGGTCGGCTCGGGTACGGGGTCGAAGCGCGGGCGCTTTAACCGGCGGCGCTCTCCCATGGCACGAAGGTCGAGGCTCATCGTCCCCTCCGCGGGCTTGCGCCAGAAGACCTCGAAGGCTTCGTCAAAGAGCGCGATCTCCTCGCGCCGACGCACGAAGAGGCTTCGCGCGGCGTGGTAGAAGTCGCTGCGACGGCCAATCGAGATGTGCTCCAGAGCGCGAGCGAAGTCCGCAAGCCGCGAGGGAGGTGCGTGGAGGCCCGTCCCGCGCAGAACGCGGCCGAAGAGAAGAACGTTGCCGAAGAGCTCGCCGCTCATGCGCCCGCCTGCACGCGCGCGAGGATGGCTTGTGCCGTTTCGCCCTTCACCGCCTCGACGTCGTCGCGGTACTTGAGCAGAATCCCGAGCGTGTCGCGGACCGTCTCGGGATCGAGCCCCTTCTTGTCCAGCGCAACGAGAGCGGCGGCCCAATCGAGCGTCTCGGCTACGCCGGGCAGCTTATACAGCTCGGCGCGGCGCAGCTCCGCGACGAATCGGGCGACGTCGCGAGCCAGACGCTCCGGGGCCTCGGGCACCTTCGCCCTGACGATCGAAAGCTCCTCCTCGAAGGAGGGATAGTCGATCCATTGGTAGAGGCATCGGCGCTTGACCGCGTCGTGCACCTCGCGGGTGCGGTTCGACGTGATGACGACGACCGGCGGCTGCTCGGCGCGGACCGTGCCGATCTCCGGGATCGTGATCTGGAAGTCGGAGAGGACCTCGAGTAGATACGCTTCGAACTCCTCGTCGCTACGGTCGATCTCATCGATCAGGAGCACGGCGCGGCTCTTTCCCGCCCCGTCGATCGCCTCGAGGAGCGGGCGCTTGAGCAGGAACTCCGCACCGAAGAGCTCCGCCTCGGCCGGCTTCTCGCCGCGCGCCTCGGCCAAACGAATGTGCATCATCTGCCGCACGTAGTTCCATTCGTAGACGGCGTGGTGGACGTCGAGCCCCTCGTAGCACTGGAGGCGGATCAATCGCGCGCTCAAAACTTCCGCCAGTACCTTGGCGACTTCCGTCTTGCCGACGCCCGCCTCGCCCTCGAGAAAGAGCGGGCGGCCGAGCTTCAGGGCCAGGAAGACGGCGGTCGAGAGGCCGCGCGAGGGAAAGTAGCGCCGCTCCCGCAGAGCCGCCTCGAGGGAGTCGATGGAAGAGAACGGTGCCGACATCAGGAAGAGTATCTCTCCACGGGGTCATCCGGAGGAACGCGCTACCGGCCAGAGTCCGACGAGGGTAGATCCCTCGCTGCGTTCGGGATGACAGAGGAACAGGAAAAATCCTCTGCTAGCCCTTCGCTCGCGCCACGGCCTGCGTGAGAGCGCGTTTGGCGAGGACCGTGGCGAGGTGGAGGCGATACTCGCCGGACGCGTAGGTGTCCGAGAGCGGGTCGGCGACCGCTGAGGCGGCCTTCGCCCCGGCCGCCTCGAGCGATTCCGCGTCGGGCTTGCGTCCGGCAAGCGTCGCCTCGGCCTCGGAAGCCCGGACCGGCGTCGCGCCCGCACCGCCAACGGCGAGGCTCACACGCTTGCAGACACCGTCGGAAAGCTCGACCAACGCAGCCACGCCAACGACCGCGTAGCTCGACGCCGGATGCCGGTGCTTCACATAGGCCCCGCCCGTCCTCTTCGCGTACGCGGGCACGACGACCGACGTCAGGATCTCCCCGGGCTTCAACGCCGTGGTGAAGAGGTCGAGGAAGAACCTCTCGGCCGGAATCTTCCGCTCGCCCTTGGCGCTTCGAACCACGATGGTCGCGTTGAGCGCCAGGATCGCCGTCGGGTAATCGGCCGCCGGGTCCGCGTGCGCGAGCGAGCCACCGATCGTGCCGCGGTTTCGGACCTGGATATCGCCGATCTGCGAAGCCGTCTCGGCAAGCAGAGGACAGGACTTCGCGACGATCGGCGAGGAGGCGACTGCGGCGTGGGTCGTCATCGCGCCGACGACAAGCGTCTTGCCCTTCGCCTGGATGCCGGAGAGCCCGCGCAGGCCGCCGATGTCGATCAAGGACTTAGGCTGCGAAACGCGCAGCTTCATGGCTGGAAGCAGGCTGTGGCCGCCGGCCAGAAGGTGAGAGCCCTTGTGCTTGCGCAGCAGCTGGGCCGCCTCGGCGAGCGTCTTGACCCGAAAGTACTCGAACTCGGCGGGGTACATCGCTACCTCCTCGCCTCTCGGATGGCGCGCCAGACCCGCTCGGGCGTCAAGGGCATGTCGATCGTCTTGACGCCGAGCGGGGAGAGGGCGTCTAGGACCGCGTTGTAGACCGCCGGCGTCGAGGCGATCGTGCCCGTCTCGCCGATTCCCTTGACGCCTAAGGGATTGACCTTCGTCGGCGTCTCCGTCATCGCCAGCTCGAAGTTCGGGAAGAAGTCGGCCTTCGGCACCGCGTAATCGGTCATCGAGCCGGTCAGGAGCTGGCCGCTCTCGTCGTAAACGGCTCTCTCCCAGAGCGCCTGTCCGATCCCCTGCACGATGCCGCCGTGAATTTGGCCCTCGACGATCATCGGGTTGATGACCTTGCCGCAGTCGTCGACCGCGATGTAGCGCTCGAGCCTGACCTCGCCCGTCTCCGCGTCCACGGCGACCACTGCGATGTGAGCGCCGAAGGGATACACGAAGTTCGGGGGATCGAAGAAGGCCGAGGCCTCCAGGCCCGGCTCGAGGTCCTTCGGCATGTTCCAGGCGACGTTCGCCATCAGCGCCATGTCCTGAATGGTCTTCGCCTTCTCCGGCGAGCCGCGCACGAAGAACTTGCCGTCCGCGTAGTCGATGTCCTCGGCCGCCGCCTCGAGCAGGTGCGCCGTGAGCGTCTTGGCTTTCTCCTTGATCTTGCCGATCGCGCCCATGAGGGCGCCGCTGCCGACTGCGGTGGAGCGGCTGCCGTAAGTCCCCCAGCCCATCGGCGTCTGATCCGTGTCGCCGTGCAGGATCTCGACGTCGTCCACGGAAACGCCGAGCTCGCTTGCCACGATCTGCGCGAAGGTCGTCTCTTCCCCCTGGCCATGCGGCGAGATCCCGACAAAGACCTGAACCTTGCCCGACGGATGGAAGCGGACGATGGCGCTCTCCCAGAGGCCGCCGCCGAAGCCGACGGCGCCCGCCACTTGCGACGGCCCGAGGCCGCAGATCTCGGCGTAGGTGGAAATCCCGATACCCAGGTACTCCTCCTTGTTTCGCTTCTCCGCCTGCTTCTTGCGCAGCCCCGTGTAGTCCGCGATCTTCAACGCCTTCTCGAACGCCCCCGCGTAGTTGCCGGTGTCGTAGACGATTCCGGTCGCGACGGTGTGGCCGTCCTCGAATGGTGGGATGAAGTTCTTTTTGCGTAGCTCGGCCGGATCCCTTTTCAGCTTTGCCGCGAGCATGTCTACGAGCCGCTCGACGAGGAACGTCGCCTCGGGCCGGCCCGCGCCGCGGTAGGCGTCGACCGGCGTCGTGTTCGTGAAGACTCCCCAGACGTCCTCGTGAATGTTCGCGATGTCGTAGACGCCCGAGAGCATCAACCCGTGGAGGATCGTCGGAATACCGGTCGAGGCGGTCGAGAGGTACGCGCCGAGGTTCGCCCAGACCTTCCCGCGCAGGCCGACGATTTTGCCGTCCTTCTTGGCGGCGAGCTCGACCTCCTGCAAGTGATCGCGTCCGTGGATGGTGCCGCGGTAGTTTTCGCTGCGCGTCTCGGTCCACTTGACGGGCACGTTGAGCCGCTTGGCCGCGAAAATCACCATCGAGTCTTCCGGGTAGTGTGGGATCTTGCTGCCGAAGCCGCCGCCCACCTCCGGCGCGATGACGCGGATCTTGTGCTCCGGAGTCCCCGTGTCCAGCGAGAGCAGGAAGCGCGCGATGTGCGGGTTCTGCGTGGTCGCCCAGAGCGTCACCTTGCCCGTTGCGGGCGCGTACTGGGCCAGCGCCGCCCTCGGCTCCATCGCGTTGGGAATGAGGCGCTGGTTGACGATCCGCTCTTTGACGACAACGTCGGCGCTCTTGAAGGCGGCCTCGACGTCGCCGCCCGAGACCTTCCAATGGAAACAGATATTCTTGGGGACGTCGGCGTGGAGCTGAGGCGCCCCCTCCTGCGTGGCCTTGAAGGCGTCCACGACGACGGATAGCGGCTCGTAGTCGACTTCGACCGCGTCGGCGGCATCGCGAGCCCGATAACGGTCCGTGCCAACCACGATCGCAACCGCGTTGCCGACGTAGCGCACGACGTCCGTCGCGATCGGCGGATAGGGCGGGGTCTTCGTCTCAGAGTTCGGCACCACCCAGGCGCAGGGGATCGGCCGGAAGCCCGCTTCCACCATGTCCTTGCCGGTGAAGACGCCGAGGACGCCAAGCATCTGCGAGGCTTTCTTGGTGCGGATCGACTTGATCTTCGCGTGGGCGTAGGGCGAGCGGACGACGGCCAAGTGCGCCATCCGGGGCAACGCCAAGTCGTCGGTATACTTCGCCTGTCCCGTGAGGAGCCGCGGATCCTCCCGCCGCTTGATGCCCGATCCGAAGATGCGCGCTGCCATGCTCCCTCCTACGCCCGCATCCGCTTGCCGGCTTCCTTGACCGCGGCCACGATGTTCTGGTACCCGGTGCAGCGGCAGAGATTCCCCTCGAGGCCATGCCGGATCTGAGCCTCGGTCGGGTTTGGGTTGCGCTCGAGCAGGTGGCAGGCGGTTAAGATCATCCCGGGTGTGCAGTAGCCGCACTGCAGGCCGTGCTTCTCCCAGAAGGCTTCCTGCAGCGGATGGAGCTTGCCGTTCTCCGCCAGCCCTTCGATCGTCGTCAGCTGTGAGCCGTCGGCCTGGACGGCGAGCACCATGCACGCCTTGACCGCCTGGCCGTCCATCAAGACGGTGCAGGCGCCGCACTGGCCTGTGTCGCAACCGACTTTGGTTCCCGTCAGGCCGAGCGTCTCGCGCACGTAGTGGACGAGCAGAAGCCGGGGCTCGACCTCGTCCCGATGACTAACGCCGTTGACCGTGATGGAGACGGAGTGGTTCATGGCGCCTCCTCGCTCACGTCAGACGAGCAGAGGTGCGGAAGTCTATACCTTGTTTTCCCCGCGACGTTTGCGACGGCGCCCCGACTTCTTGCCGCCGGCCTCGAGCTTCTTGCGCACGCAGGCGAAGAACGCGCCCATCAGCTTCGTCGAGATGCCGCCCAAGAGCCGCGCCGCGAGGCTCGCAATCTGGCCCGCGAGGGTTACCTCTGCCGTCCAGGTCAGCTCGGTCGAGCCGTCCGGTCCATCCGCGAGCGTCATCTCGGTCGTCGCGTCGGCGGCGCCGACGGGCGCCGTGCCGTGCGCCTTCATCCGGGCGCGGTTGGGCTTCTCAAGGTCGAGCCATTCGACGTCCGTCGCGAAGCGGGCCTTCACGGCTCCGAAACCGACAGCGGCCAACACCCGGAACTTCTCCCCCGGCACGACCACTTCGATCGATTCGAGGCCGGGAGCGCACCGCGAGACCGAATTCGGGTCCGTCAGGAACGCCCATACCTTCTCGCGCGGCGCCGCAATCGCCGTTTCGCCTTCGAGACGCATCGCTTGCCCGGCGAGCTTACCTCTTCGTCCGAGCAGCCTCGAAGGCGGTAAGCTCGGCCCGGATTCGCTCCCGAGTCTTCGGCACGGCCCACGTCAGCCTGCCGTGACGAAACCGAGGACGTTGCGTAAGAAAATTGAGAGGCTTCCCGGTCGTTTGTGGACCGGCCGCGGCTGCTACTTCACCGGCTTGTTATCGAACTTGCCGGGCTGCTCTGTGTAAAGCAGCGCGCCCTCGGGCTGAGTGTTCGAGTGCGGAAGGTTGGCCGGTATGAAGACGTAGGAGCCAGCACCGTAGTTCTTCTCGGTATCGGGGGTACTGCCGTAATGGAACGTGCCCGATACCACCACGATCTTAAGATCGCTTGAGTGAGTGTGGACCCCGGACTTGCTGCCGGCAGGGAACCTGACGAAGCCGGCCCACCGGCTTCGACAGACCGAACGGCCTTCAGCGATCGGCCCTTCCTCGCCGGGATGGTCCGCGCGTTCCAGCACCGCACCGCCGACATGGACTCGTTCGTCGGGCTCGTGGCGGCCGCGGCCCTGCTTCTGTCGGTGGGCTCGACCTTTTTTCCGCGCGCTTTCGCGCCGCGGCGAGGAAGTCCCGAGGTCGCGGCGAGCGCCGCGAGCGGGAAACAGAGATCCTCGCTCTCCCAACGATAGCGCCCATTGACTGCGATCGGGGCGGAGAGTATCGGGACATAGAGGATCGCGGCGAAGAGAAGAGCGGCGAGGGCTCGGTCGGAGTCCGAGCCCGTGTCCCGTGCGCGCCGAAAGAGGAGAACGAAGCCTCTCGCGGCGCCGACGACGAGCAGTACGGCGCTCCCACGGAGGAGCCAAAGGACGGCCCGAGGGTGGCGCTTAGCGGGATGTCCGTCGGGCAGGACCGAAATTGCGGGCTCGGGAGGCGAGATTCGTCTTCCATAAAGGGACCAGCCGGCGACTGTGGTGTCCTGCGAGGCGATCAAGTAGAGCTTTTTCACGTAGAGAGCCGCGGCTCGCGCAGGATGTGCGCGGATCCACTCCAACGCTTCTCGCCGCGCCGCGTCGTCGACCGCGAGGTTTCCGCGCGCGAGGATGCCCGGCCGGGCCCGCTCGAGGTCCGCGTGCCATTCGTACCAGTCGCCGGTCGCGTGCGGGTTGTTCCCGATGAAGAGGCCGATACCGCCGACGGAGTTCAAGAACGTGAAACGGCCAATCGCGCGTTGGTTGCGGATCGCCCACGGAAGCATCACGAGATGCTGGACGGCGAGAAGAATAGCCAGCTCCATGAGGATCGTCCGAACGGGAACGCGCCGCGCGAGGAGAGCGATGAGCCAGAGGAGAGCCAGAAGGTAACCGACGCTCCGGGTCAGCGCCGCGAGGCCGATCACGAGACCCGCGAGGCCTGCGAGCGCGAGCGAGCGCGTCCGTCGGGCACGCCGCGCAGCAACCCAGACGAGGAGCACCAGCAGGGGAGCGAAAACGTTCTCGGAGGCAAGGAGGAGCGGCATGAGAAGCGCACGCGGGTAAATCGCGTATACGAGGGCGACCGCGATCGCCGCCGATCGACCCGCGAGCTCGCGCGTCAGCGCGGCGAGAAGCAAGAGCGTCAACGCCGCCAAAACGAGATTGGCGAGCTTTGCGGCGGCGAGGGCCCCGCCCGCCTGAGCAAGGGCAACCGCGGTGGCGAGCACGATCGGATAGACCGGCGGATGGCTTGCGTCGGGAAGGTTCTCGATGACTTCGTACGAGCCGGACCGGACGAGGTTCTGAGCCCGCTCAAAGTATTCCAAGAAGTCCGAAACTGGCCGCGTCGGAACGGTGAGGATCAGCAGCAGGCGCAGCAGCAGCCCGCCGGCGACGATCGCGGCGAGGATGAAGCCAAAGCGCCTAGTGCCCAGCGGCGGTCTCCGCGGATTCGCCCAGCGTTACAGTGCCGGCGGAGACTTCTATCCAGCAGCCTGCGCTGCTGCAACCTGCACTGCCAGGCTACCCGGGCAGGGCTCGAAGACGAGCTCCGTGGTGATGGCGATGGCGGCCCTGAGAGACCGGTAAACGGGGCAGCGGTCCCGGTAGAAGCCGTGGGCGAGGGTCGCGCGGGGCTCGTAGGCATCCGGCGAGACCTTGTAGTGATCCGCCACGGCACCGTGAACGCCGAAGGTGACAAGCTCCGGCTCCGAGGGGAGGTAAGCCTTGCGGACCGGTCCCTTTACGCGCTCGATTCGGACTTCAGATCGGTAAATCACGTCACCCATTTCACACCCCTCTCTGGGCCACTCGCCCAATCATCCCTCCACGATGCCGTTCTTGGGACACTTGAAACCGCTCTGACCCCGCCGGCATCCAAGGGGCATATGAGGCTATTGTCTGCGCGGGGATGGGATCCGAAGAGTGGATAACCGGCCGTACATAACATGCCTGGAGCTGATCGAGTTTCTCCACATCTATCTGGACGGCGAGCTGCCTCCGGACCGCGTCGTCGAGTTCGAGCGCCATCTCTCGGTCTGTGACTCCTGCGTCCACTATCTCTCGACGTACAAAGAGACGATCTCTCTTGGCAAAGCGGTGTGCCGCGACCCAGACGCCCCCGTCGGGGCCGAGGTTCCCGAGGAGCTGGTGGCCGCCATTCTTTCGGCGCGCCGCGGCGCGAGCTGAGCCGTGTCGGAGGCTGACGTGACGGCAGAGGGGCGAAAAGAACGAGGGTCGGAGCAGGAATTGGTTCTGCTGTT
>Ga0070706_100005938_pt1 | contig 11547 bp, 14 predicted proteins | sample KBSK5501metaG_FD_65476 | JGI IMG/M metagenome (GOLD analysis project Ga0070706, IMG submission 65476) | Corn, switchgrass and miscanthus rhizosphere microbial communities from Kellogg Biological Station, Michigan, USA - KBS K5-50-1 metaG | ecosystem: Host-associated > Plants > Roots >...
GGACGCTGGCCGCGTTGAGGATCCGGTGAGACGGGAAGTCCATGCACGCGAGCCTCTTGATGTTCTGGTCATCTCTCATGTGTGTCCTTTTCCCACAACTCACGGAAATCGTAGCCGGCTATTGACTCTCCTGTCGTGGTTGAAAGAGCGTGGTTTTCGGGTGCGCTTCATTCTGCAGCCACTCGATGTGGATGATGGTAGAGGGATCCCGGACTTACGCGCGCTCGTGCATCAGCTCGTCGTGGTACCGACGCGAAGGGCTGGCGGAAACGCTGTGGGCAAGGCGTTTCAGGCCGTCAAGGACCACCTGTTACCGTCGAGGCGTCGACTCACGAGCCGCAGACCACGAGGGGCCGAGCAGACTCCGCGAAAGCACGGAGAGGGGAGAGCGCATGGGGCTCCTCAACCGGATGTCGATGACTGGTGCTGGGACGCAACGTGCCACGAAGTGCAGCGCGCATCGAGATCCTGTCGCCTATTCGCGGTGTTCAGCGAGTATGTATTGTTCAGCAAGTGCCTGGAGGTCGTGCGCGAGTCAAGCCTTCGAGTCATTGACACAACCGAGGTATTCTTCCGTAACGACGAGCGGTTTCGGATCCCGGGTTTGGCCGCTCCAGCGGTGTGCTCCGAAGCTTCTGAGAAGGCCGCATTAAGCCGCGCCGACGTGTTAATCGCAATCCAGAAAAATGACGCCGAAGCACTGCGCGCGGCGCTGCCGGGAAAGCGGGTGATCACCGTACCGCACACCTACCGAAAGAGTCAGCTCCGAAGAGCGATGCCAGACAGGGGCGTAGTACTTTTCGTCGGGTCGTCAAACCCCTTCAATGTCCACGGCATGCGAGAGTTTCTCGAGCGCGCATGGCCCCTTGTGCTGCAGCAGGCCCCGTTTGCACGCCTGCAGGTGGTCGGTAGCTTCCCGCAGGCCGAGGTCCTCGGGCGGCCTGGGACGGAGTATGTTGGCCCGCTGAGTGACGATGAGTTGGCCCGCAGATACCAGGCAGCCCATGTGGTGATAAATCCGCAGGTCGCCGGGACAGGCTTGAAAATCAAGTGTGTGGAGGCGCTCAGCGCAGGTTGTCCCCTCGTCACGATGGCTGCAGGAGCAGATGGCATCGAGGAGGGTGCCGGCCGGGCATACCTTCTTGCCTCGGATTGGACAGACTTTTCGAAGTCTGTGGTCACGATGCTGTGTAACGACAGCGCGCGGCAGCAATTGGAGCATGAGGGACGGCTTTTTGCGGAGAGAAGATTCTCCCGCTCAGCAGCCTTTGCAGAGCTAGCGACGGTGTTGGACGAGCATCTCACGCGCTGGCAGCAGGACGACGCTGATGAATAAAAGGGCATTTGGCAGGTGCGGTAATCAGGCCATTGAATCCTCACACGTCGCACGATCGCGGTCGGCGCTGGCGGTGACTTCCAGGCGGCGCTGAATGCGGCGCTGCCCGGTGATGTCATCGCGCTGGAGCCGGAGGCCGTCATTCGGGGGAACTTCGCTTTTCCGAAGTTAAGCTCATCTAGCGAGCCTCCTCCCTAATGTGGTCTATCTCCTATGGACACGAATACATTTGCAGACTCCGAATTGCAGGCAAAGGGTGGGTGGTTCAATCGGCGGGATGAGCCGCTCCTGGCAACGCGGACATATTCGAAGAGGAGGCGTCGTGCGCACTCCGGTCGCTGACATTGGCCGAGCAGTTAGGACCAGCGAGAAAGTCGAGTGTTCCTCATTGTTCCCGTCCTCATCGTTCCACTTGGCGCCTCCCCCACGTATTTGTCACATTGCCAACCGCAGCCTCTGGCTAGACGAGGTGCCGCGATCCTTGGTTCAAAGCTTATGCTGCGCTTCATCGACCGCCAGCGTCGCATACGAACCGCACAACTGATACCAGCTTCTTGGTCTTTGGGCTTAGGGGGCCTGCTGTCAGTTGTCCTGACGGTCCGGTATCAATGGGAGGACACCGCGTGGTACCTGCACGACGACAAAGGGTGGAAATGAGTCCATATCGGAAATCCGGGATAGGACGCTTCCGTCTGCTGCTGCCGGTGCTCGCCCTGGTCGTCGCCGCCTGCGCGTCGATGGCGACCGGCCCCTCGCCGACCGATCGCATTAACCACGTTGTCATCATCTACGAGGCGAAGTGGAGCTTCGACAGCCTGGTACGGCAAGCTTCCCGGCCCATATCGGAAAGTCCCACGTTAGGCGACGCGCAAGGACACGGCTAGATTCGGGGGATGTGATGGACAAGTTGGAGATCCTGGCTCAGCTGGTGCAAGACAAACCTCTATTCCACTACGCCGACGAACTCGGAGTGCGGCGAGCGGCCGCAGCTGGGGCCACTCTCCCGCTTGGCGACTTCAGTATGGCCGTCGGCCCGGGTGTTCTGCGGTCGATCGCCGATCACTTGTCCGAAGATATGGTAACGATCGAGACGGGCGCGGGACATACGACAGTGCTGCTCGCCGCACTTGCCAGGCACCACTACTGCTGCACACGCTCGCAGCTTGAAGCGGACAAGATCCGCGCATATCTGGAACGAGTCGGCGTTTCGGACGACAAACTTACCTTTGTGCTTGGGTCGACCGACGAAACGTTGCCCCGGTTAGGCATCGGTACGATCATCGACTTCGCCTACATTGATGGATGCCACGGTTACCCATTCCCAGCCCTCGATTGGCATTACATTGATAGACACCTGAAGGTCGGCGGCATAGTCGGGATGGACAACGTGGAGCTTCGCCCCGTCCGCGAGCACTGCGATTTCCTCGAGGAGAACGGAGCCTACCGGCTGACTAGCAGTGTCACTGAGGGGTACTTCGTCCGGTTCTACGAGAAATTAGCGAACCAGGACCGCGACTGGATCGACCAACCCTACAGTCGAGCTAAGAGGGACCCGTGTGACCAGCGGTTGCGAACGCGAATCAAGCGGAAGGCCAGCAAATGGATCAATCCGTATTTGTATTGAGTTCTTGAGCACGGGCAGGTCAGATATCTGCATATCAACAAATTACACTAAATACCAATATCCGGGATTGTTCGTTCAACACGTGACGCAGTTTCTGAAAGGATGAAGAGGTTAGTCATGCGGTCGGACAAAGCGAGCCTTAATGCGAATTCCCTTCTCAGCGACGTGCACATCGTCCCACTGGGGCGCGAGGCTCCCGTGACGCCATGGCCATCCGTTCCGGGACAACCTCTGGGCTCCACCAAACAGCGATACACGCAGCTCCAGGATCAAACGTTGCGCGGGTCCGATCGAATCTGATACAGATCACCGCATGCGTGCATCCCCCGGCGAGTATCTGCGTTAAAACGGGCCATCCGGCACTCGCGCTTTGCTCCGTCCGCTCGCCGCCCCTATCGGCGGTTCAGGCCGCTGTCGACCGCCGAGAAGAACGAGCGTTATGACCTTGAACTAGTCACCCCTCATGGCGCGCGTGCTGCGGCAGGATTCGAACTGCATTGACATGGGCGCCCACACCGGCACCATCCTGCAGGCAATGCTCGCGCACGCGCATCCGGCCACCATCTGGCCTTTGAGCCGATTCCCCGCCTTGCCGAAGGGCTTCGCACGCGATTCCCGAGTGTTCAGGTCTACCAGTCCGCGCTCGCAGATCGCCGGGGGTCCGTGACGTTCCAGCACGTCGTCAACGCCCCCGGCCTTAGCGGGCTGCGGCGCCGCGAGTATCCGCTTGGCGACGAGACCGTGGAGACACTGACGGTGTAGGCTGAGCGCCTCGACCAGGTCGTTCCGGCAACCATGCCCATCGCGCTGATCAAGGCCGATGTCGAGGGCGGCGAGCTGCAGGTCTTTCGTGGCGCAGTGGACACGATTCGCCGGTGTCACCCCTTCATCGCCTTTGAGCATGGCCTCGGCGCGGCCGCCTATTAGGGAACGACGCCGGCGGCCGTCTACGACTTGCTGGTGAGCGAATGCGGTCTCAAGGTCACGCTACTGGCCCAGTGGCTGGCTGTAGAGCGACCGTTCAGTAAAGCCCGCTTCGTGTCGCACTACGAGCAAGGCACTGTTCTTTCTTTCTCGACCCAGAGGGTTGAGCCTGCCGCGTAAGCACCGCCCCCTCTCCAGGCGTCGTCATTTGGACCTCATGGCCTCATCGTACCCGCCGCAACCAAATGCTCCCCCCCTCGTTCCGCAGGCACAGTGGCATGTCGCGCTCGAACACCTCTCGGTGAAACCGCTCGAGGTACGTGTTGAAGAGCACGATCTCGAACGTGTCGTTGAATGCAAGAAACGCCCTCAGCGCGTATGCCTCGTTCCAGGCACGCCCCTCGGCCACCCACTCTTCGGGGTACTCGAACGGATAGAAGATGTCGTGGAAGTGAACATAGACACCGGGGCGGAGGCGCGGCAGGATCTCGCCCAGCAGATAGGTCACGTCGCTGCCGATCTTTACGGAGTGACTGGAGTCGATGAAGAGGATGTCGTTCCGGTCCAAAGCGAGAAACGGTTCAGGGTCAACATCTTGAACGCGCTCCCGGAGAAGCGTTACGCGTCCCACATCCTGCGGCCTCAGCAGAGACAAGAGCCTGTCGGGATATGGCTCGATGAACGTGCACGTGACCTGATGGTCGAGATGCAGGTCGATGGTGTCCAGCATTACACACGACGAGCTCCCTGACCCAACCTCGACAATCCGCTTCGGGCCGGCATGGCGGATCATTCCGTAGAGAAAGATGGCGTCCGAGAACGAATACGTGAGGTTCTGGTAGAAGTATCGGAATCTGGGAGATTTCTTATCCGGGAATGGCAGGTCGCGATAGTAGTGTTTGATGTCGTCCAGGAGTGCCAACTGGGCGGCCTCATTCAAGTCGATGCCGGCGATGGTCCGGGCCGGAGGTCCGAAGAGACGACGGGCATCTCGCTTCACCTCGGCGAGGGAGGGTATTGGGGAGTAAAAGTGGCCCGGCGGAACGAATTTGCACGCCTGACGATACGCGTGCAGCTCCTCGAAGGCTTTCCGGAAGGGCGGTATCAGAAGTCCCAGCGACTTTACAATCTGGCGAAGCCGTTGGCGGACGCTTCGAATGCCCATCGTGTTCTTGTCCTCATACCCCTGAGAGCGCGTTCCCCCTGGATCTTACCAGTTGGCGCAGTCAACCTCCTTCAGTCGGTAGCGCAGGCGATAGGGCAGCGTCAGGACCCACCGGCGCACCTGCACTCAAGGCGGCACGTCGTCGACGAGACAGGCGGCGCGCTGCCATCCGCCGCCCCACAGGTGATATGTCCCCGCTACCGCGTGACGTAGGCCCGGCGCCAGGCGTGTTTGCCAACGTCTCCCCCCACCGGGCCCCCTTGCGCCTCCGGCTGCGGCGGCGGCTCGCCGCCCCGCTCCCGGTCGCGGAGACGCCTAGGTGGTTCGAGACGGCGCGCTTGCCCGTCGCGTCCGACGGGTAGTTCAAAACGCCCGCCCCCTCGAGCCACATCGTCGTCGACCCGCCGCCGTCCGTCGCATGTCATCCCGTCACGCCCCGGCGGGGCGCCCGTCGACGGCGACGACGATGAGCGTCCGCCGGTCGCCGAACGGCGCGTCGCGCGGCGGCAGGATCCATTTCGCCATATTTCGGCCCACAACATGTCAACTGCTGCTCGACTGGGAGAGGATCGATAACGGCTTGAAATCCCGAGAGCGCGTCGTCAAACTCCTGATGCCCAGTGAGGTGGGCGGCACCGCCAGCGCAACACGGCGACTAAGTCGCTGTGGCGCTTCTGATGGTCAGGGACCGACTAGATCCATTCCCTCGTTTGGAGTGGCCGGCGCACATCTCCCGTCGTCGGCACAGCCCGAGCGAGGCGATCGCGCGAGCTCGACGGTTTTCCGGCCTTCGGTGCCGAACACATCATAAAGGAGTCGTGAGCGTGGCGGGAGTGCTGCCGCAACGCTAAGGGGCAGCGGCGGCGGCGGTAGACTGGGTCGTCCACTTCAGCAGCGGCCGAACGACACCAGGGATGGGCCCCTCCCAATCACCACGCGCCGAATCTGGCGAGAAGTTGTCAACGACGTGGAAGGCAACGGCATCCCGCTGGTAGAAATGCCTCGTCAGGGTCCGAGGCGTACTGAGTGCCACCGACACGAGCAAGAGCCCTTCGGAGAGCAGGTTTCCAGGAATCCAGGCCACGGCGGTCTCGGTTCCACGAGGTCGCGGCTTGCCTCTCGAGACGGGATCACGGTCTGCAGTTATGAACACGCACGTCCCTGATTCGTTGAGAACGGCCAGTGACGGAATCAGGGCGTGACCGTCTTCGAGAACCTCGAACACCATCTCGATCCCGAATGTTCGTGTGATATCGATCGCATCGACGGTGGTTCCGGATTCGTCGCGCACCCGAACCTTTCGGAGTCGAGCTACCCCATCGCCGGGCGCAGACAGCGATTCTGACCAGACACGCTCGGCACTCGTGCTGACACTCTCCATCAAGTACTTGCCGGCGGTCTCCGCGGCGGGACCATCATGCTGAATTCCACCATGCGATATCAGAATCGCGCGCGTACAGAGGCGCGTGATGGCCTGCATGTTGTGTGAGACGAACAGGATGGTGCGGCCGTGCTGCCGAACGTCTTCCATCTTGTTCAGACACTTACGCTGAAAGGCGACATCGCCCACCGCCAGCACTTCGTCGACAATCAGGATCTCCGGTTCCAGGTGAGCGGCCACGGCGAAGGCGAGGCGGACGTACATGCCGCTGGAGTAGTGCTTCACGGGGGTATCGGCAAACTTCTCGATCTCGGCGAAAGCGATGATCTCATCGAGGTTGCGGTCGATCTCCATCCTTCGCATGCCAAGCAGAGCACCGCTGAGATACGTGTTCTCGCGCCCGGTGAGCTCAGGGTGAAACCCGGTGCCAACCTCAAGGAGGGAGCCGACACGCCCATGAATCTCAACGCGACCCTCGCTAGGATCCGTGATGCGAGAGAGGATCTTCAGCAGGGTGCTCTTGCCGGCACCGTTAGGGCCGACGATCCCGATGATCTGGCCACGAGGAACCTCGAAGGACACATTCCGCAGAGCCCAAATGTAGCGGGGTGGAGCGGAGGAGACCGAGACGGTGTCGGGACCACGGGAGCGAAGTCTGCGAGTGAGGGTCGCGAACTTACCGAAGGGCGCCTTGAAGGTGTTGGAAAGGGCTTCCCGCAGCATCGTGGGGCCGCCATTGACGCGAGTGCCGAGCTCATAGCGCTTGCCCAGATCGTGGACCTTGACGGCGATGTCGGCCATGTCTAGACCACGTCGGCGAAGGTGCGTTCGCTCCGGCGGAAAACATAAGCCCCAGTTACCAGGAGAACGACTGCCGCGAGCGTCGAGAACGCGAGGCTAAGGCCAGGAGCGTGGCCGCTGCCGAGAAGAGCCCAGCGGAAGCCTTCAACCACACCAACAAGCGGGTTGACGCTGTAGATCGTGCGCCAGGGTTCTGGCAGCAGACTAGAAGGGTAGGCGATGGGTGTGGCGAAGAGCCAGATCTGGGCCAGAAACGGAACCGCGTGCTGGATGTCGCGGTAGCGGACGTTCAGAGCCGAGAGCCACAGCCCCACGCCGAACGCGGTGATAAACGCGAGGAACGCGAGCGCCGGGAGCCAGAGCAGACGGCCCCGTATTTCGAAGAGACCGTACCACCAGACCATTCCGAGGAGCACCAGGAATGACAGGCCAAGGTCCGGTAGACCGCTCAGCACACGGCCCATCGGAACCAGAACCCGAGGAAAGTACACTTTGGTGATCAGGTGACTGCTGCTAACAAGGCTGTTAGCCGATTGTGTAAGCCCGTTAGCGAAGAACGTCCACGGCACCAGGGCAGCGAACGCAAACAAGGCATAGGGGGCTCCGTCGGAGGGCATCTTGGCGAGGCGGCCGAAGAAAACGGTGAATACGACCATGGTCATGAATGGCTGAACGACGGCCCAAACCCCTCCAAGGAGGGCCGGTCGATAGCGGACCTTGACGTCTCGCCAAATCAGGAAGTAGAGTACTTCGCGATACTCCCATAGCTCGCTGAGTTTCAGCGGCACCCAGCCACGGGAGGGCTCGATCACCGTCTTAACAAGGGGCAGTGCCGGAGAGTCTGACGTGGGTACTCCCTCGGGCGGGGCGCCGTCAACGATGGACACCCCCTGGATCAAATCCTTGGCCATACTCCGCGGTGTTCTCCCTCGTAGGAAGTCAAGACGCTTCAGTGCACTCATCTCAGTATACGGCGGCGCGGCATAACCACAAAGCTACAGCCCAGAGCAAAATTGCTCCCTAGAAGGCCTCCCCATTGACGCCGCGGGGCTGTGCGGCAGTACGGTCCCGATCCAACCACGCCAGGGGGCCCTAGCACCGGGTCCGTGTGGAATCATAGGTCGGAACCATCTGACGAACGAAGGCGAGGCCAGAGACGGCTCTTCCTGGACGCCCGCCGGCGTACACCGGCAGGGTAGCGAGAAACAGGATTGCTACCCTTTCCAGGAAGGCGTGATTCTCGATCAGCGGGGGCCACATCCTTCGGATTCCGCGGATCTACAAGGCCCGTGCGTAGACGGCGCGGGTCTGGGCCGCGGCCTTGTCCCAGGAGTACTTGGCCACCTGGACGAGCCCGCGTTCCCGGAATTCGAGACCGGTGCGCCCGTCGAGACATAGCTCGATCGCCCGGACTAGGTCGTCGGGGTCCAAGGGGTTGAAATAGATCGCAGCGCTCCCGGCCACCTCCCGAAAAATTTGGGTGTCGGAGGCAACCACGGGGGTGCCGCACGCCATGGCCTCCAAAAGGGGAATACCGAAGCCTTCGTGAAGGGAGGGGAAGACGAAGGCGCTCGCAAAGCTGTAGAGAAGACGGAGCAGATTCTGGTCGGGATGAGCCACGAGGCGGAGGGCTGACGCCACGGAAAGCGCGGGAATCTCTGCAGACTCCCTATCGGTCCATGGACCCCCGGCGACGACCAGTGTCACGCCCGTGCGCCGATGTAGGCGAGTCATTGCGGCGAGGAGAGTGCAGAAGTTCTTGAAATGGGCACGACCGCCCACGTAGAGAATGTAGGGGCGAGAAATGTCGTAAGCGTGTGTCGATGCCTTGAATTGATCCTCCTGCAGGTCCCTATAGAACTGCCACGGATCCACGGCGAGATGGACGACATCGATCAGCTCGGGAGCAATGCCGTAGTACTGCTCGACGTGCGCCTTCGTCGTCTCGGATATGGCAATGATCCTTGTGGCCGTCCGGAGATACTCCGGATACCGCCTTCGTAGCCAGGTGCCGTGAGCGTCGTCGTAAAGATCCCGAAGCACCTCGTGATTCATGTCATACGCCATGGCAACGTGGGGAACCGACACCGGGAGCGACGTGAGATAGGTGGAGATGAACACCCCATTGCGCTGTGTCTTCGCCCAGAGCCCGACAAGGGCCAGCTTCAGCGCCTCCAGCACCGGCTCGAGCTTCTGGTCCAATCGCCAGCTCAAACCAGTTCGAGGAGGAATGAAGTCCCGGGAAAGCCAGCGCACCGGCGCGCCGGGCGGTTTGCCCCTGCGCTCGGTCGGTAGCAGCAAGTCAACCCAGGTATCGGCCTGTCGAGCGATACGTGGCAGTACTTCATTGAAATATGTGTTGATGCCTCCAAATCGCTGCCGGCCGTACACGGCTCCATCCACTAAGACGTGCATCGAACCTACGAGCGCGTGGGGAGAAAGCGTTCGTCGGAGGATTCTGGGATTCCTCCAGACACTTCACGCCATTTGGGGTCGAGGAAATCCGCCCAACTGTCGAGTGCGGCTATGCTCATGGGCTCATTATAGCCACGTGCGGTGCCTCGACACAGGGATGTATGACGGCCCGGTCGTCATGGTCAGCGGAGGACGGGATCGGCCTATCCCGGCGTGCTTCCAAAGGTGGCGGTCGTGATCCTCAACTGGAACGGCGTGGCCGACACGGGGGAGTGTCTGCAGTCGGCGAACCGCCAAGAGTACCCGGACCTGGAGGTTCTGGTTATCGACAAGGGCTCAGCTCCGGAGCCTGACCAGACCGAGGCGAAGGCACTCTGATCGCCGCTGGGATGCCCTGTGTGCGCACTGGGGCCGTCGGAGCCGAGAGGGGTCTCATCCCGAAGGTCTCAGGCGCTTCTTTCGCGAGGGGCGTAGCCCTCACGTCTGGTACCATAGGCGCGAGGTTCAAGCGCCCAAACGTATGCATAACCTCAGGCACCTCAATCGAGTCTCTACGGGCCTAAGCTACTTGCTCCAGCGCGACCGCGTCTGGGGCCAGCCCGTCTTCTTCACCATCGAGACTATCAATACGTGTAACTTCCGGTGCATCTACTGCCCGCAAAGCGACCAGGAGAATCACTTCGTCAACGGGCGAGGCGTCATGGCGTTCGAGGATTTCAAGCGGATCATCGCCAACCTCCGCTCGTGCTTCGATGTGCGCATCGTCTCGCTGCATCGCGACGGCGAGCCCCTGCTGAACAAGCGCCTCGAGGCGTACATCGAGCATCTGACGGAGCTAGGCATCTACGTGACCGTGTCGTCCAACTGTTCCCTTCTCTCCGAAGATCGTGCCCACCGGTTGATCGAGGCCGGCTTGCGCATGGTGGGTACCGACTTCTGCGCCGACGCCGTGCTGTATGAGCGGCTCCGGGCAAGGGGGGTCTGGGCAGAGACCCTGGACGGTATCCGTCACCTGCTGCGGGCAGGGGTGGAGCTCGGCGCCGACTTCCGGGTGGTGATCAAGGACATGGCGACACATGGGGTCCCGCCCAAGGACGCGGAAGCGCTCATGGCACGCACGACAGGGTTATTTTCCGAGTGGGCCGACCGCGTGACCGTGATGCCCGTGTACTTCCACAATGCACTCGGCGAGAGCCTGGTGAATCTGAGTAAGGGGCCCGAAGCCCCGGAGCGGACCCTCTACACCCTCTGTCATCAACCCTGGGTGAATTTCACGATTGATTTCCACGGGCGCGTGGTCGGATGCTGCCGTGACCTCCGGAGCGAATACGTGCTCGGGAACCTCCTCGAGCAGTCCGCCGACGCGATCTGGAACGGCGAGCGGATGGTAAATCTTCGGAGAGCCCTCACCGAGAAACGCCCGCAAGACATCGGCATCTGCAAGGCGTGCGACGTCCCCTGGCAAGGCTCCTACTCCGGCCGGACTCCTTTGGAGAAGGTCCGGAACTTCTTCTTCGCCGGCGCCTGGCGTCGATAGCAGCACCGACCATGGCCAGATCGTGTCGCGTGCGACTATGAAGATCCTGTTCCTCTCATGGTTCCCGCCATCTTCTCGGTTGTCCGGCTCAGGACTTCGAACATTCCACACACTACGTGCCCTTGCCTCCTGTGGCCAGGTGACACTATTTGCCCCTGTCCACGACCGACACCGACCGCTCCTCGAGGTTCCGGAAGTCGCTCCTTATCTCGACGCAGCCGGCATCGTCATCGCGCCGATCTGCTTCGGGGGAGGCACTCGAATCAAGATTCTCGAGGCATTCGCACACCGGAAGGCGGTCGTGTCGACAACAACAGGTTGCGAAGGGTTGGCCGTGGAAGAAGGCGTGCACTTGTCCCGAGCC
>Ga0070706_100005939_pt1 | contig 11542 bp, 8 predicted proteins | sample KBSK5501metaG_FD_65476 | JGI IMG/M metagenome (GOLD analysis project Ga0070706, IMG submission 65476) | Corn, switchgrass and miscanthus rhizosphere microbial communities from Kellogg Biological Station, Michigan, USA - KBS K5-50-1 metaG | ecosystem: Host-associated > Plants > Roots >...
AAGCGCAACGCTCCCTGCATCATCTTCATCGACGAGATCGACGCGGTCGGACGCCATCGTGGCGCCGGCCTGGGCGGCGGTCACGACGAACGCGAGCAAACGCTGAATCAGCTCCTCGTGGAGATGGACGGTTTTGAATCCAACGAAGGCGTGATCTTGATCGCGGCCACCAACCGGCCCGACGTGCTCGATCCCGCCTTGTTGCGCCCGGGCCGCTTCGACCGGCAGATCGTGGTCGATGCACCGGACGTGAAGGGACGCGAGGCCATCCTGCGCATCCACACCCGCAAGATTCCGCTCTCCGACGACGTGGATTTGAACGTGCTCGCGCGCGGAACGCCGGGGATGGTGGGCGCCGATCTGGCGAACATGGTGAACGAAGCGGCGCTCTTGGCGGCGCGGCGTAATCGCCGGCGCGTCGCCCAAGCCGACTTCGAGGACGCCAAGGACAAGGTGATGATGGGCACGGAGCGCAAGAGCCGCATCATCAGCGACGAAGAGAAGAAGCTCACCGCCTATCACGAGGCCGGACACACCTTGGTCGGGAAACTCACCCCGAATGGCGATCCCATCCACAAGGTCACCATCGTGCCGCGTGGGCGGGCCTTGGGCGTCACCCATTTCTTGCCCATCGACGAGCGTCATTCGTACACCCGCGAGTACTGCGTGGGCGTGCTCACCCGCATGCTGGGCGGTCGCGCGGCCGAGGAAGTGATCTTCGGCCAGATAACCACCGGCGCGGGAAACGACATCGAGCAAGCCACCGGGCTCGCCCGGAAGATGGTCTGCGAGTGGGGCATGAGCGAGGACCTCGGTCCGCTCAAGTACGGCAAAAAAGAAGAGATGATCTTTTTGGGCAAGGAGATCGCCCACGAGAAGGACTACTCGGAAGCGACCCAGCAGCGGATCGATCGTGAGGTGCGGCGCCTGGTCGAAGAGGCGCACGAGCACGCGCTCAAGCTCTTGCGCGAGAACGTGAACGTTCTCCATCGCATGGCCAAGAATCTGCTCGAGCGCGAGATCCTCGACTCGGTGGAGATCGACAAGATCATGCGCGGGGAAGAGCTGGATCCGATCGAGGTGTCGCCTCCGCCGCCGTCGGCGGGACACCCCGCTCCCGCCGCTCCGCAACGGCCCAAGGACGAGCCCCGCGGTCTCAAGCATCCGCCCGAGCCGCAGCCGGGTCCTGCCTAGAGTTTCCAGAACGTGTTCTGGCGTGTCAGGGGTCGCGTGCTGGATGGCGCGCGACCCCTGATCGTTGGAATCCTCAACGTCACCCCCGATTCCTTTTCCGATCGCGGCGCGTTTGCCGAGCCTCTTGCTGCATTGCGCCACGCGGAAACGCTGGTTCGCGAGGGCGCCGACGTACTGGATATCGGGGGCGAAAGCACGCGCCCGGGGGCGGAGCCGGTTGCCGCAGACGAGGAGTTCCGCCGCGTGCTGCCGGTCTTACGCGAGGCGGTGAGCCTTGGCGTTCCGATTTCGATCGATACCTACAAGGCGTCCGTGGCCCGAGCCGCGTTGGATGCGGGCGCGGCGATCGTGAACGACATCACCGCGCTCGGCGACCCGGAGATGGCGGGAGTCGTGGCGGCGTTCGGCGCCGGCCTCATCCTCATGCACATGCAGGGCACGCCCCAGACGATGCAGAAGGATCCGCGCTACGCGGATGTGGTCGATGAGGTTCGTGCGTTCCTGGCCGGCCGGCGCGGTGTAGCCGAACGGGCCGGCGTGCCGGTGGAGAACATCGTTTTGGACCCCGGGGTTGGGTTCGGGAAAGCCCTCGAGCACAACCTGGAATTGCTGGCCCGCATGGATGAGCTGGTGGCGATGGGATCCCCGATCCTGGTCGGGGTATCGCGAAAACGATTCATCGGGACGTTGGCCGGCGTCGATGAGCCTCGGGACAGAGGACCGGGCAGCCTGGCCGCCATGCTCGCCGCGCGGGCGAGGGGCGTATCGATGTTTCGTGTCCACGATGCCGGCGCGGCACGACAGGCCCTGACCGTTTTCGACGCGATCCGCTCTCCGCTACAACACCACCCCTAGGCCTACGTTCAAAGCAAGTTCAAATCCGGAAAACAGCACATCGTCTCGTTCCGTGCTGGCGTTGACCAGTATCTGCGGTTCGGTCATCCACCTCTCGCCGGCGATCACGGTGATATACATAGCGCCCAGGCCCAGGAACGTGCCGGACGGCGCGCTCAAAATTAACTGCGCGTCCCCGCCGTCCGAGGGCACGGCGATGGTCATTCCGAAGGTCGTGCCGATCTCCACCGGAGTTTCGGCATGGGCGGAGCCGGGCACCGCGAAGGTGAGAAGAAGGAAAACTGCGGCGTATCTCACTTGCCCTCCTTGGGTGGAGGAACACGGGGGTAGGGGCGGAATATAACATTCCACTACCCAACCTTCGGGCGTAGGTGAGAAAATGAATTTCTAGCCCTTAACTCGTAGCAGTGCGACATCATCATGATGGAATATCTCGAAAAGCATTGGCGCAATCTGCTCGATGTCCTCCTTCTCACCACAATGTTCTATTACCTTTTCCGATTCATTCGCGGAACGCGCGCGGCGCAAATGTTCGTGGGGCTCTTGCTCATCCTCCTCTTGTCCATGGCCGCGAACATGCTCCAGCTCAATGGGTTCAACTGGCTGGTATCGAGCCTCAAGACGGTGTGGGTGCTGGCCTTCCTCATTTTGTTTCAGCCCGAGCTGCGGAAGGCGCTCACTTCGTTGGGGGGCGGACGCGTGTTCCGTTCGATCACGCGAACCGGGGAGCCGTTTCTTTTGGGCGAGCTCGTCCGCGCTGCGGAAACGCTCTCGGAAAAGAGCATCGGCGCCCTGATCGTGATCGAGCGGACGGTGGGGCTCAAGAACATCGTCGAGACCGGGACGCCCCTGGATGCGCGGGTCTCGGCGGAGCTCCTCGTAACCGTGTTCACCCCGCCCGGACCCCTTCATGACGGGGCGGTCGTGATTGCGGGGAATCAGATCCTGGCCGCGGGATGTATCCTTCCCCTGAGCCAGAACCCTCGCCTGGCCTATACGCTGGGCACGCGCCACCGGGCGGCCCTCGGCATGAGCGAGGAATCCGATGCCATCGTGCTCGTAGTGAGCGAGGAGACCTCGCAAATTTCCATCGCCGATGGAGGGCGCCTCCTCCCCAACCTGGACGAGGGAACGCTCCGGAGCACCCTGGCTACGCTGTTCGCCGCGCCCCCCAAGGCGGAAACCGAGAGCGAAACCGAAGAAGAGACGGCAGACGAGGCAATCGTCAATCCCTGAGCCGAAATCACCCCATATCCCATGAACAACATCGAGATCAAAGCTCCCCTATCCAGCGTGGACGTCATGGCCCGAAAAGCGGAAACGCTGGGGGCGGTGCGGCAAGGGCTCTTGCGCCAGAGCGACACGTTCTTCAACGTGCCGATCGGGTATTTGAAGCTCCGTGAAATCGAGGGCCGCGGGGCGGAGCTGATCGCCTACACGCGGGAGTCCGGCAGCGGCCCTCGTGCTTCCGACTATGTCGTGGCTTCGATTTCCGATGGCAAAGGGATTTGTGAGACTCTCATGCGCTCTTTGGGGTTGCGGGGCCGGGTAGAGAAAGAGCGCACGCTTTACCTCTGGAAACACACGCGCATTCATCTGGATGACGTGTCCGGGTTAGGCGTGTTCCTGGAGCTGGAAACGGTGATGGACGGAATCGATCGGGGGGAGGCGGAAGAGGAGGCTTGGAGTATCATTCGCGCGCTCGATCTGGATCCCGGCACGTTTTTGAGTGTGCCGTATCTGGAGCTCTTGGAAACCGGGGGCAGTGTTCCGCGTCCGGTTTTGGAAGCTCGTTAGCAGGAGGAAATCAATGAAGAAGCATGCTCTGGCCGTTTTCGCAGCGGCGCTGGTACTGGGGTTAGCAGGACCGGTGTTGGCCAAGAACAGTAAGGATCAGATCGACGAAGCTGCGAAGGTGTGGATCAACGCGTTCGAAGCGCGGGACGCCGGCCGGGTGTCGTCGGTCTACGGTGAGGACGGCATGATCCTTCCTCCCAATGCCGACTTGATTCAAGGCACCGAGGCGATCATGAACTTCTTCAAAGGCATGCTCGATACTGGAGCCACCCTCCAACTGGAAAACCAGGAATCGATCGTGGACGGGAAGCTCGGCTATCGCATGGGCCTCTACAAAGTGTTCGCGAAGGATGGCGCGATGCTGGACCGCGGCAAGTATATGGAGATCTGGCGGAAGGCCGACAACAAGTGGTGGCTGTATCGTGACACGTGGAATACGAGTCTGCCGCCTGCCGGAAAATAATCTCTAGTCGAGGTGACCGCGGTCGGAGTCGCCCATTTCCATCCCCTCTGGGAAATATTCGCGCCAGCGACGCGTGACCGTGTCCTTTGTCTCGGGGTCGCAGAATAGTTCCTCGGGGAACCCCGGCTTAAGCCGGGCGTCGATCACGATGGGCGGAGTATAGGACGGCTGATTCCGCACCAGATTGACTTGGGCGGCGTAGACATCGGCCGCCGGTTCGAATCGGGTGAAGGTCGTCCAGAGAAAGTTGATCGTGCTCCGGGTGGTTTGTTCAGGCTCATCGACGAGGACGACGAGCGGCCAGTCCTTGAGCGAAGCGCTTTGGACCAGGCGATGCGCCGCTTCGGGCTCCTGTCGTGCTTCGGGTCCGCCCACCACGAGACAGCCGTGGCAAAAGATCTTTGGACTGTGAAAGCCGGAAGGTAATGCGCCGTGGAATTCGCCGGGCAGATCCCGAATCGGATCGCCGAGGCCGAGCAGCACGCCCTTCGAGCCTTCGTTCACCTTGGGGCCGGTGTAGTCGAGCGTGTCCATGGACAGGTTTGCAAAGAGATACAGATCGGTGCGGAAGTCGGCCCGGGCGAGCACGTGTTCGAAGACTTTGGGAAAGTTTTTCAGATCTTGAGGCGTGTCCAGGACGAGAAGGAATTTCGTCAGCCCAAGCTGCCCCTCCCCCAGGATTCGAAATGCCGACACCATGGCTTCGCGCTTGAACCGCTGCTTCACCACCGCGGCGGCGAGGGAGTGATAGCCCGTTTCTCCATATGCCCATAGATCGGTGACGGCCGGCATCACGCGCGGGAAGATGGGCGAGAGCAATTCCTGCAGGAAATCGCCGAGATAGAAATCTTCCTGGCGTGGCTTGCCGACGACGGTGGCGGGATAGATGGGATCTCGCTTGCTGAAGATCGCCCGGCAGTGAAAGACCGGATAGTCGTGCTTGAGGGAGTAGTAACCGTAGTGATCCCCGAAGGGTCCTTCCGGTATGCGTTCCTTGGGTGGGGCTTCTCCGGTGAGCACGAACTCAGCTTCGGCCATGAGCGGCAAGGGTCCGAGGGGATTCTTGGCCATGGGAATCTTGCTTCCAAGTAACAGCGAAGCGAGAAGCAGCTCGGGAACGTTCTCGGGCAGAGGGGCGATTGCGGCCAGCATGAGCGCCGGCGGTCCCCCCAAGAGGACGTTCACGGGGAGTGCACGGTTTTGTGCTTCGGCCACGGCGTAGTGGTAACCGCCCCCTTTGGCGATCTGCCAATGAAGCCCTGCACGCGCCTTGTCGTAGATCTGCATGCGATAGATGGCGAGATTGTGGCCGTGCGTTTCCGGGTGTTCGGTATAAACCAGCGGCAGAGTTAGAAAGGGACCCCCGTCCTCCGGCCAGGTGGTAAGCACGGGAAGCTGAGAAAAATCACTGATGCGGCTCTCGACAACGGGCGCGCGTGAGCTTTCTTTGAGCCCAATCTTCGAGAGCGTCGTGAGCAGATTGCGCTCACCCCAGAGCCGTTTGGGTGTCGGTGGAAAGACGCGGTCCGGAAGGCTGGCCGCACGTTCGACCAGCTGGCGCGGTTTCGTTCCGAACGCCATCTCCACACGTTTCTGAGTCCCGAAGAGATTCGTGACAACGGGGAATTTGGAATCGCCGACTCGGGTGAAGAGGAGGGCCGGCCCCCCGGCGGCGATCACACGGCGATGGATCTCGGCGATTTCGAGATGGGGATCGACTGAGGCGTCGACGACGGTCAGAGCTTTGTTCGCGCCAAGCGTGTTCAGGAAGGAACTCAGGTCCCGAAAGGGTTCCTGGCTATTACCCGCCACTCGCTTCGGACCTCTTCAATGTCAGACAACTTGTGCACCGCCAGCACTGGATGACGGCGCACGGTAAGGTATCACTTACTGTCAATGGAAGCCATAGCCTACGACAAGTTGCACATTTTCAAGCTGGCTCGGAGTGGTCAAGACACCAGGGATCTATTCTCTATCAAATCCGTCACTCTCTATCGGAACAAAGGGCGATGCCCTTTTTGGGCAGTTTCGGGAGAGGCCATGCCGCAAAAACGGCCATTGCAAGAAAGGGGATGCCGCTTTTTTCTTCCCACAGATGACTCGGCGCTTCAAGCACGCAGCTTCTGCGGTCGCACTTTCTAAAAACGACAGACCCAGTCCGGAGCCGTACGATAGCCCCTCAGATGCTAATTATTAATGGCAGCCAGGACTTTCAACCGATAGAATAAGGTGAGGAAGGAGACCAGCGGCATGATCAAGCTCCTCCTGCTCTTCTTGTGCGCATCCTGCTTTTTTTCTCTCTCCAAGACCGAGGCTACTTGGCTAGCAGATGGCATCCCTGTATCCACGGTTCCAAGTAAAAAAAGTAACCAGTGGCGACCTCAGATAATTGGTGATGGATTCGGGGGTGTCGTGATTGTCTGGGGTGATTCACGCCTTCAAGAAATCGGCTATTACGATGTTTTCGCCCAGCGATTAAACGCAGCTGGAGACCCCATCTGGGCCGCTGATGGGATTGCCGTGTGTACCCTGGCAAAAAGCCAGCAACTCCCTGTTTTGACAAGCGATGGAGCAAACGGGGCGATCATCGCATGGGCTGACTCACGTAATGGAAATACCAATTATGACTTATATGCTCAGAGAGTCAGCGCCAATGGAGTTCCCCTCTGGACGGACCAAGGTATTCCGATCTGTACAGAAGCGGGTGGGCAATACTCGCCCAAGATCGTAAGTGACGGAACGAGTGGTGCACTCATAACGTGGGAGGATTATAGAAATGGACCCGGGAATATCTATGCACAACGGCTGGATAGCACGGGAGTTTCTCTTTGGACAGCCGGGGGGGTTCCTATCTGCACACTAATATACCAGTATGACCCTACGCTGGTTAGCGATGGTGCTGGAGGAGCAATCATTACCTGGCAGAGCTTCAATGGATTTGATTACGACATTCGGGCGCAACGCATGAGTTCTTCTGGGGTACCCATGTGGGCCGAGAATGGAATCAACCTTACTCCCATTCCTGAGTGGCAAGTTGATCCCGCTCTCATCAGAGATGGGGATGGGGGAGCAATCATAACCTGGTACGACTTACGGAGCGGCGATTACGACGTCTATGCTCAGCGAATTGATGGAGATGGCAGCCGTCTTTGGATGGCTAATGGTGTGACGATCTGTGACGCTCCACGTGACCAGGCCATCACCGCAATCGCGTCGGACAATTTTGGCGGTGCAATCATCGCTTGGGAGGATTTGCGCAACGGTCTTGATCGTGACATATATGCGCAGAGGGTGGATAGCGATGGAGTCTCATTGTGGGCTGCCAATGGTGAGCCTATTTGCGCTGCACCATTCGATCAGCAGCGGGTCTCGATGGGAAGCGATCTGAACGGAGGCGCTATCTTCACTTGGGCCGACTCACGTAGGGACACAATTGACTTCAGCGATATCTACGCCCAACATGTCGACGCAGCGGGATCTCCGATGTGGTTTCCTGATGGATTGGCGGTCTGTTCTGCATCCGGTGAACAATATTATCCAGAGATTGTCAGTAACCAGCCCGGCCACGCAATAGTGACTTGGTCGGATGCGCGTTCACCAGGCACTGCGTTCGACGTGTATGCAGGAGAGATTCCACTTTCGGTCGCTGGCGTCGGGGACTCCCTGATACCGCCGCGATTGCTCTCCGTATCTCAAAACAGGCCTAATCCTTTTCGGGGCACCTCCGTCATACCTATTCAAATCCAGGAAGATGGCGATGTGGTCTTTGAAGTTTACAGCTTGTCTGGCGTCTTGGTCTTTTCCAGGAATTATTTGGGATTGAGAGCTGGGCACCACAATCTTGTATTCAAGGACGTTAGGCCAGATGGGCATCATCTTCCGGCCGGTGTGTACTACTTCCGAGTTGGGGCACTCGGGGAGACGCATATGGCTTCCATGGTGATCCGTCACTAGTACTGAAAGAAGGCTTATTTTCCCCGCAGACGATTGAGTGCGCTGCCCGCCCAGAACCACGCGGTCTGTTCCGCGTTCAACGTGTGACGCAGCATGACCTTCTCGGACGTGCCGTCTTCATGGTGCACCATCGCCGTTACCGCCCGCCCCGGGGCGAGTTCCGCAACGTCGGTCAACGAGACAGTATCTCTCGCCCGCACTTTGTCGTAGTCCTCGGAGTTGACGAAGGTAAGGGGCAAGAGACCTTGCTTCTTCAGGTTGGTCTCATGGATACGAGCCAGGGAACGGGCGATGATGGCTCCCGCTCCGAGTAACCGCGGCGACATGGCCGCGTGTTCGCGGCTCGAGCCTTCACCGTAATTGTCCCCGCCCACGATCACCCATCGCTTCCCCGCCGACCGCAACGCGCGCGCCACCTCGGGCACGGGGCGATCCTCATCCCCGGACAAGGGATTGAGGGTGGTCCCACGTTTTCCCGTGAACACGTTGATGGCTCCCGTCAGCATGTTGTCGCTAATCTTGTCGAGATGACCGCGATACTTGAGCCACGGCCCCGCGGGGGAGATGTGATCCGTGGTGGTGTGCTCGGGGGTCTTCATGAGCACGGGCATCTGCTGGAACTCCGCCGCCTTGGGAGGAGTGAAGGGCTCGAGCCTCTCCAGCCGCTCGCTTCCCGGTTGCAAGGCCACGCCGATGGATTCCGGCTTCTCCGGAGGCGGAACGAAACCTTCCCGCGCGAACACGAACCCGTTGGCGGGGATGTCGGGCGCGGGTTTAGGCGGCTCGAGCTTCCACTCCTTGCCGTTCACCTTGATACTGTCGGTCAAGGGATTGAAGGAAAGACTGCCGGCCAGGCCATACGCCATCACGATTTCGGGACTCCCGATGAAGGCCATCGTCTCGGGATTCGCATCGTTGCGTCCGGGGAAATTCCGGTTGAACGAGGTCACGATCGAGTTGCGTTCGCCCTTCTTGACCTCGTCGCGCTTCCACTGTCCAATGCACGGACCACACGCGTTAGCGAGCACGGTCGCCCCCACCCGCTCCAGCTTCTCCATCTGCCCGTCGCGCTGGATGGTGGCCATGATCTGCTCACTTCCCGGCGTGACCATGAGCGGCGTGGTCATCTTGGCCCCGTGGCGGGTCGCCTGGTCGGCCACATCGGCCGCCCGCCCAATATCTTCGTAAGACGAATTGGTACACGAACCAATGAGCGCCACCGAAATGCGATCGGGATAGCCTTCCTTTTCCACCGCTTCCTTCATCGCCGAGACGGGACGCGCGAGATCGGGGCTGTGCGGTCCGACCAGATGCGGTTCCAGCTTCGACAAATCCAGCTCGAGCACACGCGAGAAGAACTTCCCGGGATTCCTTTCGACCTCCGCATCGGGCGTGACCAGATCCTGATTTTGCTTGGCGAGATCCGCAATCTCGGCCCGACGCGTGGCTCGTAGATAGGTTTCCATGCGATCGTCGTACGGGAACACCGAGGTCGTCGCACCCAGCTCTGCGCCCATGTTGCAAATCGTCGCCTTGCCGGTGGCGCTGATCGAAGGCGCGCCGGGGCCGAAGTACTCCACGATCGCGTTCGTTCCGCCCTTTACGGTGAGCTGACCGCACACCCACAGGATCACGTCCTTGGGTGCCGTCCATCCGGAGAGCTTCCCGGTGAGGTGGACGCCGATCAACGTGGGTTGGAGAACTTCCCACGGAAAACCCGCCATCACGTCGACCGCGTCGGCGCCGCCCACTCCGATCGCGGCCATGCCCAGGCCGCCCGCATTCGGCGTATGAGAATCCGTGCCGATCATGAGCCCGCCCGGAAACGCATAATTCTCGAGAGTGACCTGATGGATGATGCCCGCACCGGGGCGCCAGAAACCGATCCCGTACCGCGCGGAGGCGGTGCGCAGGAACTCGAAGACTTCCCGGTTTTCCTCGATCGAGCGCTCGAGGTCTTCCTTGGCACCCGAGCGCGCACGAATGAGGTGATCGCAGTGCACGGTGGCGGGGACGGCGGTTTCGTTCCGGCCGGCGAGCATGAACTGAAGAAGCGCCATTTGTGCGGTGGCGTCTTGCATGGCAACGCGGTCGGGATTGAGATCGATGTAGGCCTCTCCGGCCCCCAGCGCTTGATTCTTGGGATCGTTGAGATGTCCGAACACGATCTTCTCGGCGAGGGTGAGCGGTCTCCCGAGCCGGTCGCGGACCAGACCTAAGTTCTTCCGCGAGCGCTCGTAAACGGAACGAACGAGATTTGGAGTGGTGTCGATGACTGCCATGATGTCCCTCCCCGCCGTCTAAAAAACCCCAAAGACGTCTGATGAAACCGTCAAGAATAAAACATTTTGCGGTGCCTGTGCAGCCGGGCTCACTCCGTCTTGAAGTGATCGAATCCGCCCCGGGCGAGCGGCCGGCGCCGGCCGTCACCGCCGCGAAGGTAGACCTGACTCCCCGGCGTGATCTCCCCGATCGAGTGCCAGGTCTGCGACATCTTGGACGCCTTGGATACCGTCGCGATCAGCTCGTAATCTTCCCCGCCTTCCAATACCGTCTCTTCCGGAGTCACGCCAAGCGTGCTGCACAGCATCCGGAACGATTTCGAAATTGGCAACGCGGCGAGATCGATCACCATCCCCACTCCACTTGCCCGAGCCAACCGCGGCGCATCCGCCGCCAAGCCATCGCTCAAATCCATCATTGCGGTGGGGTGTAGGTTCTGAACGAGATCCAGTCGAGGTTTGGGCAACAAGAAGGCACGAATCGCCTTCGCTCCGTCCGGGTATTTACTTGCCGTTTGCTTGCGCCGGGATAACAACGATTGTCGAGCGTCTGCCCAACCTTCTTTCAAGGACGGCCGTTCGCGCTCGAGTATCAAGTAGCCCAGTCGGGCGAGTCCCGGCTCGCCGCTCACGTAGACCCGATCCCCCGAACGCGCGCCCGATCTCAGGATGGGTCCTCGTTTACCGGGTTCGCCGATCACGGTGAGGGTCAACGACAGAACCTCCCCTCGCGCCAGATTGCCGCCCAGAATCGCGACCTTCCATAACCGGGCCAGCCGGCGCATGCCTCGATAGAATCCCAGCACCGTGTCGACCGAGGTTTGCCCGGGCAAGATCAGCGATACCAGGGCGACGCCCGGCCGGCCCCCCATGGCCGCAATATCCGAGAGGTTTACCGCCAGCGCTTTCCACCCGACTTCCTCGGGCGTGCACCAAGCACGGCGAAAGTGGACGTCGTCCACCAACGTGTCGGTGGTCAATAACTGGCGGCCGAAGA
>Ga0070706_100005940_pt1 | contig 11542 bp, 14 predicted proteins | sample KBSK5501metaG_FD_65476 | JGI IMG/M metagenome (GOLD analysis project Ga0070706, IMG submission 65476) | Corn, switchgrass and miscanthus rhizosphere microbial communities from Kellogg Biological Station, Michigan, USA - KBS K5-50-1 metaG | ecosystem: Host-associated > Plants > Roots >...
CGTGACGGGGTGTTCGTGTCGGATCGGGGAAGCTGGAGGTCTCTTCAGGCGCCAGAGGACAGCACTCGGGGGCCGGGGGCCGTGGCGGTCAGCACTTCCCGGAACTCGCGGACCGCGGCACGCTGTTGCTGCTCAACAGGCACGGCGCGAAGCACCCTCTTCCCGGTCTCAGTGATCATGTGGCTGCGGAACACTGGTGGCACAGCATCGAGGACCCGTGCGGCACGGCGAACGCCCTCAGCCGTGCCGCCTTTGACGACCGTGCACAGCGCGTTGTGCAGAGACACCTGCGTCGATACTTGATAGTCGGGGTTGGCGGAGGCCAGCACATGCCGCCCGGCCTCGTCTGCGCCCGGCTCGTCCCCGGTCCCAGCGAGAACCATGTTCTCCGCGAAATGCAGTTGGCCGCCTTGCCAGTAGCCCGGCATGATGCCGCCCGGCACAGGCGAGGATGCGGCTAGGTCGCGGTAGAGATTCAGCGTGACCAGGGCTTCCGGATGCCTGCCGAGGAGTGTCATCGCCTTGGCCTGTGAGCACACGACCAGGGCCAGGCCCTGGGAGGGTGCGCCGCCCGCGATCTGCCGCGCGTCCTGGGTTAGCCGCAGCACGGTGCCTGGGTCGCGCTGGCCGTACAGGCCGTGGCCCGCTTCGGTGGCGCGAACTCCCAGCCGTAGCTCAAGGTCCCCGGACTGATCGGCGGCGGCCCGCGCCGTGCGCCACCAGTGAATGGCGGCCCCGTGATCACCGAGGCGGGTCAGCACATTCGCATGCAGGGTGGACAGCGCGGCCACGACCCGATGCAATTCCGCGTTGCCCCCGGCATCGGGCAGCCTGAGCTGGCGATGGATCGCCAGCAGGTCAACAATGAGCGCGTCACGGACCTGAGCTGGGGGCCGTGTGCGTAGCGCATGGAGGTGGTCGGCACACGCCAACTGCCAGTCCTCGATGGACCGCAGTTCGCTCGCCAGGGCCAGGTCCAGAAGCTGCCGCACGGGTTCCCCGGACGAGAACGCCCCGGCTCCGATACCCAGGGCAGCCAGCAGCAGCCGCCGACGTTCCATATCGTCCCAATCGCCGATGATGCCCGCTTCATCCACGCTACCTGGCCGTAACGGGCCGCCCGGCGATGCCACCACGCCCGGCCAGGAGGCCTGAGGCGTCGGCGGGCCGAACAACTCGGCTGCATCCATGCCGAGTGCCTTGGCGCAGGCGAACCGGTAGCGCTCGCTGATACCGGTCTTGCCGGCCTCCCAGCGCTTCAGGTACGAGATCAGGGTGGGCAGGCTGGGGCACTGGTCGGTCACATGCGGGACGAGCCGCCGGGCCAGCTCCGGCTTGGTTAAGCCCCGCAGACGGCGCTCGGCACCGAGCCGCGCGCCGGGCACTGCCCGGTCTCCCGTCGGCATTGCACCCACCTCGCGTCTCACAGCTCCGGGGTGCTCCCCAGGTGCTCCCGCCATGCCCTCTTTCTACAGTAACCGGCACGTCGTCAGAGTTGGCGCATGGCTGTAGAAACATCACACGAAGCAGACGTCACAGCGCTGGAGAAACTCGCCGCCGAACTCGCCGCGCGCGGGTTCGAGACCCGGCTTTCCGTCCCGCAAGGCCACGTCCCGTCGTTAGCAGTGACCAACCCGCAGGCGACGGCGTTAAGTGAAACGGTCGTCGCAGGTGAGGACTGGTACTGGTGGTCATGGGCGGAGAAGGTCGCGCCGGTTGCCGACGCCAGCGAGGCGGCCGCTGTTATCTCCCGCGTCCTGTCCGCCGGGTCCAGCTCGACATGACCGGCGCCCCAGGCCCACCGGCGCCGCTCACTCCCGCTGACGTGACCGCCGAGTTCGGTCCCGAATGGAAGATCGCGGAAGGGCATTTCTGCTGGACGGCGACGAGGCGGCCGACTCCGACCGCACGCGAGATCATCGTCGGCCAGGACCTCGACCACCTCGCCGCCAAGCTCCGCGCCGAACAAGACCACCGATGACCACGGAAGCGGGCCAGCGGCTGGCGGATGTGGCCGCGGTCGCCCGCGCTTTTCTTGCCGTCACGGCCGAGACCAGGCCCGACACTCCGCGGGCCGAGCTGTGGCATCTCCTGATGGCCTATCGCGCCCACCTGGCCGCTGTCGTAGGTGACGGCCGGTTACAAGACCGGGCCGGCGCCTGAACGGGACGGGGCCAATCAGTTCCGGGTCTCCTCAACTGCGCAGACCCCCGGAGCCCTCGAGTAAACGACGTACAGTGCTGGCCCAGGGGACAATCCCGGATCCTCTCTTCCGGGCCGAAGGCGCGGGAGCCGCGTACGTTGCTGGGTGAACTGGCTGTTACTGAAGCTCGGTGCGGGCGGCCATCAGCGCGCCGACGGTCTCCATGCTGGTGACGGTGTCACCGACCGCGCTCAACGCCTCATCGAGCGGGATCAAGACGACACTCATATCGAAGTACTTCTCGATCTCGGTGTCGCCACGGGCAGGCCCGGAGGCTATGACGGGGGCGGCCAGGAAGACGTGAGTGTACTTGTTCGTCTCGGACGGCAGTGAGTAGTAGGCACCCAGCGGCCGGAATCGTGCAGCGGGTTCTGCTGTGAAGCCGGTCTCTTCTTCCAGTTCGCGGCGTGCCGCCGCCTCCGGCACTTCGGCCTCGTTCATTGTTCCGGCCGGGAATTCCAGCTGGTAGGACTTGAGGTTGTGCCGATACTGGCGCACGAACACGAGCTGGCCGTCAGCGGTGAGCGGCACGATCATGACGCTGGGCGGGGTGTCGACGTAGTACCAGTCGCACTCGTAACCGTCTGGCATCGCCAGCGTCTCCTTGACGAACCGCTTCGGCTTGGGCAGCAGGATCTCGGTCTCGATGAGCCGGGCGTCCTTCATCGTGCCGGCCGGTGGCGTGTTCGTCATCGGGTCCAGTCCTCCGCGAGGTTCCAGGTGTTCTCGAAATGCCGGGCGTAGCGGGTAAACATCTTCGGTGCCTGATCCGATCGGAACTCGAACGTCGGTGAGTTGCTGCCGATGAAGAATCGTAAGTAAGGCGTGACGAGCATCCTGTCGTCACCCCGGACCACGCTGACGGTGGGGTGCCCATCGTAGACCCGGATCTGCATCTGCTTGCCGCATGCCTGCCGCATGAGAGTGAACCGCGCAAGTGCTGCACGGGTCCGGGCCGCGAGCGTGCCGGGGGACTGCCTCGTCGCCGTCGATTGCCCTGGTGCCGGGGAAAGCGAGGTTCAGGAAGACCTATGTGAGACGCCACGACCTAGCGATCTGTCCCCCTCCGCCCGAGACGATCACGTGCGCTGAGCAATCCCTAGCGGCCCAGCCCGGAGGCCTGAATGACCGCCACATCGCGGGTCGTCGTGGCGTCATGCCCCAGCATGAAGGGTCCAGAACTGGGGACCGGGTGTGAGGGACTGGAGGGGCCGCTAGTGTGTGAGAAGTGCTCGGTGAGCAACTGGCCGTCGCGTCGCTCAACACGCGGGGCGTCCCCGTGACCGGCTCGCGCCTGGCCGAGCGTTACGCGGTGATCGGTGCGGGGTTTGATGCCGGGGACGCTGATGTCGTCTGTTGCCAGGAGGTGCTCACCTACTGGCATCTGCGGCTGCTTGCCCGGCGGATGCTCTCGTTCCGGCATGTCAGCTACCGGCCCGCGCCAGCCGGGCCGACCGGCGGCCTGGTCACGTTCTCCCGGCTGCCGGTGTCCGGCACGGCGTACCGGCGTTTCGGCGTCCCGCCGCAGGCTCCCGGCGTGTCCTGGCCAGCCCGGCACAGGGCGGCGCTGAAAGGTGCCCTGGTAACCCGGCTGGCCCGCCCTGAGCTATGCGTGATCAACACGCATCCGGTGGCCAACAGGGACGGTGACTGGTCCCCGGCGAACCGGTTCTATCCACTGCACCGCGCTCAGCTCGCCGTCCTCGCGCGGGTCGTGAACGGTGTCGCGGCCCCCGCCGTGGTATGCGGCGACTTCAACATCGACCGCGAAAGTTCGCTATTCAGCGAGTTCGTGGAAGACACCGGGCTGGCCGACGCGTTCGAGGGCCTGTGCCCGGCCACGTTCCGCGCCGAATATCTGCCGGCGGGCGAGACGCCGCACTGCATCGATTTCATTCTGACCGCGGGCGGGGTGAAGGCAGAGGCCGCCACGGTGGTGTTCGCCGAGAAGGAGCCCCTGGACAGTGCCCCGGGCTATGTCTCAGACCACATCGGGCTGCACGCCAGGCTGTTCCTGGCACCGCCCTGAGCGACGGCCGTGGCGCCGGTTCAGCAGGCGGAACACCTCGTTGGCACGCAGCTGCACATGGTGCGTGAGCGCCTGCGAAACCCCGGGCGGCAGGGCGTCCAGCAGGCGGACCCAGGCGCGTTTGGCGGCGAAGAAGAAGGGATACCGGCGTCTGCGGGCGAGCATGAAGCTGCTGAACACCTGGCAGTCCTCCTCGGTGAACCGGCTGACGACCGAGCCGGAGGCGATAACCTGCACGAGCCCGGCTATCCAGGGCGCGTCCTTCCGCCGGACCACGCCGACGGCGCCATAGATGGATAGCAAGGTACGCGGGTCCAGGACGGTGATGTCTTGTCCCAGCAGCGACACTGTGCACGGGCTGAACAGCTCGGTGGGCACCGGAAGCCGCAGCCGCCGGTGCGTCAGGTATGACCGCTCGGCACCGGCTCGGAAGTCGATCCAGCACTCGGACCAGAACGTGTCGATGCTGACCGGGAACGCACCGCGGCGGGAAACGCTGGCGTAGTGCTTAACGGCGGTGAGGCTGGCCCGTGGTACCAGTAAGTCGATATCCGGGACGCGCTCGGCGGGATCGCGAGCACCCGGACGGTTGAAATTGAGCGACGTGCCGTAGTCGATCCAGGCGGAGGCGGCCACGCTCCCGAATATCGCATAGGGGATCTGCTCGCCGGTCAGCCACTGCTCCAGCTCCGCCAGCGTGGCCAGGAAGGCCGCCTCCCGCTGCCTGGCGTGCCCAGGTTTCAGGGTGACCGCGTGCTCCCCCGTCCGCATCCCTTCGCCAGGTACCGCGGCGCGGGCGGCCAGATAGTCCACTTTCGCGACCTCATTCCCTGACCAACTCTGTTGGTCTGTTAACAGATCAACCAACACTTCTCCATGAGAGCACGATGCCGGTTCTCTGTAAACAGACCAACAGTGGCTGGTAGCGTGCTGATCATGAGCGACACGACCGACGGCAGGTCCCGCCAGTTGCGGATCGCCGATTCGATCCGGGCACAGATCGAATCGGGTGAGTTCTCGCCCGGCGCGAAGCTGCCCGGCCTGCCCGCGCTCGCAGAAACCTACGGCGCAAGCCTGGTCACCGTCAGGCTCGCGATCTCCCGGCTCAAGCAGGAAGGACTCATCGTGTCCCGGCAGGGCACCGGAAACTTCGTCCGCACCCACCCGCCCGTCCGCCGGTACGGCATCAGCCGCTACAGCCGATCAGTGTGGGGCGGCCCCAACCCTCAGCCCCTCCTGGTCGCCGAAGGAGGAGCGCAAGGACGGGCAGTAGACCAGGAAACCCAGACCGAGCAGGTCCCCGCCCCGGCATTCGTCGCCGAACGGTTGCCGGGCGTCGGCGAAGGCGATCCGGTATACGTGCGCCGCCGCACCACCACCATCGACGGAATCATCAACCAGTCCGCCGACAGCTACTTCACCCTCGCCACCGGCGACCGCTCACTCGACCTGGTGGCAGGCCGCGGGCCAGGCGGCCACATCGCCCGCATCAACGCCATCTCCCCGGTCCTGGAAATCCAGGAAGAGACCACCGCCCGTATGCCCGCCAGCCCCGAAGCCGCCCGCCTCCAGATCCCCGAGGGAACACCTGTTTTCGAGGTCATCCGCACCTACCACACCGCCGAAGGGCCGATGGACGTCGCCCGCTTCATCATCCGGGCCGACATGGCCACATTCGACTACAGGTTCCCGGTACCAGACTGACCAAATCCCGATCCACGATCGCGGCAAGGCACTCGGCGCGCCCCATCGCGTACATATCCGCGACGCAAACTACCGAGTCGGGATACGTCAGGTAGCGCCGACGATCGGTAAACGCGACAAGATCCCGCAGATCATCAGGTCCAAGGGCCTGGAACCCGTCATCTACACCGCCAGCACCGAGGAGTACGCCACCCGGCTGCGGGACAAGCTCCGTGAAGAGGTGGAGGAGTGCGTTGCCTCCGATGATGACCCCGGGAACTCGCCGACATCCGCGGCGTCATCGTCCGGCAACTGGTCGACCGGTACCGAGGCTGACCACGCACCTGCGATCCGTGTCGGAGCAGTATTCGCGGTAGGCCTCCTGTAGCTCTCCCGCTTCAGGCAGGCCGGGCTGGTCGATCACGGTGATCACCTCATCGGCGCGCCAGTAGTTCGACGGCACCAGCAGCCCGGACGTGACCGCTTCCAGCGTCGTAGATGCGGCCTCGTCAAGCTCGGCGCCCGTGGTGAGCGCGAGGGCGAGGTCGAGGCGCGCGGACGCGGCGCGGCGTTGGCGCGGCGGCCCGTCAGCGTCGGATTCGAGCCGGCTGAGCACGTCCCGTGCGTATCCGGTGGCGGCCGGGTCACCGAGCCATGCGAGCGTGGTCGCCGTGTAGGCGTCGGATTTGGCCGGGTCGTATTGGTAGTGGTGTTCTGGCCGCTCAGGCATCCGCAGCGGCGCCACGAGCGCATCGGTGCGGGCCAGCGCCGCGCGGGCTTCCGGCGCTGCGCCGAGGCGTGCCCACGCGCGGGCTTCCTGCGAGGTGGCCTGGATGAACGCGCTTCCCGCGCGCGGCGCGGCGCGCTGCGCAGCTTGGGCGAGGCCGGCGGCACGCCGGTAGTCGCCGTCGGTGAGCAACTGCCAGGCCGCCGTTTCCAGGCACCAGGCGCCGATCTCCGCGTTCCCGGTCTCACGGGCAAGCTGGGCCGCGGTGCGCAGGTGCGCGGACGCTGCGGGGTAGCGGCGCAGGTCGATCAGGCAGGTCGCGGCGAGCAGCGACAGCCACGCCCCAGTGACCAGGAGCCGCTGATGCTCGGCCAATGTCTTCCGCCCGTTGAGCAGGTTCCCTACATAGCCCAGGTGCGCCCTCACACGGATCAGCAGCTCTCGCGGCGGCGTCCGGGGGTAGGCGACCGCCATGCTGTCGGCTGCCTGCTCAAGCGTACCGACCGTGCTTTCCCCGACATCGCTCACGGCTGCGCGGCGTGCTAGCTCGATCGCAGCGATCTCATCGTCAGGCCCTGCAGGGTGCACCGGCACGGCGAGCGCGGCCAGTTCCCCACCCGCCCCTAGAAACTCATCGATTTTCGCGGCGAGTTCCGGCGAGGGCTGCTTGCGGCCGCTACGGAGCTGCGACACATAGCCCGCGTTGCACGGCACCCTGCGAGCCAGCTCGCGGACGCCTATATTGCGGCTGTCCATGGCTGCGGTGAGCGCTTCGGCGAAGTCCATGCGTACACCATTTCGCGCTGACTGCCTGTTGGCCGGTGTTGGCCGCGGCGGGCCAACACTTTCCACACTAACCGGCGCGTTGCCAGGGTTGGCGCATGGCCGTAGAACATCACGCGAAGCAGAAATAACAGCGCCGGCACCACCACGGTGCCGGTCGCGGTGACCACCACCAGGGGCTCGTCCAGCACACGGGAGGCCGATGGGCCGCGCTCCGGTTCGGCCCGGCACACCACCCGCGCTTCGAACGCGATCTCCCGGCTGCGCCGCCCGACCCTGATCACGGTCGCGGTCACCTCGATCACGTCGCCGGCCAGGACGGGCGCCCGGAACTGGACGTCGGAGTAGGACGCGAACAGCCCTTCGTCGCCGTCGGCGCGGATCGACAGTTCGGTGCCGACATCGCCGAACAGGCCGAGTACGTACGCCCCGTCCACCAGGTTCCCGCCGTAGTGGGCGTCTCTCGCGGTCACGTACCGGCGGTGCGTGACGGCCTGGCCCACGACAGCGCTCACGCTCTGTCTCCCGCTCCCCCAACGTGCGCAGCTTCGCGCGCGGGAGCCAGGGCGTGCACCAGGTAGCTGGCTACCTCGCGTGGTGTCGTGCCACGTCCGAAGATCTTGTCCACCCCGAGGTCGCCGGCCATGGCCGGGTCAAACCGGGGGCCGCCGACAACGAGCAGCGGCCGGCGCCCTCCAGGCTGGCCGGCCCGGAACGCGGCGGCCACCTCGCGGGCACCGGCCAGGTGCGCCTCCCGCTGCGTGACCACCTGACTGACCAGCACGGCGTCCGCGTGCTCCGCCCGCGTCCGGGCGACGAGATCGTCCACCCCGACCTGTGCGCCGAGGTTCACCACGCGCATCTCGCGGTAGTACTCCAGGCCCTTCTCCCCCGCATGGCCCTTGACGTTCAGGATCGCGTCGATGCCCACGGTATGCGCGTCGGTGCCGATGCAGGCGCCGAGTACCACGAGCTTGCGGCCGAGCCCGGTGCGGATCCGCAGGTTGACCTCGGCTGCCGACAGCAGCGGGAATTCCCGCCGGGCCACGGTGACCTTCGACAGATCGACCAGGTGGCCGACCCGGCCGTAGACGATGAAGAACGTGAAGTCAGGCCCCATGCCCTTGGCGTGCACCACCATCGCCGGGTCGAGGCCCATGGACCCGGCGAGCTGGAGCGCGGCCCCTTCGGCCAGTGCCCGCTCTTCTTCGCTACCGAACGCAACCGGCAGGGTGAATGACAATTGCACGCGTCCGTCGCCGGTTGTGTCACCGTAAGGACGTATCACCCGGGCTGGAGCGGCTGGCGCTGACTGGGTCACGACACACCTTCCAGAATGTCGATGGCCGGGTTGTAGTAACCGTCGGCGCGGGCGATCACCCCGTCCAGGCCCCGGCCGCCGTCGGCTGGGCGGCGGGTGATGCCGAACGTGCCGTCCGCGATCGCGCCGAGCAGCCCGTCGCCGCCGATGCGCCGCAGCAGGTCCACCGCCTCGCCGAGCACCTGGTGGGCGCGCCGCTGGACCAACCCGCCTGGCGGCGGCCGGAAGTTCTCGCCCAGCTGGCCCGCAGCCCGGGCCACGTACCGGACATTCTCCAGCGCCAGGTCGCGGTCGGACAGGAACGGCGTGTGGATGCCCTCGGTCATCATGCCGATGAGCAGGATCGACTGGTCGGTCATCACCCCGGCCAGGTTGAAGAACGCGTCCAGCAGGTACCCGGCGAATACGTTGCCGGTCATGTGCTTGGTCGGCGGCATGTACTTGAGCGGGGCGTTCGGGAAAAGCTCGCGGACCAGCTGGGCGTGCGCGAGTTCCAGCACGAACGAGTCCGGCACCTCGGGGTTGATCTCGAATGCGTGGCCGAGGCCGAGCTGGGCGTCGGCCAGCCCGGCTTCCTGGCCGAAGAACTCGTTCAGCAGCTGGCTGACCACCACCGTGTGCGCGGCGTCCACGGCGTCCGCCGTGGTCAGGTAGTTGTCTTCGCCGGTGTTGATGACGATCCCGGCCCTGGCGTGGACCTGGCGGGAGAACCGCTGGTCGATGAAGGTGCGGCGGGGGTTGATGTCGCGGAAGATGATCCCGTACATGCAGTCGTTCAGCATCATGTCCAGCCGCTCAAGCCCGGCCAGGGCGGCGATCTCCGGCATGCACAGCCCGGACGCGTAGTTGGTCAGCCGCACGTACCGGCCCAGCTCGCGTGACACGTCGTCCAGGGCGGCCCGCATCAGCCGGAAATTCTCCCTGGTCGCGTACGTGCCGGCGTAGCCCTCCCGGGTCGCGCCCTCGGGCACGTAGTCGAGCAGCGACTGGCCGGTGGAGCGGATCACCGCGATGATGTCGGCGCCCTCCCGGGCGGCGGCCTGCGCCTGCGGGATGTCCTCGTAGATGTCCCCGGTGGCCACGATCAGGTAGATCCACGGCTTCGGCGGGTCGGACGTCTCGCGGATCATCGCGTCCCGCTCGGCGCGGCGGGCGTCGATCGCGGCGATGCCCCGGCCGAGCGCCACGCTGGCCGCGGTGCGCGCCGCCGCAGCGTCCCGGCCCTCCGGCACCCGGAACTTCACCTTCCCGGCCGCGGCATCGCGGGCCAGGACGGCGAGGCTGGAGAACTCCCCGGTGAGCAGCGCATCCCAGGCCGGCAAGGCCACGCCGTGCTCCAGGCCCGCGCTTTCGCGCACGGCGTCGGCGAGCCTGTTCACCCAGGGCATGCCGTCCTCGTCGGCGCCGTCGAGCCCGGCCAGGCGGAGCACGGCCCGCTCCACTGACACCGTCGTGTGGGTCCGGGCCAGTTCGACGATGGGCTGCCCCGCGGCCCGGGCCAGTTCACGAGCTTCACGGACGACCGCCGGATCAAGCCCGAGTTTCGGCTCCATCACGCGTCCTCCTCTCGAAAATCGCGCGCACCCCCGGCTCGGCCCGGATGAGGTCCAGGGCCAGCTCCGCGTGTCCTGGAACGTACCCGTTGCCGATCAGCATGGTCACGTCGGCGGCCATCCCCTCCGCGCCGAGCGCCGCGGCGCTGAATGAGGTCGCCATCGAGAAGAAGATCACGGTGCCGCCCTGGGCGGTGGCGAGTACTGCGCCGCCTTCACAGCCGGGCACGTCCACGCAGACCACCGTCACGTCGGCGGGGCCACCGGCGCCGCGGACCGCGTCGGCCAGGGCGACCGGGTCCCGCGCGTCGGCGATCACCACGTGGTCCGCGAGCCCGCTGCGCCCCAGCATCTCCGCCTCCGCGCCGGTCGGCACGACGCCGATGACTGTGCCCGCACCAGCCCGGCGGGCCGCGACAGCCGACAGCGAGCCGCTCTTGCCGGCGGCGCCGAGAATCGCCACGACCGGGCCCGGCTGGATGCTCGCCGCCCCCGCTACCACCCGGTGGGTGAGCGCCGGGGCGCCGCAGACGTCCAGCACGGCCAGCGCGACCTGCCCGGGCAGGTCGTCAGGCAGGACGGTGGCGATCGAGCGGCCGAAGAGTATCGCGTGCCCGCGGCATGGCACCTGCTCGGAAAGGCCATCCCAGCCGGCCAGGCCGTCGATGATCACGAGCGGGGTGAGGCTGAGCGAGACCAGCGTGGCGATCCTGTCTCCGGCCGCCAGGCCGAGCGGCGAGGAGGAACCGGCCTCCTCCACTGCCCCGGTCAGCATCCCGCCGGAACCGGTCACCGGGTTCTGCATCTTGCCCCTGGTCGCGATGATCTCCAGGACCGCGGCCCGCATCGAGCCCGGGCTCCCCCCGGACGACTCGCGGAGCTGGCGGAACGATGCGGCGTCCAGGTTGAGCCGGTCGACCCGCACCCGCACTTCGTCTGGCCAGATCCGTGGGTCGGGGTCGAGCCGCCATGCCGCCTGCGGCAGCACTCCCGCGGGTTCGAGCACCCGGTGCAGGCCCAGGGGTGAGCCGGTGGCGCTATGCCTCTGCTCACCTGTCCGTCGGGTCACATCTATATCCCTTTCCACTCCAGCCCCTCACCATCACGCCCCCGCAAAGGGGGTCGATGTCACATGGGTGTGGCTTTTCTCCAGTGAGGGTCATGCGGCCAGTGTGAGGCTGTCTTGGTAGCGGCTGAGGTGGTTGCGGTGGTGTTCTTGGGTGATGTGCCAGGTCCAGTAGGC
>Ga0070706_100005944_pt1 | contig 11540 bp, 7 predicted proteins | sample KBSK5501metaG_FD_65476 | JGI IMG/M metagenome (GOLD analysis project Ga0070706, IMG submission 65476) | Corn, switchgrass and miscanthus rhizosphere microbial communities from Kellogg Biological Station, Michigan, USA - KBS K5-50-1 metaG | ecosystem: Host-associated > Plants > Roots >...
CGTGGACTCCTCGGGCATGTTGATGGTCTTCGAGATCGCGCCGGAAAGAAACGGCTGCGCCGCCGCCATCATCTTCACGTGTCCGGTCCAGGCGATGGATCGCCCGCCACCCAGCGGCGCCAACGAGCAATCGAACACCGGCAAATCCTCCGCCCTTAGGTACGGCGCGCCTTCGATCTTTCCATGCTTGTCGATGTAGGAAACGATTTCGCTCGTCTGCTCCGGCGAATAGTGCAACCGCATCAGCGCTTGCGGCACGGTATTGTTCACGATTTTGATTAGGCCGCCGCCGACCAGTTTCTTGTGCTTTACCAGCGCCAGATCCGGCTCGATTCCCGTGGTGTCGCAATCCATCATGAAACCGATCGTGCCCGTCGGCGCCAGCACGGTCACTTGCGAATTCTTGTAGCCGAACTTTTCGCCGTGATGCAGCGCGGTGTCCCACGATTCCTGCGCCGCCATGAACAATTCTGTCTGCACATGAACCGGCTGGATTCCCCGCATCGCGTCGCGGTGCATGCGAATTACGTCCAGCATCGGTTCGCTGTTCTCTTTGTACCCGGGGAACGCACCCATGCTTTCAGCGATGCGCGAGGACTGCGCGTACGCTTCCCCGCACATCAACGCCGTAATCGCACCCGCCATGTCGCGGCCTTCGTCCGAGTCGTAAGGCAGAGCCAGCGACATCAGCAGCGCGCCGAGATTGGCGTAGCCCAGGCCGAGCGGCCGGAAGTTGTGCGAATTCTCCGCAATCCTAGGCGTCGGGTAGCTGGCGTTGTCCACCAGAATTTCCTGCGCCGTGATCGTCACGTCCACGGCATGCTTGAACGCCGTCACGTCGAACTGCCCATTCGACCCGAGAAATTTCATCAGGTTCAGCGAAGCGAGGTTGCAGGCCGTATCGTCCAGGAACATGTATTCCGAGCACGGATTCGAGGCATTGATGCGCGCCGTGTTTTTCGAGGTGTGCCACCGGTTGATGGTCGTGTCGTACTGCATCCCCGGATCGCCGCAATGCCACGTCGAATCCGAAATCTTCAACATCAAATCGCGCGCGCGCATTTTTTCAGCGGGCTGTCCGTCGGTGACGTTCTTCGTCCACCAATCCTTGTCTTCCGCCACCGCGCGCATGAAGTCATCCGTCACGCGCACGGAATGGTTCGCGTTCTGAAAGAAAATCGAAGCGTAGGCGTCCCCGTCAATTCCGGCGTCGTAGCCCTGTTCGATGAGCACCTGCGCCTTGCGCTCTTCCTTCATTTTGCATTCAATGAATTCAACGATATCCGGATGATCGATATTCAGGATCACCATCTTTGCCGCGCGTCGCGTCTTGCCGCCGCTCTTGATCACCCCCGCGAACGCGTCGAAGCCTTTCATGAAACTTACTGGCCCCGAAGCGATGCCGCCGCCCGAGAGAGTTTCCTTGCTCCCGCGCAGCGAGGAGAAATTCGTGCCCGTTCCCGAGCCCCATTTGAACAGCATTCCCTCGGTCCGGGTCAGACCCATGATGGATTCCATGTTGTCGTGTACCGAATTGATGAAGCATGCCGAGCACTGCGGCTTCGGCTGCACGCCCACGTTGAACCATACCGGCGAATTGAACGCCATCTTTTGTTCGACCAGCAGATGCGTCAGTTCGTCGCGGAACGCATCGCGCGACGCCTCGGAGGTGAAGTAACCGCCCTCCTGCCCCCAGCGCACAATCGTGTTCACCACGCGGCTGATCAGTTGCCGCACCGATCCTTCGCGCTCTTTTGTGCCAGGCTTTCCGTGAAAATATTTGCTGGTCACAATGTTCGTGGCCGTCTGCGACCAGCTCTTCGGCACCTCGACGTCTTCCTGCCGGAAGATCGTCACGCCCTTTTCGTTTCCAATCAGGGCGGTGCGCTTCTCCCATTCCACGGCGTCGAACGGGGAGGTCTTTCCGTCGGCGAAAAGCCTTTCAAAAGAGAGCCCCGTGTGCGCTCCCGCTCCTCTATTCTCCGGACTCACGTCCGTGATCGAGGATTTTCCAGTCAGTGCGTGCTTCACCGTAGCCATCCCGTTCCTCCGCAACCTTGGGCTCCCTCTCGTTGCGAGGAACCCCTTAATTTTACTCCTCTGCGGGCCTCAAGGCGCTGGTAGACCCTGAAGTTCACCGCAGATTAATCTCTCTGTCCGTTCGCCGGACTTGACGAAAAGGCGCGTGCTCCCTAGCCGGCCTTTTCCTTGACCGCTTCGCGGTCACTTGCAAAATCCAGTACAAAACGCCAATGCTCTGCCGCTGGCCGGTGGGTCTCACGCAGCCTCACAGCAAATTCCGCGCCGAAATTACGGGCGCGGAGCTTCTACTTCGCGCTCGATTTTTTTGTTTAGTCCCCGGGCTGGCTTCGTGGAGTCATTACGGGCCTTCTGCACATCCTCGACTCGGCCCGCCTGGCGCTTCCACGTCCCCCGAATCTGGGAGTGCAGTATCAACGTCTGCGAATTTCCTGTCAAGAGAAAAACGCAAAATGTGGTTGACGTTTTCGTACCACGTCTATTTGTAGTGGTACCCTTTCTGAACAACCTCTTATCCTTCAACCGCTTCAGCGCACTTCCTTCCCGCGTTAGGATGGTTGCATCTAATCCCACATGAATCGCATGCTCTCCGTTCTCTCGCTGATGCTTATCTCTGCTTTTCCTGCGCGACTCCCTGCGCAGTCGCCATCGCAAGCCGCCTTGCCATCCATCGCGCACTCCGCGTATGGCGAAAAGCTGCGGATTGCCGGCGTCCCGAATGCCGGAAAAATCAACGATCGCTTGTACCGCGGCGCTCAACCAAGAGATCCGGGCTTGCGGCAGCTGAAAAAACTCGGTATCACGACAATTGTTGATCTTCGCGCCGAGGATCAGGAAAAATCAAACTGGGAAGAAAAAACAGCGAAATCTCTGGGAATTCATTTCGTTCGCATCCCCGTCGGCAACTGGTCTCCTCCAACCAACGAACAGGTCGCGCAGTTTTTATCCATTTTCCGCGATAGCCCGCAGGAAAAGGTCTTCGTGCACTGCCACTACGGCGATGACCGCACCGGAGTCTTTGTCGCTGCCTACCGCATGGCCCTTGAAAAATTGCCCGCCGATCAAGCCCTGAAAGAAATGTACTTTTTCGGATTCAACGGCTTCTGGCATCCCTCGATGATTTCTTTCGTACGGGAGTTTCCCGCGCGACTCGCCTCTTCGCCCGCGCTTGCTCCGTTTAAAACCAAAGAGTGACCCGTCTTTTATTGTGATTTGCAGCCGGCAGCAGTGACGGATTGCGCATTCACGTTAGAGTCGTCTAATTTGAATCTTCCGCTCTAGTACCTCCGTACCCTTCCAACAGGGACGCTTGCTTCATTTAATGTAACCAACTCCTTCGCTATCATCTTCCATTGCTGAGCAACATGAATCTGAGGGAAAGACCGCCATGCAAGTAGGCCGCTATCAAGTTATCGACGTAATCGGCGCCGGCGCCAATAGCAAGGTAGTGCGCGCGCACGATCCCATGATCGGGCGAATCGTCGCCATCAAGCTCTTTTCTCCCGCGCTGGCACAGGGAGCGGGTCGCGATCGTTTCCTCCAGGAAGCGCGTGTCGTCGGCCAGCTTTCACATCCCTGCGTCGTCACATTGCACGACATGGGCATCGACGAACCCACGCAAACTCCCTACCTCGTCATGGAATTTATGGAAGGGCAGCCGCTCGACAAGATTCTCGCCAAAGGCAGCGTTCCCCTCCCCCGCGCTTGCGCCTGGACCGGAGAGATCGCCTCCGCTCTGAATTTAGCCCATCGCAGAGGCGTGATTCACGGCGACATCAAGCCCGCCAACATCCTCATCCTCGATGATGGCCGGGTAAAACTCACCGACTTCGGCATGGCGCGTCGTGCCAGTCATGACAAGAAGGACACTCCGCTGCTCGGCACGCCCGCTTACTGGTGTCCCGAGCAAATTCTCGGCCGGGCCCAGGACGCGCGTTCCGATATTTTCTCTCTTGGCGTGGTACTCTATGAACTGGTCACGGGCAAGCGCCCCTTCGACTCCGATTCTCTGCAGGGTATCTGCACGCGGGTTCTTTCTTCGAAACCGCTTCCTGTTTCTCAGGCAAATCCATCGGTTCCGACGGGATTCGACGCGATCGTTGCGCGGTGTCTGGAAAAAGAACCTGCTCACCGTTATCAGTCCGTGGACCTCCTGGCTGCCGACTTGTACCCGCTGGCTCGCCGCAAGACCCCGGCGCAAGTGCAAACTCAGCCCACTAGTTTTCGCGAGCGCGCTACTCGGCTGTTGCGCTCCGCATGAGTCCCGCACTTCAGACTGGGCGTTATGAAATCCTTGAGACGCTCGGATGCGGAGCGACTAGCCGGGTTGACAAAGCGCGTGACACGGTCATTGGCCGCATCGTCGCGCTAAAGTTTTTTCTCCAGGGCTTCGGAAGGAATAGCGAGGAACAATTCCTTCGTGAAGCGCAGACCATCGGGCGTTTATCTCACAGTTCCATTGCCCAGCTGTACGACGTCAATTGCACTTCCAGCGACGCGCCTTTTCTCGTCATGGAATTCGTTCCCGGCAGAAGTCTCGAGCAGTTGCTGGCGCGGTCCCCGATACCCTTCCTAAGCGCCGCAGTCTGGGCCGCGGACATCGCGTCCGCTCTCTCCTATGCGCATCGAGCCGGAATCATTCACGGAGACGTCAAGCCCGGCAACATTCGCGTTACCGACGAGGACAAGGTCAAGCTCGTCGATTTCGGCGTCGCTCGATTCGCATCACAAGTCTCAGGATCGGACCGCGTGCTCGGCACGCCCGCTTATCTTTCTCCAGAACAGATTGAAGGACGAACGCAGGATGGACGCTCCGATCTTTTCTCGCTCGGGATCGTCTTGTACGAGATGATTACAGGAGTCCGGCCATTCGCCGGAAATTCCCTCGGCGAAGTTTGCGCGCAAATACTTACCGTGAATCCCGTTCCGCCGTCGAAGCGCAATCCCGCCGTTCCCGTCGCTTTCGATCGCATCATCGCGCGTTGTCTCGCCAGAAATCCGGCTGACCGCTACCAATCCGGCAATGAGCTGGCCCGCGCTCTTTATCTGGTCGCCCGCTGCGGGCCGCAGCTTACTCCGCGTCCGAACCGTCCGTACTGGTTTATGCGCCAGGCTCATCCTCGCGATCTCCTGGCCATCGCCTCGGCAATTCTGTTGCTTGCAAGCGCTGGAATCGCGTCGGGCTCTCTTCACCAATGGGTCTATGCTCGTTCCACGCCCGTTAGCGGCGCGCTCCCTGCAAAGCCTTCCGAAGACTTTGCGTTCACGAAGCACACGCGGATGTCCACTACTCCGCAAGTTCCCGGCCCGCCCAAGATACCTCAGGAGAAATACGTTCCCAAAGCCTCCGCGAAGAAGCCCGCGCCTGCGACATCTTCGCCGCAGGAGCGCGAGGTCTCTGCAACTGCTCCGCTTCCAGTTCGGTCTCCGCTTCAATAATTTAGTATTTTGAAAAACAGAGGACGGCCGATTCCTTCGAGGAAGATGCAGATTACGCGTTACTGAATTCGCGCTGGTAGCTCACCCATTCGTGTTTCAGATTTGCCAACAAGTCTTGGAACGCCTTCTGCGCGTGCAGCGACTTCAACAATGGATCGTCCCGAAACGCGGGGTAGTTGGGTAGACCTAGTGCTCCGGCCCGGCGGAGCAACGCGATGGCTTTCGCCGGTTTATCGATCAAAGCGTACGAAGCGGCCGCCGTATGCCACAAGTGGTGAGTATGCAGAAAGGCTTTGGCCGGCTGGAGGGACTTGCGCGCCAACGCTTCGGCCTTCTTTCGCTCTCCTCGCTGGGCCCACAACACCGCTTCACAGCTCGTCAGCCAGGGATCGCTCGCGAGCACATGCCGCGCGACTTTTATTCTTTGTTCCGCCTCCTCCATCCGGCCTTCATACAAAGCCACGCTCGGCGAAAATCCGTTCCCCCAAATGTTTGCCGGATCCACGCTAAGCGCGCGAGCATTGTATTCTCGAGCCTCCGCGTAATCGCAGCGGTACATGGCGCATTGTCCGATGAATACAAGCGTGAATGCGTCGTCTGGCTGGGCTGCGAGGGCTTCCATCAGGCCCGCCCGCGCATCTTCATGCAGTCCCAGATGTAACAAGATCAGGCATTGCCAGATTCGCGCGGCATGGCAACCGGGATTGATGTGCAGGGCCTCCCGAAGGGCGCGCAGAGCTGGCCGGTTCCTGAATTTCTGCGCGGGCGTCCATAACAAGCGGCCCCGGGCACAGTGCGCCTCCGCATTGTGGCGGTCGAGTGACAAGGCCTTGCGAATCGCCTCGCTCGCGCGCTTGAGCCAGCGCGGATGCGGCTCCTGTGTCGTTCCAATCAGGACGCAGGCTTCCGCCAACCTGGCCCACGCGTCGGCGAATTTGGGATCGAGTTCCACCGCCTGTTCGAGCATCTCAATCGCTGTCCGCGTATCCCAGCGGTTAAGCCGCGCCAGGCGTTCCGCCGCGCGGAGGAAAAGTTCGTACGCGTGGGGATTCGAGGTCGGAGGCGCTTCGGCCTTCTTATCCACAGGCCCCATGTGCACGCCTAAAGCATTCCGGAGCCCCGCTGCCATGTCATCTTGGAGAGAGAACAGTTCGTGAACCTGCGCGTCATGCTTGGCGGAGTAGAGCGTAGTTTCCTCGCTGGCGTTCCATACTTGAATGTGCACGCGCAACCGCGTGCCTGACTTTTGAATGCTGCCCTGAGCGACAATCTGCACATTCAGCTCGCGTGCCGCGCGCTGGGGATCGAGTGTCTGTTTCGCAAATCGTTCGACCGTGCTCGTAGGCCGAACCAGAAGATTTCCGCTCGAGCCGAGAGCGAGTATCAGGGAGTCGGCCAGCGCGACTCCCAAATATTCATCCTCCGCGTTGGGGGTCAGCAATTTGAACGGCAATACCGCCATCGCCCGCTTTCCCGTTAGCCCCGTGGAAAGCGCCCCGCCCATCTCCACTTCTCGCAACAGATTCTTCAGATCGAGCTGCAAATCCCGCGCTGACTGATAGCGCTCCGCGCGATTCTTTTGAAGCAGCCTGTTGATAAGTGTTTCTAAACCGGCGGGAATACTCGTCGAGTCGATGGCTAGAGGCTTCATCTTCTCGTCCAGGATCTGCGCGATCAATTCTGGGGCGGTTGTTCCGTCAAAGGGATGCCTGGCTGTCACCATTTCGTACAGAATCACACCGAGCGAGAATAGGTCGGCGCGCTCATCGGGGGAATCACGGCGGAATTGCTCGGGGGCCATATAGGCCAAGGTCCCTGCGAGTTCCGATCCCGGCACCCAATCCACTGTGTTGCTCGATTGGGTGGTCGTCAGCGCAACTTCCGCTTTACGGCGTGCTATCCCAAAATCCAGCAGCTTGATCCGGTCGTCCAGCTGGGCAACGATATTTTCCGGCTTGACGTCTCCGTGGACGACCCCGTGGGCATGCGCGGCTTCTAGAGCCTCCGCTATCTGGGCCGCAATCCGCATCGCCCTGCGCGGTTCGAATGCCCCTTCCTGCAGAAGGTCGCGCAGCGTTGTACCGACGACAAGTTCCATGGCAATAAAAAGACCGTCAGCATATTCGCCGACTTCATAAATCGTCGTTACTCCGGGATGGTTCAAGGATGCAGCGGCACGAGCTTCTGCGAGGATCATTTCCCGCTGATGCCCGCCCTGCGCGTATTCCTGAGAGAGCACTTTCAGCGCCACGGTTCGCTCGAGGCGCGTGTCTCTGGCCCGGTAAACCACACCCATGCCGCCGCGCCCGAGTTCTGCTTCAATCCGGTAATGAGCGATTTGCTTGCCGAGCATACCTGTTTTCGGTAAGGCCCGCGGAGTGCCCGCATCGTATGGCAGGCCCATGAGGTAGTCAACCCAAACGACTTCGCGCAGGCAGCATCGCCCCGTTGCGGCGTGCTTGAGGAATGACTGATTTGGTTGCGGAAGAAGCGCCGGGCATGCGCTTGAGAATCACTTCTCGGAATGGGGCCGTTCGCTACTCGTAACGGAGAGCTTCCACTGGATCCAGTTTCGCGGCCTTCATAGCCGGCCATACGCCAAAGATCAAACCGATGCTCACGCTGACAACGATGCCCGTCGCGGCGGCCCAGATAGGCACGCTGCCTGGCCACTTCAAGCTCAAGCGCACAAGAATCACCAATCCGTTCACGAGCACGAGCGCAATCACGCCGCCGGCGCCGGTAAGGGTCATTGCCTCGAGCAAAAATTGCCAGGTGATGTCCCCGCTCTTTGCGCCGATGGCTTTGCGGATGCCTATTTCGCGTGTACGCTCCGTCACGCTCACCAGCATGATGTTCATGACGCCTACGCCGCCGATCAGCAGGCCGATGCCGCTCAAGACGACTGTGGCGAGCGCAACCATGCCGAGGATGCTGTGGAACTGCTCGATTTCCTGCTGCGAGGTATTGATCGAAAAGTTGTTCCTACCAGCGTAGGGAACGTTGCGGCGGCGCCGGAGCACTTCCGTTGCCTGATCCACGGCTTGATCGAGTTGGTTCGGATAAGCTTGGAAGCGGATCTGGTTCTCGTAAGCACCGGGATAAGTCTTGTGGAACGTGTTGTAGGGAATCAAAACGCGGCGGTCTTCATCGTCCATTCCGAACATTCCCTTTGGCTTTTCGACGACCCCGATGACGCGGAAAGGGGAGCCATCGATCATGACGTCCTTGCCGACGGCGGGGACGCCACGGAAGAGGACGGGCGCGGCGTTTTCTCCGAGGAGCACTACTTTTTCACGATGTAAATCATCGCCTTCACTGATGAAGCGCCCCTCCAGGACGGCGGCATTGGCGTATACCTGGCCAAAATTCGGCTGCACGCCGCGGAAATCAATGGACGTCACTTCGCCGTCTTTTGTGCGAACCTTGTGGTCCTGCTCCCACCAGGTCAAAAAGACCGTGACGTTTTTCACCGAGGGGCAGCGTTCTTGAATGGCTTGTGCGTCTTCGAGCGTCAGAGGCTTGCGTTCGCGCTCTTCCTTGGGGCGCCGGCCGCCGTGAGGGCCCTGATCGAAGCGCGAGACAAACGCCGTGTCCGCACCGTACTGCTTGATGTTCTCCTGGACTTGCGCGTCAAAGCCGGTAATCAGAGCGGCCACGAGCATGATGACGCTCACGCCCAGCACTACTCCGAAAACGGTTAGAAAGCTGCGCAATTTGTGCGCGCGAAGTGTGTCCATCGCCTGCTTGAGGTTTTCGCCGTGTTGTTGCGCCATTGTTGTTCTGTGTGACCCCGCTAAGCGGAAGTCACCGCTCCTCAGCCGTCTGACCGCAGTGCTTCGATCGGGTCGAGTTTTGCAGCCCGCATAGCAGGATAAATTCCAAAGAAAAGGCCCACGGCCGTCGAAACGGAGAGCGAGAGAATCACCGCGCTCATGGGCGTGCGCATGGGAATCGAGGTCGCGGCGCGCGCCGCGGCAACCACAAGATAGGCCAAGACTATTCCGATCAATCCACCCGTCGCGGCTAGCACTGCCGACTCCGTGACAAATTGCATGAGGATATGCTTTTTTCGCGCGCCGAGCGAACGACGCAATCCAATTTCTCGCGTGCGCTCCGTCACGCTGGCCAGCATGATGTTCATGATCACGATTCCGCCAACGACCAGAAACACAGCCGTCAAGCCGACCGCGACCATGAAGATGTTAGCCGTCAGCGACTTCCAAAGACCCATGATGGATTCGGAGCCGATAATTCCGAAACTGTCCTCCGAGTCCCAGGATTGATGGCGCCAGGCACGCAAGAGCATGCGCGCTTCGTCTTCGGAAGCTTCCATTATCTCCGGGTTTCCGGCCTGCAGGAAAAGCGTCAGCGAATCGCGCTGTGTGCCCCACTCCTTGGCGTAAGTGCCGAGTGGAATAAACAGGAAGCGGTCACGGGATTGTCCGAGTGCGCTTCCAATGACTTCCGATACGCCGACCACTTCATAGCTGTGCGAGCCCGCGCGAATCGTTTTCCCGATGGGGTCAACGTTGTAGAAGAATTTTTTTGCAACATCCGCACCGATGAAGCACACCGGAGAGTGGTGCGTCTCATCCGCATCAGTCAGCAATCTGCCAGAGGCCACATTGAAACTTCGAAGTTCAGAATAATTGGGCGTGACCCCGTTGATATTCACATCCTCCAGGAGTTCATTTCCCGAGCGCACGTCGGAGCTTGTGCCGAGCACGGCGGCGATCTGGCTCGTTGTATGCATGCCTTCCTTCAGCTTTGTATATTCTTCCATGGTGAGGAGGGGGCGTTTCTGGGCTTTTATCCAGGCGTCGTTGCTGGTGATAATTCCAAAACGGGTCAGAATGTAGACGTTGGCACCGAGGTTGGCGATCTTGTCCGCGACGTAGAAATTGAGCCCGGCGACGACGCTCATTACGGCCACCAGGGTGGTTACCGCCAGGATCACGCCCAGCAAAGTCAAGAAACTGCGCAATTTATGGGCACGGAGGGCATCGAGAGACAGCTTGAGCGTCTCGAACACGGTGACTGCCGCCGCGCGAAATCTCGCCACCGTGAATGGCCGTCTGGCCGTTTGCGGGACCGCCCGCGGGAAGCCGGTCAAACCTTCGATTGGAGCTACTCCCAAACCATCCTCCGCTTACATTGGGTATACGGGACTAGGGGTTGATTCGTTCCCGCATATATAAGACGTTGCAGACACCCCTTTGCTTTCAATGATTCTGGGTGTAGTGTGCCCTTGCTCCATTTTACCCGGTTTCCAGGCCAAGTGCTTGGAACAAAAATAAGTGTGCAAATGCCGGCCAGGAGGATGAATGCGCCGCAACTCTATGTGTTTTCTGGTATTTATCGTCGTTAGCCTTGGATTGAGTAATCCTGGCTGGGCCCAGGACAAGCCAGCGGACAAGCCTGCCGCTACTCCCGCAGCACCTACGTCTGGAGCCCGCGCCGAGTTCCTGGACAGGCTGGATTTCTACGAGGAACGCTTCGTCAGCCTTGCCCAAGCCATGCCCGCCGACAAGTACACATGGCGTCCGAGTGAGGGAGTGCGCTCGATTGGCGAGGTCTATCTACACATTGCCGCTGCCAATTTCAACCTGCCTCACCTCATCGGCACGGAGCCGCCCGCGGGGTTTGAGGTGCGTGGGTTCGAAAAATCCACAACGGACAAGGCTAAAATTATCCAAACGATGAAAGATTCGTTCGCGCATTACCGCGGGGCCGTTCTTGGGTTAAGCGACGCGGATGTGGAGAAGACCGTGAAGCTCTTTGGAAAAGACCGAACGTATCGCTACGTCTTCTTTTTCTGTACGGGACACTGGGGAGAACACCTCGGGCAATCTATCGCCTACGCGCGCAGCAATGGCGTAGTGCCGCCGTGGACCGAAGAGCAGCAGCGCCAGCAGAAACAAGCTCAAAAACCCAAGTCATAGAGGCAGTTCGCAACATTCTGAACCGCATAGAAGCGCTTGTAGTGAGTACTATTGCGGGATAGGAAGCAACAATTGTCCGCGCCCAAGAATCAAAATTAATATAGGTGATGGCGGTGC
>Ga0070706_100005948_pt1 | contig 11538 bp, 5 predicted proteins | sample KBSK5501metaG_FD_65476 | JGI IMG/M metagenome (GOLD analysis project Ga0070706, IMG submission 65476) | Corn, switchgrass and miscanthus rhizosphere microbial communities from Kellogg Biological Station, Michigan, USA - KBS K5-50-1 metaG | ecosystem: Host-associated > Plants > Roots >...
AGGTAGATCTTCATAGAATAACCGGTGCTCCTCCCATAATTTCAGAATTGTCCAGTCTCTGCTAAAATAGACATCACCATAGGGCGAGTGAAGGAATCAAACCTCGCCATAGAGGGTTTACATATCCTGGCAATGACGTTGACCGATGCGGTATCTCCCATTGGCCTCTTGTCAATTCGCTGCCCCACTGCTCTTTTCTGGCGAAGCCTAGCTCGAACGCTGTCGAGCCAACTCCACGATTGCTACAACTGAGAAGAGGAGAGAGACTCATCTTCCAGCACGACCTCCTTCTCGAAGAGGTGGCTGAGGCGTTCCGCTTCGGCTGCAATCCCTTTGCGGATCGCGGTTGTGGATGAGCAGAACAGGTTCACCTTGGCGACGATGTGCGAGCGTCGGATTGTATAGTCCCAGACTCCTTGTATGGAACCGTCGACCAAAATGACCGCAAAGGTCCACCCTTGCTGGTTGAAGACCTGGCTCTTGTAGGCGGCAGCGAGCAGGGGTTCGCAACCGCGTGGCGGTGCCCCGATCGTATAGGCATCGAATAAGGGGAGCAGGTGGATCTGCTCCACTGGTTCAACGCTTTGCATGAACGGAAGGGTTGCACGCAGGGCAAAGGCTCGCCACCCTTCGACCTCGACTTCTACCAACTCCTCTGCTAGCGATTGGAAGAGTGTTTTTGCGAGGGTTTTGCCGCATCCCCACCAAAACCTAAAATCGTCTGAAGTCGCTGGGCCATACGCCCGCAGATACCGACGGGCTATTTCCTGAAGCGCATGCTGTGGCTCCATTAGCTGCCACTCCCCACTCCAGACTCTGGGGTTCATGAAGGTGGCCGTCTTCCCCTGGCCTTGCCCAAAACAGAGCTCCCCGCGATAGGCCGCTGGTTTCAAGGGAGACCCCCAGCTCTCAGAGAGAATGAAGTCGCGTGCTTGAGCAATCCCCGTGTGCTTCGCGACCGCGTCAGCCAGTTGTTGGCGGGTCAGTGGTCCCTGCTCCAACACGTGCGGAATAGCAGAGAGAAAGGCTTCCTGTTGCGCCGAAGTGGTCAGGCCGAACTCAGCGAAATAGTTGGACCAGCTCGTAGTATGCTGCCAGTCACGCGCAGCCACATACAGAGGAAGTTCGCTTGCAGAGAGGAGGTGCAATGTGCCACGCATGGCCCAGGTCTTCACCAGGGTGCGGTCCTGCCAGAGAGCAGATTGGACATCGCCTGGAGCGAGTCCTTCCACCCGCGTACACAGCGCCAGCTCGGCAGCAGACATCACCTGGGCCTGAATCCCAGCCGTGCGCGTCACCGCCCCAACGACATCCTGCGAGGAGAAACGCGGGGAGAGGCCATGTTGGCTCATTCGCCAGGCATGCACCTGGTACCATTGCAATGCGGTCATGCGCTTTGTTCCTTGTTCCTTTCCATCCAGGCAACGCTTTTCCACGATCTTCACTCACAGTGTCCTGGGTCATGCGATCAGCATGCATCCTCATGACGGCGGCACACGCCTCACGATGCCAGCATGCGTACCCTGTCCCTCCATTTGCTGCACACACCTGCGCAGAGACACTGGTCAAGCCTGTCATGGAAACATCGCATGGACCAGTCTCAGCGGAAGAGACCAGATGGAGCGCAGGATGCGCGAGTCGGCATTACGCCGATGCCCACCAGGCGCGCCGCTCCCCGCTGTTTCCCCCCCACCATCGGTTGCAGTCAGACCAAATTTCCTACCCGCACGCCTCAGAGGTCCGCTTCATCCTTCGCTTGCCCGACCCAGTCGAGAGCCTCGCCCGGGATGCCGTGCTGTCCCAGAAAGAGGCTCAGTTGGGCCGCATGTTCCTGGACGTGGCGCAGGGTGTACAACTGGAGCTCGAAAAAGCTCATCGACTTCCACCACCGCCAGGGGAAAGCAACCTGGTGGTGCGCTTGCTCGTCTGACAACGAGAGCAGCGTGGTCTGGCACTTCTGGCGCAGCTGCACCAGATAGGCATGGAGTTCCTCCTTGGTGTAGGGCTGTTCGGGAAGGACACGTGCTGGTCCAAACTCATCCTGGGTGAAGGATGTGGGGGGAGCGAATTCTTCCAGGGAGCCCGTGAGATACAAGTCGAGCCAGAAGAGGGTGTGATGGGTGAGCGACCAGAATGTTGGGTATGCTGGCGCTTCCGGGTCACTCCAGAGGAGTCCATTCCACAGCGTACTGGGGCAGGCGAGCAGGGCATTTTCAAGCATTTCGATGGCCGCGCCGAACTGCCGCCACAGAGCAGTGCGCAATGTCGTCTCCATCGGGTGTTCAGCCATACGTTTCCTCCTTTGTTCTTCTTTTCTCACAGACTACCACCAAAGCGGTAAAAAGACGTCCTCAGAGAGGCTATCGAGAAATGCGGAGACAAGTCGAAGATCGGGTGGGGTCGTCGTTCTCTCGTCATGTGCATCGAGTAGCGAGTCCCTAGGTGAAGCCGGAAAGTAACGATCCACCGCCGCGTGGGCGAGCGTGGGGTGAGCAACATTGGTCTGCTCAGAACAGAAGAAGATTTTCCCTCCATCCTGATGTATTGGGCATCGGTCATCCTCACTGCCAGGATATGTAAACCCTCCGTGGCGAGGTTTGCATGTCTCAGCCGCTCGCAAAGACTCCCCCAGCGTATAACTCTTCCGTTTTGTGCCCATGCGATCCAATACCTCTCCTTGTTGTTCTGTTTAGTATAGCAGGTACTGGACACTTAAGGAAGTTTTGCCGCTGCGGCAAAACTTATGTTGAATTTGCAAAAAGTGCAAATGGAAGTTTTGTTTGGCCGCTTTTACAAGAAAGTTTGGGCGCTTTCACCTCGAAAAGGGGCGAATTTTACCGGGAAAACACCAAGAAATTACAAGAAAGTTTGGCCATCATGTCGTAACTGACAGGAAAGTTTGGCCGCGATACGGTAAAATGCAGATCTGTAACGCACACGGCTCAGGATGCCGTCTCGAGCTGCATGCATTAGATTGCTTATGCTAGTTCTTCCCTGGCGTGGCCCAGCCCGCTGACCTGGAAGGCGGCCCAGTAGTAGGGGTGCGCCCAGCCAGGATGTGCTCGTACAGATCGGGCTGCCTCCTGCAATGCTTTCGCAGGTGAACGTCTCGCAACCAGTTCGGCATAGAAGGCCTCAAACAAGGCACGCGTGGCGGCGTCATCCACCGGCCAGAGGCTGGAGACCACTGTCTTGGCGCCAGTAGTGAGCACGGCCTGCAGAGCATGGAAGAATGTCCCAATAGCCTCGTCAATTTCATTTCGAGATGGTTCTGTCATTTCAGTCTCCATGCAGTGTTTATTCTGTTGCTATTCACTAGGGGTGCCTCGCACGGATCAGCCGTATTACGAATATTGCCAACAGAGCTACAAGGACAATGAGGCCGAGCTGGACTCCTAACACTGGGAAGATGTCAATGGGCTGTGCCACGCCCAAGGACTCGAGCAACCCGCGCACGGCCTCCTTGTCGACCAGCGTCAGAACAGAAAGTATTGCTGCGGTGGCCGCCAGCAACGTTTCGATCCGCTGCTGTTTGCGTTCCTGCTCCTTCTCCAACCTTGTCCCTATCATGTCGACTGCCATTTTTGCCGCCTCTAGGGGACGCTGTCCCTCGTCCACCATCAGGCTCAATTCCTGCAATGCTACTTCCAGGAAGCGCTGGTGATACTCGACAACTTCACCTTTACCTGCCTGTTTGTACCACCAGGTGTAATTATCGACCTGGCGTGCCAGCCCTACCTGGAGGCTATGCAGATTAGCGACCGCGACGATCAGCGCGCTATACTGCCTGCCCAGCGCGTCGAGTTCGCCAAGGTCGGCGGTTCCCGCCGGCAGGTTCAATAAAATATCGCCAGCATGGGTACGCAAGGCGTCCATTTGCTGCCGATACCGGTCAGGTACTCCGCCGAGGCGATACTGGCGCACCTGAAAATATCCCTTATGGGCGATCAGATCGGCCATTAATAGCGCCGCTGTCGGGTTATACAACACATCACGCACCAGCTGGTAGTTCGAGTCAGGCTGGCTAAGAGCCACATATACCGTCGCGGCCTTGAGGCCATCGCCTTCGAGAGGAAGGGCGACCAGTCGAATCCAGCCGCCCGGCAGATCTGTTTTCGCCAGCACTTGGGGGATTTCAGACGCCGAAGAGGAAAGCCCTTGAGCGGCGGACAGTACCTGGTCCAGGGCCAAGGAGGGCAAAACGCTCTGAGCCAGTTCGGCTTGGTAGATCAGCGTGTAACCCCAAACACCTTCCAGGGCCGCGTCATCTGGAAGGATGGCTGCCAGTTGTGCACGCAGCGTGTGCCAGGCGGACTCGACCGCTCCAGGAGCGTTAAGCGCTAGTTGCACGATAGTAGCATCATGTGCGGAGATAGCGGGAGGATCAAAATGATCCAACTGCGCTACGGTTGTCTTGTTGACGTAGTGACCCGGTCTCTCAAGCGAGAGCTCGAGTCCCTGAATCAGCCGGTCGATCAGCGCCTGTAACCGCCCGCGCACTCCATAAAAGTTGGCGATGAGCGCCGCCTCCTGGATTGGGGCGCGATGTACATCTTCCGCGCGTTGACTACTGCTCTGAGTGCTCATGGCCTTTTCCCTGTTCGGACGGGTGATCTGTCTCTTCCGCTGTACGCAGCGCAGCTTCGAGTTGAGTATGGCACTCGATGACTGCATTGCGTATCTGGGGGGCATACCTCTGCGCGTAGGTTTGCTGCCCGGTCGCTTCAAGTTGGTCGATCAAGGGCACATACCGCTGCGCCTGCCCTTCGCCAGCATCACTCCCTTCTGGTAAGAGCAATGCTCTGAGGCCTGCTTGGTCTTCCACTAGGCCATAGATGGCAATCGTCAGCTTCAACAGATCTTCATCGCTCTGCATGGTGGCGGCTTGTTCGCCAAGGGTCTCTAGCGCCTTGACGACCTCGCCCTGCTCCACCTTGTTCAGTTCCTTCAACACCTCGTTCGGGTACTCACTCATCTGCGAAAGCAGGATTAAAGCGCCCTCTATCTGCTCCTCCGTGTTCATTGGTCTTCCTCCTCGAGTCTGCGCATACATGGGTATCTCAACAGATACCTCTTGGTCAGTGGATAAGGATACTTGAGCTGGTGCTTGCATTTTATGGGCCAAGCCATTGACTTGGAAGGCCGCCCAGTAGTAGGGATGCTCCCAATCAGGATGTGCTCGTACGAGCCGCGCCGCCTCCTGCATGGCTTGTGCAGGTGAACGTTCCGCAACCAGTTCGGCATAAAATGCCTCAAATAGGGCTCGAGTGGCAGCATCATCCACCGGCCAGAGGCTAGCGACCACCACCTGCACTCCAGTAGTCAATACGGCCTGCAGGAGTCCGACGTGCTCATCGCCCCCCTCTAGTCTAGCACGGCCACTGAGGCAAGTGCTCAGAGTCGCCAGACGAGCCTGCTCCAGGCGGAGCTCGGTGATGATGCGCTGCACCGTGAGCCAGCCACCAGCCAGCAGCAGCCCGGATTGTTCTGGTTGCTCTGGGTCAAACCAGCCGTGACACCCAAAGTGGACGACGTCCTTGTCGTGACTGTGTTCGAGGACGGCATCGGGGGTGGCCTCCTCCTGGTAGAGTGGCGTGACCTGCTCGAAATGGCTAGCAATGGCCTGCGCCTCAGGTAGCACATTGGGCAGATAATGGTCACTATCAGGTGTGCCCGGGTAAGCCACGCTCAGCAGGCGGCGTGGGGGGGCCTGCCTGTCTTTGTTTGCACGGTGGGCCTGATCCCACACCACATGCAGAGCGCTCAGACTAGGCGCGAAGGAGAGCTGGTAGTCCTCGGTGATGTAGTGTCCAGTCTGCGGACTGCGGGCAGCCGTCATAGGTAACACGTGCAGCAGGCCAAAGGGGGCCAGGACCACCGGCTGCTTCTGGGCTAGGTATACCTCTACCGGTGCGATGACAGCATCGTGCCATTCGGAGAGACGGAGAATGCTCAAGCGATTGCGTCCTGTGGGATAGTCAAGCCGCAGCATCCATTTCACCATGCGCTCCAGCAGGTCGTCAGTAATGCGTGGCAAAGGAACGTGATGCATGGCGTTGGGGGTGACGACGAAGGCGCACCAGCCCTTAGCATGGCGGTAATATTCTACGAGCGTGGCGTTCAACTCACCGGCCAATATGCATGCCTGTTCAACTGAAAGAACCTGAGCCCTTTGGGTGGCGGTCAAGGCGGGATACTTGTAGGCCATCTCGTTCCAATGGTTGGTTTCCTGTGCTTGCAGGGTGCTGAGTTGGGCACGCAGCACATCTGGAGGCAAAGTTGTGCGGCTGGGTGGCTCGACGCCAGTAGTATTGGATAGGCCAGACGTGGATGGGCCACTCTCGCCCATCAGGGGAGCCAGAAGAACATCGATCTGTTGGCGCAGTTCCCGTGCTTTTCGCAAATCGTCGGCCAGGGCTGGATTGTTAGCACTGGCAGCGGACAGGTCGAGGCGAGCCGTGGCGAGCAGGTCGACGAAGGCGCGTCCCTTCCCGGCAGTAGCATAGACAAATGCGGCCGCCTCATCTCCCTCTCGCAGGCAACAAGAAACTAGGCGAGCATAGAGGTCAGCGTTCTCCTTGGCTAGAGAGCGTTTAGCGACATCGCGCTGCACCTCACCACGCAAGGCTTCCACAGCCTGGTGGGCTGTTTCAAATGCATAGCGCCCCTCCGAGAACCGATGCTCATCGTAGAGCAGGCGACCAAGCGAATAGGCGGTATCCCGGCAATCCTGGGGAAGGGTCATTGGCGTGCGTACTTCCAGAGCTTGTTTATAGTGGGAGATGGCCTGCTCCAGATTATCGGCACGCTCCCAGCCGATGCGCTCACCGTAGACGTTCCCCAGGTTGTGCTGTATCCCGGCCCAGTCTTGGGGGAAGGCTTGACGGGTGCGCACTTCCAGCGCTTGCTGGCAGTGGGAGATGGCCTGCTCCAGGTTGTCGGCGCGCTCCCCGCGGATGCGAGCGTAGTAGGCGTTCCCCAGGTTCTGCTGTGTCTGGGCCCAGTCTTGGGGGAAGGCTTGACGGGTGCGCACTTCCAGCGCTTGCTGGCAGTGGAGGATGGCTTGCTCCAGGTTGTCGGCGCGCTCCCCGCGGATGCGCTCGCGGTAGGCAATCCCCAGGTTGTTCTGGGTTCTGGCCCATTCTATTGGGAAGGCTTGACGGGTAAACACCTGGAGCGCTTGCTGATAGTGGGAGATGGCTTGCTCCAGGTTGTCGGCTCGTTCGCCCCGGATGCGCTCACTGTAGGCGGCAGCCAGGTTGTACTGTGTCCCGGCCCACTCTTGGGGGAAGGCTTGACGGGTGCGCACTTCCAGGGCTTGCTGGAAGTGGGAGATGGCTTGCTCCAGGTTCTCAGCTCGTTCGTCCCGAATGCGCTCACTGTAGGCGGCAGCCAGGCTGTTCTGTGTTCTGGCCCATTCTATTGGGAAGGTTTGATGCGTAAACACCTGGAGCGCTTGCTGATAGTGGGAGATGGCTTGCTCCAGGTTGTCAGCGCGCTCGCCCCGGATGCGCTCACTGTAGGCGTCCCCCAGGTTGTACTGTGTCCCGGCCCACTCTTGGGGGAAGGCTTGACGGGTGCGCACTTCCAGGGCTTGCTGGAAGTGGGAGATGGCCTGCTCCAGGTTCTCAGCTCGTTCGTCCCGAATGCGCTCACTGTAGGCGGCAGCCAGGCTGTTCTGTGTTCTGGCCCATTCTATTGGGAAGGTTTGACGGGTGCGCACTTCCAGGGCTTGCTGGAAGTGGGAGATGGCCTGCTCCAGGTTCTCGGCACGCTCGCCCCGAATGCGCTCACTGTAGGCGTCCCCCAGGTTGTGCTGCGTCACGGCCCATTCTATTGGGAAGGCTTGACGGGTAAACACCTGGAGCACTTGCTGGTAGTGGGAGATGGCTTGCTCCAGGTTGTCGGCGCGCTCCCCGCGGATGCGCTCGCGGTAGGCGTTCCCCAGGCTGTGCTGGGTTCTGGCCCAGTCTTGGGGGAGGGCTTGACGCGTAAACACCTGGAGCACTTGCTGGAAGTGGGAGATGGCCTGCTCCAGGTTGTCGGCTCGTTCGCCCCGAATGCGCGCATAGTAGGCAATCCCCAGGTCGTTCTGTGTCCCGGCCCATTCTATTGGGAAGGCTTGACGGGTGCGCACTTCCAGGGCTTGCTGGAAGTGGGAGATGGCTTGCTCCAGGTTCTCGGCACGCTCGCCCCGGATGCGCTTATTGTAGGCGTTCCCCAGGTCGTTCTGCGTCAGGGCCCAGTCTTGGGGGAAGGCTTGACGCGTAAACACCTGGAGTGCTTGCTGGTAGTGAGAGATGGCTTGTTCCAGGTTGTCGGCGCTCTCAACCGGTGGAGTTTGAACTAGACTGTGGGCAAGTGTTTTCTGTAGAGTTGCCCATAGTTGCGCCTGGGCATGGCGGTTAACCAGTTGTAGCGCAGAGTAGCACAACGTTACTCTGCGGGACATGTCGCTTGGGCTATCAAGCTGTTTGATCTGGCTGAGTAACGTCATCAACTCTTCTGCATGCAGGCGGTCGGCGAAAGCCCTCTCTATCCCGTCACGCCGACAGCGCGCCAGCAGATCACGGCGATCTTCGAAAATATGGGTTACGTCTGCATTGTTCCTATACTGCTCAAGCAGGTAGGCAAGCAGTTGATCGGCGGTATCGGTCAGCAACTTATCACGCTCGACCTCAACAATGCGTTTGCACTCCCCCCACGTTTGGGCGTAAAGAAAAGCTTCCAGAGCCTGGGCAATTTGGTTGCGAGATGGTTCTGCCATTTTAACCTCCAAACAGTGATCTCGACTCTACTTCTCTTCTCTACAATAGAGACAGTTTATTCGATACGCTGTGTCAGGTCAACGACTCAAGGTGTCTGCTCTGGCTCTTGACTGCCGAGGGCCAGGCCACTGACCTGGAAGGCAGCCCAGTAGTAGGGATGCTCCCAGCCTGGCTGTGCTCGTACGGATCGTGCTGCCTCCTGCATAGCTCTCGCAGGTGAACGTCCCGCCACTAGTTCGGCATAGAAGGTCTCGAACATGGCACGCGTAGCCGCATCATCTACTGGCCAGAGGCTGGCAACCACTGCCTGCACACCGCTGGTCAGCATAGCTTGTAGGAGCCCAACGTGTTCGTCTCCCCTCTGCAGGGCCTCCCGGCCGCTGAGACAGGCTCCCAGTGTAGCTACACGCGCCTGGAACAGGCGCAGTTCAGTCATGATGCGTTGCACCGTCAGCCAACCTCCGGACAGCAACAGACCCGATTGCTCCGGCCGCTCCAGATCAAACCAGCCGTGGCAGCCAAAGTGAACTGCGTCCTGCTCGCGACTATGTGCCAGCACCTCATTGGGAGCAGCCTTCTCCTGGTAGAGAGGAGTGACCTGGCTGAAGTGCCTGGCGATCGCCTCTGCTTCAGGCAGTACGTTAGGGAGGTAGCGATCGCTGTTTGGCGCGCCTGGATAGGCCACATTCAACAAGCGATGGGGCGTTTCTTGCCCATCTGTGCCTGCGCGACACGCCTGTTGCCATACCGCGCTCAAAGCGCTCAGACTGGGGGCAAAGGAGACTTGGTAGTCTTCGGCGACATAGCGTCCGCTTTTGCGATGTCGGGCGGCAGCAAGTGGCAGTACATGCAACAGACCGAAAGGAGCCAGCACGACTGGTTGATTTTGAGGCAGATACTTCTCGAGCGGCGCGATAATAGCATCGTACCATTCAAACAGGCGGCTATAGCTTAGCTGGTTGCGTCCTTCAGGATAGTTGAGCCGATCCATCCATCTCGCCATCCTCTTCAACAACTCATCGGTAACGAGCGGTAAAGGAATATAATACATGTCGTTTTGGCGGACGATGAAAGCGCACCAGCCCTCGGTATGGCAGTAATATTCTACCAGCGTGGCGTTCAACCCGGCGACCAGCGTTCGCATCTGTTCAACAGAGAGAATGGGGACTTTTTGAGTTGCCGTCAATGCAGGGTATTTATAGGCCATCTCCTCCCAGTGACGGCTCTCTTCTTCTCGTAGGGCATCGAGTTGAGCATACAATGCCTCTCGCGACCAGGTAGTAGGAATGGAAGGCGTGCCGCCATTGTCAGCAGAAGAGGTGGAGATGAATAGTTTGCTCTCGCCTGTCAAAGGGGCCAGCAGATTGTCGATCTGCCTGCGCAGATTTTGTGCTTGAAGTAGATCTGCGGCTAATTCTGGATCGCTAACGCTTGCGGCGGTCAAATCGAGGCGAGCGGTGGCAAGCAGGTCAACAAAGGCGCGCCCTTTCCCAGCGGCGGCATAGAGAAGGGCGGTCGTCTCGTCACCCTCCTTGATACAGCAGGAGACCAACCGGGCATAAAGATCAGCGGTTCTCTCAGCCAGAGAGCGTTTTGCGAGGTCGCGCTGCGCTTCGCCGCGTAGAGTTTCCACAGCCTGATGGGCTGTTTCCAGCGCCTGGCGCGCTTCAGGGAAGCGACCCTCATCGTAGAGCAATCGGCCAAGCCAGTAAGCGCTATCCCGACATTTCAGGGGAAAGGTGAGGGGTGTACTTATCTCCAGGGCATGCTGGAAGTGGAAAATGGCTTGCTCGACATCGTCGGCATGTTCCCCGCGCACACGTTCACTGTAGGCAAGCCCCAGGTTATTCTGCAAATCTGCCCAGTCCTGGGGAAAAGTCTGGCGCGTATAGATGGTGAGTGCTTGTTCAAAGTAAGCGATAGCCCGCTCCAGGTTTGCGGCTCGCTCGCCCTGCAAACGCACGTAATAGGCCATTCCCAGATTGCTCTGCGTCTCGGCCCAGTGCTGAGGGAAGGCTTTCCGTGTACGCACCTCGAGGGACTTTTCGAGGTGACTGATGGCCTGTTCCCCGTTATCGGTAGGCTCGCCGTGGATACGCTTGGCATAGGCAATTCCCAGACCATTCTGGACCATGGCCCAGTCTTGAGGAAAGTCTCGTCGTGTATAGACTTCGAGGGCCTGCTCAAAGTGAGCAATGGCGTGCTCAATGTTGTCAGCTCGCTCCCCCCGGATGCGCCTGATGTAAGTAACAGCCAGGTTGTGCTGCGTTTTGGCCCAATCACGAGGAAGGCCCTGTCTGTCGCGTACCAGGAGGGCCCGTTCATAGTGAGCGATGGCTTGCTCCAGGTTCTCGGCTTGCTCCCCGCGTATACGCTCGTTGTACGCAATTCCCAGGTTGTTCTGGGTTGACGCCCATTCTTGAGGGAAAGCCTGACTGGAACAGACTTCGAGGGCATGCTCGAAGTAAGAGATGGCTTGCTCCAGGTTCTCAGCCCGTTCACCCCGGATGCGCTGCTGGTAGGCATTTCCCAGGCCGTTCTGGAGCATAGCCCAATCTTTGGGAAAAGACTGCCGCGTGTAGACCTCCATGGCCTGCTCATAGTGAGCGATGGCTTGTTCGACGTTCTCGGCTCGCTCGCCCTGGATGCGCCAAATGTAGGCATTCGCCAGATTGTTCTGCGTCTTGGCCCAATCCAGTGGGTAGACTTGCCGTGTGCGCACAAGGAGAGCTTGCTCGTAGTGGGTGATGGCTTGCTCCAGGTTCTCTGC
>Ga0070706_100005949_pt1 | contig 11538 bp, 6 predicted proteins | sample KBSK5501metaG_FD_65476 | JGI IMG/M metagenome (GOLD analysis project Ga0070706, IMG submission 65476) | Corn, switchgrass and miscanthus rhizosphere microbial communities from Kellogg Biological Station, Michigan, USA - KBS K5-50-1 metaG | ecosystem: Host-associated > Plants > Roots >...
CCGGGCAAGCGCTCCCGAGCGACGCAGAGCTGATCGCTGCGATCAGGGCCGGCGACGTGGCCGCGTACGGCGAGCTCTACCGGCGGCACGTGTCCGCGGCGCAGGCCCTGGCGCGCCAGCTCCTGCGGGGCCCCGCCGAGGTCGACGACGTCGTCGCGGACACGTTCTCCCGGGTGCTCGACCTGATCCGCCGCGGCGGCGGGCCGCGGGACGCCTTCCGCCCCTACCTGCTTACCGCGGTCCGCCGCGGCGCCTACGACCGTTACCGGGGCGAGCGCCGCAGTGTCGTCACCGACGAGATCGAGGCGTATGACCCGGGCCAGCCGTTCATCGACCCCGCCGTGGCCGGGCTTGAGAGATCGCTGATCGCGCGGGCCTATCTTTCCCTGCCCGAACGCTGGCGCGCGGTGCTCTGGCACACGGAAATAGAAGGCGCGAAGCCCGCCGATGTCGCCCCGCTACTCGGCCTGACGGCCAACGGCGTTGCCGCGCTCGCCTACCGGGCACGGGAGGGGCTGCGCCAGGCGTACCTGCAGATGCACCTGTCCGGGGTGGCGCGGCAGGAGTGCCGTCCCGTGGCCGCCAAGCTCGGCGCCTACGTCCGCGGCGGGCTGTCCGCGCGGGAGTCCCAGACTGTGTCCGACCACCTGGACCAGTGCGCGGACTGCCGCGCCGTCTACGCCGAGCTGGCCGACGTCAACGTGGCGCTGCGGGGCGTGGTCGCGCCCATATTCCTCGGCCCGCTGGCCGCCGCTTACCTGGCCGGCCTGTCGGCCAAGGGCGGAGGCGCGCTGGCCTGGCTCGCGGCCAAGGCGGGGTGGATCGCCCGCGCGCCCAAGGGCCAGCAGGCGGCGATGGCCGGCGGCGCCGCCGCGGCGGCGGGGCTCGCGGCCCTGCTCGTGCTCGCGCTGTCCGGTCACGGCATGCCGGTTCATGTCAGGCATCACCGACCCGTCACCGCCCCCGCGCCGCCGAACGCCGTGCCCGGCGCGACGCCCGCGCCGGGCAGGCACGCCCGGCCGTCCCCGCCGCCGCCCGCGCCGGGCAGGCACGCCCGGCCGTCCCCGGCGCCGCCCGCGCCGGTTCAGGTACACGTCTCGTCGCCCAAGCCTTCGCGCAGCCCCCGGCCCGGCCGTCCGACCCCCGCGCCGCCCCCGACCCCCGCGCCGCCCCCGGCTCTCGCGCTCGCCGTGCACGTCGCCGTGGTCGGCGCCCTGCTGCGCGGCTCCACCGGGGTCCTGGTCTTCTCGGTCACCGACACCGGCGGCCATCCCGTCCCGGCGCTTTCGGCCGGCGTCGTCCTGCCGCCCGGGGTCTCCTACGTGGGCGGGGGCAGCCTGGGCATGGACGCGCCCGCGGCGGCCGCCGCCCCGGGTGGCTGGAGCTGCGGCGTGACCGCCGCCGGCGCCGCGTGCACGCACGGGACGCTCGCGCCGGGAGCGACCACTACGACCTACCTGCAGGTGGCCATCGCCCCGAGCGCCGCTTACGGCGTGCCGGTCACGGTGTCGGTGCGCTCCGGCGGCCGGACCGTGACCGCCCGGTCCGGCGGCGGCGTGGTGCCCTCCGGCTTGCCGGCGCGCTTCGCCGCCGTCGGCCGGCTGGACACGATCGTCGCCGGCAACACGCTGCCGCACTGCTCCTGGTGGAGTCCGGGCTGGCAGCCGCCGTCCAGCCAGGCCCGCGTGGCGGTGCCGGGAAACGTGCTGTGGGCGGGGCTGTACTGGTCCGGCACCGGATCTCCCTCGCGCCCGCGGCTGGACGTGCGCGGCCCGTCCGGGAGCTACCAGGCCGTCGGCGCGAGCACGGTGGGCACCGACGGCCAGTACGGCGAGCCGGTCTACCAGGCGTACGCGAACGTGACGGGCCTGGTGCGCGGGAACGGCGGCGGCGTCTGGAATGCTCAGGTCCCGCGGGCTCAGGGCCCGCAGGCCGGCCCGGAGACGGGGACGGTGTCAGGCTGGGTCCTGGTGGTGGTCGCGCGGGATCCGTCCGCCCCGCAGGGCGAGGCGGTGGTGCTGGACGGCGCGCACGTCGTCAGCGCCGTCGACCCGTCGTTCAGCGTCCCGCTGAACAGCCTGCTGCCGGCCGGCGCCGTCGCCGGCATTCAGGCCGTCACCTGGGACGGCTACGAGGGCGGCGGCCAGCCCGCCCTCACCACGGCCCGCCGTACGCTGACCGCCAGCCCGTCGGTCCGGTTCAGCGGCGCCGCCCCGCCCTACCTGGTCGGCGTGGTGGCGGCGACCACCTCTGCAGACAGCACGCAGGCGGGCCCGCCACCCGGCCAGTGGCCGGACGACGACGGATGCGCGCTGCTCGGCCACCGGCCGGGCGCGGAACCCGGGCGCGGGACGAGCCAGGCTACTCGCGCGGCGAGTCGTGGACGCCGTGACGGCCCGGGCCGCGGCTCACAGCCCGGCCAGGATTCGCCGCTCCCGGGCCGGGTCGAGCCCGGCCCCTGCCCGCTCTGCCAGCTCGGCCACTGGCTTGGCCTGAGCGGCGGCGTCATGGACCAGCCAGCCCCAGGTGTCGCGCACGGTGTCGGCCAGCGGCCGGTACCGCAGACCGGCCAGCCTGGCCCGCTCGCCCGAGGCCTGCCAGGTGCCCGCGAGCTCGGGAATGTCCGGGGCCCACATCGGCAGCTCGGTGCAGGGCTGAACGCCCGCGGCGAGCAGCACGGCATCGGGCGCCCAGACCAGCTCGGCGGGCATGCCGGCGCTGGCCCGGGTCGCGGCGACGCAGGCGTTCATCAGCTCGCCGAACGTGCAGCCGCGCGGGCCGGGAACGTTCACCGCGCCGGTGATCCCGCGGCGGACGCTGTCCAGCATCCAGCCGGCCAGGTCGCGGGCATCGGTCAGCCGGACCGGCCTGCCGGGCGGGCCGGGGGCCAGCACGCGGCCGCCCCGTGCCACCCTGGCCAGCCACCACGGCAGTCTGCCCCCGTCGTCGTGCGGTCCAGCGAGAAGACCGGGACGGACGATCAGGTGCCTGCCGCCGAAGGAGGCGGCGACTGCCCGTTCGCAGCCCGCCTTCAGCGGGCCGTACCCTAGCGACTCCGCGCTGCCCTCGGCACCGGGCGCGCACTCGTGCGTCGGCGATTCCTCGGTCACCGGCTCCCTCGGCCGCCCGGCGTAGGCGGACAGGCTGGACACGTAGGTGTAGTGACCGGCGTGACCAGCCAGCAGCCCGGCGGACGCGGCCACGTGCGCGGGGGCGATCACCGAGGTGTCGATGACCGCGTCCCAGTCGCGCGCGGCGAGCACGAGCATGTCCTGGGGGCTGGTCCTGTCCCCGTGCAGCGCCTCCACCCCGGGCCGCGGCTCGCCGTGCTTGCCCCCGGTGAACGTCGTCACGTTGTGGCCGCGCGACACCGCCTGGTCAACAACGGCCCGGCCGACGAACCGGGTGCCGCCCAGCACGAGAATCCGCATGCCGCGACATTCTGCCGATGGAAGCCGAATTCGCGGAACGCCTTACGCCGTGAGCGGACTTGAATACGCTGTGGAGAGCCCGCGGGCTGCGTGCCGGGACCCTACGGGGCGGACGGGCTGGGCGCTGCTAACGTCTCGGTCGAGGAAGGACGGGTCGGGTGGACCGCTGCGCGCTGTTCGTGGACGCCGGGTACGTACTCGCCGACGGTGCGATGGCGGTGCACGGGACCAGCCAGCCAGAGTCGGTTTCCTGGGACTACGCCGGGCTGCTGCAGTTCTTCGCCGGCCTGTCTGCCGACCGCACCGGCCAGCAGTTGCTGCGCTGCTACTGGTACGAGGCGACCGTCGACGGGCGCCGGACTCCCGAGCACGACACGCTCGCCGACCTGCCCGGGCTCACGCTGCGGCTCGGCCGAATGCGGCCGGGCAAGCGGGAGGGGGTCGAGACCGAGATCCGCCGCGACCTGACCACCCTGGCCAGGAACCGCGCCATCTCCGACGCGTTGCTGCTCAGCGCCGAGGGGGATCTCGCGCAGGTCATCGCGGACGTGCAGGATCTCGGCGTGCGCGTCACGATCGTGCACATCTCGGTGGACGGGAACTGGACGATCTCGCGGTCGCTCAGGCAACAGTGCGACGACATCGTGGAGATCGACGAGGCGCAGCTGCGCCCGTACGCGCAGCTGATCGCCGGCGCCGAGCCGGCCCGCTACAGCGAGCAGTACGCGGCCGCAGGGTTCGGCGGCAAGCCGCTCGCCAACGGGCACGCGGCCAGCATCGGCGGGGCCAGCCACGCCGAGCTGACGTCTGGCTCTGCCGGATCTCACCCGGCGCCGCCGGCGATCTATACCGCACCCGTCGTAGCGGACTACGCGCCCGCCGCGCCACCGGCCGCGGACTACGCGCCCGCCGCGCCACCGGCCGCGGACTACGCGCCCGCCGCGCCACCGGCCGCGGATTACCAGCCCCCGGCGCGGGCCGGCACGCGGCAGTCGCCCGTGCCGTCCGAGCCGGAGCCCGCGCCGGCCGCGGGCACCGGACAGGCGGAGCCGAACGCCCGCGGCACGCACCGCAGCCACGCCGCGGCGAGCCCGCAGCAGCCCGGCCGGCGGCCGGCGCAGGCTGGCTCGCAGCCGCAGGCCGCGCCGTCCCCTGTCGCGCCGCCCGCGCACCAGCCGTACGCGGCGGCCGCGCCCGCGTCCTTCCTCGAGAGCGGGTCCGGTGCCGCGGCCGCGCCGGCCCAGGACCGGCCCGCCGGACACCACGGGTCACCGGCTGGCACGCCGGCCCCGTCCGGGCCCGCTGGCTCGCGCGCGGGGTCTTCCCCGCCGGCTGGCCAGCACGCGAGCGGGCCCCGCCCCCCGTACGCGCCCTCGCCCGGCGGCTTCGCCGAGCCGGCCGGCAGCCAGTTCTCGCCTGCGCCGCCGGACCAGTTCGGCGGTGCGCCGCCGGGCCTCCCGACCCGTCGCGGCGTCGGGGCGAACGGCCTGCCGGGCGGCTCGCCGGGCCAGCGGGGCCCGCTGCCACAGCGGTCGCAGCAGGCGACGCGCGGTCACCAGCCGACGCGCGCGGCAACGGCGCCCGCCGCCGGGTACGTCCCGCAGCAGGGGCCCTACGGTGCCGAGGCGGCCGGCGGCCCGCCACCGGGCGGGGCGACGCTCACGGACACGGTCCGGGCGGCCCACTCCGAGGGTTTCGACTTTGGCGAATCGGTGGCACGCGAGGCACCGGGGCTCTGGCTGGAAGCCGTGGTCGCCCGCAAGCCGCGGATGCCGTCGGATCTGGAGGCGCGCCTGCTGCAGGGCTCGGCACTTCCGATTGACTCGCTGCTGCACGACGAAGTGCGGCAGGCCCTGCGCCGCGGGTTCTGGGATGCGCTTGAACGTTCTCGCAGGTAAACATCACCACCGCGGCCGCGCCGCGGCCGGGCCCGGCGGCAGCACCCGCATCCTCGGCCATCACCCGGCATCAAGACCTGCGTAGGGGGGTACTTTCGCACCGTGGCCCAGCCGTCCCGCGAGGAATTCGACGCGATCGAATTCGCCGCCGCCCGCACCGGAGACCACCGCGGCGCAGCGCAGCAGATGACCCGGCTCGCCGCGGCCTCCGCCGCGACCAGCGAGATGTGCAGCGCCGAGGCGCACCTGCGCGCGGGCGAGCAGTGGCTGCTCGCGGACGACCCGGCGGCGGCCGCCGACAGCTTCCGGCAGGCGCTCGGGGACGGCAGCGGGAGGTTCGCCGACGACGCCGCGGTCTCGCTCGCCCGGGCGCTCTTCCAGCTCGGCCGGGCGGACGAGGCGACCGGGCTGATCAAGCAGCTGGAAGCCGGCGGCAGGCACGATCCCAGGCAGTGTGACCTGGTCGCCGAGCTGCTGGTCGAGCAGTCGGACCTGATCGGGGCGCTGGACTGGGCGAACACCGGGGTGGAGCTGTGCCTGCCCGAGGATGCCCGGCCGGGCCAGGGCGGCAGTGGCGGCGCCGACGAGCCGCTGAACGGACGCGCCCCCGACGCCGCGGCGGCATCGCCGTCCGGGCTGATCCCGTCGGCCGTGGACCAGACGGAGCTGCGGCTGCTGCTCAGCCTCCGCTACCGGATCCGCAACGACATGGGGCTCGACGAGGACGACTACGACCGGCTGCTCGACGAGTTCTAGGCGGTGCCCCGCGGGCCTGCGAGGCACCGCCTAGCCCGACGCACCGAGCGCGGGCGCCGGACGTCTGCCGCCGCGGGGGTCAGCCGACCTTCGCGGCCTGGCCGACGGTCAGCGCGTCAGCCGCCTCGTCCAGATCCACCCCGACCTGGTCGCCGTCGGTGATCTCGCCCGCGAGCAGCGCCTTGGCCAGCTGGTCGCCGATGGCCGACTGCACCAGCCTGCGCAGCGGCCGCGCGCCGTACACCGGGTCGAACCCGGTGAGCGCCAGCCACTCCCGCGCCGCCGGCGTGACGGTGAGCGTCAGCCTGCGATCAGACAGCCGCCTGGCCAGCCGCTCCACCTGCAGATCGACGATCTTCGCCAGCTCGGCGGTGGTCAGCCCGTCGAAGATGATCACATCGTCGAGCCGGTTGAGGAATTCGGGCTTGAACGTGGCCCGCACGACCGCCAGCACCGCGTCCTTCCTGACCGCCTCGTCCAGCGACTGGTCGGAAATGAACTGCGACCCGAGGTTCGAGGTGAGGATCAGGATCGTGTTGCGGAAGTCCACCGTCCGGCCCTGCCCGTCGGTGAGCCGGCCGTCGTCCAGCACCTGCAAGAGGACGTCGAACACCTCCGGATGGGCCTTCTCGACCTCGTCGAGCAGCACCACGCAGTACGGCCTGCGGCGGACCGCCTCGGTCAGCTGGCCGCCTTCCTCGTAGCCGATGTAGCCGGGCGGCGCGCCGACCAGCCTGGCCACCGAGTGCTTCTCGCCGTACTCGCTCATGTCGATGCGGACCATGGCGCGCTCGTCGTCGAACAGAAACTCGGCGAGCGCCTTGGCCAGCTCGGTCTTCCCGACGCCTGTGGGCCCGAGGAACAGGAAGGAGCCGTCCGGCCGGTCCGGGTCGGCCACGCCGGCCCGTGCCCGCCGCACCGCGTCCGACACAGCCTGCACAGCGGCGGACTGGCCGATGAGCCGCCTGCCCAGCTCGGCCTCCATCCGCAGCAGCTTGCCGGTCTCGCCCTCGAGCAGCCGGCCGGCCGGGATGCCGGTCCACGAGGAGACGACGTCGGCGACGTCGTCGGGACCGACCTCTTCCTTGACCATTGGCGCGCCGTCACCGGCGACGGCGTCGGCTCCGGGGGCGGCCGCGGCCTGCGCCAGCTCGCGCTCGAGCGCCGGAATCTCCCCGTACATGATCCTGGACGCCGTCTCGAAGTCGGCCTCGCGCTGCGCGCGGTCGACCTGCGTCTTGAGGTCGTCCAGGCGCTTCTTCAGCTCGCCGACCTTGTTCAGGCCGGCCTTCTCCCGGTCCCACCGGGCCAGCAGGGCGGTCAGCTGCTCCTGCCGGTCGGCCAGGTCACGGCGCAGCCGCTCGAGCCGTTCCTTGCTCGCGGCGTCTGCCTCCCGCTCGAGCGCGAGCTCTTCCATCTTCATCCGGTCCACCGACCGCTGCAGCTCGTCGATCTCCACCGGCCGCGAGTCGATCTCCATGCGCAGCCGGGACGCCGCCTCGTCCACGAGGTCGATCGCCTTGTCCGGGAGGAACCGGGCGGTGATGTAGCGGTCGGACAGGGCCGCCGCCGCCACCAGCGCGGCGTCGGAGATCTGCACCTGGTGGTGCGCCTCGTAACGCCCCTTCAGCCCGCGCAGAATCGCGATGGTGTCCTCCACCGAGGGCTCGCCGACGAAGACCTGCTGGAACCGCCGCTCCAGGGCCGGGTCCTTCTCGATCCGCTCGCGGTACTCATCGAGCGTCGTCGCGCCCACCATGCGCAGCTCGCCGCGGGCAAGCATGGGCTTGAGCATGTTGCCGGCGTCCATGGCGCCCTCGGCCGCGCCCGCGCCGACCACCGTGTGCAGCTCGTCGATGAACGTGATGACCTGGCCGTCGCTCTCCTTGATCTCGTTGAGCACCGCCTTGAGCCGCTCCTCGAACTCGCCGCGGTACTTCGAGCCCGCCACCATCGCGCCCAGATCCAGCGCGATCAGGCGCTTGCCGCGCAGTGACTCGGGCACGTCGCCGGCGACGATCCGCTGGGCGAGCCCCTCGACCACCGCGGTCTTGCCCACCCCGGGCTCGCCGATGAGGACGGGGTTGTTCTTGGTGCGCCGGGACAGCACCTGGATAACCCGCCGGATCTCCGCGTCCCGGCCGATCACCGGGTCAAGGTCGCCGGACCTCGCGCGATCGGTCAGGTCGATCCCGTACTTCTGCAGGGCCTGGTAGGTACCCTCCGGGTCCTCTGAGGTGACCCGGGCGCTGCCGCGCACCTTCCCGAACGCCTCCAGCAGCGCCTCCGGCCCGGCGCCTGCCTGCCGTAGCAGGTCCGCGACGTCTCCGCCGCTGGTCGCGAGGCCGACGAGCAGGTGCTCCGTGGACACGAACTCGTCGCCCAGCTGCCGGGCCCGCTCGGCCGCGGTGTTGATCGACGCCAGCAGCGGGCGCGACGTCTCGGGCGCGCTGGCGGTGGCGCCGGCCACCCGGGGCAGCCGGGCGAGCAGCTCCTGGGTGCGGCGCAGGACATCGGCGGGGTCCGCGCCGACGGCGCGCAGCAGCGGCGTCGCGGTGCCGTCGGCCTGCTCGATCAGCGCGGCGAGCAAGTGCGCCGGGCCGACCTGCGGGTGGCCGTCGCCGGCCGCGCGCCGCACCGAGGCGGACAGCGCGTCCTGGCTCTTGCGGGTGAGCTTCTCGTCCATTCCTTTATCTGCCTTGCTCTCTTATTTGCTGTTCGGCGAGCCCTTTTCATTCTTCCGAAGTCCGTCGCTATAGCCAGTACATGGAGTGACGAACGAAAAGGGTTCGGTTGTCGCGCCGGTGTCCGGTGGTCACGGCTGATCGTCCTCGTCCGGCGGCGAGGGCGCCCACAGGGCTCCCCGGCCGGGCCGTACCGGGACGAGGTCGGCTCCGGTGGTCCCGCGCCTGCGCAGGCCGGCCAGCCGGGCGGCGACCGCGCGGGTGGACTCGAGTTCCGCGCGCAGCCGCGAGATCTCCGCGGTCATCTCGCCGGCCAGCTGGCGGGCCCGCTCGAGCTCGCTGCCGAGCTCGAGGATGCGCTTGATCCCGGACAGGTTCACGCCCTCGTCCTGGGACAGCCGCTGAACCTCGCGCAGGACAAGGACGTCGCGCATCGAGTAGCGGCGGCCCCGCCCCGCGGACCGGCCGGGCGAGACCAGGCCCAGCCGGTCGTAGGCGCGCAGCGTCTGCGGGTGCAGCCCGGACAGCTGCGCGGCCACGGAGATCACGTACACCGGGGTGTCGTCGGTCAGGTGATCAAACGGGCTCGTCATCTCGTCGCTTCCTCACCGGTAACCCCGCGGGACCGGCCTTTCCGGCCGGCCGCCGTGCGGGATACCGACTGCTCTGCGGGCTCATGCCTCAGCCCTTCGCCCGCTGCAGCAGCTCGTTGCGGGGATCGTCGCCGGCGGTGGCATCGCGGAAGGACTCCAGCGCCTCGCGGGCCTTGTTGTCCAGCTTGGGCGGGACCACCACCTCCACCGTGACGAGCAGGTCGCCGTTGAGCCCGTCCGAGCGGCGGCGGATGCCCTTGCCCCTGACGCGGAAGGTGCGCCCGTTCGGCGTGCCCGGCGGGATCCGCACGGTGACCGGCATTCCGCCGTGGGACGGCACCTTGATCTCCGCGCCGAGCGCCGCCTCGGTGAACGTCACCGGCACGCTGACGGTCAGGTTGTCCCCGGACCTGCCGAACACCTTGTCCGGCGTGACGTGCACCTTGACGTAAAGGTCACCGGCCGGGCCACCGCGCTCGCCGGGGGCGCCCTTGCCCTTGAGCTTGATCCGCTGGCCGTCCGCCACCCCGGCCGGGATGCGCGCCTGGATGGTCCGGGTGCTCATCGCCCGGCCGCTGCCCGAGCACACCGGGCACGGATCGTCGACTACCATGCCGCGGCCGCGGCAGGTGCGGCACGGCTCGGACAGCGCGAAGCCGCCCAGGTTCCGGCTCTCCTGCCCGGTCCCCTCGCACGTCGGGCACACCCTGGGCACGGTGCCGGCCTTGGCCCCGGTGCCCCGGCAGGTCGGGCACGGCCCCTCGCCCGCCAGCCGCAGCGCGACGGTGGCGCCGTCGACCGCGTCGGCGAACGTCAGCGTGGCCTCGGTCTCGACGTCGGCGCCGCGCCGCGGCCTTGACTGCGTGCCGCTGCCCCGGCCGAACACGCCGCCCAGCAGGTCGCCCAGCCGGCCGCCGGTGCTGGTTCCGCCGCTGCCGCCGAACAGGTCGCCCAGGTCAAAGTTGTAGCCCTGGCCGCCCGGCCCGCCGGCGCCCGGCATCCGCAGCCCGCCCCCGCCGAACAGCGACCGCGCCTCGTCGTACTCCTTGCGCCGCTTCTCGTCGGACAGCACGTTGTGCGCCTCGGAGATCTCCTTGAAGCGTTCCTCCGACGAGGCGTTGCCCTTGTTCGCGTCCGGGTGGTATTTCCTCGCGAGCTTGCGGTAGGACTGCTTGATCTCATCGGCGGACGCGTTCTTGGAGACGCCGAGGATCTTGTAGTAGTCCTTCTCGAGGTAGTCCTTCGTGCTCACTGCTCTCTCTTCGTCCCGCGTCAGCTGCCGCTGTCAGCGGCCGTGGACTGGCCGGCGGCCGCATCCGGCGTGCCGTCCTCCGGCTCGCCGTCGTCCTCCTCGCCGCCAGGCTCCGCGACGGCGACCCTGGCCGGGCGCAGGATCCGGTCACCGATCTTGTAGCCGGGCTGCAGCACCTGCACGCACGTCGGCGCGCTCACCTCGTCGGAGTACGAGTGCAGCAGGGCCTCGTGGATCATCGGGTCGAACTCGTCGCCCTTCTCCGCGTACGTCACCAGGCCCAGCTTGGTGACGGCCGACTCCAGCGACTCCGCGACCGACTTGAACCCGCCGGACAGCTCGCCGTGCTCGCGGGCCCGGCCGATGTCGTCCAGCACAGGCAGTAGCTCGGCCAGCACGTTCGCCAGCGCCTGCTCGCGGACGGCCATCCTGTCGCGCTCGACGCGCTTGCGGTAGTTCGCGTACTCCGCCTGGACCCGCTGCACGTCGGCCGTCCGCTCGGCGAGCGCGGCCTGGGTAACAGCCATCTCGTCCTTTGCCTCATTGTCTGCTGCGGGACCGGGGGCCTGCGTCCCGGCGGCGGGCTGGCCGGCCGGGGCAGACGCGTGCCTGCCCCCGCCGGCCGCACCGGACCGTCCCGGCGCCCCGGACAGGCCAGGCTCCCTGACCTGCCCGGTGGCCGGGTCGATGCGCCGCCGGTCGCGGATCACCGGTCCCGCGTTGGTGTCCTCGGATGAGCTCATCAGGCAGCGCCGCCCTCCTCGGCGGACCTGCCCTCATCGACGATCTCGGCATCGACGACTTCCTCGTCCTGCTGGTCGGCCGACGGCCCCGCGGTGCTCCCGTCGGGACCCGTCGGGTTCGCGGCCTGCGCCTGCGCGTAGATCGCGGAACCCATCTTTTGGCTGACCTGCGCGGCCTTCT
>Ga0070706_100005952_pt1 | contig 11536 bp, 13 predicted proteins | sample KBSK5501metaG_FD_65476 | JGI IMG/M metagenome (GOLD analysis project Ga0070706, IMG submission 65476) | Corn, switchgrass and miscanthus rhizosphere microbial communities from Kellogg Biological Station, Michigan, USA - KBS K5-50-1 metaG | ecosystem: Host-associated > Plants > Roots >...
TCAGCGATCATCCGCGCGGTCAAGCCGTAACCATGCCATTCCCGAACGCGGAAACGCGGATCGAGCCGATGACCGGCGCGCACTCCGCCGCGGTGCTGGCGATCTACCAGGCCGGGATCGCGGAGGGCAATTCCACCTTCGAGACCTGTGCGCCGGACTGGGCAGCCTTCACCGCGGCCCGGCTGCCGACCCACCGGTTCATCGCGATCGCGGGAGGCCGAGTCGCCGGGTGGGTGGCCGCGTCGGCTGTGTCCGGCCGCTGCGTCTACGCCGGGGTTGTCGAGCACTCGGTCTACGTCCACCCCGCCGCCCGCGGCCGCGGCACCGGCCGCAGGCTCCTGGACGCGCTGATCGCCTCCACCGAGGCCGCCGGGATCTGGACCATCCAGTCCGGCATCTTCCCCGAAAACGCCGCCAGCCTGGCCCTGCACCAGGCGGCCGGGTTCCGCATGGTCGGGACCCGGGAACGCATCGGCCAGCACCGCGGCCGCTGGCGCGACGTCGTGCTGATCGAGCGCCGCAGCCCGGTCGTGTAAGCCGTTCCCGGCCAGGACTGGCCGCACCAGGCGCATGTTGAGTGCGAGCCGGGCCGCGCTGGCGGTTATGGCCACGGCCACCGCCCACCCGGCAGCTGGGTCGGCGGCCAGCACGCTGATGATCATGAAGGTGTCCAGCGCGGCGGTGCCGATGCACCCGGCCGTGCCCGCCCGGCCGATGGGCCGGTACCGGGTACTGCGCGCAGCGAACGCCAGCAGCGCCACGACCGCCACTAGTGCCAGGCCGGGCACAAGGTCGGCCGCCATGGGGACCGGCCAGGTCCACGCGCGGCTGATGATCAGCGCCACTGCCCAGCATGACCCCACCACCGGCCCGGTCACGAGCATATGCCGGGCGGCCCGGCGGGCCGGGTGCGCGCGGGCGAACTCCGCCGCGATCAGCTCCGGATCGCCGAACTCGGCCACGGCGGCGGCTGCCGCCGCGTCGGGAGTCAGGCCCAGGCCCAGGTGCCGCCGGTAGGTTTCCTCGAGGCCATCGACGAGCTCCTCCACCACCGGCCCGGGCAGCTGACCGGCCAGTGCGTCGAGATAGCCGGAGATCAGGCCGGGTTCGGGCATGGTGCGTCCACGCGGCCCTTCGCTTCCTCGGCTCTCATACGTAGCAACGCTACTTTAACCCTTCCTTCCAGGCAATATACCCGGTACCCTGACCCTATACGTAGTATTACTACATATAGTCCGGAGAGCAGGAGAGGGACCGCCGATGGTCACCGCCAGCCGGATCCTGGGCGTTGAGGTGGGCTCCACGACCCCCGCCTTCCTGGCCGTCCTCGCCGTCCACGTCGTCGCCGGCCTGACCGCTGTGATCACGGGCGCGGCCGCTACCCTGGCCCGCAAGGGCAGCCCCCGGCACATCCGGGCCGGACGCTGGTACTACCGGGCCATCACCGCCGTGTTCGCCACCGCGACCGCGCTGGCCGCGATGCGCTGGGCTCAGGACTGGTACCTGTTCGGCCTCGGCGCGGTGGCGTTCACCGCCGCCACCGCCGGGTACCTGCACCGCCGCCACCACCGGCCCGGCGACACCGGGCACATCGCCGGGATGGGCATCGGCTACACCGCCATGCTGACCGCGTTCTACGTCGACAACGGGCCGCACCTGCCCCTGTGGGACCGGCTGCCCGTCCTGGCGTTCTGGCTCCTGCCCGCCGCCATCGCCGCCCCCATCATTACCCGCGCGATCATCCGCGCGAGGAACAAAGCACGGCTTTCCGGCCCGAAGGCATCACCGGCAGCGGGGTCTAGCTAGTTGCGGCCAGATGCGGCGCGAGACGCCTAACCCGGCCGCTGAGGTCGGCTACCGCCGCATCGAAGCTGGCGGGATCGCCGACCGGGACCGGGTCCGGGACCGACCAGTGCACCGCGGCCTGGCCGCCGAGTTCCTCCCGGGCCATGTCGCACACCGTGACCACCAGATCACCCTCGCCCTGGACTTCGCTGATGTGGCGGGGCCGGAGCCGGGGCAGCGGCAGGCGGTGGCGCCGGGCGGCCGCGATCGCGCCTGGGTCGATCGCCGGACCGGGGTGGGTGCCGGCCGAGACCGCCGGGACGGTGCTGGCCCGGCGCCACAGCGCGGCGGCCAGGTGCGACCGCGCCGAGTTCGCGGTGCACACGAACAGCACCCGCCGCGCCGCACGGGAAGGCGGCGCCGCCAGCGGATCCAGGGCGCCGGCGACCAGCCGCAGGTAGGTGCGGCGGCGGTCGCCCTCGGACCGGCGGCGGGTGATCACCCCGGCCTGCTCCAGCACGTGCAGGTGATGCGCCAGCAGATTGGACGGCATCGCCAGCATGCCCGCCAGTTCCGACGGGGACGCGTCCCCGGCCAGCAGCGTGTCGGTGATGGCCAGCCGTCCAGGGTCGGCCAGCGCGGCGTGCACGGCGGCGCGCCGGGCCAGGTCAGAGTTTCGCTCAAATGACATTGACTCAATCTTGACTGAGCTAACTCCGTCTGTCAACATGGGCGGCGTGACCAGTGCACCCGTCCCGCTATGGCGCCGGCTGACCGCCGAGTTCCTCGGCAGCGCGTTCCTGGCCGCGCTGGTGATCGGGTCCGGCATCGCGGCGCAGCGGCTGTCGCCGGGCCAGGTGGGCCTGGAACTGGTGGAGAACGCGGCGGCGACCGCGGCCGGGCTGTTCGCGATTATCTTGATGTTCGGCCCGGTCTCCGGCGGCCACTTCAACCCGGTGGTGTCCTTCGCCGACGCCGCGTTCGGCGGGCTGTCCTGGCGGGACGCCGCGGCCTACCTGCCCGCGCAGGTGGCGGGATGCATCGGCGGGGCGGTAATCGCGAACCTGATGTTCGCGCTGCCCGCGGTCAGCATCTCAGCGAAGCACCGGGCCTCAGGTGCTCATTTCCTGTCCGAGGTGATCGCCACGGCCGGGCTGCTGCTGGTGATCTTCGCCCTGGCCCGGTCCGGCCGCGCCCGGACCGCCCCGGCCGCAGTGGGTGCTTACATCGGCGCCGCGTACTGGTTCACTTCCTCCACCAGCTTCGCCAACCCGGCCATCACTATCGGCCGGATGTTCTCCGACACCTTCGCCGGCATCGCCCCGGACTCGGTGCTCAGCTTCATCGGCGCCCAGGTCATCGGGGGTCTCTTGGCCATCGTGCTCATCAAGGTCCTGTATCCCGCCATCACCCCGGCCAATGCCGCCGGGATCATCGTCCCCCACCCCGGCGACGACGACCGGGCACCGGTCAGGGCCGACCCGGATGGCGCGTCGCGGCCAGCGGGCCAGCCGCCCAGCCCGGTCGGGCCACACCCGGGAGACATCTAGAGGGGAGCCTGGCAATGCACCTGGTCATGATCGGCGGCAGCGACGCCGGGATCAGCGCCGCCCTGCGGGCCCGCGAGCTCGACCCGGCTGCGGACGTCACGGTGGTCCTGGAGGACGCCTACCCGAACTTCTCCATCTGCGGCATCCCCTACTACGTCTCCGGCGAGGTCACCCGCTGGCGCAACCTGGCCCACCGCACCTTCGCCGACCTGGAAGCCGCCGGGATGCGGCTGCGGCTGGACACCACCGCCCGCCGCATCGACGTGCCCGGCCGCAAGCTCCTGGTCACCACGGCCGATGGCGGCGAGGAACTGCTCGGCTACGACAAGCTCGTCGTCGGCACCGGCGCCGTCCCGGTCCGCCCGCCCATCACCGGCCTGTCCGGCCCGGACGCCCTCGGTCCCGCCGGCGGGGTGCACCTGCTGCACTCGATGGGCGACACCTTCGCCGTCATGCACACCCTGGAACAGGCCGGCCCGGCCAGCGCGGTCATCGTCGGCGCCGGGTACATCGGCCTGGAAATGGCCGACGCGCTGACGATCCGCGGCTTGCGGGTGACCCAGATGGAGCAGCTGCCCGAAGTGCTGCCCACCGTCGACTCGCAGCTCGGCGCCCTGGTGCACGCCGAGCTCGCCAGCCACGGCGTGGAGGTCCTGACCGGTACCACCGTCCGGGCCATCAGCAAGGCCTCGCCTGGCGGATCAGGACGGCTGCAAGTGATAGCCACCGCGGCCGACGGCACGGCCGTAACCCGGACAGCTGACATGGTCCTGGTCGTCGTCGGCGTGCGGCCCGAAACCACCCTGGCCGCCGAGGCCGGGGCCACGCTCGGCGTCAAGGGCGCGATCGCGGTCGACCCCGGCATGCACACCAACCTGCCGGACGTGTTCGCGGCCGGGGACTGCGTCATCACCCACCACCGGCTGCTCGGCCAGACCTACCTGCCGCTGGGCACCACCGCGCACAAGCAGGGCCGGGTCGCCGGAGAGAACGCCCTCGGCGGGAACCGGCAGTTCGCCGGCAGCCTGGGCACCCAGGTCGTCAAGATCTTCGACCAGGCCGCCGCCCGCACCGGGCTCCGCGACCACGAAGCCGCCGCGGCCGGGTTCAACCCGGTCACCACCGAAACCGCCGCCGATGACCACAAGGCCTACTACCCCGGCAGCCACCGCATCACCATCCGCGTCACCGGCGATCGGACCACCGGGCGGCTGCTCGGCATGCAGCTGTTCGGCCACAAGAACGCCGAGATCGCCAAGCGTGTCGACATCGCCGCCACCGCCGTCTACCACGGCATGACCGTCGACGCCGTCAGCGACCTGGACCTGTCCTACACCCCGCCGCTCGGCAGCCCCTGGGACGCCGTCCAGATGGCCGCCCAGGCCTGGACCCGGGCCACCCGTCCCCGCTAAACCGCTCCGGACCTCAGCGCAGAGGAGCACCCATGTCAGGGCACCCCACCCGGCCCGGCCCCCGGCCCCGCCGCTCAGCACGTCCAGCCGCCTTGGCTACCGATTTGTTCGACCCTCTATGGGGGTGCGCTGGCACGCAATCATCGAGACGGCGGCCCGTGTTCGGTTTGTCGTGTTCTGGCGGACCGGACGCGTCGTTACCATCACGAGATGCGCGACAGAGCCAACTGCTGAGACCGAAATAGACGGCACCCCGCCACGCGGGTCGGTCGGCCGGGGAGCGGGCGGTGCCCCTAAGCTCGTCGCATGGCGAGGTACTTCGACATCCATCCGGCTAACCCGCAGCGGCGCGCGATCGTCCAGGTCGCCGATATCGTTCGCGCGGGCGGGGTGATCGCCTACCCGACGGACTCCTGCTATGCGCTGGGGTGCCAGTTCGGCAGCAAGGACGGCATCGCCAGGATCAGGTCGATCCGGCAGCTGGATGACCGGCACCACCTCACGCTGGTGTGCCAGGACTTCGCCCAGCTGGGCCAGTTCGTGTACGTCGCCAACCCGGTGTTCCGGGCCATCAAGGCGGCGACCCCCGGCAGCTACACCTTCATCCTGCCCGCGACCAAGGAGGTGCCGCGCAGGCTGCAGCACCCGGGGAAGAAGACCGTCGGGGTGCGGATCCCGCGGCACGTGGTGACCCAGGCGCTGCTCGCCGAGCTCGGCGAGCCGCTGGTCTCGAGCACCCTGCTGCTGCCCGGCGAGGACGAGCCCATGACCCAGGGGTGGCAGATCGCCGGGCAGCTCGATTCCGCCGTGGACGCGGTGATCGACTCCGGCGACTGCGGCACCGAGCCGACCACGGTGATCGACTTCTCTCAGGACGAGCCCGAGATCGTCCGCCGCGGGGCAGGCGACACGTCCGGTTTCGAGTGAGCCCGCTTAACCTGCCGACCTGCCTTCTAGCCGGCCTTGGCGCGGCGGGCGCGGAGGCTGCGGTTGTTGAGCCGGTTCCCGCACGAGGCCATGTCGCACCACGCGCCCCGGCGGCTGTGCGACCGGTCGTAGAACGCCCAGAGGCAGTCACGGTTGCCGCACAGCTTCATCCGGTCCCAGCTGCCGTCGGCCTGCGCGTCGCGTATGGTCAGCAGCATCCCGGCCAGCCCGTCAGCCAGGCGCTCACCGCCTTCGCTGCATTCCAGCTCTACCTGGCAGTCGGCGGTCACCTCCAGCCGGGGCGTGGCCGCCCTGGTGACCTGCTCCAGCGGGCGGAGTTCGGCTTCGGTGAGCGCGGGGCGGCCGTTATTGCGCCCGATCATGGCGCGCAGGCTCTCCCTGACCGCGCGGGCCAGTTCGAGGTCCCCGGCCAGGTCCGGCTGGTCCGGGTCGCGCAGGCCAGCGTCGGCCAGCCAGGCGCGGGCTTCGTCGGCGTGAGCGAGCATGTCCGTGTGCAGGTCCAGGTCCAGGGTGTTGACGAAGGCCTGCACGAGCAGCAGCGGTGGCGGTGCCAGCTTGTGCTCGAGATGGGAAGCCCACGATGGCAAGGTCATGCCGGTCAGGCTAGCCGTCATGATCACCAGCTTTCACACTCGCCCTACGCACGTGACCGTGACCTTATAAATCACTTTACAGGTCACTCGTGACCAGTATAATGGATGTACGGGTCACAACGGGGAAGTGGCGGAATGATGCATGTCCTACTTGACGATGATCTCGGCCGGCTGACCGTCCAGCGGCTGCGGCCCTGGCACCGGCTGCTGGCACGGAGCCTGGGGACGAGCCTGGACCGGCGGCTGGCCGAGGGAGCCCGGCCCGAAGAGAGCGCGGCCCTGGCCGCGCGGGCCATGATCCTGACCTCCGCTGCGTACCGCCGTGCCCTGGCCGCGAGCCTGCGCCGGCTCCTCGAGGCGTCCTTGTCGCCGCAGGCGCGCCCGCGGCTGATGGCCGCCTCGCGGTCGGCCGGCGTGGCGCGTCAGCCGCACGTCCCGCTCCGCCGGGACCGGATCGCCGGCTCCGCGTCCGAGCTGGCTGATCTGGCCGGATCCCTCGCCAGTACGCACCCGGTCCCGGCCCGCGGCGTGGCGATGGTGAGCCAGCTGCTGGCCGACGGGGGCGGGCCGCTGTACCGCCGGAGCCGCGGTGAGGAACTCGAGACGATCATCGAACGAGCCGCGCAGGCGCTGACCAGGTAACCGCCAGGTTCACGAGGGCCAGCCCAGGTTCCGGCCGGCTAGGCGCCGGCCTTGCGCCCCACGGCGCCGTGTGCGGATACGGTCCCTTCCGGGGCGAGGTCGCCGGGCTCGGGGCGCCACTGGTGCACCTGCACCAGCCCTGGCTCGCCACCTCGTGCGTGTTGCCGGCGGCCGGGATGCCCGTGCCGATGTCCAGGAACTGCCGGATGCCCGCCTCGGCGGCGAGGTACCTGGTCGCCCGGCCGAGGAAGGCCCGGTTGGCGCGCACCCGGTACTGCAGGCCAGGCGCTACGGCGAGCACGCGCTCGGCCGCCTCCCGGTCGGCTGCGAAGTTGTCCCTGCCGCCGAGCCAGTAGTCGTAGACCCGGGCCGGATGCGCCACGCTGGTGTCCAGGCCGGGGATGCCCTCGGCCTCGGTGCCCGATCCGCCTTCTGCCTCGGCCATGGCACATCATATGCCGCGTGGGCCGCGGCGTTCCGGCGTCGGCTGAACGCGGCCAAACTAGTGCGCCCGCGGGTGTATCACGGGGGCCGGCCCGTGCTCCGGACAGCTGAGGAGCGCCTGCGACTTGACGCAGACGCTGGCTTCCCGGCCGGCGCAGGGAGCGGCCGGCCGGGCAGCCGGGGATATCAGCACCCCTCGGTAAAGGAGGCCCGCGATGTGGTCCGCACCCTTTGACCTGAGCATCGATGCGGCCCGGGCCGACGCGCTCTTCGCATCGGCGCTGCAGATCTCCGACGAGCCAAGCGCGCTGCAGGTGAAACAGGCCATCGACGCAGCGGCCAGCACCTTGGGTGACCTGGGCTGCGCGGCCAGGGTCGCGCAGGAGTTCGGCGAGCACCCCGAGACCGCGGTCACCAGGATGCGCTGGGCCAAGACGGAAGTGGCCTGCGTATTCGGCGGCTCGCCGTCGGGCCCGGGTTACTCCCCGAGGCACGCCCGGCCTGCTGGCGCCTGCCCCGCTCCGCGCCTGCCCGGCGACATGACCGGGCGGCCGCTGGGCCGCCACCTGCTGCAGGCCTGCTAGCGGCCGGTACGCGTCACGGCCAGCCGACGGCGATCTCGGCCGAGTCAGCCAGCCGCAGCTTGCGGCGGACCCGCTCGTAGAACGTGGTGTGGCCGAGCCGGACGACGTGGGCCGCGCCGGGACGCGACTGCAGTTCGATCCGGTCGCCGGGTGTCACCTCGGCGGCGAGGTTACCATCGGCCTCCACGGCGAGACGGCCGCTGGACGCCAGGACAGTCAGGCCCAGCTGGTCACCGACGGAGACGACGAGCCCGCGGTTGTAGGCCGAATGCGGCGCGGCCGGCGTGACCAGCAGCGCCTCCACCGCCGGGCTCACGATGGGGCCGCCCGCGGAGAAGCTGTACGCGGTCGAGCCGGCCGGCGTCGCGACGACAATCGCGTCGGCGGCGTAGCTGACGAAGGGGCTCCCCGCGGCCTCCACCGCGATCGCGGCGGTCTTCTGCCCGGGGAACCGGACGAACGCGATGTCGTTGAACGCCGTGATCAGCTTCCCTCCGATGACGGCGTCGACGGCCAGGCGCGGTTCGGTGGTGAACTCGTGGTTGTCGATCGCGGAGAGCGCATCGGCCAGGTCGGGCACGTCGACCTCGGCCAGGAACCCGAGCTTGCCCAGGTTCACCCCGAGGACGGGGGACCGCTGCCGGTCAGCCAGCCGCATGGCGCGCAGCATCGTGCCGTCACCGCCCAGGCTCACCAGCAGGTCCGCCCGCTGCCGGAGCTCGTCGGCGGACACCGCCTCGGCGGTACAGGCTAGCCTGCTGATCTCGGTGTCGATGCCGAGAACCAGGATCTCCCGGCGGGCCGCCCACTCCAGGATCGACCCGACTGCCCCAGTGCAGTCTCGCTCGGGGTGCAGCACCATCCCCACGACTTGCATGGGCTCAAGGTACTAAAGGATCCAGCCGGGCGTAAGCAGCGGCTACCGTCCGGGCAGCAGCACACTCAGGCAGGTGACGCAGCCTTCGAGTTTCTCGAATTCGCTGATGTCCACCACGACCGGCGTGAAACCCAGGTCCTCGAGGAGCCCGGCGGTGCGCGGAGCGCACGCGGCGATCAGCACGCGATCACCGCCGAGGGGTACGACGTGACAGCCGCTCTCCTCGGCGACGGGACGCACCGCCGGGAACAGTTCGGCCGGCACCAGCTCCGGCAGCAGCAAGAACGTGCCGTCCGGCAGCGCGGTAACCGCCGACTTCAGGTGCAGCACGCTGCCCAGCGGAACCCCGGTCACGGTCCGGCCCAGCGGCGCCAGCAGCGAGCGCAGCTGGCGAATGCCCTCGCCGTTGGTCCGCCCGCCGCGGCCGACGTATACCGTGTGGCCCGCCTGCAGCACATCGCCGCCGTCGAGAACCCCGGGCTCCTCGATGCGCGCCGTGCGCAGGCCCAGCGACCGGACGGTCTGCGCGACGCCGTCGACCTCGGCCCGGCGGACGGGAGCGCCCGGGCGGGTCAGCACCGCCAGGTCCTCGCAGACCACGACGGTGTCCTCGATGAAGACCGAGTCCGGGCAGTCGTCGGCGGCGGGTGCCTGCCGGATCATCCAGCCGCTGGCCGCCAGCGCGTCGGCGTAGGCCTCGTGCTGGGACCTGGCCAGGGCCACATCCACCGAGGTGCGGCTGATGTGGGTGACGATGCCCTCGGCCAGCCTGCTGCTGGGCTGGCGGACCAAGCCCGTGCCGTTCATCAGATCCCCTTCCTGACCGGGCACCGGCGGCATCCGGCGCAGGTGCCGTGTCTCATCGTGCCATCTGGCGCACCGACCGGTATGTCAAGGCCCTGGGCGGGTGCGGCAGGGTCGCGCCGGGTTAACGTTCTGTCATGGCCGCAGATGGGGTGGAGGTCGAGGTCGGGGGCCGGGTGGTGCGGATCTCCAATCCGGGCCGGGTGTACTTCCCGGCCCGCGGGGAGACCAAGCTGGACCTGGTCCGCTATTACCTGTCGGTCGGTGACGGCATCGTGCGCGCGCTGCGGGAGCGGCCGTGCATGATGCACCGGTTCCCGTCCGGGGTCGCCGGGGAGAAGGTGCACCAGAAGCGGGTCCCGGGTGGTGCGCCGCCGTGGCTGGAGACGGTCCGCCTGCACTTCCCCCGCTACGGCCGGCACGCCGACGAGCTGTGCGTGACCGAGCTGGCCGCGGTGATCTGGGCGGTGCAGATGTCCACGGTTGAGTTCCACCCGTGGAACTCCCGCCGGGCCGATACCGAACGGCCCGATGAGTGGCGCATCGACCTGGACCCCGGGCCGGCCTGCGAGTTCGCCACGGTGCGCCGGGTGGCCCGGATCGCGGGCGAGATCCTCGGCGAGCTCGGCGCGACCGGATGGCCCAAGACCTCCGGCGGCAACGGCCTGCACATCTACGTCCGGATCGAGCCCCGGTGGGGCTTCGCCGAGGTGCGGCGGGCCGCGCTCGCCTTCGCCCGCGAGGTCGAACGCCGCGCCCCGGACCTGGTCACCACCACCTGGTGGCGCAAGGACCGGGATCCGGCCATGCTGTTCGTCGACTACAACCAGAACGCCCGCGACCACACCATCGCCAGCGCCTATTCCGTCCGCGGCGTGCCGGAGGCGACCGTCTCCACCCCGATCAGCTGGGACGAGGTCGACGATGTCGACCCGCGCCAGTTCACCATCGCCACCGTCCCCGCCCGCTTCGCCGAACTCGGCGACCTGCACCAGGGCATCGACGACTCTGCCTACTCACTCGACACCCTGCTGCAGTGGGCCGACCGCGACGGACTCGACTAAGGGTTCCGGCTTTACGTAGGCCCGTGCCCGGCGCCGGTGCTTCGTTAGGATCACGACATGATCAACGGAATGCACGCGATCGTGTTCTCGCCCGAGGCGGAGAAGGTCCGCGACTTCTTCGCGGACGTGATCGGCCTGTCCTGCGTCGACGCGGGCGGAGGCTGGCTCATCTTCGCCCTGCCGCCTGCTGAGCTGGCAGTTCATCCCGCCGACGGGGAAAGCCGCCACCAGCTTTACCTGATGTGCGACGACATCGGTGCCACGCTCGCCGAACTGCGCGCCAGGGGAGCCGAGGTCGCGCAGGAGGTCTCCGATCAGGGCTGGGGCCTGGTGGCCGCGATCCGCCTGCCCGACGGCACCGAGTTCCCCATCTATCAGCCCCGGCACCCTTCGCCGCATTGATCTCGCAGACCCGGCACCACTCGCCTCCCGGATGCCGGTCTAGCGTTAGGGCATGGCGAAGCTCAGGGTGCTGTTCATCGGAGGCAGCGGGGTCATCAGCTCGGCGTGCTCGCAGGTCGCGGTCGACAGCGGCATCGAGCTGTTCGTGCTGAACCGGGGACGGAGTACCGCGCGGCCGCTCCCGCCCGGGGTGAGCATGCTGCGGGCGGATATACGGGAACCGGCAACCGTTCGGGACGAAATTAACGATCGTGACTTCGACGCCGTGGTGGACTGGGTCGCCTTCACTCCCGGGCACGTCCGCACCGACATCGACCTGTTCCGCGGCCGGACCGGCCAGTACGTGTTCATCAGCTCCGCGTCGGCCTACCAGACGCCGCCCGCGCGGATGCCGGTCACCGAGTCGACGCCGCTGCGCAACCCGTACTGGC